>FLOH01001486.1_pt1 | contig 36585 bp, 35 predicted proteins | sample 756751 | NCBI WGS metagenome assembly FLOH01 (sample SAMEA4026879, study PRJEB14308) | marine metagenome | biome: coastal water; material: water | depth 74 m
GGATCTGGCCCTTGAGCGCGGGGCGCCCGACAACGTCACCGTCGTCGTGGCCGATGTCGTGGACGTGGCCGACACTGAGGCACCCCCGGTCTTCGATCGCTACTCACCCGTCGTCGTCGGTGCCGCCGGGGAGCCGCGCGTGCGCATGCGACTGCCCGATGTGCGCTTTCCTGACGACGCCCAGCCAGACCCCGATCGACCGGACGCTCCCGCGCCGTTCGACGGCGGACCGCCGACGGCACCCCAGCCCCTCATCGACGCCGAGATCGTCGTGCCGGCAGCCGAATCCGCCCGACGGGCCGCGGCAGCGGAACTTGTTGCTCGCGCCGATCGCAAGCAGCGACGGCGCACCTGGCTGTGGGTCGTGAGCCTCATCCTCGTCGTGGCCCTCGGCCTCGCCGGCGCATTCGCCATCGCCACGTCGTGGCTGTCCACTCAGTGGTACGTCGCACTCAACGGCAGTGCCGGCACAGGAACAGTTGCGGTCTATCGCGGGATCCAGGGCACTTTGCTCGGGTATTCACTGTCGACTCTGGACTCGGACTCCGGCCTGCAAGTCGGGCAGCTGCCCTACTTCGATCAGGAGCTCGTCAGCAAGGGAATCCCCGCGGCCGATGAGGCAGACGCCGACCGCATCGTCACCGAACTCGAGGATCGCGCCGCTGAATGCCAGACGATCTTCTCGCCGTCGGGCTGCCCGGGATCCTTGCAGTGACGGACACAGCGAGACGATCGACCGCACGTCGGCAGCCCACTCGTCGCAATGCCGAGCTCCTCATGCTGATCTTCGCGTGGGGCATCGGCGTGCTGGGCACTCTGCAAGTGGGCTGGGCCATCGGCCGCGACCCGGATGCCGGCCTGTGGATCACGTCGGGCGTCGTCGGCGCACTGGCGTTGATCATGCATGGCGTCGTCCGACTGCGGGCACCGTATGCCGATCCGATCCTCCTGCCCGCCGCCACGCTCCTGACGATCCTGGGCCTCGTCATGATCTACCGACTCGACGTGGCCGCTGCCCGACGAGCCGAACTCAACGACAATCCACTTCCCACGCCGGACGTCTACTCACAGCTGACCTGGTTCACGGTGGCCGTCATCTTGTTCGCGTCGGTCCTGATCCTGCTGCGCGATCATCGTGTGCTGCAGCGCTACACCTACACGCTCGGGCTCGTGGGCCTGATCCTGCTGGTGCTGCCCCTCGCTCCGGTCATCGGCACGACCGTCAACGGTGCGACGCTGTGGATCCGGATCGGGGGATTCTCGTTCCAGCCTGCCGAGATCGCCAAGATCCTGCTGACCATCTTCTTCGCCGGCTACCTGGTGGAGAAGCGCGACTCGCTGGCCCTCGTGCGCACCAAGGTGCTCGGCCTCGGCCTGCCCCGCCTGAAGGATCTGGGCCCGCTTGTCGTCGCATGGCTGGTGTCCCTGGCCGTGCTCATCTTCCAGCGCGACCTCGGCACCTCACTGCTGTTCTTCGGCCTGTTCGTCGCCATGCTCTACATCGCCACGCAGCGCCGGTCGTGGCTGGTGATAGGCGGTGCCCTGTTCATGGGCGGCGCTGTTCTCGCCTACTACATGTTCGGGCACGTGCGCCTGCGCGTCATGGTGTGGCTGGATCCGTGGACGTACGCCACCGACGAGGGCTATCAGATCGTGCAGTCGCTGTTCGGTCTGGCCAATGGCGGGATCCTTGGCGCCGGCATCGGTCAGGGCTTTCCCAACCTGGTGCCGTTCGCCAGCACCGACTTCATCGTGGCGGCCCTCGGTGAGGAGATCGGTGTCACGGGCCTCATCGCACTGCTGCTCGTGTACGCCATCCTCGTCGAGCGCGGCCTCCGAGCGGCAATCGCGGTGCGCGACTCCTTCGGGCAGCTCCTCGCAGCCGGCCTGTCCATCACCCTCGGACTGCAGGTGTTCGTCATCGTCGGTGGCGTCACTCGCCTGATTCCCCTCACCGGTCTGACCACTCCGTTCCTGTCCTACGGCGGATCGTCGCTCATCGCGAACTGGATCCTCATCGCGTTGCTGCTGCGCATCTCCGACCGTGCGCGGCGCCCTGATTCGGAAGTCCTCTCCCCCGACGACGCCCTCACTCAGGTGGTGAGGCGCACATGAGTCGACCCATCAGGCGCATCTCCATCGTTCTGGGCCTTCTCCTGATCGCCCTGATCGCCAATGTCACCGTCATCCAGGTGGTGCTCGCCGGCGACTACCGGGATCGTCCGGGCAATCAGCGGGTGCTGCTGGAGGAGTACGACCGAGAGCGCGGGCCGATTCTGGTCGGCTCCAATCCGGTGGCCCGCTCAGTTGAGACGGGCGACACCCTGACCTACCTGCGCGAGTACGACAACGGGCCGATGTACGCGCCGGTCACCGGCTTCTACTCGCTCATCTACGGGGCTACCGGTCTGGAGCGCACCGAGAATCGAGTGCTCACGGGGTCCTCCCCGCTGTTCGTCGTCGATCGTGCGGAGCAGTTGTTCGCCGGACGTGATCCGCAAGGCGGCGCCGTGACGACGACTCTCAATGCCCGGGCCCAGCGCGCGGCGTTCAACGGCCTGAAGGGCAAGAAGGGCGGCGTCGTCGCCATCGAACCGGCGACCGGGCGGATTCTCGCCAGCGTGCAGTCACCGTCCTTCGACCCGAACATCCTGTCCAGCCACGATCCGAACTCCATCCGCCAGTACTACGCGACCCTCGAATCGGACCCGGCCAAGCCGTTGCTGAACCGGCCGATCGTCTCCTTGAACCCACCGGGGTCCACCTTCAAGATCGTGACCGCTGCTGCAGCACTGGCCAGCGGCCGCTTCACTCCCGACACCGTGCTGCCGGGCCCGCGCGCCTATAACCTGCCGAACTCCACGAACAAGATTCGCAACTGGAACGGGCAGGCATGTGGCCCGAACAACCTGGTCACGCTCCGACAGGCGATCGCCATCTCATGCAACACCGCGTTCGCATGGCTGGGCAACGAATTGGGAGCAGAGGCGCTGCGCGCGCAGGCGCAGCTGATGGGATTCGACAACTCCTTCCAGATCCCACTGCGCGCGGCCACCTCCCGCTTCCCCGAGGATCCCGACGCACCCCAGACGGCCATGTCCGCCATCGGGCAGTTCGACGTCCGCGCGACCGCACTGCAGATGGCGATGGTCGCGGCTGCCGTCGGCAACAACGGCACGCTCATGGAGCCCTATCTCGTGCAGGAGGTTCGGGGCCCGGATCTGTCGATCCTTCAGACGACGCAGCCGAAGGTGTTCGCGGAGTCGATGACGCCACTGGATGCCGTGCAGATGACCGAGATGATGGTCAACGTCGTCGACAACGGCACGGGGAGCAATGCGCGGATCGAAGGGGTTCGCGTCGCGGGGAAGACAGGCACGGCACAGACGGGCAATGACAATCCCGCCGTCGCGTGGTTCATCGCCTTCGCCCCCGCCCAGTCTCCTGAGGTGGCCGTCGCCGTGATGGTCGAGGACGCCGGGGCCCCTGAGGTCAGTGGCAACCAACTGGCCGCCCCGATCGCCAGATCTGTGATCGAGGCGGTGTTGCGCTGATGGTGAGCCCGACCTGCCCTGAGAGGATGGGCCCATGACGACCGAGGACTCCGACCGCCGCATGCTCGGCGATCGCTATGAGATCGGTGAGGTCATCGGTCGTGGCGGCATGGCTGAGGTGCATGAAGGACGTGATCTGCGACTCGGCCGACGCGTCGCCGTCAAGATCCTGCGACCCGACCTCGCCAAGGACCCCACGTTCCAGGCCCGGTTTCGGCGCGAGGCGCAATCCGCGGCAGCGCTGAACCACCCGAACATCGTCGCGGTCTATGACACCGGCGAGGACACGCTGACCTCGCCCGACGGCTCGCAGGTGGTCGTCCCCTACATCGTCATGGAGTACGTCGATGGGATGACCCTTCGGCAGTTGCTCGCCAGCGGGCGTCGCCTGCTGCCGGAGCGGGCCCTGGAGATCTCCGCCGGCGTGCTGGCCGCCCTCGACTACGCCCACCGGCACGGAATCGTGCACCGCGACATCAAGCCCGCCAACGTCATGCTCACCCGCACGGGCGACGTCAAGGTCATGGACTTCGGCATCGCCCGCGCGATGAACGACTCCGGCAGCACGATGACCGCCACCTCCGCCGTGATGGGCACCGCCCAGTACCTGTCCCCCGAGCAGGCCCGCGGTGAGGTCGTCGACGCACGCAGCGACCTGTATTCCGCCGGCGTCGTGCTTTACGAGCTCCTCACGGGCAAGCCCCCCTTCACCGGTGACTCGCCTGTGTCCATCGCCTACCAGCACGTCAGTGAGATGCCCACACCTCCGTCCCAGGTTGATGCAGGTGTCTCGCAGCAGATCGACGCCGTGGTGCTGCACGCACTTGCCAAGCGCACTGACGATCGCTACCAGACCGCTGCCGACTTCCGTGCCGATGTCGAGCGCGCTGTGGCGGGAGCGCCTGTCACTGCGGCGGTTCCGATGATCACAGCGGAGCAGACCCAGATGCTGTCGCCGGTTCTGGCGGCAGGCGCATCGGGTGAGTACGAGCCGATGTATGACATGGGGCGTCGGCCACGACGTCGAGGATTCGCCTTCTGGGCCCTGAGCATTGTCGGAATCACCGCAGCGATCATCGGGGCGCTTCTGGTCGGACGCTTCATCTTCGGCGGCGCCAGTGCGAATCAGGTGCAGGTGCCCAACCTCGACGGGCTCACCATCGAGCAGGCCACCACCACGCTGGATGAGTTCGATCTGCGACTCGGTGCGCAGACACCGGAGCTCTCCGACCGTCCGGTCGACACCATCATCAGTCAGCAGCCCGCTGCTGGGGAGAGCATCGAGGTCGGTCAGTCCGTCAACGTGACGATCTCCGCGGGCGCTGAGCAGGTGACCGTGCCGCAGTTGATCGCACTCACGTCCATCGAGGCGGTGCGCATCGCCTTGGAGGATGCCAACCTGCAGCTCGGTGCCATCAAGGAGCGCAACTCTCCACAGCCCGCCGGATACGTGCTCGCCCAGGACCCTGAGGAGGGAACCCAGGTGAGCGCCGGCGCCAGCATCGACATCACGGTGTCGTCCGGATTGGTGAAGGTGCCCAAGGTCGTCGGCAGCAGCGAGGCTCAGGCACGCAGTGATCTCGCCCAAGAGGGATTCGACGTGCAGGTGGTCGAGATCGAGGACGGCACCGTCTCCGCAGGCACAGTGCTCGCGCAGTCACCCCAGGGCGGGGAACTCCTCGCCCGCGGATCCGTCGTGACCATCACGGTCTCGACGTCCCCGCCGATTCCCACGCCGGAGCCCACACCCGAGCCCGAGCCCACACCGGAGCCCACGCCCTCCGATGAGTTCGTTCCGCCGGACCCGCCCGTAGATCCCCCGGCGGACGAGTTCGCCAACCCGTGATCGGTCGGCCTCTACCTAGCCGATGACGGGGGCGAGGCCTTCGGCCCGCTCCCGGGCCTGCGGGTCGCCGCACTCCGTGAGCCAGTTCGCGAGCATGAGATAGCCGCCCTCGGTGAGCACTGACTCTGGGTGGAACTGCACTCCCTCGATCGGAAGATCCCGGTGACGAAGGCCCATGATCACGCCCCCAGCGGTGGTGCCGGTCACCATCAGCTCGGCCGGCACCGTCGCGGGGTCGACGGCCAGCGAGTGATACCTGGTCGCGGTGAAGGGCGAGGGCAGGTCGCGCAGCACCCCGACGGACTCATGCTCCACCGGTGAGGTCTTGCCGTGCAGGAGCTCCGGTGCCCGATCGACGGTCGCACCGTAGGCCGCGGCGATCGCCTGATGTCCAAGGCACACGCCGAAGATCGGAACGTCACCGGCGCACTCGCGCACGATGTCCATGCACACCCCGGCATTCTCTGGAGTGCCCGGTCCAGGACTCAGGAGAACGCCGTCATACGTGCGGGCCTCGGCGGTCGTGACCTCGTCATTTCGACGGACGGTGACGTCAGCGCCCAACTGCGCGAGGTACTGCACGAGGTTGAACACGAAGGAGTCGTAATTGTCGACGACCAGGATCCGGGCCACAGCGACATTGTGGTCCTTGCTGCTCGGTGTCGCCTCCATTGGGTGGGTCAGGAGGCAGGTGACGCGCCGTTCACCGCATCCGGGCTGGCGAAGTTCATAGAGATCGGACCCTCGTATGCGGGCAGCGTGTAGTCGGGGAGTCGCTCGATCTCGTATCCGAGGCCCACTGCTCCCGCCCAGTCCCGATAGTCGGCAACGCCCGGGTCCTTCCACAGGCTCGTGCGCATCGCCTTGAGTGGGCCAACGGCCGTGATGACGTAGGGCGGTGAGTAGACCCGACCCTGCAGAAGCAGGGTGTTGCCCACGCACTGCACCGAACTCGTGTTGATCAGGCGCTGGTCCATGACCTGAATGCCCTCGGCGCCGCCGCGCCACAGGGCATTGATGACCGCTTCCACATCCGACTGATGGACGATCACGTCATTCGGGGTGAGCGTCTGCCACAGCGGATCACTCGGTTCACGAATCGGAGCATCGTCGAGGGTGACGCGCAGGGCCTTGCCGGTGATCGCCGCCAGACCCGCGCTCTCTCGCGCGAGCGCGATGTCGGTGCGCAGGTCGGCCGCGACCGGATCTCCGGAGCGTCCAGCGCTGATGTCGTCCACCGACGACTGCCGGGCAGCCACGTCCCGTTCTAGAGCCTCGACCGCGTCGGACTTCTGCCCCACCAATTCGCTCAGCTCCGAGGCACGCTGAGAACGCAGGTCGGTTCCCTGACTCGAACTCGCGGCCGCCGCGAACATCACGCCGGCGAGCGCGAACACGAGCATCGACGCGATGACGGAGGGTCGGGCGCGCAGGCTCGCCCACCTCACCATCGGCAATCAGCTCCCCTGTCGGACCTCATGCGCCCACGGTAACCCCGCGGTGCCACGGGCATGTGGCAGGCTGGTACCCGAAGTCACCCCGGTCGCAGCCGCGACCTGATGCCAGGAGGAGCACCGTGCCGGAGTCCAAGGGACGCAAGAAGGACGTGTACACCCCGCCCCCCACGCAGAAGGGCGAGCGCAAGGTCGCTCGCATCGGCTCCCCCTCCTGGCTGGCTCCGACCATGGTCGCCCTGTTCGTGATCGGCCTGACCTACATCGTGGCGTTCTACGTTGCCGGCTCGTCCATCCCGGTCATGCAGGATCTGAACGCCCTCGTCAACGTCGGAATCGGGTTCGCCTTCATCATGGGCGGGTTCTTCCTCGCAACCCGCTGGAAGTAGTCCCGATCACCGACCACCAGCGTCGGATTACATCCGTGTAGTTCATCCCCAGGTGTGGATAACTCTGTGGATACCCTCGTGGTTACGGTGGATTGTTGGTGCCCGTGTGACTACTGAGGTACCTCTTCGACCATCTCCACCAGGGTGTAGGACAGGCTCGACGCGTCCGCGGGTGGATCATCGACCTCCGTCACTTCCACGTCGATGACGTAGGACGTGCCCTCCTGGTAGTCGAACCCCGCGATGCTGTCATAGAACAGCTGTGTTGGACCGTCCTCGGAGTAGGCCACCTGCATGCACTCAATCGGCGCCACACCCTCGCACTCGACGAGCTCTGGCTCGATCCACATGCGCGTGACGTCACCGCCTGCCGAGTTCGTGGATTCAGATTCAGTGGAGGAGCATCCCGTCACCATTGCGGCTGTCATTCCAGCCGCGAGGGACATCACCGCCAGCGACCTGAGGATTCGACGATTCATGCGGCCTCCACATGGCAGCGACGGTTCAGTTCCTGACCAGTCAGCCCAAGGGTGACAGCAGTTCGTTGATCTGGGCTGTGCGCCACGCCACCAGGCCTGCCAGGACCAACACGACACCGATCAACCCCGCGCTCTGCACCAGTGCTCGATGGTGACGAGCCGGAAGCACGAACACCGCGGCTACCGCTGCGCCGACGATGAGCCCGCCGAGGTGCGCTCGCCAGTCCACACCAGGAGACAGGAATCCAATCACCACGTTGATGCCCAGCAGGACGACCACCTGAGTGATGTCGTAGCGCAGTCGACGTCCCGCCACGATGAACGCACCCATGAGTCCGAAGATCGCGCCGCTGGCACCGACGGAGAAGTCAAAGGGATCCGACGCGATGTAGGACGCCACCCCGCCACCGAGTGCCGCCAGCACGTACAGGCTCAGGAATCTTCCGTGACCGAGGATCCGCTCCAATGTCGGTCCGAGGAGGAAGAGCACCAGCATGTTGAAGCCCACGTGCAGCCAGGACCCGTGCAGAAACGCATGCGTGATCAGGCGCCACCATTCGCCACCGACAGCGATCGCCGGCGGATACATGCCCCACTCGCCGGCCGTCTGGTTGATGCCCACGGTGAACTGCAGCAGGAAGATCGCTGCTGTCACCCCGATCAACGAGTACGTGACCGCTGGCTTGGCGATCGGGGTTCCGCCCGCCGGGGTCGTGGCCCGCCGAGTGGTGGCAGCAGCGGCCGCCACGCATTCAGGACACTGGAATCCCACCGGTGCAGCGACCATGCACTGCGCGCAGACCGGCCGCTGGCAGCGCGTGCACCGAACCCCTGTCGCCTGCTCCGGGTGCCGCGGGCACACCGGCAGCGACCCCGGCGTCGGGGTGGGCTCGGTCATGCGCGCAGGCTAGTCGCGCGAGATGTCGATGGAGGTGATCGCGATATCGGTCTTCGGGCGGTCGCCTGGCGCCGTCTCCACCGCCGCGATCGCGTCGACAACATCGCGCGAAGCCTGATCGGCAACCTCGCCGAAGATGCTGTGCTTGAAGTTCAGCCACGTGGTTGGGGCCACCGTGATGAAGAACTGGGAGCCATTCGTGTTCGGCCCCGCGTTCGCCATGGCGAAGAGGTACGGACGGTCGAAGGACAGCTCCGGGTGGAACTCGTCCTCGAAGCGGTAGCCCGGGCCTCCGGTGCCGGTGCCCAGCGGATCGCCGCCCTGGATCATGAATCCGGAGATCACGCGGTGGAAGATCGTGCCGTCATACAGCGGCGCTGTGCTCTTGGCACGCACGTTGGGATCGGTCCACTCCTTGGTTCCCTCAGCCAGTCCGACGAAGTTCGCCACCGTCTTGGGGGCCTGGAACTCGAACAGGTTCACCTTGATGTCGCCGAGTGTCGTGTGGAGCGTCGCAGTCATCGTCATAGGGAGGATCCTGTCATGGCGGGCTCAGCGGGTGCGGGCCGGGATTGCGGAGTTGAGGACGGGGAGGCCGGATGCCTCACTGGCCTCGACGAGCCGTGCATCGTCGCTGAGCATGACATCGGCAGGCACCCGTAGGGCGGCGGCGAGATGCAGTGCGTCGAGACTTCCGAGATTCTCGAACGCGAACCGCCCAGCGGTGACGTAATCCGCGGGCGTCAGTTCGAAGACGTTGATGGTGTCGAGGAGCGTCGTGACAGTTGCTTGACTGATCCCTTGCCGCACCGCCGCTCGGCGCACTTCCGTCTCCACGAGCCGCGCCGACACGAGGAGGTGTCCGTCGTCGCGCAGCTCCTGGAGGTAGTCGCGGAGCTCGCCGCTGGCGTCCTCAATCTTGATGAGTGGAACGACGATTGATGCATCCAGATAGGCGATCATCGGTCGCCTCGTAGGAACAGGAGAGACTCCAGAGCAGTCTCGTCGCTACGGCCCGGCTCGGGGACGATGTCGCGGAAGCTGCTGCCTGGCTTGGCCCGCCTCACGGTGAGCCCCGCCAGTGGATCATGCGCCAAGGGACGGATCTCGGCCACCGGCTCGCCGTTGTTGGTGATCACGTAGGTCGCACCCGCCTGCACCTCGCGCAGAATCCGGCCGCTCTCATTGCGCAGCGTGCGCTGACTGATGCGCTCGTGTGCTGCAGTCATGGCCGGACCGTAGCACGGTGTAGCACGTTAGTCGGCTTCAGAGAGTCGGCTTCAGAGAGTCGGCTTCAGAGAGTCGGCATCAGAGTTCGCCCATGGGTCCAGAAGCTTGAGTCCACGTCCGTCGAAGTCCTTGGTGTTCCGGGTGGCGAGGGTGGCATCGTGGACGAGGCAGGTCGCGGCGATCTGCGCAACGGTGTCGAGCCACGCCTTCACCACGAACGCACCTCGTGGATGCATAGCCTCGCTGAGCACGCTCGCGTCGATGACGATCACTCGAAGGTCACCCGAGTTTGGTACGGCTCGCGCCGTGGGAGGACGTCAGCGAAGTCAGGTCCGGCCGCCTCACACAAGCCCAGCAGGACCTCGTCGTCGAGGTTCCGGATCGTCATGACAGCCATGGGTGACAAGGTAGGCAGATGACAGCAGTGCTGTCTACGGAGTCACGTGCGCTGTCAGTCCAGCGTGACCGTCATCGGATCGTCCAGTGCCATCAGGACGTCCTGCGTGATCGGCGGCGATCCAGCCGCATAGCGAACGCCCGGCGTCGGGTCATTGCCCGGGCCACCGGGGTTATAGAGCGGGAGGTAGCCGTCGGTCGACGGGATCTCGACTTGGGTGATCGCCCGCATCGCGGACTCGTCACCCGCAAGGACGATGTCGATGTAGTTGTCACGGTCATCGATGTAGCAGTCGGTGTACTGATCGGCCTTCAGGCCCAGGTCGGCAAGTCCGACGACCCGCGCCGTGCCACCGTCGACCTCGTACTCCGTACCCACCTCGGTGAGCACGACCTCGTTGCCTGCCTTGTCCACCGCCCGAACACGGAAGTAGTTCTCGTAGTCGGTGGGAAAGAGCCCCCGCACGCCGTCGGGGGTCATGCCGCCGGAGGTGAACACCCGCAACCGGTACTGCGCGTCGTCCCCGTAGAGCGTCACACCGTCATTGGGACTTGTGCCAGTGAGGGGTTTCGGACCGTTGGGCCACCCCTCTCCCTCGGTCGACATGCGGGAGAGCTTCGCCGCGACGAGCGTAGGTCCCCCTCGGTTCTCCGGGGCGATCTCCGGATCGGTGTACGACGACGGGGGCGGGGACTGCCTCGTGAGCCCCACAGCATTCACCGGACCATCGGGTCCGAGAAGTTGCAGCGGCGTGTCGTCCTCCACCACCTCGATGGAGACCGGCCAGATCAGCCCCGGTGAGTCTGGTGGGAGCCGATTGCCGAAGTGTCCGAAGATCACGACCGTGCTGCGTTCGTTCAGTTCCCAATTCGGGTAGATCGACGCGACCTCGGGCGTGACCTTCTCACCGGTGTTGAGGGTGAGCTCGAAGTCCGTCGGATCGACAGTCGAGGGCAGTACCGGCCAACTGAACTCGATCGGGTAGCCGTCGGCGTAATAGGTCGGCGTGCCCCAGATGCTGGCGACGGCATCCGGGGTGACGGTGGCCGTGTAGTTGCCGAGGGTCGGTTCCTCACCGGCCGCGCACTCGACCGTGTTCCATGCGCCACCGGCCAGACGCGCCAGACGCTCACTTGTCTCGAGGTCGTCGAGGGTCAGGCCGGGGACGCCATTGATGCCCGTGAACCCCAGCCCCGCGCCGAGGATCTCGGGGCGGTCGCTCCACAGGTCGGCGTTGACGATGGCGTCGTCGTGCAGCTTCTTCTGGATGACGTTCTGCGCGGCATCACCCGAGCACGAGGTGAGGAGCGCGGCTGCCGCGGGAAGTGCGAGCGCTGTGGTGAGTGCGGTGACGCGGCGTCCCATGGGACACGACCCTACGAGCGCGTGGTCCACCGCGACGATGCGTCACACGTGTGACGGGGGGCGGTTCAGATCCGCGGAATCCGAGTGATTCCGGCTCAATTCCGCCGAATTGCACCGGGAAGCGGTGCAAATCTGGAAAGTGGAGGCTAGGGGACTCGAACCCCTGACTTCTGCCTTGCAAAGGCAGCGCTCTACCAGCTGAGCTAAGCCCCCGGACGGGCCAGGCGGCCCGGGTTACTAACGCAGGTCGGGCTCGGCGGTCGCCTCGGACCACAGATCCTGCTCGGCCTTGTTGGCCATGATCTGGCGATAGACGAGGTAGCCGACACCGGCGAGGACGACGAGGAGAAGCAGTTTCTTCATGACGCGGATCCTACCCGCCCCACCCAGCAGGCCGCGCCCGCGCCTGCCCTCATCGGGGCGACCTGCTGTCGTACATCGCCTCGTCGGCCAGCCGAATGAGGCTGTCGAGGGTGATCCCCTCGGCCTCGGCCGCAGCGATGCCCACCCACACGCCTGGATTCCACACGCCCTCGAGTCCCTCCGTGGCCACCCCTGCTTGGATGCGTCCGGCCAGGCCGGGGGCATCGGGCAGTGATCCCTGGCCGACCACCACGAACTCGTCGCCACCCCACCGGCAGATCACGTCGGAATCCCGACACTGCGCTACGAGCGCCTCAGCCGAGCGACGGATCACCAGATCTCCCACCGCGTGCCCGTGCTGGTCGTTCACCTGCTTCAGGCCGGTGATGTCCACAAAAGCGACGAAGACGGAGTTGCCGTCTCTGGCAGCCAACGCCAGCAACGTGTCACCCGCCTCCTGCAGGCCGCGCCGGTTGAGGAGTCCGGTGAGCTCATCACGTGTGGCCAGGCGCTCAATCGCGATGTTGGCCTCAGCGAGAGCGCGTGCTCCGTAGTGACGTCCATACAAGATCACGGCCGACACTGCCAGTGCGGTGAACATCGTGACGACCCAGCCAGGTCCGTTCTCTGGATCATTGACCACCAACGTGTAGGTGGTGACGACCGACATGATCGCGGCACTGATGAGGAAGGGACGCCACACCAAAGTGACGGCCCCATAGGCCGCCATCACCAGCAGCATCACGCCCACAGCGCTATAGCCGATGAGCGTGTACTGGAAGTTCAGGGCCAGATTGTTCACGACAACGGCGACAGTGAAGGCCGCTGGCGACCAGAGCGGTGGGATCGTGCCCCTGCGGATCAGAAGTGCCACGACCAGCAGCACAGCTGCCTGGATCGCATCGGAGATGTAGTACGACATCGGCGGGATGATGCCGATCAGTGCGTATCCCGCATCGAACAGGATGATGATCGCCACGAACAGTAGAAGGATCCGCGGGGATTCACGTGCGCTCATCTCACGCAGGATCTGGTCGCGGCGCGCGCGAAGGCCATCGGACATCGGCGTCATGGGCTCCCCCTCCCATGCGTAACCACAGGTCTCGGTGAATTGTCAGCACGAGGGGTATCGGACCGAAGGGAGGAGAGTGGGCCTAGGTGGACTTGAACCACCGACCTCTTCCTTATCAGGGAAGCGCTCTAACCAAACTGAGCTATAGGCCCTCGTGCGAGCCGCAATGCTATCGGACTATCCGGTGGGTCCGTCCTCACCCCCGGGTCAGCCGTAGAGGGGCTGTCAGACGTCGTCTGACAGGACCACCTCAACCCCGCCCGTCAGCCCGACGGTCAGGTTGTACAGGATCGCGAAGATCGTCGAGAGCAGAGAGACCAGCACGATCTCGATGGACGCCACGACCACCGCTACGCCCATCACTCTGCTCAACTCCACGTAGTCCATCAGGTTGAACCCGGTGGCCGCGGTGCCCACAACGTCATCGACGGTCGCCGACACGGTGAGGAAAACCCCGGTGACGTCCAGCACCCACCACAGGACGCCCACCGCCACGACCAGCAGGATGCCGATGGCCAAGGACAGCAAGAACGCGACCTTGGTCACCGACCACGGATCGAGTCGGGTGACGTAGAGCCGCGCGCGCTTGGGCGCCCGGGCCACGTCGGTCATGCCGGATTCCCTCCGTCGCCACCGTCGCTATCGCTTACAACCACCTCGGTGGCGTCGTCGCTCGCGTCGCCCGTCACTTCGGCGCCCATCACTTCGACGTCCGTCACTTCATCACCGGGGGCGTCCTCGTCGGCCTCGTCGGCCTCGCCGCCGCGAGCGACAGCAACGATCGAATCACCTTCGGCGAGGTTCATCAGCGTGACGCCCATGGTGTCTCGACCCGAGGGTCGCACTTCCTCGACGCGAGTTCGGATCACGATTCCGTTGGAGGCAATGGCGAAGAGTTGATCGCTTGCATCGCAGATCATGGCTCCAACGAGAGAACCCCGCTCCTCGACGAGTTTCATCGCGCGCACGCCGAGGATTCCACGGCCCTTGGCTGACCACTCGGACTCCGGGGTTCGCTTGGCGAATCCACCATCGGTGATCGTGACCACGAATGCCCCGGGTGTGACGACGTCCATGGACAGCAGGGAGTCATCCGCACGAAAGCGCATCCCGATGACGCCACTGGTGGCGCGTCCCATCGGTCGCAGTGTCGCGTCGTTCGCTGTGAAGCGAGCGGACATCCCCTTGCGGGAGAACAGCATCAGGTCGTCGGTCTCCGAGACCTGCCTCGCCGCAATCAGTTCGTCGTCATCGGCGAGGTTGATCGCGATGATGCCGCCCTGGCGGTTCTTGTCGTACTCCGAGAGCCTGGTCTTCTTGACCAGACCCTTGCGGGTGGCCATGACCAGGTAGTCGGAGGACTCAAAGTCGGCCATCGCGAGCACCTGAGCGATCTCCTCGTCGGGCTGGAACGCAAGCAGGTTGGCCACGTGCTGACCACGCGCGTCACGACCGGCATCGGGCAGCTGGTACGCCTTGGCGCGGTATACCCGACCCTTGTTCGTGAAGAACAGGATCCAGTGATGTGTGGTGGTGACGAACATGTGCTCGACCACATCGTCCTGGCGGAGCGCCGCACCCTTGACACCCTTGCCACCACGACGCTGAGACCGGTAGAGATCCCGCTTGGTGCGCTTGGCGTAGCCACCACCGGTGATGGTGATGACGATGTCATCTTCAGCGATGAGATCCTCGTCGGTGACATCACCGTCCCAGGGCGCGAACTGTGAACGGCGATCGTCGCCGAACTTCTCCGTGATCTCAGCGAGTTCCTCGCTCACGATGGAACGCTGGCGCGGCTCGTTGCTGAGGATGTCGTTGTAGTCCGCGATGCGGGTCATCAACTCCTCGTACTCGTCGATGATCTTCTGGCGCTCCAGAGCGGCGAGCCGGCGCAGCTGCATGTCGAGGATCGCCGTGGCCTGCAGCTCGTCGATCTCGAGCAGGTTCATCAGACCCGTGCGAGCGTCGTCGACGGTTGCCGATGCGCGGATCAGCGCGATGACCTCGTCGAGTGCGTCGAGTGCCTTGAGGTAGCCGCGCAGGATGTGCGCGCGCTCCTCGGCCTTGCGCAAGCGGTAACGCGTGCGGCGCTGAATGACCTCGATCTGATGGCTGATCCAGTGGCGGATGAACTGCTCGAGGGTCAACGTGCGCGGAACGCCGTCGACGAGCGCGAGCATGTTCGCGCCGAAGTTGTCCTGTAGCTGTGTGTGCTTGTAGAGCTGGTTCAGGACGACCTGCGCAACCGCATCGCGCTTGAGCTCGATGATCAGCCGCATTCCGGTGCGGGACGAGGAATCGTCACGCACGTCGGAGATGCCGGTGAGCTTGCCGTCGCCGACGAGTTCGGCGATGCGCAGCAGCAGGTTGTCGGGGTTCACCTGGTACGGCAGTTCGGTGACAACGAGGATCTGTCGCCCGCGGGCGTCCTCCTCGACGGACACGACGGCGCGCATCGTGATGGAGCCGCGGCCGGTGCGATAGGCGTCATCGATGCCCCGGCGGCCAACGATCAGGGCGCCGGTGGGGAAGTCAGGACCCTTGACGATCTCCATCAGCGCGGCCTGACGCTCCTCGCGCTCTGCCTCGGGGTGGGCCAGCAGCCATTGAGCCGCCTCGGACACCTCACGCAGATTGTGCGGCGGAATGTTGGTGGCCATGCCGACGGCGATGCCGGAGCTGCCATTGACCAGCAGGTTGGGGAACCGGCTGGGCAGGACCCGGGGCTCTTGGGTGCGGCCGTCGTAGTTCGGACCGAAGTCGACGGTGTCCTCGTCGATGTCGCGGACCATCTCCATGGCCAACGGGGCCATGCGGCACTCGGTGTAGCGCTGCGCCGCGGGCGGGTCATTGCCGGGGGAGCCGAAGTTGCCCTGACCCTGCACCAGCGGGTATCGCAGGCTCCACGGCTGGGCCAGCCTGACCAAGGCGTCGTAGATCGCGCTGTCGCCGTGCGGGTGGTAGTTGCCCATGACGTCGCCGACCACACGCGCGCTCTTGGAGAAGTTGCGATCGGGTCGGTACCCGCCGTCGTACATCGCGTAGAGGACGCGGCGGTGAACGGGCTTGAGGCCGTCGCGAACATCCGGAAGGGCGCGCGACACGATGACAGACATCGAGTAGTCCAGGTACGAGCGCTGCATCTCCGTCTGGAGATCGACGGGATCGATGCGTCCGTGCGGACCGACCTCTTCGACAGTCTCGATGTCGTCAGCCACGTGGGGCCTCCTTCAGTGCAGTAGCGGGAAAGTCAGGAATGGGGGACGCACTAGATGTCGAGGAAGCGGACATCTCTCGCGTTCTGCTGGATGAAGTTGCGGCGGGATTCGACGTCCTCGCCCATGAGCACGCTGAACATCTCATCAGCCTGTGCGGCGTCATCGATGGTGACCTGCTGGAGGATCCGCTGCGAGGGATCCATGGTCGTCTCCCACAGTTCGTCGGCGTTCATCTCGCCGAGACCCTTGTAGCGCTGGATCGCCTCTTCCTTCGGCAGGCGACGCCCGGCAGCCAAGCCGGCCTCCATGAGGGCTTCGCGCTCGCGCTCGGTGTAGGCGAAATCGGCCACCTCACGCGACCACTTGATCTTGTACAGCGGGGGCTGGGCGAGATAGACGTATCCGTGCTCGACCAAGGGGCGCATGAAGCGGAACAGCAGGGTCAGCAGCAGGGTGCGGATGTGCTGGCCGTCGACGTCGGCGTCGGCCATCAGCACGACCTTGTGGTACCTCAGCCGATTGATGTCGAACTCGTCCTGGATGCCCGTGCCCAGAGCGGAGATCAGGGCCTGCACCTCGTTGTTGCCCAGCACCTTGTCGATGCGGGCCTTCTCGACGTTGATGATCTTTCCGCGAATCGGAAGGATCGCCTGCGTGCGGGGATCGCGGCCCTGCCGCGCGGATCCGCCGGCGGAGTCACCCTCGACGATGAAGACCTCGCACTCCTCCGGCTCACGGCTGGAGCAGTCGATCAGCTTGCCGGGCATGCCGGCTCCACCGAGGAGCCCCTTGCGGTTGCGCGCAAGATCCCGCGCCTTTCGCGCGGCGATGCGCGCCGTGGCCGCGTTGACCGCCTTGCGAGCGATCTCCTTGCCCTCCGCCGGATTCTTCTCCAGCCACTCCCCGAGCTGCTCGTTGACGACCTTCTGGACGAAGGCCTTCATCTCGGTATTGCCGAGCTTCGCCTTCGTCTGACCCTCGAACTGCGGCTCGGCGAGCTTGACGCTGACGATGGAGGTGAGGCCCTCGCGAATATCCTCGCCGCTGAGGTTGGGGTCCTTCTCCTTGAGGATGTTCCACTCGCGCGCGAACTTGTTCATCAACGACGTGAGCGCAGCGCGGAAGCCCTCCTCGTGGGTGCCTCCCTCGGTGGTGTTGATCGTGTTCGCGAAGGTGTAGACCGACTCGGAGTACGTCGAGTTCCACTGCATGGCGATCTCGGCGCTCATCCGTCGGTCCTCGGCCTCGGACTCGAGGTAGATCACAGACGGATTCGCCGCGCCCTTGCTGGCGTTCAGGTGCGACACGAAGTCCGCGATGCCGCCCTCGTAGTGGTACTCCACTCGGCGAACTTCCTCGACGGGCTCGTCGGCATCGGAGTCGAGGTCGACGATGGCCGGGGCGCGTTCGTCGATGAGCTCCAGGATCAGGCCCTTGTTCAAGAAGGCCATCTCCTGGAAGCGCCGGGCCAAGGTGGTGAAGTCGTAGTGCAGGGTCTCGAAGATGTCGCCATCGGCCCAGAACGTGACCATCGTGCCCGTCTCGTCGGTCGCCTCACCTCGATCAAGTGGCGCCTGAGGGACACCGTGCACGTAGGTCTGCCGCCAGACATAGCCATCACGCTTGATCTCCACATCGAGTCGTATGGAGAGGGCGTTGACGACAGAGACGCCAACGCCGTGCAGGCCACCGGAGACGGAGTAGCCGCTGCCACCGAACTTGCCGCCCGCGTGCAGGACAGTGAGGACCACCTCGACGGCGGGCTTCTTCTCGATCGGATGCTCGTCGACGGGGATGCCGCGACCATCGTCGATCACCTGCACGCCGCCATCGGCGCGGAGGGTCACCTGGATGCGGGTGGCGTACCCGGCCATCGCCTCGTCGACGGAGTTGTCGGCGACCTCGTAGACGAGGTGGTGAAGACCGCGCTCCCCGGTGGAGCCGATGTACATGCCAGGACGCTTGCGAACAGCGTCGAGGCCTTCGAGGACGGTGATCGCACTGGCGTCATAGGACACGTGAGTCAGGTCCCCTTCATAGCGGCAACCGGGTCAGGTGACCCGATTTCGTCGGGTGGAGCAGTGGTGCGGCACTTCCTTGATGCTCGCGTCAGTCTATCTGCTCAGACCGACAGTGCCTCCCGCGCCACGGCCATTTCGGGTGGTTTTCGGCCATTCACCCCCTAGGGCACGACCCGTCATACGGGATATCCCTCACGAGCGCTTCACAGGCCCCACAGGGCTCATCCGTAGGTATCTCTCGGACCGCGCCCGGCGACTTTTCGGGGCCCCTTCGTCCAGTTGGGAGCAGAGGGACCCACCACGCGAAGGGACGTGACCTTGCCCCGGCCGATCTCCGCATCGATCACCTTGTGCAGATCCGGGAGCAGGAGGCGGATCTGGGTGGCCCAGGCGGTGGACTCCGCCTGCAGGGTGAGCACCCCCGCCTCGAAGGAGGTGGGGGTCACATGGGAGGCAAGGTCGGCTCCAGCGATGGTCGTCCAGTTGGTCATCAGCAGCGCGATCGCGGAGTCGTCCTGCCACCCCCGCTCGGCGAGGAGAGCATCGAGGGCCTCGGACACCAGCCGTGGATCCCTCGAACCACCCGATCGAGAGGACTGCGTGGGCGTCTTCCGGCGCGGTGCTGTGGATCGAGTAGCCCGACGTAGGGCATCCATCGCTGCCTTGGCCGCGTCTGGCGACGAGGTCTCCTCGTGGTCGGCAGAGCCACTCTGCGCTGTTGGCTCATCACTCTGCTCGGTGGGCTCATCACTCATGGGAGCTCTCTCGCGCTCTGACGGTCCCCTTGGTGACGTCGAACCGCCTGCCCTGCATGCTCTCAGGGATGTCCTCGTCGACCGCGGCGGTGACCAGGACCTGCCGACACCCCACCACCCGTTCGGTCAGCGTCCGGCGTCGGGCGGTGTCGAGCTCAGCAAAAACATCGTCAAGGATCAGGACCGGCTCGTCCCCCGTGCTCGACAGGAGGTCGAAGGAAGCCAGGCGGAGGGCGAGGGCCATGGACCACGATTCTCCGTGCGAGGCATAGCCCTTCGCAGGAAGTTCACCGAGCGTGAGGGCGAGCTCATCTCGATGAGGACCGACCAGGGTGATGCCGCGATCGAGTTCGTCACGTCGACGATCCTCGATCGTCTGCAGGATCGCCTGCTTCCAGTCCAGTGGATCGGCCGGGTTCGTCGGCTGATGGCGGGTACTGGGCTGATAGTCGAGACGAAAATGTGGGGAGCTCACGGCGTTGTCTCCACCAGCAATCACGCGATAGGCCTGTGTCAACGGTTCGGTCAACTGATCAAGAAGCAGATGACGTGTGGCGATCAGTTGCCCACCTGTGGTGGCGAGCTGCTCGTCCCAGACCTCCAGTGTTCGCACCACCTCGTCAGCATTGTTGCGTCTCGCAGACTGGGCGGACTTCAGCAAGGCGTTGCGCTGCTTGAGAATGCGCTCGTAGTCGCTCTTGACCCCCTGCATGCGTGGACTCAGCTGGATCATCAACTCGTCCATGAAGCGGCGACGATCCGAGGGATCACCTTTCACCAGCGCGAGATCCTCCGGGGCGAAGACCACGGTCGTCAGCAGGCCGAGGACATCGCGCGCGCGGGTGGCCGCGGCTCTGTTGATGCGTGCTCGGTTCGCCTTGCCTGGGTTGATCTCCAACTCCACCAGGACCGAGCGATCCGGTCGTTCGATAGTCACGCCGATGATCGCCCGCTCTGCACCCGCCCGGACTAACGGTGCATCCGAGGAGACTCGATGACTGCCGAGCACTGAGGAATAGGCAAGCGCCTCAACGATATTCGTCTTGCCCTGACCGTTGGCACCGACAAGCGTGGTGACACCCGTGGTGAGTGCGATGTCCGCCTGCTCGTAGGACCGGAAGTCCGTGAGTCGCAGCGAGGAGACCCACACGCAGATCAGCCGGTGAGGCGCACCGGCATCAGCAGGTACTTGTAGGAGTCAGCGGCGTCGGCATCGCCATGAGCGGTAAGGACAGCAGGGCGCGTCGACTGGGTGAAGGCGAACTGGGTCGAGGATGCGTTGACGGCCGCGAGTCCGTCCAGCAGGTAAGCCGGGTTGAACGCGATGTCGATGGCGTCACCGTCGAGTGCACACTCGAGAACTTCGACGGCCTGCGCATCATCGCCAGCACCGGCACGAAGGGTGAGTTCCGAGGACTCGAACGCCAGGCGCACAGGCGTATTGCGTTCGGCAACGAGCGCCACTCTCTTCACGGCATCGGCAAGTAGGGACGTCTCGATCGTTGCCATTGCTGAGGATTCGGTGGGCAGGAGTGATCGGTACTTGGGAAACTCACCATCAAGAAGGCGCGTCGTGGTGCGGCGGGAGTTGCCTTCAAACCCAATGAGACCCTCCCCTGATCCACCCGAGGACAACGCGATCAAGACCTCGTCGACATCGGCCAGTGACTTCGCCGTGTCAGCGAGAGTGCGCGCCGGAATCAGGGCGTGAGCGGAGATGGATGGCGACTGCGGCTGCCAGGAGAACTCGCGGACCGCGAGGCGGTACCGATCGGTCGCAGCAAGGGTGACCGCACTTCCCTCGATCTCCAGGCGAATGCCCGTCAGTGTGGGGAGTGTGTCATCGCGGCCAGCGGCGATGGCCACCTGCGCGACGGCTTCAGCGAAGGCGCGGCCACTGATCGACCCCGACGTTGTAGGCATCGCCGGTAGTTGCGGGTAGTCCTCGACGGGCAGCGTGGGAAGGGTGAAGGAGGATCGACCACACGTGATGGACAGTCGAGAACCGTCGTTGTCGATGACCACGGGAGCGGAAGGTAGAGAGCGAGCGATGTCGGCGAGGAGGCGTCCGGACACAAGAGCGGTGCCCTCATCGGTGACATCCGCTTCAACATCAACGCGACCGGAGACCTCGTAGTCGAATCCGCTGATCGTCAGCCCATCACTGGAGGCAGTCAGGACCAGGCCAGCGAGCACTGGCAGCGATGGCCGCGAGGGAAGGGTGCGGGCAGCCCAGGCAACGGAGTCAGCGAGCTGGTCGCGTTCGACTCGTAGTTTCACGGTTGTTCCTCTCGACACTTGAGGCGTCAGTCTGACAGGAAAGCAGGGCATTGGCCTAGTAGGGGTGAGAACAGCCGTGATCGCCTTATCCACCGTGCGTGCCGTGTTGATGTAGTTCTGATCATCATCAGTAAGAGGTAGTAGTCGTCATAGGTCCTGTGGAAACTGTGGATAGGTGCCGAATGACCTGTTCATCAGGCGTGTCTTACGACCATCAGCGTGGGGATGAGTGGACGGGCCCTGGGGACGGATGTGGATGACAAGTCGGCCGAACAGCAGACATGTGACCGTGGGGTGGGATTTATGCACAGTGACTGTGGAAGAGCACGACGCAATATTCCTAGTTATCCACAAGTTATCCGTGATTTGGGGACAGAACTATCGGACATTACGGACACTAAAGGGACGAGTTATCCACATTATGGGGACACCATGGGGATGGATGTGGCAGGTGGGTCAGATGGTGCGGGGTTGGGACTTGATTCTGCTGGTCAGGTCTGTGACCTGATTGAACAGACTACGCCGTTCGGCCATGAGCTGGCGGATCTTGCGATCGGCGTGCATCACCGTGGTGTGATCACGGCCACCGAACGCCTGTCCGATCTTGGGCAGGGACAGGTCGGTGAGCTCGCGGCACAGGTACATGGCGATCTGTCGAGCCGTCACGAGCACACGGGAGCGGCTTGACCCGCACAGGTCATCGACCGTGACTCCAAAGTAGGCGGCGGTGGCCGTCATGATCTGTGCCGCGGTGATCTCCGGGCCCGTCTCATTTGGCAGGAGATCCTTAAGAACGATCTCAGTGATTGCCAGATCGACGGGTTGGCGATTGAGCGAGGCGAAGGCTGTTACGCGGATGAGGGCGCCCTCGAGCTCACGGATGTTGGTGGAGATCTTCGACGCGATGTACTCCAGGACCTCGGGCGGGGCAACCAGTCTCTCCTGCACCGACTTCTTGCGGAGAATGGCGATGCGGGTCTCGAGGTCGGGGGGCTGAACATCGGTGATCAGTCCCCACTCGAAACGGGAACGCATCCGATCCTCGAAGTCAGGCAGCTGCTTCGGGGGCAGATCGGAGGTGACGACGATCTGCTTGTTTGCGTTGTGCAGGGTGTTGAAGGTGTGGAAAAACTCTTCCTGTGTCTGGACTTTTCCACTCAGGAACTGAATGTCATCGACGAGCAGGATGTCGACATCGCGGTATCGGCGTTGGAAGCTGGCGGCCTTGTCGTCTCGGATGCTGTTGATGAACTCGTTGGTGAATTCCTCGGAGCTGACGTAGCGAACACGTGTGCCCTTGTACAGAGTGCGGGCGTAATGGCCGATGGCGTGGAGAAGGTGAGTCTTGCCCAGCCCGGATCCGCCGTAGATGAACAGCGGGTTGTAGGCGCGGGCTGGCTGTTCGGCGACGGCGACAGCGGCGGCATGGGCGAACCGGTTGCTGGAGCCGATGACGAAGGTGTCGAAGGTGTACTTGCTGTTGAGCCGGCCATCTTCACTGCGGGTGCCAGGCGAACCGGTGCCGGGGCGGCTGGTCTCGTCCAGGACCGGATCACTCGGGGTATCCGCGTAGGTGGCGTCGGCTACCTCGTCCGTCGACTCGTCGATGGCAGGAGCGATCGAAGGGTCGACGGTCACAGCCAGGCGAATCTCTCGACCCAGGGTCTCAGTGAGGGCCTGGACGACGAGGGGACGAAGCCGGGTCTCAAGCACATCCTTGGTGAATTCATTCGGGGCGGCGATGAGAGCGGTGTCCTCCACCAGCCCCATGGGACGGGTCAACGCGACGAAGGCGCGCTGCTGAGGGGTCAGGCTGCCGTCCGCGAGGGAGGAGATGGCGGTCGCCCAGATCTCAGCGAGGTCGTCGTTGGCGTCCACGTAGTTCCCCTGCTCCCGACTACCCGTCGTTTCTGTACCCATGATGTCCACATCGGTTATCCACAGGTGTGGACCCGCCTGGCGACACTAGCCACGAGGGAGCCCCTTCACAAGTGGCACCCAGTTTGACCCTCGCGGGGCGATGTCCGTAAGGTTGGACTCCGCCCTGTGAACGATCAGGGCCTTCCCTGATCAGGAGCCACATCATGAAGCGCACGTTCCAGCCCAACACGCGCCGTCGCGCGAAGAACCATGGCTTTCGGGCTCGGATGCGCACCCGCGCAGGTAGGTCGATCCTGGCCGCCCGTCGCGCCAAGGGTCGCGAGCGCATCTCCGCCTGATCGGCATGCTGCCCCCCGCGCACCGCTTGCGGCGCGGTTCAGACTTCACCATCACCACCCGGAACGGGACACGTTCGTCCCGTGGCCGGGTGGTGGCGTATGTGCACCCTTCCGGTTCTGACGGTCCAGCCAAGGCAGGGCTCATCGTGGGGAAGGTGGTCGGCAACTCAGTTGTCCGGCACTGGGTCTCCCGTCAGATTCGGGCAGCACTCGCGCCGGTGATGACGCATCTGCCTGCGGGATATCTGGTGGTGGTCAGGGTGCTGGCGGGCGCGTCGAACGATGAAGCGCTGAGGTCGGATGTCGTGACGGCTGTGGAATCGGCCGTGCGCCGGGTTGAAGGACGTTCTCAGGAGCACTCTCGTGCCTGAGGGTCCTGGCGGGCAGACAGGGGGCGGAAATCGTTTGCTAGCAACGGTTTCTTCGATGTGGTCAGGCGTGCATTGGGCCTGGGATCACAGCATCGGCTGGCTGCTGAAATGGATGCTGATCCTGCCTATTCGCGCCTATCAGCGAGTGATCTCACCACTGACACCGCCGAGCTGCCGGCTGTATCCGAGTTGCTCGGCGTACGCGGTGGAGAGCATCGAGGTGCATGGTGCAGTCAAAGGCTTCGTTCTGGCCTCATGGCGACTGGTTCGATGCAACCCTTGGAACCGGGGCGGGGTGGACCCGGTGCCGGCACGTGGGTACTGGTTGCCGGACGTGCTGGCTAACGGGGATCGGCGGCATGGAACGATGGCACCTCATCGTTGCGAGTAAATGGAACGATGACGACTCACCGTTCCGACGGTATGGCTTCTAGAAGGGCTTTGACGTGTTCATCCTCGATTGGCTGAAGACTGCGGTCAGCTGGATTCTGGTCCAGTTCCACTCGTTGTTCTCGGCCATCGGGATGGACCCCGACAGCGGGTGGACGTGGACGTTCTCCATCGTCGGCCTGGTGATCGTGATCCGCGTCCTGCTGATCCCGCTGTTCGTGAAGCAGATCAAGGCCCAGCGGGGGCTGCAGCTGATCCAGCCGCAGATGAAGGAGATCCAGAAGAAGTACGCCGGCGACAAGGAACGTCAGTCGCAGGAGATGATGAAGCTCTACCGCGAGACGGGCACCAATCCCCTCGCGTCGTGCCTGCCGATCATCCTGCAGGCCCCGATCTTCTTTGCCCTGTTCAGTGTTCTGCAGGGCGTGGCGATGTACCCCAAGAACCCAGGGGACGACCCGGGCTACGTGGCCCCGGGCGTCTTCGCGTGGGATCAGTACGCGGATCTGACGGCGTCCATGCACGACGCCGAGATCTTCGGTGTGCCGCTCTACGCGACCTTCATGGATGCCGACCAGACGCCAAGCCCGACGGCCACACGCATTCTCGCCATCATCATGATCGCCCTGATGACGGCGACCACCTTCCTGACGCAGCGCCAGTTGATCGTCAAGAACAGTGCGCCAGACAACCCGATGGTCAAGCAGCAGAAGATCCTGCTGTACGTGTTCCCCGTGATCTTCGCCGTGTCAGGCATCAACTTCCCGATCGGCGTTCTGACGTACTGGTTCACCACGAACCTGTGGTCGATGGGCCAGCAGTTCTACGTCATTCGCAACAATCCCCAGCCCGGGACCCCCGCCTACGAGGCCAAGGAGGCCCGCAGGGCAGCCAAGGCCAAGGGAGCCGTGGCCACCACAGACACCCCAGAGGTTACCGACACTGTGTCGGAAACTCCGGTGCGGCAGCAGCCCAAGCGCAGCAGCCGTAGCAAGCGCAAGAAGAAGTAGCAGCGGCGCCAGCCGCCCAGAGACCTGAATGCACATAGGAGTGAACATGACGAGCGAGATCACCGCCGAGGTGGACGAGACGACGACCGTGGAGAGCGAGGCACCCACGCCGAAGAAGTCCGGTGGGGTGAAGCAACTGGAGCAGGAGGGTGACGCAGCCGCGGACTACCTGGAGGCTCTCCTCGACATCGCCGACCTCGATGGTGACATCGACATCGACGTCGAAGGCAATCGCGCGATGGTGTCGGTCGTCGAGGCCACCCAGGGTGAGTTGAAGCACCTCGTTGGCAGGGACGGCAAGGTGCTCGACGCCCTGCAGGAACTCACCCGTCTGGCCGCAACCCGCGAGACCGGCGAGCGCTCTCGCTTGATGCTCGATGTGGCCGGCTTCCGGGCCGCCCGCCGGGCGGAGTTGGAGGAACTGGCGCGCACGGCGATTGCCGAGGCTCAGCGCACGAGTGCGCCCGTACGCATGGATCCGATGACCCCGTTCGAGCGCAAGGTCGTCCACGACGTGGTGGCCGAGGCAGGCCTCACGAGTGAGTCCGAGGGTGACGAGCCCGCACGGCGCGTGGTGATCAGGACCTCCTGAGCATGGTTTCCCGTGAAACATCGGGACCACCGCCCGACCTGCCCCCGTGGCTGGTCGGGCGCGCTGATCTTCTGTCGACCTATGCCGACCTGCTGGCCAGCGCCGGCGTCGAGCGTGGGCTGATCGGCCCGCGGGAGGTCCCGCGACTCTGGGAGCGCCACCTCCTCAACTGCGCGGTGGTCGCTGACCCGGCAGTGAACCTCGTGCCACCAGGATGCACCGTGGGTGACGTGGGCTCAGGTGCCGGACTGCCGGGATTGGTCTGGGCCATTGCCCGCCCAGACATCTCCGTGGTGCTGATCGAGCCGCTCCTTCGGCGCACCACCTTCCTCCAGGAGACCGTCGAGGCCTTGGGCCTGACCTCGCAGGTGGTGGTGTGGCGCGGGCGTGCGGAGGCGGGATCAGACACCGTGCCAAGCGTGGATATCGTCACCGCCAGAGCAGTTGCCCCCCTGAGCAAGCTCGTGGGCTGGACGGTCCCCCTCCTGAAAGAGGGAGGACACCTGGTTGCCTTGAAGGGGAGCTCTGCCGAGCAGGAGATCGAGGAGGCGGCCCAGGAGCTGCGCATCTGGCGCCTGCATGACGTGCACGCAGTGCAGGTGGGAGTCGGGGTCGTCGATCCGCCGACCACCGTGGTGACGGGCCGACGCGGTGCGGCAGACTAGCGCGGTGAGCACCCGCCCCTCCGACGTCGACACCATCCCTCGCGAGACCCCTCGCGAGACCCCTCGCGAGTCGGGTCTGGGCTGGCCCACCCCTCCCGGCGCCGATGCGGTCCCCATGGTTTCCCGTGAAACATCCACCACCACCAGTGTGGGTCTTGGCTGGCCAGGAGAGGTCTCATGAGCACTCGGATCATCACTGTTGCCAACCAAAAGGGCGGCGTCGGCAAGACCACCAGCACTGTGAACATGGCCGCCGCTATTGCCCGAACCGGCAAAGAGGTCCTGGTGATCGATCTGGATCCCCAAGGAAATGCCTCGACGGCGCTGGGCGCTGAGCATCGCGAGGGCACGCCGAGTGTCTATGAGGTGCTCACGGGGGACCTGTCATTGCTGGAGGTGGTGCAGGCCTGCCCCGACGAGCCACATCTGTGGACAGCTCCAGCCACCATTGACCTGGCCGGAGCCGAGATCGAACTGGTGGCCCAAGTGGCTCGGGAGTACCGGCTGGCCCGCGCCATTGAGGCGGCGTTGAAGGAGCGATCCTTCGACTACGTGATCTTGGACTGTCCCCCCAGCCTGGGCCTGCTCACCTTGAATGGGCTGGTGGCCGCCAAGGAGGTGCTGCTGCCGATCCAGTGCGAGTACTACGCACTCGAGGGGCTATCCCAACTGCTGCGCACCATCGACATGGTCCGCACCCACCTGAATCCCTCCCTGATAGTCGGGGCGATCCTGCTGACCATGTATGACGGCCGAACTCGGTTGGCCTCGCAGGTGGCCACCGAGGTACGCACGCACTTTGGGGAGCAGGTGTTGGACACCGTCATTCCCCGGTCAGTGCGGGTTTCCGAGGCTCCGTCGTACAGCCAGACCGTCCTCACCTACGATCCGTCCTCCTCAGGCGCCATCGCCTATCAGGAGGCGGCGGCCCAGCTGATGGCGTTGACGCCTGACTATGCACAGAGTTATCCACAGACATAAACCTATAAATAGGACATAACTCCCGAGTTATCCCCCGGAAGGATGAGGATGGCGTCAGCACCGAAGCGCGGCCTGGGCAAGGGCCTGGGCGCGCTCATCCCATCAGGGCCTGCACCTGCGGCACATCCCGATCAGCCGGGAGAGCCGGCGGCACGCCCGTCGAGCGAGTCGGAGATGGCCCCGATCACGGGCGCGACCTATGCCGAACTCCCGATCGACGCCATTGCCCCGAATCCGCGCCAGCCACGCACCGTTTTCGATGAGGAGGCGCTTGCGGAGCTGGTCTTCTCCATCAAGGAGATCGGGCTCCTGCAGCCCATCGTCGTGCGCGACGTGGGGGACGAGCAGTTTGAGCTGATCGCCGGTGAACGTCGACTGCGTGCCAGCAAGGAGGCGGGCCTTGCGAGCATTCCCGCCATCATCCGCGCGACCGACGATGAGGATCTGCTCCGAGATGCGCTTTTGGAGAACCTGCACCGCGCCAACCTGAACGCGCTGGAGGAAGCAGCGGCGTATCAGCAGTTGCTGTCCGACTTCGGCTGCACGCAGGAAGAGCTAGCGCGTCGCATCGGTCGGTCACGTCCGCAAGTCTCAAACACGTTGCGGTTGTTGAAACTTCCGCCCGACGTCCAACGACGAGTAGCGGCCGGTGTGCTCAGTGCAGGGCACGCGCGAGCCTTGCTGTCCCTGGATGACCCCGCTGCGATGGAGGTGCTGGCCGCCCGCATCGTCGCCGAGGGACTGAGTGTTCGCTCGGTCGAGGAGATCATCATTGTCGGTGACGGCGATGGCCGATCACGGTCGCGCAAGTCGCGATCTCGGGGTTCAGCCAAGCCCGATGCCGAGGTCGCCGATGTCGTGGCTGAACTCACCGATCGCGCCGGCGATGCACTGGACACCCGGATCACCGCCAAGGGCTTCGGCACCAAACGCGCACGGGGGACGCTCGTCATCGAGTGCGCCGACATCGAGGACCTGCGACGAATCGTCGACCTCCTCGACTGATCGCCCGGATCATCACACACGGTTATCCGTAGTCAGATCCCTCGGATAACCGTGTGATGGCTACTCTCGCCGAGTGTGGTGGGAACGCAGAATCCTTGTTGTCGAGGACGAGCCACTGGTCGCCTCCCTCATCTGCGACGCCTTGAACCATCAGGGGTTCCTCGCCAGCTCGAGTCCTGACGCCATCGATGCCCGCGCGAAGGTCGACGAGACGGATCCGGATGCCGCACTCATCGACATCGAGGCAGCCCTGCGCGAGCATCAAGCCCCGACGCGACACGACCTCGACAACCAACACGCCATCACATCCCTCACCCAGACCCAGATGGAGATTCCTCGCCTGGCGGCCCAGGGCATGACAAGTCCGCGATCGCGGCCCGACGTGGCACCACTGAGCGCACGGTCGAGCAGCGACTTCAAGCGGTGTACGAGACCCTCGGCATTCAGAGCACACCCCTGATCAACGCGCGTGTGCAGGCCATCCGCATGCTGATCGAGTCGGGCGCCATCATCGACGACCCTGAGCCAGCCCCGTGAAGAGGCCCAGGAACTCGGCACTGCGCAGGGGGCTTCGACGCCTGACTGATCCCCGCCTCATTGGCTGGCCCTTCTTCTGGGCGTCCCTTCTCGCGTGGTTCGTGAGCTTCTATCCGCAGGTCTTTCGCAGTGAGTTCTCCATGTCATGGCCGCTGGTCTACGGGTGGACGGTGTCGATCGCGGGCGGCCAACTGGTCATGTTCGCCTTTCTCCTGATCGCCAAGGTGCTGTGGTGGAGACGGCCCTTCACCGCTCGCCATCCAGCCATCGCGGTGTGGTCACTCATCGTCGGATCAACGCTGGGCGTCATCACCGCCTCAACCATCGCCAACCAATTGCCTGCGGCAGAACAGGGATTGACGTTCGGCTTCGAGCACGTCTTCTTCGGTGTCATCGGTCTGATGGTCATCGGCTCGGCGATCGTCGCGCTGGGGCACTACAAGGACGATGTCGATCTGCTTGAGGATCGGCAAGGGGCCCTGCGGGCTACGTTGGAGCAGGGCCGGGTCACGCTTCAGGACGAACGGCAGGCCACCGAGCAGACGGTCATGTCGGTGATGACCGAGGCCCGCAGCGCTCTTGTAGGGGAATCACGTGAAGCGGCCGACCGCCTGAGCGCAGCGAGCGAGCATGTCCTGCGACCACTCAGCCACGAGCTCGTCACGGCGCGGCACGGTTTCGTCCCGGTCGATGGGGTGACCCCGACCTCGTTGGCGATCGGTTCTCACCGAGGTGTCCACGGCCCCTGTGGTGGCCCCGCGGATGGCGGCGCTGATCATACTGCTGTTCGCCTGGCGCATCAGCTACGAGCCCGCGGCCGCGAGCCGCTACTCCTGCCCCACTTCCTTGAGCAAAAAGTAGATCCAGGCCATCACTCGGCAGGACGCCGCGCACCTGTCTGGGATCGGCGACCTGACCGATTGGGTCGCCTGGTGACACGAGTGTTGAGTCTCCCTGAATGTCCCCCTACACTCCTGTACGTACAACGACCGTACAAAGGAGCGAGTGATGGGCACCCAAGTCGCTGGAGCACCGACTCCGGGTACCTCTCGGGCGAGTGGTGGTCGCTCGGAGCGACTTGAGGCACGTCTTACCCGTGAGGAGAAGCACCTCATTGATGCCGCCATCGATATCACGGGTCAAGACCGCTCCTCCTTTGTGGTCTCGGAGGCGGTACTCGCGGCGCAGCGGGTCATCGCCGACCAAGAGCGGTACCGGTTGACGCACGACCAGCAGCAGGCCTGGGAAGCCCTGAACGCCCGCCCCGCTCGATCCCTCGCCGGACTGCGCGGGCTGCTGACCCGACCGAGCCCGTTCATTGAGTAGACCGGTCCGCAGATACCTGCCTCCAGAACCGCTGAACCAGACCCATGACCTTGCAGGCTTTGCGAGCAGATCACCGGAACAGACCCGCTGGCTCACCTCATACGCGAGATCGGCGCACGCCGCTGGAACGGTACGCGTCTTCGTGGTCACAGAGCCAGACGATCCGACAGTGGTGGCCTACTACGGCTGGCGCATGGGCCAGCTCACCCTCGCCGAGGTTCCAGCACGGTGGAGACCAGGAGTTGGCCGCTATCCCCAACCGGTTGCCGTGCTTGCTCGACTCGCCGTGGACATCCGGCACGAGGGCAACGGCCTTGGGGCAGGTCTGCTCATCGACGTCATGGCTCGATTCCTCGATCTGGCGGAGGCGATCGGTGTGCGGGGCCTTCTGATCCACTGTGAGACGCAAGAAGCCCGAGACTTCTACCTGCACCTCATCCCGGAACTGGACGACATCACCCTCACCACCGAAGCGTCCCATCCGACTCTCGTGCTCCTCGTCAAGGACCTGCGAAAGACGCTGCGCACGATGACCTAGCGCTGGGCAGCAACCTCCGCCAGCTCGGACATGATTCCTCCGACCGTGACATCAGCAGCCGAAAGTGCCTGCGGCACAAGGGAAGTCTCGGTCATACCGGGGGCCACATTCACCTCCAGGAACCACGCTTCACCATCGGCGTCGACGATGAGGTCGGTCCGTGACCAGTCGCGAAGACCAAGCACGACGTGCGCGTTCAGGGCAACGGCCTGCGCCCGCATCTCCTGCTCATCGGTCAATCGCGCAGGGCAGAAGAACTCTGTCGTGCCCGCGGTGTAGCGCGCGGAGTAGTCGTACAGCTCGCTCTCGGGGACGATCTCGACGGCCGGAAGCGCAAGCACGTCACCGTCTCGCTCGAACACACCCACCGCAACCTCGGTGCCGGAGATGAACTGCTCCATGATCACGACATCCCCGTAGGCGAAGGCACCGATCATGGCGGCCGGCAGGTCGGATGAGTCATGGACGATCGACGCGCCCAGCGCCGATCCGCCCTTTGCGGGCTTGACGACGAGCGGAAGGCCGAGCCGCTCGACCACGGCCGTGAGCACACCTGTGGATCCGAGCTCTCGGAACGTGGATTGGGGCATCGCTACGCAGTCGGGGGTGCGCAGTCCCGCATCAGTGATGAGTCGCTTGGCCACAGGCTTGTCGAAGGCGAGCCGACTCGTCGCGGCGATGGACCCGACGAAGGGGATGCTCAGGCTCTGCAGAACGTCGCGCAGGGCCCCGTCCTCGCCTGCTGCTCCGTGCAGAAGAGGAATCACGACGTCGGGGCGATGGTCACGCAGGTGGGCCAGCAGTTGGGCGTCGACATCGGCGAGCTGGACCTCCCAGTCAGGACGCTCGATGCGCAGGGCCTCGGCGACACGTCGGCCCGAACGCAGCGAGACATCACGCTCGGCGGAAAGGCCACCAGCCAGCACCAGCACATGCATGAGTTGCTCCTAGGCGAGGTCGGGTGCGGGAACGGTTGACCCCGTGACGGGATTCAGCGCATGGGCCGTGCCGAAGGTGTGGACGAGCTCGAGCTCGGACTCGATGACGGCTGAGAGCCGGCGCACGCCCTCACGGATGCGATCCGGCTCGGGGTAGCAGTAGGACAGCCGCAGGTTCTGCCGGCCCTGACCGTCGACGTAGAAGCCCGTTCCAGGAACGTAGGCAACGAGATTCGCGACGGCTCGCGGGAGCATCGCGGTGGCGTCGAGGCCCTCGGGCAGGGTGAGCCAGGAGTAGAAGCCGCCAGCAGGGATGGTCCAGGTGGTGCCCTCGGGCATGAGCGCCTGGAGAGACTCCAGAAGGGCGTCACGACGTTCGCGATAGACCTCACGGAAGGTCTTGATCTGCTCACGCCACGGCTGGGTGGCCAGGTACTCGGAGATGGTCAGCTGGGCGTAGTTCGACGGGCACAGCACGGCTGCCTCGGCGGCCAGCACGAGCTTCTCACGCACACCGTGGGGAGCCACTGCCCAGCCGACGCGAAGGCCGGAGGCGATGGTCTTGGAGAAGGAGCCGAGATAGATGACCCCCTCGGCATCGTCAGCTCGGATCGCCCGCGGGGGCTCCCCCTCGAAGCCCAGCAGACCGTAGGGATCATCCTCAAGGAGCAGGACCCCTGCCGACTGCACGATCTGCAGGATCTCCGCTCGTCGCTGCGGACCCTGCGTGACGCCTGCGGGGTTGTGGAAACTGGGGATCGTGTAGACCAGCTTGACTCGCTTGCCCTCACGCGAGCACTGGTCGAGTGTCTCCTGAAGTGCCTGCGGCACAAGGCCTTCGTCGTCCATGGCCACGTGAATGACATCGCACTCGAAGGCGCGGAACACGCCGAGCGCACCCACGTAGGACGGTGCCTCGACCATGACGACGTCGCCGGGATCGCAGAAGACGCGGGTGACGAGATCGAGGGCCATCTGCGATCCGGTTGTCACGACGATGTCATCCGGGTGCGCGGTGACACCAACCTCGCCGACGACCTCGAGGATCTGCTCACGAAGACCCTCGTCGCCCTGGCCCGACCCGTACTGCAGGGCGACCGGACCACGCTCGACGAGGAGTCGCTGGGCGGTGGTGGTGAGCATCTCGATGGGCAGGGCCTGCACGTAGGGCATGCCACCGGCCAGCGAGACCACCTCGGGGCGGGAGGCGACGGCGAACAGCGCACGGATCTCCGAGGCACGCATCGCGTTGGCGCGGGCGGCGTAGGCATCCACCCAAGGGTCGAGTCGGGAACCTTCCGTCGTCACACCGCTCACCTCCTTGGCGATCCGGGCAGCCTGGGATTCAGGTCTGTTGCTGTGCTGTATGACCCGCCTAGAGTAGGCCCCACGGAAGGGAGACCCTCATGCGGCGTGTGCTCGGCTTGATCGGCCTGGTGGTCGTGGGGGTGCTGGTTGGCTTCCTCGTCCGACTTATTTGGCCTCGACCGCGTCGCGGGTAGAGGGAGAAGAACTGGCCTCGACCGCGTCGCGGGTAGAGGGGATCAGACTCGCGGAGCGCAGAAGCGGGTGAGCGCCACGGAGAGCGCGTCGGCGACAGCGTCCTGGAATTCCGGACTCATCAGACGCTGGGCATCGTCGGCGTTGGACAGGTAGCCGAGTTCCACGCGCACGGCGGGCATGCGGGTGCGCCGCAGCAGGTCCCAGGTGCGTGGATGCACTCGGCAGTCGAGCAGGTCGGTGCGTGCGACCAACTCCTCCTGCAGGCGCTGGGCGAGGACGCGTCCGCTCGAGGAGTGCTGCCCACCTCGAGGGTCGCCGTAGTAGAAGGTGGCGAGGCCATGCGGAAGCGGGCTCGTGGCCTTGTCCACGTGGATCGACACGACGAGATCGGCGCCCACCTCGTTGGCGAACTGCGCGCGCGCGGTGTCGTCAGGGAAGGGGCGCTCTGCCGTTGCCTTGGCGGGCCTCGTCAGCAGCACCTGAGTGCCCAGTGCTGCAAGGCGACCCTCAACGCGAACCGCGATGGCATGACACAGGGCGGAGTCCACGGTGTTCCCTGGATCGAGGACGACGACCTTGTCGGCGATGCCGGACTGCAGTTGAGCCAGGGTCATCTGCTCGCGCAACTGTGAGGCATTGCCGCCCGACACGGTGCGGACGAGTCGTTCGAAGGCACGGAAGGTGTCCGGACCGCAGGTGCCATCGGCGGTCACGCCCACACCCTGCTGGAACTCGCGAAGCGCGCTGTCGGTCTGCTCGCCGAAGATGCCGTCCGGCCGCCCGAGGGAGTAGCCGAGCTGACTCAGCCGCCGCTGCAGTTCAGTGACGTCGTCCCCGGACATGAGATGACCGGGGACATAGGACAGCACGCGATCCCCGAGCTGCCATCGGGCCTCGTCGAGTCGCCGGAAGGTGTTCGGCCCGACGATGCCGTCGACGGTGATGCCGCGCTCCTGCTGGAACGTGCGCACCGCCTGATCGAGGGCCTCGTCGAAGACCTCAGGATGAGCGACTCGGTCGTCGCACAGACCCAGGTGGGCGAGGCGAGTTCGGACCTCTTCAATGGCGGACCCGACGTCACCACGCCGCAGCAGGGCAGACACCGGGTCAGGACTCGAGACGGGTTCGACTAGCCCAAGTACGGGGCGAGGTCGGCGAGGAGCGCTGCCTTCGGCTTCGCACCGATGATCGTCTTGACGATCTGTCCGCCCTGATAGACGTTCATCGTCGGGATGGACGTGATGCCGTAGGAGGCAGCCGTCTGCGGGTTCTCGTCGACGTTAAGCTTGGCGATGACCACCGAATCGTGATCCTTGGCGATCTCCTCGAGGATCGGTGCCACCATCTTGCATGGCCCGCACCACTCGGCCCAGAAGTCGACGATGACGGGCTTCTCGCTCATCAGGACGTCGTCGGCGAACGATGCGTCGGTGACCTGCTTGGTGGCTCCCATGGTGCTCCTTGCGACTCGGTTGACTCGGCTGAGGACTGCTCGTGCTGAGGCTACTCGCCGTGGTGGGCGAGGAAGCGCTCCGCATCCAGGGCGGCGGCGCATCCGGATCCGGCGGCGGTGATCGCCTGCCGGTAGGTGTGGTCGACGAGGTCACCGCAGGCGAACACGCCAGTGAGGTTCGTGGCGGTCGTGCGGCCCTGCACCAGGACGTAGCCCTCGTCGTCGAGGTCTACCTGGCCGACCACGAGCTCGGACCGGGGATCGTGACCGATGGCGACGAACAGGCCGGTGACCGGCAGTTCACGGCTCTCACCCGTGACGGTGTCCTTCAGGACGAGACCGCTGACCTTGTCCTCGCCGAGGACGTCCTCGACGGCGCTGTTCCAGGCGAAGTGCAGCTTGGGGTCGTTCTCGGCTCGCTCGGCCATGATCTTGCTGGCCCGCAGTTCATCGCGACGGTGGACGAGGGTGACGGACTTCGCGAAGCGGGTCAGGAAGGTGGCTTCCTCGACCGCGGAATCCCCGCCGCCGACGACGGCGATGTCCTGATCGCGGAAGAAGAAGCCGTCGCAGGTGGCGCACCACGAGACGCCATGACCGGAGAGACGCTTCTCGTTCTCCAGCCCCAGCTCGCGGTAGGCCGAGCCCATGGCGAGGATGATCGCCCGCGCCTGATGGGTGGTGCCGGACCCGTCTGTGACCGTCTTGATGTCACCGGTCAGGTCGACGCTGACGATGTCGTCCGTGACGATCTCGGCGCCGAATCGAACGGCCTGGGCGCGCATCTGCTCCATGAGCGCCGGGCCCATGATCCCCTCGGCGAAGCCGGGGAAGTTCTCGACCTCGGTGGTGTTCATGAGGGCACCGCCGGCCGTGACGGATCCCTCGTAGACCAAGGGGTTCAGTTGGGCGCGGGCGGCGTACACGGCGGCGGTGTAGCCGGCCGGGCCGGAACCGATGATGATGACGTTGCGGATCTCGCTCACGTGATGCTCCCAGGTGGTGGACTCGAGCAGTGGTCAGGCGGCGCTCTCAAGCACCGTCGTCAAGAATGCCCTAGGGGGTATCCCTGCAGGCTACGACAATCCTAGGGGGCGGAGTATTCCGAGGCACATCATGCGGTGATCCGGAGGCTGAACAGCGCGGGAATCGAGAGCCGTTCTTACTTCATGCGGATGTGCAGGTCGACCTTCACGTCGCACTCGGGGTCGACGACCCAGATGTCCAGTTCCTGCATGTCTGGGCGGGACTGATCACCGGCGGGGTAGTCGGGGGCGACGATGACCCCGGCGTCCTGGCCGTCGAACGTGGCCCAGTCGACCAACAGAGCGGTGGAGGTCGCCCACTGGGTGAGCTCGGTGATGCAGTCGCGCAGGCGAGTGGCCGAGGCGAGGATCCCCTGAGGATCGGGCACCGGCACCATGACCTCGTCCGGCATGTCAGCCATGGCGGATTCGGCGGCGGCGGGCTCCATGCCCATCTCCTCCAGCACCTCCGTGACCTGGGTGCCGAGCTCGTCGGTGGTGTAGTCGGTGCGCGTATCCACGAGTTTGAGGGCCGGGGGCACGATTCCGGCGAACGAGAGCATCGTCGGCTCGGCCGCTGCCGCGCGCGGGGCGATCGCTGAGTCCACCTCGACACTCGCGCCGGAGGCTTCCTCGACACTCGCGTCGGGGGCCGCCTCGGCCACGAGGGACGGCTCACTGGAGCCGGAGAAGGATGTGACGGCCAGC
>FLOH01001487.1_pt1 | contig 36579 bp, 31 predicted proteins | sample 756751 | NCBI WGS metagenome assembly FLOH01 (sample SAMEA4026879, study PRJEB14308) | marine metagenome | biome: coastal water; material: water | depth 74 m
GGTAAAAGCTTGATAAGCACCCTTCAAAAGATCTTTATATCGCCTTGCGATTTCTTTGTTTTCGTCCTCTATGCTTAAATTATATGTCATCGCTTAAAAATACTATTTTAAAATAGACTACCAAATAGAAAAAGTTTATTTTTTTAAGTTTAAAACTCGTTGATACAATGTTGGATGTGAGTAATGAATTTTAACATATAAGGGATGTGGAGTTAAATTACTTAAACTATTTTTTGATAATTTTTTTAAGGAAGAAATTAAAGCTTCGGCTTCAAAATTATTTTTAGCATAATTATCAGCCTGATATTCAAATTTTCTTGATAAGGCATTCATCAATAAACTGGTAATTTCAGAAATTGGACTGTATAATATACCAAAAGCGATTAATCCAATATGAAAACTTGGGGTTGCTACATTTAGAGCCTGAGATAATGTTGTATTCCCAACGAATAAGGATAAAATGAAAAGTGTAAATCCAGTTAGCAGTATGGATAACAGTAAATTATAAATGATGTGCTTTTTTTTATAATGTCCAACTTCATGGGCTAATACAGCTACAATTTCATTGGTGTCTAAATCATTAATTAAGGTGTCAAATAGTGTAATTCTTTTTTGAGAACCAAAGCCAGAAAAATAGGCATTAGCTTTTGTAGAACGTTTTGAACCATCAATTACAAAAATATTATTGAGTTTGAAACCTATTTTAGTTGCGAAATTCTCAATAGCAATTTTTAAGTCCCCTTCTTCTAAAGGTGTTTGTTTATTGAATAATGGAACTATTAGTTTTGAATAGAAAAGGTTCATAAAAAGCGTAAATAAGCTAATAAATATCCAAGTATAAACCCAAAAATTAGATGTTGTTAATTGGTAAAACCAAGTTATTAACGCCAATATTCCGCCTCCAACAATTATCAGCATAAGCCAGCCTTTAATTTTATCGAAAATAAAAGTTTTTTTTGAAGTTTTATTGAATCCAAATTTTTCTTCAATCACAAATGTTTTGTAATATGAAAATGGCAATGTTAAAATGTCGCTTGCAAATACAATAATACCAAAGAAAATTAAGGTAATTAGGATGCTATTATCAGTGAAATATTTTGCTAAAGTATCAACAATAGCAAATCCATCAAAAACAAAAAATAAAAGTGTAGTTACAATTGAAAATAGACTTGTGAGCAATGAAAACTGATGATTCTTTTTTTTGTATGCTTGTGATTTCAAATATTCTTCGGAGTTATAAACATCCTCAAGTTCTTTAGGAATTGGATCGTTAAAATGTTTTGCATTTAAAGAATTTAAAAAAGTGTCAAATAAAAATTTGACCGTTATTATTCCTATTAATATGTAAAATACTATTTGTGGAGTCATTTATGATTTTTATTATTTGAGTAGGTAGATAAGTTTAATTCTAAATTTTTAATTGTCGCTGTCTTACAGCTTCAAAAATTAATATGGCAGCACTCACAGACACGTTCATAGAATCAATAGCACCGCGCATTGGAATTATAATGTTTTGTGTGGTGTTTTGAAGCCATTCGTCAGATAAGCCTGTAGCTTCAGTACCAACAATTATGGCACTTGGAAGAGAATAATCTATCGTTTGATATTCTACGGAAGCTGTTAAAGCCGCGCCATACATATTTATATTATTTTCCTTTAAAAACGAGATGATTTCAGAAGTTGTTCCAGTTGCTATATTTGTTGTAAATACACAACCAACACTTGAGCGTATAATATTAGGATTGTAAATGTCTGTTTTCGGATTTGCAATTAAAATGATATCAACACCGGCTGCATCAGCAGAGCGTAAAAGTGCACCAATATTCCCAGGTTTTTCAGGAGCTTCAGCAACTAAAATAAGAGGATTTTCAGAATTAAAATTAATATTCTTTAATGATAAATCTTTACTTTTTGCAATTGCTAAAATTCCTTCAGTAGATTCTCTTAATGCTAATTTATTATAAACTTCTTTAGAAATTTCAATAATATCAATAGGTGGATTTGCTTTTTTTAATAAGCTTTCTAGCTTTTCCTCATTTATGATTGAAATAACAACCAAAATGGTTTGAATTTTGTAACCTCCTTGAATTGCCAATGAAATTTCACGCAATCCTTCTATTAAAAAAGTTTGGGTATTTTTTCGAATACGTGATTTCTCTTTTAACTGAACAAGTTCTTTTATATATGAATTTTGTGGACTTGTAATCTGTTTATACATTTTGCAAAAATAACCGTTATTTATCTATAATTGTTCTGTTTTGTAGTAATTTATTAAAAGTGACACCATTTTACTGTATCCTTTAATTCCGTCTTTTTGCATATTAGCTTTCAAAAAAGAATCATAAAAAATTTTAAAAAATTTTTCAGACCAATTTTGGTATGATGCCCAAAAATCTTGACTATTTTGTAAATCTTTACGGATACCTTTATTTAATGATGCTACTAAAATATCAAATTGTTCAGGTTCAGTCCTATATACTTCTCCTAAACAATAACGTGTAGCCATTAAATATCCCGCATACTTATAATTAGCATTTTCAGAATGAGTTGCCGCTAAATATCCAACAAAATTAGCTTCACTTTCTGAACCAATTCCAACCTGATGGGCAATTTCATGACAAACAGTAGCCGGATAGCTGTTTTTTGGAATTAGGGAATTCACTTGTGCTTCATTTGTAATAGGATTAATATAACCGGCAAAGCCCATATAGGTTAAAGGGATACTAAATAACGAATTTTTTATAGAAGCATTCTCAAATTTAAACTGAGGATATTTCAGTTCTAACTGTTTGTATGCTAGTGGAGATATTTCTCTTATTTGCTGTTTAGTCAAGTTATTTTCAATTAAAATAGTATCATTTTTCGCAATTGAATAGTGTATTTGATTGCTCTTTAAAATGATTTCTTTTGTAAAAGAAATCAATTCATTTGAATTGTATTCAGTTTTTTCAAAACCTAAAATTTCAGTTATCGGTTGCCTTAAATAATTTAGTCCCCAATTAAAATTAAAAAAGAAGAATAGTATTGATAAAATTGCTCCAGTTTTAAAGAAGGTATTTCTAAAATTAAGTTTTTTTGTTTTTATAGAGGTATAAATACCTTTTATAATAATGATACCAAGTATTGTATATAAAATATCACCTATTGAAAAAGGTAACCAACCAAAAATAATGCGAAGCAATTTTGAAATATACAAATACAATCCGTTTGAGTAATATTGTTCAATAAACTCAGGATATTGAGCAATAATTTGAATAAATGCCCATTGCATTACAAGTAGTATGCTAAGTATTTTATATGTTTTTTTAAGTTCCATAAATCAAAAATAGGAAATAAATATTCAGAATGATATGTTTGTTTAGTTATTAACAAAATAGTTACTTGTCAACAAAATATGTGCACAAATAAAATTGAAAATTAGAGTTGATTTTGTGTTTTAAAAATTACATTTGCTTTGAACAAAAGAAAATGAAATTTAACACTTTCATTTCTCCTTAAAAATTGTTAATTTAATAAAAAAATAACCGAGTAATAGCGTGAAGAATTTGCAACCAATACAGTCTAATAAGTTTAAAAAGAGTACCGTAATTAATCTTGAAAAAGGGAAAATACCACCTCAAGCTGTTGATTTAGAAGAAGCTGTGTTAGGAGCCATGATGATTGATAAAAAAGGAGTTGATGATGTAATTGATATTTTACATGATGATGTTTTTTACAAAGAATCACATAAATTAATTTATGCAGCTATTTTTACACTGTTTAAAAATTCAGAGCCTACAGATTTATTAACAGTTGCAAATCAATTACGAAAATCAGAAAATTTAGAAGCTGCAGGTGGTGATTTTTATTTAGTAGGTCTTACTCAAAAAGTATCCTCATCTGCACATATTGAATTTCACGCACGTATTATTCTTCAAAAATACATTCAACGAAAATTAATTTCAATTTCTGCTGAAATTATTGAAGAAGCATACGATGAAACCGTTGATGTCTTTGATTTGTTGGATGATGCAGAATCAAAGTTATTTGAAGTAACACAAGGTAATCTTAAAAAAGGATCTGAAACTGCAGAAGGGCTTGTTGATCAAGCAATTAAAAAAATACAAGAAATATCTAATAAGCAGGGAATGAGTGGTGTTGCAACAGGTTTTTCTCGTTTAGACGAGTTAACATCTGGTTGGCAACCTTCAGATTTAGTTATTTTAGCTGCACGACCTGGTATGGGAAAAACAGCTTTTGTAATGTCTATGGCAAAAAATATGGCGATAGATTTTGATACGCCTGTTGCTATATTTTCATTAGAGATGTCATCTGTTCAGTTAATTACTCGTATGATTTCTAGTGAAACAGGTATTTCTTCAGGAAAATTAAGAAAAGGAAATTTAGAGCCACACGAATGGGAACAACTTAATGTAAAAGTTAAAAATTTATCGAATGCTCCAATTTTTATTGATGATACACCATCTTTATCTATCTTCGATTTAAGAGCAAAAGCACGTCGTTTAGCCTCACAACATGGAATTAAAGTAATTGTAATTGATTATTTGCAACTTATGACCGCAGGAACTTCATCTGGAGGAAATCGTGAACAAGAAATTTCAATGATATCTCGAAATTTAAAAGCCTTGGCAAAAGAATTAGCAATACCTGTTATTGCACTTTCTCAATTATCACGTGCGGTTGAAACTCGTGGAGGAAATAAACGTCCGTTATTATCCGATTTACGTGAATCTGGTGCAATTGAACAAGATGCGGATATTGTTTCATTTATTTATCGTCCTGAATATTATGGACTTACAGAATGGGATGATGAAGAAAGAACTCCTTGTGAAGGGCAAGCTGAATTTATTGTTGCAAAACATAGAAATGGTGGTTTAGAAAATATTAAACTAAAATTTACAGGTCATTTAGCACAGTTTAGTAATTTAGATGATGATTTTGGAAATGAATTTCATTCAAAAATGAATGATGCAATTTCATCAAATAATATGACAAGTCCACAGGATGCTTTTGGAATTCAAGATGATTTAGACGAAAAAGGTCTTCCTTTTTAAAATAATAATAATAAAATTGAATAAAAAAGATTTTATAAAAATAGTAACTATATTTTTTCTTTTAATTTCGCATTCTATGCATGCGTCATTCATTTTAATTCCAATGGATGATTTAACACAAACCAATCATTTAAAAGCTTACGGAATTACTTATTGGTCTTTGCAACAGGGCAATACTGCAAAATGGTTATTAAATTATGAAGGTGGTTCTTTTTTATTAGAAGATAATGAGCCTACTAGAAATGAATGTAAAATAAGAGGAGTTACTTTTCATGTAATTTCAGATACTCAAGCAGCGCAAATTTTAGAAGAAATAAGTAGTCCATCAAAAAATATGGATGCTGTATTGTTAGAAAAAGCACCCAAAATTGCAGTGTATTCTCCTAAAGGTAATTTTCCTTGGGATGATGCCGTTACGCTGGTTTTAACATACGCAGAAATTCCTTTTGATGTCATTTATGATGAAGAAGTTCTAGAAGAAAAACTGTTATTATATGAATGGTTGCATTTGCATCATGAAGATTTTACAGGTCAATTTGGTCGATTTTATGGAGCTTATAAAACAGCGCCTTGGTATATTGAACAAAAAAAAGATGCTGAAGAATTAGCAAGCAAATTAGGGTATTCTAAAGTTTTGGAAGAAAAATTAGCCGTTGCTTTTAAAATTAGAGATTTTGTAATTGGTGGTGGTTTTATGTTTGCAATGTGTTCAGCAACTGATAGTTTTGATATTGCTTTAGCTGCTGAAGGGGTAGATATTTGTGAAACTATGTTTGATGGAGATCCTTCTGAATTAGACTATCAAAATAAAATAGATTTCACTAAAACAATGGCTTTTAAAGACTTTACTTTAGTTAGGAATCCTATGGAATATGAGTTTTCATCAATTGATATGACTCGAAAAAGATCTGAGATTAAACGTACTTCAGATTATTTCTCTTTACAAGATTTTTCAGCAAAATGGGACCCAATTCCTACGATGCTATGCCAAAACCATACACAACTTGTGAAAGGTTTTATGGGACAAACAACATCGTTTGAAAGAACATCTGTAAAGTCAAACGTATTGGTGTTAGGTGAAAACAAATCAAATAGAGAAGCACGTTATATTCATGGAGTAAAAGGAAAAGGAATGTTTACTTTTTACGGCGGTCACGATCCTGAAGATTACCAGCATAGAGTTGGAGATCCTAAAACAGAACTAGATTTGCATCCAAATTCTCCGGGTTATCGTTTAATTTTAAACAACGTGTTATTTCCAGCTGCTAAAAAGAAAAAACAAAAAACATAATTTGTTGATAATGCAGCAATAACTTTATTTTATAATTTTAGTATTTCAAGCTTCAAAAACACTATTTTTGCTGCTTTAAATTAAATAATAAACAATGGCAACTACACAAGAACTGCAAGATTTCGCACAACAAGTAAGAAGAGATATAGTTAGAATGGTACACGCTGTACAATCTGGACATCCAGGAGGTTCATTAGGGTGTAATGAATTTTTAACGGTACTGTTTCAAGAAGTAATGGAGTATTCTACTGATTTTACTATGGATGGTAAAAATGAAGATTTATTCTTTTTATCAAACGGTCATATTTCTCCAGTTTATTATAGTGTTTTAGCAAGAAGCGGTTTTTTCCCAGTTGCTGAATTAGCGACTTTTAGAAAATTAAACACACGTTTACAAGGGCATCCAACAACACATGAAGGTTTACCAGGTATTAGAATTGCTTCTGGTTCATTAGGACAAGGAATGAGTGTTTCTTTAGGTGCTGCTCAAGCAAAAAAACTAAATGGAGATACCAAATTGGTATATTCTTTACACGGAGATGGTGAATTACAAGAAGGTCAAAATTGGGAAGCAATTATGTATGCTGCAGGAAAAAATGTGGATAATTACATTGCAACTGTTGATTATAACAAACAACAAATTGATGGCGCAACAAACGATGTAATGCCATTGGGAGATTTAAGAGCTAAATTTGAAGCTTTTGGCTGGTTAGTTTTAGATGTTGAAAAAGGAAATGATGTTGAAAGTATTAAAAAAGGTTTAGCAGAAGCTAAATTGCTAACAGGAAAAGGGAAACCAGTGTGTATTTTATTACATACTGAAATGGGTAATGGGATTGATTTTATGATGCATACACACGCTTGGCACGGAAAAGCGCCTAGTGATGCTCAACTAGAAAATGCTTTAAACCAAAATCAGGAAACGTTAGGAGATTATTAGTAGTTAATGTTTATGCGTTTATTTGTTTAAATGTGTAATCAACATAAATATTTGTTGATAATGCTGCTTAGAAAGTGAAACTTTCTAAGCAGCATTTCTTTTTTACTTTTTATGATTAATTTATAATATTCAAACCTTAAAATTGTAAGTTTACCTATATATTTACAACTATTATATTTTAATAGTAAATTGAGATCCTTTGACAAGCTTAGGGTGAAGTTTTAAAATATTTAATCTTTAGTAAATGAAAATAGGAATTGTTTGTTATCCAACATTTGGAGGAAGTGGAGTAGTAGCAACCGAATTAGGAATAGCTTTGGCTGAAAGAGGTCATGAAGTACATTTTATTACGTATAAACAACCTGTTAGACTTGATTTAATTGCAAATGATATATATTTTCACGAAGTTTTTGTTGAAGAATATCCTTTATTTCATTTTCAACCTTATGAATTAGCATTGTCTAGTAAAATGGTTGAAGTAGTAGAAATGTATAATCTAGAAATTTTGCATGTTCATTACGCAATTCCACATGCGTATGCTGCCTATATGGCAAAACAAATGCTAAAGGAAAAAGGGATTGATATTAAAGTAGTTACTACACTACATGGAACTGATATTACATTGGTTGGAAGTCATCCAAATTATAAAACAGCTGTAGAATTTAGTATCAATAATTCGGATGTAGTAACCACAGTGTCAGAGAGTTTAAAAAAAGATACATTACGTTTATTCAATATCAGGAAAGATATAAAAGTGATTCATAATTTTATAGATTTTGAACAATATCCTGAAATTGGATCTGAAGATTGTAAAAGACATACAATAGCTAATGAAAATGAGCGAATTATTACGCATATTAGTAACTTACGCCCAGTAAAAAGAGCTGCTGATGTTATTGATATTTTTTATAAAATTCAAAAAGAAATTCCTTCAAAATTATTATTGGTTGGGGAAGGTCCTGATAGAGAGCATATTGAGTTACAGGTTAAAAATTTAGGAATATTAGATAAAGTTCTTTTTATGGGAAATAGTAACGAAGTTAGTAAGTTGCTTTGTTATTCAGATTTGTTTTTATTGCCTTCAGAAACTGAGAGTTTTGGTTTGGCAGCTTTAGAAGCTATGGCTGCGAGAACACCTGTTATTTCAACAAATTCAGGAGGTTTGCCAGAAGTAAATATAAATGGTGTTACAGGTTTTTTAAGTAATGTTGGTGATACTGATGATATGGCTAAAAACGGAATATATATATTAAAAGATTTAGAGAGACTTCAACAATTTAAACAAAATGCATTAAACCAAGCAAAACAATTTAGTTTAGAAAATGTTTTACCTGCCTATAAAGAAGTTTATAGAGAATTAATTAAAAATTGTTGTTAAGAATTATAATAATTTAACGCTTCAATAATTAGTGATTTTTCCACTTTGCAATCTAATTTGTAATTCTCAAAATCAGTTAATAATACAAAATTAACTTGTCCAGCAACATTCTTTTTATCGTGAATTAAAAGTTCTATAATTGCCTCATAATCTGAGGTTTCAATTAGAACTTTTCCAAAGATATTAATAATTGATTTTTTTATATTTTTTAATCCTTCAGAAGGGAAACCTAATAAAACTTCTGAAATATAAGATTCGGTAATCATTCCAATAGCAATAGCTTCACCGTGTGTTAAGTTTTCTTTCTCTTCAGATTCTAAGAAATATGATTCAATTGCATGACCTAATGTATGACCGAAATTTAAAACTTTGCGTATTCCTGCTTCTTTTGGATCTTGGGTAACTACTTCATTTTTAATTTCAATTGAACGATGTATTAAACTACTTAAATTAGAAATACTTAAATCTTCAAAATTATTAATTTCATCCCAAATTTTAACATCATAAGTTATTCCATACTTAATAATTTCAGCTAATCCAGAACGCAACTCACGTGTTGAAATAGTTTCTAAATAATGTGTGTCAATAATAACCATTTCTGGATCTGAAAATAATCCAATTTGATTTTTTAAAACACCTAAATCAACACCTGTTTTACCACCAACTGAAGCATCAACCATACTTAATAAAGTTGTAGGAATATTTACAAATGAGATTCCGCGTTTATAGGTTGAAGCTACAAATCCACCCAAATCTGTAATTACCCCACCGCCTAAATTTAAAAGTAAACTTTTTCTATCAGCACCAAGCTCAGTTAAAGCATTCCATACACCAGAACAAGTATCAAGATTTTTATTTTCTTCGCCAGACTCTATTTCTATTATTTCAATGGTTTGCTCTGTTTCAATCTGTTCAAGCAATAAAGGAAGGCAGTCATCACCTGTGTTTTCATCAACTAAAATAAAAATAGTTGAGGGCTTATAACCTGAAATAAACTTATTCAGTTTAGTATAAGCATCTTCATTAAAATTTACGTAATAATTATTGGATAGAATAGGTGTCATTTCGGATAATATTTTAGTGCAAATTAAGGGTAAAAAAATGAAAAAATAAACTGTTACCAAGTATCTTTGTATAAATTATAATAGATAATGAGAAAATTATTTGATAATACTGAAGTAGCATTTGCTATAAAATCAAATTCTGAGCTTGATAGAGCTTATTATTTGTTTGAAATGATAAAAAGACAACCATTAGTTAAAATAGGAACTTCCTTAACTAAGTTTGCATTGAAAGCTTATTTACCTGTTGAAGGTATAATTAGAGCTACTGTTTTTGACCATTTTTGTGGTGGTGTAACAGAGACTGATTGTATGCCAATTATTGATAAAATGTATACTAAAAACGTACATTCTGTCTTAGATTATTCAGCCGAAGGAAAAGAAGTTGAAGAGCATTTTGATTTGGCAATGGAAAAAACACTTAACACCATTAAATTTGGTAGAGAAAAAGTAAGTTTACCGTTTGCTGTATTTAAGCCAACAGGTTTTGGAAGGTTAAAAATTTATCAAAAAATTACCGAAGGAGAAAAATTAGATGCTCACGAAGAAGTAGAGTGGAAGCGTATAAAAGAAAGATATGATACTGTAAGTAAAGCGGCATTTGAAGCTGGAATACCACTTCTAATTGATGCAGAAGAAACATGGATGCAAGCTGCAGCTGATGACTTAATTGAAGAAATGATGGTAAAATACAATAAAGAAAAAGTTATTGTTTTTGGTACCTTACAGTTATATCGTTGGGATCGTTTTGATTATTTAAAGAAATTGCATGAACGTTCTAAAGAACAAGGATTTAAAGTTGGTATGAAATTAGTTCGTGGTGCTTATATGGAAAAAGAACGTGCAAGAGCTGAAGAATATGGTTATAAAGATCCAATTTGCGCTAATAAAGCTGCCACAGATAAAATGTACAATGATGTTCAAGAATATATGATTAACAACATTGAAGAAATGGCTGTTTTTTCTGGAACTCATAATGAAGAGAGTTCATATTCATTAATGGATTTAATTGAAAAATACAATTTAGAAAAAAACGACAAAAGAATTTGGTTTGGTCAATTATTTGGGATGAGTGATCATATAAGTTTTAATGCAGCTAAAGAAGGTTATAATGTAGCTAAATATTTGCCTTTTGGTCCTGTGAGAGATGTAATGCCTTATTTAATTAGGCGTGCTGAAGAAAACACATCGGTTGCGGGTCAAACAAATCGTGAACTTGAACTGTTAAAACGTGAGCGAGCTAGACGTAAAATATAAATTTGTTAGAAACTAAAAAGAAAAAGAGCTGATAAATCAGCTCTTTTTCTTTTTAATGAAACAACCTAAATGTAATTTTTCTTTTTTGAACAGTTCTCATTAATATAAAAAATCTACACAACAAAAGGACCTAAAAATTCATAAAATAGAAAGACAGCACCTATAATTCGCCAATTCCGGTTAAATATTGCAATGCATTTTATAAATTTATAATTAGAAAGTTCAATAAAAAACATAACAAGTTAAAAATTAAATTCTTATGAGATCTATCATTCTTTAACTTTTGTGATATAATACGAAATAAAACAACTACTTTTGCAGCCTCTAAAAAAAATAAGAAAATGCAATCTATCAGAAACATAGCTATTATAGCTCACGTTGACCACGGTAAAACAACGTTGGTTGATAAAATTATTGACCAAGCTCACATCTTAGATGAACGAAAAGTGAGAACTGAATTGTTATTAGATAATAATGATTTAGAACGTGAACGAGGGATTACAATTTTATCTAAAAACGTTTCTATCGTTTATAAAGGTGTAAAAATTAATGTTATTGACACACCTGGTCACGCTGATTTTGGTGGTGAAGTTGAACGTGTTTTAAAAATGGCTGATGGTGTATTATTATTAGTTGATGCTTTTGAAGGACCAATGCCACAAACTCGTTTTGTTTTAGGAAAAGCTTTAGAACTTGGATTAACTCCTATTGTTGTTATTAATAAAGTTGACAAACAAAACTGTACACCAGATTTAGTTCATGATAAAGTATTTGATTTAATGTTTGCTTTAGATGCAACTGAAGAACAATTAAATTTCGCTTCAGTTTATGGTTCAGCTAAACAAGGTTGGATGAGTTATGACTGGAAAGATGAAACAGATAATATTATTCCTTTATTAGATTCAATTATTGAAAATATTCCTGCATCTCCATATTATGAAGGAACAGCTCAAATGCAAATTACTTCATTAGATTTTACATCTTTTGTTGGTCGTATTGCAATTGGTCGTGTTTTTAGAGGTGATTTAGAAGAAGGAAAAGATTATATGCTATGTAAAGCTGATGGTAGCTTTAAAAAAGTTAGAATTAAAGAATTACATACTTTTGAAGGCTTAGGTAAAGATAGAGCTTCAAAAGTAAGGAGTGGAGATATTTGTGCTATTACGGGTATTGAAGGATTTGAAATAGGTGACACTATTGCCGATATAGAAAACCCAGAGGCATTACCAAGGTTAAAAGTAGATGAACCTACAATGAGTATGTTGTTTACAATTAATAATTCTCCTTTTTATGGAAAAGAAGGGAAATATGTTACCTCTCGTCACTTACGTGATAGATTGTACAAAGAAACTGAAAAGAATTTAGCGCTTAGAGTTGAAGATACGGATACAGAAGATAAATTTAATGTGTTTGGACGTGGAATTTTGCATTTATCAGTATTAATTGAAACAATGCGTAGAGAAGGATATGAAATGCAAGTTGGTCGTCCACAAGTTATTATAAAAGAGATTGATGGTGTTAAATGTGAACCATATGAAACTTTAGTAATTAATGTTCCTGAAGAACTATCAAGTAAAGCAATTAACTTAGTAAGTCTTAGAAAAGGAGATATGTTAGTTATGGAACCAAAAGGAGATATGCAACATTTAGAATTTGATATTCCTTCACGTGGTTTAATAGGTTTACGTAATAAAATATTGACAGCTACACAAGGAGAGGCTATTATCAATCATAGATTGCGTGGTTTCGATGTTTATAAAGGAGAAATTTCAACTTCTAATAATGGAGCTTTAATTTCAGGAGACGCAGGAAAAGCAACAGCATATTCAATTGATAAACTTGGAGATAGAGGTATTTTCTTTATTGATATAAACCAAGAAATTTACAAAGGACAAATTGTTGGTGAAAATAATAGACAAGATGATATGTCTATTAACTTGACGAAAGGTAAAAAATTGACAAACGTGCGTAAATCTGGAACAGATACTGCCGTTAATATAGCTCCAAAGAAAGAATTTTCTTTAGAAGAATGTATGGAGTATATTAAAGATGATGAATATTTAGAAGTTACTCCACTAAGTTTAAGAATGCGTAAAATTTCATATAAGTAAATTTTTCAACATATAAATTATTTTAAAGCTTCCATTAATTTGGAAGCTTTTTTTATGCTGTACAATCAGCAACTTATCTAAAACACACATAAAAGATGTAGGGTAACTTTTGTTACAACTATTACTTCAAACTTTTATAATTATTGATGGTCAAAGAATTGTATAAAAAATTAAAAACAAAATAATGAGAAATTTAACTTTATTTACTATAGTAAATATTTTCGTATTAATTAGTAGTTGTTCAGACAATGATACTGATGTAATCATCCAAGAAATAATTCTATCTCAAGAACAAATTAATGACTTGAAGTTTTTAAGAGAAGAAGAAAAATTGGCAAGAGATGTATATTTATTTTCATTTGATAAATATGGAGATCCTATTTTTAGTAGTATTTCACAAAGTGAGCAGCTACATATGGATAATGTTTTAACATTGTTAAATGAGTATGAGATTGCTGACCCAGCATCAACTGAAAGAGGTGTTTTTACTGACGAACTTTTACAAAACCTATATAATAGTTTAATTGAGAAATCTGACTTATCACTTGTTGATGCTTTAACAGTAGGAGCTATAATAGAAGATTTAGATATTAAAGATTTAGAAGAACTTCGTTTGTCATCATTTAATGATGATATTATTCAAGTTTGTGAAATATTAGAATGTGGATCTAGAAATCATATGCGAAATTTCATAAACCAATTAGAACTTAATAATACTCTTTATATACCTATTTATATATCTTTAGATGAGTATAGCGAAATTATAAGCAGTTCTTTTGAGTTTTGTGGAGCCTATTAAAAATATAAACTCAAACTATATTTATTAATAAAATAATTTTAAAAATATGAAATTAAAATTTTTAGTATTAGCAAGCATCTCAATGTTGCTTTTTAGTTGTAAACAAAATAAAGAAGTAGACCAATTAAAAGAGATTACGATTGCCGATGTAAATAAAGATCAATTAAACCATGAAGGTTATAATTTGTTAAGAAATAATTGTTATGCATGTCACTCTATAACTGCCAAATCACATGAAGATATTATTGCGCCTCCTATGGAAGCAATTAAAAGAAGATATAAAATTTTGTATAAAACGAAAGCAGAATTTGTTGAAGCATTGACTAATTGGGCTATAAACCCTAAAGAAGAAAATGCTTTAATGCGTGGAGCTATAAACCAGTTCAACGTTATGCCTAAGCAGCCTTTTGATAAAAACGATATTATTAAAATAGCAGAGTATATTTATGATAATAAACTAGAAAAACCTACATGGTTTGAAAGCCGTTTTAATGATGATCATCCAAATGGTATGGGAAATGGACAGGGTAGAGGAAGGGAAAATAGAAAGTTAAATAACTAGTTACTTTATCTTTTTATTTAGAAACTATTTCATATACTGAGTAAGTTTAAAAAATTGCTTGGTATAACTGAAGCTGTTTTTTAATAAAATCATAAATAAAGAAGAAGAATTTTACTACAAAATTAATTTTCAATATTAATGATGACCATGCCCACCTTCACAATTACAATTGCAGCCAGATTTATTATGTGAAACTGGTGCTACAGCTTCTAATGTGCCATTAATCAGTCTTTCAATTGCAGTATCAGGATCTTTTTCTTCAATTTTATAGCATGCTACATTATTTCTAGCTAATTTATGAACTAAACCTTCACCAATTCCTCGTGTTAATAAAATATCAACACCTGATAAGAAACTATTAAAAATACCATTTTCATTATGAGAAGTATGATGCAAAGTTTCATTTTCTGCAAGCTCTAAAACATTTTTACTTTCAATATTTGTGTCATTGATTGTGTATATTAAAAAATTTCTACACTTACCTGCATGTTCAAATATTATTTTTTTATTCTGTGATGCAACAGCAACTATTGTTTTCATATTATTTTGTTTTACACAAACTTAATTCTAATAACTTGAGTATTTTGCAACTTAGGTTACTACATTAAGTCATATTTAAAACAATTATTTTACTCATATTTCTATTGTTATTATTAACAAAATTCAAAGTTATTAACAATTTTAAAAAAAATAGTTTAATATTTTAAATTTTTCTTAAGACTATTAAATTTCTTTATTTTTTGTGTAATTTAAGAAACATTAGAGTGTAAAAAAATGTCTAAAGCCTTATAAATACTAATAAAATTTAAAATATTTGGTCTTGTTTACGATTTATAAATTAAATGATGTAATGATGGTAATTCAGCTTATCTGTAGTTTTTTTTACAATAAAGTAAAAGTTTTTAACAAAATATTTGGTGGTTATAACATTTGTATATACATTTGAGGTATACACAACAGTAGTATAAACAATTATCGTCCCCTCGAAGTTGAATAAAAATGATAAAAAGTATGAGCTAAATTTACCTGATTATACAATTGCAAACATTTTGCAAACAGGTAACTGGATGAATGAAAAGTTTTCAGATCATTTAAAACAATATGCTTTATCTATTCAACAATTTCAAGTTTTACGTTCTTTAAAAGAATTGAAAGGAGCATCAGCAGACCTTCAAACTTTACAAGCTGAAATGGTAAGTAAAAATAGTAACACAACTAGATTGGTTGAAAAGTTACGATTGAAAGGATATATAACCCGATTTCAGAATGAAGAGAATAGGAGGAAAGTTGATATTAAAATTACAGATGAAGGCTTAACGTTGTTAAATGAGATTGAAGGTGTTCAAATTGATTTTGAAAATACAATAGTAGGAAATTTAAGTACTACAGAAATTATTGCTCTTAACCAGTTATTAGAAAAAATTAGGAATAAATAAATCAACCCCAAACACGAGTGATTTTTATATGATATAATGTTTATCACCCCATAAACATTATATCATAAAAGTCAAAAAGTAAATTGATTATTAACATAAAATAAAAAGTAAAAATATAAGAATAAATAAATCAACCCTAAATGAAATTGGTTTTTTGAATATTTGAAATTATTACCCCTGACATATCAAAATCTAAAAAACCAACATATATTAATAAGCATGATTGAAAAAGTAAGAACAAATTAATTAGTAAGAATTTGTAAAAAATAAATCAATCCAAAGAGGTAGTCTCACTGTAGTCACATACTAAAAAAGCAGTCCGAAAAGTGCTTTACATAGTTAGATGGTTAGTAAGAACTTTGTTTCTGCCTCTTTATTTTAAAGAAAACAATAAATAAATCAACCCCAAAAACCCCAAAAGATTATGATTTCAAAATCATCAACTTTTTTAAAAAAAATATCTGTATTTACTATAATCAATAGCATTGTGTTTGAAATTAGTTTTAATATAACTACCTTATTAAAACACATATATACTTCTGTTTTAATTGGTTCTCAAAATTTATTATTCTTTTTAGAATTAAGTAAATATAATACTAAAACCAGCCGCTACACATTTATCAATCAGAAAGCCTTTCCCACAACGGTGTTTTGTACGATAATAATTGCGGCTGTCTTTTAAACTTAAAATCCCAAAATAAAAAACCCAAACTTAACCCCAATTATCATGAAATCTTTAAAAATTAATTTACTATTATTTGCATTCGTATGCACTTTTATTACTTCTTGCTCTAAAGAAGATGATGGAATTTATTTTAATGAAATAAATGAAGTAAAAGTAGAATATTCCACCATGGAATTAGAAATACTAGACCTTGTTAATGCTCATAGAGAAGAATTAGGCTTACAAGCTTTAACAAACTTAAACATTATATCTTCTGTAGCATTATCACATACAACTTACATGGCGGAAACACATCTGGTAAATCACAATAATTTTGCTGAAAGACAAGAAAACTTAGCTTTAAAAGCAAATGCTAAATCAGTTGGTGAAAATGTAGCATATGGATTTAATACTTCAAGTGGTGTTGTAAACGGTTGGTTAAATAGTGATGCTCATAGGGCAATTATAGAAAATAGTGATTATACTCATTTTGGAATTTCTATTGAACAAAATGATGAAGGTAGAAATTATTTTACACAAATATTTATCAAACAATAATCTGTAAAACTTATTAATTATGATTTTAATAGAAAAAATTCCTCAAAAAAAAATAAATATTAAAAGAATTTACATAAACACATTAACTCCAAATTTTCAATTTAAAAATAAATACGGAAAAATGATTATGCCAATGAGAAATTGCATAAAACTCTAAAAGTAGAGAAACTGTTGTCCCCATAATAAAAAAACAGCTGTAAAATCTTATAATTGTCGTCCCCACAACGGTAGTATAATAAGAATTTAGTTTACAACTGTTTTTCTTTAAATAAACTTCATAAAAAAACAGCCGCAATATGCTTGAATAAAACTGTCGTCCCCACGATAATTTCATTAAAATCAATCTATCACGACTGTAAATCTTTTAACCATATTTAGTAAATAATGTTAAAAGATTAAATATTCTTGAATTATTTTTAGGTTTTGTAAATGTAATTTATAACATTTATAATTCCAATTATTTTTTACTTAAATTTAATGCAGTTTTACGCTGTTTCTTTAAATTCTACAACTATTATTAATGCATTAAATTTTAAAATGGAAAATTTAAATAAATTTACTTTCACATTAATTGTGAATGAAAATGAGATAGATAATTTAAATCATGTGAATAATATTCATTATATTAAATGGGTTCAAGAAGCGGCTCAAAAGCATTGGAATATATTGAGTAACACTAATTTAGATGCTTTATATGTATGGGTAGTTTTAAGACATGAAATAGATTATATTTCATCGGCAAAATTACATGATAATATAACTGTAAATACTTGGATTGGAAATTCTTATGGTGTTAAATCTGAACGTTTTGTTGAGATTAAAAAAGATTCAAAAGTAATAGCAAAAGCTAAAACTATTTGGTGCTTATTAGATAAAAAAACGATGAAACCTTCAAGAATTCCTTTAGAAATAATAAAAATTTTAGAGTTAAAAAACGACTAAAATATTAACTCTAATTTAGTGTAATTACTTATTTTTTTCTTCAATCCATTTGGCCATATATTTTGTGCTTTTTAATGTGTGATGCATAAATATAGTACCTATAAAATTATTTAGTCTATGTTTTTTAATATTGTTATTAAGAAATTCAATTTTACAAAGTAGTTTCTCTCGGTGTTTTTCTTTTAAAAAACAATTGTTTATAATTTTAATACCATTTTGCTGAGCATTTAACCATAGATTTTCATTTGTGTATAGTTCAATTGCGTTTAGAGCAAATTCTTTAGGATCATCAGTTATAAAACCATTCCAGGGTAATTTATTGTGCATTGCTTCAGATCCAATAGTTGAAGTAATGCTTGGAGTTCCATACTGCATTGCTTCAATTAATTTACCTTTTAATCCAGCTCCAAATTGAAGAGGCGCCAAACATACTTTAGCACTTTTAAATACTTCATTTGAGTTTTTAACCCAACCTTTTATTAAAAAGTCTTCTTTTTCATTGTTTAATTGATATACTTTTTCAGTTGCATAAGCACCATACACAAGCATTTTTGCATCAGGTAACTTTTGTTTAATTAAAGGCCAAATGTTTGTTTTTAAATGGACTACAGCATTCCAATTGGGTTCGTGCTTAAAATTTCCAATAGTCATAAAGTGATTTCGATCGTAGAAAGTAGGATAGGAGTTTAACAATTCTACATTTAAACTATCCAATAAAAAAGGAGCATATTGTAAAAGCGATTTATCAACTTTAAATGTTTTTTTTAACAAATTCATTTCATATTTTGAAATAATAAGTGTTAAATCACAGCGATAAATGCTTGCTAATTCACGCTTTGTTAAATCATTTATTAACAAGTCTAATGATACTTCTGTGTTATTTTTATAAGCTATTTGTCTAGCATTTCTTAAAAAATGCAAATCTTCAGTATCTAATATTCGTATCGAATTTGGACAATTTTCGGCAATTCGCCATCCAAATTGTTCTTCTATTAAGAACCTGTCAAATAAAACAATGTTTGGATTTAAGTCCACTATAAAGGAGTCAAAGCTAGAGTTATTTAGCTTAATTTCAATGGTTTGAATATTTAATTCCTCTAAATTATAGGAATTATTAGTTTTAGATGCGGCACAAGCAAAAGTTATTTTATAATTTTTATGTTGAAATGCTTCAATAAGTTGAAGCATTCTTGAACCAGCGGCAGTAGATGTAGGCTCTGGCCAAACAAATCCAATAATTAGTAGATTTTTCATAGGACTCCAAAAATAATAAAGTTATTAAAGTTTCTCCATAAAAAAACCTGAATTTTTAAATTCAGGTTTTTTTATAGTTTATTAAAATTCAATACAAATTAAATCCACCCTTTCTCTTCTGATTTTTTAGAATACCAAATTAAAAATACAGCAATTCCTATAACTACTATTGGCATCATTGATTTAGAGACAGTAACCTCCATATAATCTTGAATAAAAAAGTTATAAATAAACTGAATTAGAACTGCGAATAACGATAAAACAAATAAAGTTACAGCCCATTTTTTTCTTAATAAAAGAGCAACACATCCAATTAAGCCTGCGAAAACAGCAATTGCAAAAGCAGCAGTAACCCAAGCGGGTATATTGTTATAGTATATTTGTTCATTTTCAGGTAAGGCTCCTAAAATTCCATCAGTCATATAAGCTTGCCCTAAATAAGCGGCAACTCCCATAATATTCCAAATTAATGCGGCAATGCCAATAATCCAAAAAGCTGGTGTTGGTTTGTTAATTGAATTTGTCATAATTAGAATTTAAAATTAATATATAGTTTTGTTCAAATTAAAGAATTCAACACAAATTAAGTAAATATTTGAATTTATGCAAATTAACCTCTTTACTACTAAAATAATTTAACTGGGTTGTAATTTTTATGATTATACATATTTTGCATCTGAAATTCATTTAAAAAAAATCTATCAGCGTTAATAAAAGAGGCTGAAATTTTTGATTGCTGTAAATTTATTTTAATGAAATACACACAAAATTTAGAAACATCTTTCTTATTTTTTACATACAAGAAATGTTAAGTATTATTTTAACATACAAAGTATAGATGTTAAATATATTAACAGTGCTATAGCTTTTTCTTTTAATTTGACAGTAAATGGTACAAAAGTCCTATTAAAAATAGGCTTTTTTAGCTCTAAACAATTAAAAACAACTATTTTAATTAAATAGTTTTAAAAAATTGAAATTGAAATGTTATATTTGCAAAAAAATAAACAATTTAAAATATATAATAGTTAATGGCTGGATCACAAGAAACCTTTGGTAAAAAAGAAAGAGAAAAAAAACGTCTAAAGAAAAAACAAGATAAACTGTTGAAGAAAGAAGAGCGTAAAGCTAGTGGACAGGAGAATGAGTTTATTTATGTTGATGAATTTGGACAGCTTACTGACACCCCAATGGATCCTTCTAAAAAAATTAAAGTCGATGCTTCAACTATTGAAATAGGAATACCTAAAAAAGAAGATAGAGAAGTAGAAGAAGTAGCAGATAAGGTAGGAAAAGTTTCTTTCTTTGACACTTCTAAAGGTTTTGGTTTTATTATCGATACCACTTCTCAAGAAAAATATTTTGTTCACGTTAGTGGATTATTAGAAGATGTAAAAGAAAATGACAAAGTAACTTTTGAATTAGAGCGTGGTTTAAAAGGTATGAATGCTGTTAGAGTAAAGAAAGTTTAATTATAAACCTTTCTTTAATGATTTATCCTTAAATAGTTTAAAGTTATTATAAATTCACAAAAAACCAGAGAAGTTAATTCTCTGGTTTTTTGCATAAATATATCAAGAATTTACCGAAAGTGAAGCTGAAATTTGTAGGATTCTTTACTTCTATTTTCTTTATTTTAGAGTTTGAGAATTCCGTAAGTCTTCATTAGACTAAAAGCAAAGTTTAATTTTTTATTTCATGAAAATTTTAACATAAAAGTTATTTCTGTAATGTTAATTGAGTACTTTTTATATTTATTAATAACAGTGGGGAAGTGGCTTGTATTTGTAGTGAAATCTAACAATTTTTAGAGTGTTTTATTTGTCAAAAAAGGCCTTATTACTTAGAATAAGTATTACTTTTGAATAAATTTTCACAGGTTAAAATATTTTTACAAAATAACTATAATTCTGTTAAACCTATCTTCTAAATATTTAAAATTATAATGACAATTTTATACAAGCAATATTATGGCTCTTAAAAAAGCCATAAAACACATGCTTATTAGCACACTAGCTTTTGCCTGTATGAATGTTATAGTAAAATATTTAGTACATGTAAATGCATTTCAAATTGTATTTTTCAGATCTGCAAGCTCCTTGTTTTTTACTTTTGGGTTTCTTTTAAAAGAAGGTATTCCAATTCTTGGAAATAATAAAAAAATATTGATAATTAGAGGTTTGGCAGGCGTAATTTCAATGACACTTTTTTTTATGTCAATAAAATATTTATCTGTTGGTACTGCGGTTTCTTTGAGATATTTAGCACCCATTTTTGCAGGTATTTTTGCTGTAATTTTTATGAAGGAAAAAATATGGCCTTTGCAGTGGTTGTTTTTTATAATGGCATTTGTAGGCGTACTCATATTAAAAGGTTTAGATTCCCAAATAAATACTTTTGGCCTTATATTGGTGTTAATTGCTTCCGTAACAAGTGGATTGGTATACATCATTATTACTAAAATTGGAAAAAGTGAACATCCCGTTGTTGTTGTTAATTATTTTATGGTAATTGCAACTTTAGTAGGTGGTGTTTTATCTATTAAAAACTGGGTGAATCCTGAAGGAATTGAATGGCTCTTGTTATTTAGCCTAGGTGTTTTTGGTTATTATGGACAATTAAACATGACAAAGGCTTTTCAAACTGGCAAAACCAACCAAGTGGCACCCGTTAAATATGTTGAAGTAATTTTTACAGTATTATTTGGTTTATTCTTATTTAATGAAGTTTATACATTTTGGAGTTTATTAGGTATCGCTATGATTATAGGATCTTTAATATTAAATGTATTTTATAAAGGTCATAAGGAAAAATAATTATTTTGAATTATATATAAAGTGTTTCCTGAAACCTTGATATAAATGACTTATTTAAAATTGTTAAATTCGTAAATTACTTTTAAAAAAAAGGCATTGCTCTTTTTAGAACAATGCCAAATATAAAATATAGTTATAGTTAACTATTTAATTTTTATCCAAGGCTTACCTACCTTTAAAATATTTTTCCCAGCAACATCATTAATAATTATGGTACCCATCATATACCAAGCTCCTAAAGCACAAATTATTAGTACATACGCAGCGATGGTTGTTAATTGTGGAAATCCGAAATGAGCCAAGTCTAAGAGAATAAAACCTATAAGAAGTGCTGTAAATGTAAATGCCATTGCTGTATGGATAAATAAAGAACCTATCCAAAAAATTAGTGTTAAAAGCGTCCAAGCAACTAGGTAAAAACCAACATCAGTTCCTGAAGATGTATAAATTTGAAAATAATTTAAAATCCAAATTACACCAAGTCCAATCCAAAAGGCACCAAAACTTGAAAATGCAGCGAATCCAAAATTATTACCTGTTTTTTGTTCCATAAAACCAGCAATCATCTGTGCTAATCCACCAAAAATAAATCCCATAGAAACCACAGGACCTAAACCGCACAAACCTAAATTATGAAATTGTAATAATAAAGTAGTTAAACCAAATCCTGCCAATCCAACAACAGCTGGATTTCCTAATTTTACTGTACTCATAAATTTTTTTTAAAGATGCGCAAAATACTTACAATCCCTTTAAATAATTAGTGATATTTGTCACTTAATTTAATTAATTACGATAGCGTTTTCGAAGGGTTATAAGCTTCACATTTATAAAATAATGAATGCATCAGTACATAAATAAATCCTATTTATATTTAGTAAAATCTAAATCTAATTCATTGAAGTTATTGGCGGCTTTTACCAAAAGAGCAGAGCCAATGGTTTCAAACAAATGACTTGTTTTTAAAACATATTCAGCTTGTTTATCGATTTTATAATTAGGAACTCCTATAATCGTTAAATCGGTCTGTTTTGAATTCGTTTCAATCAAATCATAAAATGGAATTTGTTCAACAACATTATCAATTATTTTAATCTCAACATTTACACGTAAATCATCAACAAGATTTAATATTTTTGATTGGATTAACAGATTAGAAACATCATTGTTATTTACAAATAAAACACGTATTGAAGCTTGATACCAATATGGAGAAGAAATGATAAATCTAGCAATGTTTAGCATCATTTCGGCATTTTTACTATCGGTTTCTCGCCACCATAAATCTACTGTTTTATAATTTCCAAACTTAGCAGTATAATCAAAATCCAAATACAAAAGATTATAATCTAAATGCAGCAAGGTTTCCGTCATATGGGCATAATCTGTAGATTTTTCAAGGCCTTTGGGCCAACCCATCATAATAGTATTAGGTTCTACACCAGAAAAACCAAATGTAGTGGCAATATTAGCAATGCCACTAAATAAATTAGTCACTTTTACTTGTCTAGCAAAAATGCCTAATTCTTTATAAATAGGATCATCAAGTTTTTGATCTACTTTTTTTAATGGAATGGAATTTTCCTTATCTACTATAAGTTTAAAATTGGTAACAATTCCTGTGCGCCCAGAGACCGTTTTACACAATTCTAATAAATAACTTTGATGCTCACTTTCTCCACTAAACAAAATAATATTAGGGTTCCAATTTGGATTTTTAACATTGTTATTATCAATTTTTTTTAAGCCTTTATTAACTACATTCTCCCACACATTTTTCCATATATCATTAGATTGTAGTTTAACTTCCTTTCTTTGAAGTAAAAAATATAAACCACCAATTGCAGCAAGAGCAAGAATCATGGCAATCATATCTAATTTAAACATCACTCCAAAACAGGCAACAAAACCAATGAATCCAATCCATCTTTTTATTTTAAAGGTTGGTTGAAAATCTGGATTTGCCCAACTTTCAAGAAAAAAAGTGATATTAATAAATCCATATGCCGCCAAATAAAACATAGAGACCACACGTGCTATAACATCTAATTCTCCAATAAGAATTCCTACTTCTGCAATTACAAATACTAATAACAAAGCCAAAACAGGTTCATTATTTTTACCACTTCCTTTTGCAAATATTCTGGGTGTTACATTATCTTTAGACATTGCCTGTAAAATTCTTGGACCACCTAAAATTCCACCAAGCGCAGATGATAGAGTAGCTCCCCAAATTCCAGCAACAACTGCAGGAGCAAAAAAAGCAATTTTCATAAGCACATTGTAATCAGATTTTAAAATTTCAGAATTTACTGAAAAAGCTAAAAATACAGCAAGACCTATATAAACTATTAACCCAACACCTATGGCATATAACGTACCACGAGGAATTGATCTTTTAGGATCCTGTAAATCGCCACTCATTGCTATACCAGCTGTAAACCCCGTAACTGCTGGGAAAAATATTGCAAAAACAATTTCTAAAGAAACGGAGCCTTCAGTAGAGAGCATATGAACAGTTTCTGGAACAAATGCAGAAGTACCTATAAAAATAGATATTATAGAAATTATGATTGCGCCCAAAATTATATACTGTGATTTTAAAGCCACCGAAGTACTTTTAATGGCCAATGCAGTTAAAAATACCAAAGCAACAGTTCCAGTTAATCTAAAAGAATTAATGGTCATTCCTAAATTAAAATAACTATTAAAACTTTCAGCAAACCCAATTAAATATAGTGCAATTGAAAAAGCAGTTCCTACATACAATGCAATTCCAATTGAGCCACCAATTGGAATTCCCATACTACGTGACAATACATAATAGATACCACCAGCACCAATTTTTTTGTCTGTCGCAATTGAAGACACACTCAAACCGGTTGAAATAGAAATTACATGAGCTAGTAAAATAATGCCTATAGCACCAATTAAACCAGCATTTCCAACAACCCAACCTAAACGCATATACATAATTACACCTAAAATGGTAAGTAATGATGGTGTAAACACACCTGCAAAGGTTCCAAATTTCTTGATAGCCGGCATTAATAATTAGGTATTAAATTAATAATATGTTTTTATTGAAATTTATACTCAAAGATAAATTAAAAATTAAAAGAAAACCATGCCACTATTGCTTTATAACCTAGGTATCAAATATCATAAAGAAATAAAAGGCTATTGGATATTTAGCATACGAGTTTATAAAATTGAATGAGTTTCAATTTTATGAATCTGCGAGTTTATGCGGCTGATAAATTATAACTATCAAATTGGCTAAACCATTTTAAAACCAAAATGCTATAAGTTGTATTATAATGTTAGCGTGAAGCCCGTCCTGAGCTTTTAGCCGAAGGGCTACTTTGCTTTTGAAAAGCATTTTTTTATACTTTTAAGATTTCTATCAGAAAAGTTAAGTAACACTTATTATGCTGACAGATGAAAGGAGGGAAGTAGAATGTGGTGAAATGAAATTATTTATTTAAATTTAAATCATTAAGTTTGATCTTTAAATTTTGAATTGTAAAATATGAGCCAAACAGTTATTTCAAGGACTTTATTAGATCAAATTAAAGCTGGAAATGTAATTTTATTTTTAGGATCTGTTTCAGATGTCTAAAGAAAAATTACGAAAAGATAAGAATTGCTTAAACTGCCAACAGGAGGTAGAGCATCGCTACTGTCCACACTGTGGGCAGGAAAATTCAGAAATAACAAAATCATTTTACCATCTGTTTAAACATTTTTTTGAAGACTTAACGCACTATGATAGTTCTTTCTGGAAAACTATTTTTAATTTATTCTTTAAACCTGCTGCATTAACTAAAGAATATTTATTAGGAAAGCGATTATCCTTTTTGCCACCAGTACGTTTGTATATTTTTATAAGTTTCATTACCTTTTTTTTAATATCCTTATTTTCAAATGAAACTGTTGAAGTTGAAAAAATACCTTTAGAAAAATCTAAAAATGAAGTAGTTATACCTTCTATTGATTCTTTACATATTAAAGAAAAAAGTATAGATGGTTTAACCAAGGTGGGAATACTTTCCCAACAAAATAATGATACTATTATAAAAATATTAAAACAAATAAAAGGAATTGATAAAAAAGAAGTTGCCGATTTCGGTTATGAATCAATCTCAGAATTAGACTCGATTCAAAAACAAAGTAGTGAAGAAAAAAAAGTAAGTGCAACCGAATATTGGTTTCTTAAAAAATGGCTTACCGTTAAGCAAGAGAATACGAATGAGCAAATTATTGAAAAGTTCATGTCTTCCTTTACTGATAATTTACCAAAAGTATTGTTTATGTACATGCCTATTTTTGCTCTCATATTATGGATGTTTCATGACAAGAAAAAATGGTATTATTTTGATCATAGTATTTTTACACTTCACTATTTTTCATTTTTACTTTTATTGATTTTAATCTTATTTTTCATAGATAAAATGATTCCATTGTTAGGCAATTCTCCTTTTGTAGATTGGGTTAAATTTGGTTTTAAATCAGTAGGAGTTTTATGGATGATTTATTACTATTTTCCTGCACACCGCCGTTTATATGGGCAGCCAATTATGAAATCCTTCTTTAAAAGTAGTGCAATAATCATTATTAATATATTATTAATCACACTATTAACAATAATTTTCGCCTTATATACTTATATGAATATTCAGTAATTTTAACTAAAACTCTTAGTTGCATAATCAATGGCTAAACCAACAATACAAAAAGTATTATAGCATATCGCATTATGTAACTTTGCTTGGGATAAAGCGAAAAACTTTCTTCAAAAAATTATTCTAAGAAACTTCTTCTACAATGTTAATGAAACCGAGGTACGAGGTTCACGAGCTGTTATTTGTAAAATAAACTAGAATTTTCAGTAAAAAAGGGGAGAGGTAAAGATGATTATATTGTGGCAACGATGTATAAATTTAATAAATGGTTGTATGATATTCAATTGATTACAGGAATCTATAAAAGGATTGGGTGATTGGCACTTATGGCTCTGTTTTATATAACAGCAATGCTGATGCTACAACAAACAGGTTAAATAATTTAATGTATTCCAATTTAAATGCGAAAAATCTAATGCCCTTTAAATATTCAGGGTTTGTGCAATTGTCAAAAGAAATTTCTCCCATTTTTTTTGTAAGTATGAGTACTATTTATTCACCCACAAAACATTCTCTCATCACAATTCCAAGTTTCAATTATTCCATTGCTACAGATTGGGAATTTAATTTTACAGCACAATCATTTTTTGAATTTGAAAAGTATCAAGCATTGGAGAATAGCTTCTTTTTTAGAGTACGGTGGAGTTTCTAAAAAAGCTCAGTTACTTTAAAAAAAAGCACCGTTACTTATTAAAAAAGCTCAGTTACTTATTAAATAAGTACCGTTACTTATTTTTTTTTCAAAGGAGCTTTTTCATAAAACAATTAAAACCTTTATTTAGTGGTACTTATAAAGTAATTATATGGGCTATTGAAAGAGAAAAATTCAATGCGTGTAGAATGGACATAAATTAATACTTTTACTAATCATTGAATTTTTACTTTTAAAAGTAAGAGAAATCTTAGGGAATTCATTTTAAAAACTTTAGTTTAAATTGTTAAAAACAGCAAATAATGAGATATCGTTTTGAACATAAAAATCATCAAATTCTACCTTTTAATAAGTTTATTATAAGAGTCATTAAGTACTTCTTATTTTCAATGCTTTTAATAATTTTTTCATTGGGAATTGGAACTTTTGGATATCATTATTTTGCCGAAACATCTTGGATAGATGCTTTTTATAATGCCTCTATGATTTTAACAGGAATGGGACCTGTAGATGAAATGGTTACAACAACTGCAAAATTATTTTCTTCGTTTTATGCGCTTTTTAGTGGAATCGTTTTTTTAAGTACTGTTGCCGTAATTTTTGCTCCAATAGCACATCGTTTATTACATTTTTTACACGTTGAAGAAAATAAAAATGAATAAACTACCTAAAATAATTTAGTATAATTTCAAATTCAGTTGAATGCTGTTTATTTAGAATTCTATATTTAAAATTTTAATAATCCATGAATCCAACGTTTAGCCATTATATTTAGTTGGCTTAAATAGTTTTGCTTGTTCAAGTATTTGTAAGGTGACTTCAGTAATATTGTACAATAAAATATATTGTATTTGTGTAGCTTCATTATTTGTAATAAGTAATTGCGTACTTATTTCTTCTAGGCTACTTTCAATATTTTCTATTTTGCTATTATTTTGAGTTGTTAACCAATCGAATGCTTCATCTAAAGCTTTTAAAATATGGTTTTCAAATACTACTACATTTAAAGTTTGTTTTGTATGTTCATTTCTATGTGCCCCTAATGCTGATAAGTATGAAAGTAAAGCGTGGTTTAAGTAAGTTAGTGTAAAGGCTGTTTCTTTTAGTTTCTGATGTTTTTGAGGATCTAATTGCATATTTTGCCAAGCCATAACCAACGCATTATCTGCCCGGTGTGCTTCTCTTCTTGCAATTCTATAGGTTAAATCATCCGTTATTGGATTTTTATATTCGTTTAAAATAGCTTTTAAATATGCCGTATTTTTAAGTATTACCTCACTTAATAAGTTTGGTAATTTCTTGTATTGCCAATTGGGCCATAAAAAACGAACGACAATAAACGAAATAAAAGCGCCTATTAAAGTATCTATTAAACGCGGCGCCATGACATCAACTCCTTTATTGGCTATAATATTAAATGCACACAATACAAAAATGGTAATAAAAATAATACCTGTTGAATATTTGCGTTTCATCCAAAATAAAAATAAATAGGCTGAAGTAAGCATTAAAACAATTTGCCCTGAAAAAGAAAATAATTTAATAACTAATATCCCAATAATTACACCCGCAAAAGTTCCTAAGGTTCTTTGTAATAGTCGCTTTCTTGTTTCACTATAACTAGGCTGTAGTACAAATAAAATAGTAAGCACAATCCATTCTCCTTTTGCTATATGAAAATACCTATATATTGCATAACCAATTAAAAAAGAAACACTTAACCTTAAAGCGTGATGCATTCTTGGGTGGTTAATATTTAGCTGAACTTTTAATCGCTCAAAATAAGTGCGGGTCTCTTTTTCTAACTTAGGCAATATATCAGTATCATAATTTTCATGAATTGTTTTTAAAGTTTCATGAGACTGCGTTAAATTACGAATCAATAATTTTATAGGTAGTGAAGGCTTCAACTCATTGTTTTGAAGTAAATTATGAATTGTTTTTGTTAACCAATCTAAAGCTATTGGATGCTTATAGGGAATCCCAGTAAGTAAACTTTCTGCGAAATTTTGAGTTGCATGGGAGAGTTCATGCAATAATTGACGAATTCCACCAATTAAATCACTATTTGAAGGATTGGCACTTAATAAATCATAGCGTTCATGACTAGATGCTGCTCGTTCATGCAAACTTTGCAAAACCATAAAATAATACAAATATGGTTGTAATGGTTGCTGATTTGTAAGAGACTCTCCATAGCTATTTAAAACTTCTTTGCATCTGTCTAATGCTTCAACAGTTTGCACATTTAATAGTGCTAGTTTTGCTCTTATTTCTTTTTCTGCATCATTATTACTGGGAAAAAGCTTTGATTTTTCATTTAAATACAATGAGAGTGCTGAAAAACCTCTAGCTATTTGTTCTTCCAATAGACTATACGGTTTTAAACGTAACAGTATGTATGAAAAAATGCCATAAATAAAAGCCCCAGAGGTTAGTAAAATAGGTTGTATGTACCAATTAGGACTAATGTGCGTTCCAATCATGGTATAAATACCCACTAATAATGCACCAAATGTTACACCTCTAAAACGCTCACTTACACCTCCAATTAAAATAAATACAAATGTTGACAAAGCAAGTCCAATACCTAATAGTACTGGGTATGGTTGCAACAATTCTACCGAAAAACTTGATATAGCAAAGCTGATAATTTTTAAAACCATAGACTTTAAGCGTCCGTTGGGATGATCATCTGTTTCAGAAAGGGCTCCTGCAAGAGCTCCTAAACCTAATGACACAGCATAAAAAGGTAGATTAATACTCACCATTAAAATAACAAGTATTCCAATCACCATCGTTGCTTTAATAGCCAATAATCTATTTGGATTGCTTAAAAAAGTAGTTCTAAATGAAGTATACCAAGGTAGTTGTTTTAGGTAAAAAGAAAGTTGCTTCATTTTTAAGATAGATGAGTATTAATTACAATTGAACTGCAAAAGTAAGCAATAGTGAACTATAACTAAAAAGCAAAGTTTAACTTTCATCTGTTTAAATAAAGGCTCCTATAATAAATAATAGTTGTGTTGAATACAAGTACTAGAATAATTGAGACAAGAAACTTAAGCAACTATATTGATTCAGATATAAATATATTCCTTGCTCATTGAGAAATTGGATTTAATAGTTTTAGGCTATTTACACTAATCATAATTCAGAAAGTGCTATCACGAACACATCTTTATAAAATAAAAAACAGTGAGTAATTTAACATAATGGCAAATGCAAATTTTTCATTTGTATTCACGAACTCCAATTTACTAAAATACTGTTCACTGAGAATCGCATATTTAAAATTTTCTTGACCCAAGTATTAAATATCGTATAGAAATAATTACTTACAAATTGCTAAACCACTATAAGTATGAATATGTCATAATTTGTATTTATTCATAATCTTTTTATTTGAATTATTTTTTTTAAGTATCTGTTTTGATATTTTCTGAAACCATTACAGATGTGTTAATTCCTCTAAATAAAAGCCAAATACCAATTATTAGTTCAAAAATAATGCTCGGAACTGTTAATACCAAAGCTGAGAGTTTAGGCAATAAAATATTTACTAAAGCAAAGCCGAATACCAATGCATACGAAACCATTCCGAAAACCGCCAAACTCTTTGGTATATATCTTGATTTGAAAAACAAATATGAAAACAGTACCAAGTTTAAGCCTAGAAATAACATGGGAATAGCGTAAAGCGTATCATGCAAGTTGAGAAATGAACCGACCAATGTCCGAGATTGTTCTGATGTTGTGGTTATTTGGTCTTTTCCAAGTAAAACTTGTAAGCCAATAAAATTAAGAAGCGCTATTACGGCCGATAGAATCCCTTCTGTCAACTTTAAATAAAGTGCCATTAACGCCAGATGTTTATTTACTGACTTAAGTGTTATATAAAGAGCAATTGCCAATAGTATTGCACAGACCGACAGTATGAGTTCGTTTGTAATTCCCAAACGGAATAACCAAGTGCTGGTTACTATATTATTAGCAGTTGCCAAGGCATTTTCTGTAACAATAAGTTTTGATAATATAAATGAGTTCAGTAAAATAGTAGTTAAAATAAATAGAAACATGAATCCTGCAATCCTCGCAGCTCTATGTTGTGCTATAATAGAAGTTGAAGTTTTCATTTTTTTTAATTAATTATCCGTTTTGGTAGAGTCCGAAATAATTGCAGATTCATTGAATCCTTTTACAATCAGCCATACTGCAAACACCATTTCTTGTATTCCTATTATAAAATCCAGGGCTTCGGTTACATAAATACGAATATATTATAATTTGTATTATAATGTTAGCGTGGAGCCCATCCTGAGCTTTTCGCCGAAGGGTTACTTTACTTTACTGCTCACTTTTTTATTATTTTATAAATAGAATTCGCGAATTTCGTTGCACTTCATTTGGCTAAAAGCAAAGTTTAAGGTTGAATTTTATGAAAAGTTTTATACCAAAAAGTTTCTTCTGCAATGTTAATGAAACCGAGGTATGAGGTTCACGAGATCTTATTTGTATAATAAAAGAGTCGCCAGTTAACCCTTTTAAACTTACGAAAAAAAGAAAGAAAGAAAGAAAGAAAGAAAGAAAGAAAGAAAGAAAGAAAAAACGCTGTATATTTCTTCAAAAGTTCTTATAAACTTAGTAAAGGCTCCAAAACAGTCCAAACATTATTTGCCAGTATTTTATGGCCATCAACCGTCGGATGAATTCCGTCCGCCTGGTTTAGGGCTGTATTACCACCTACATCTTTCAATAAAAATGGAATTAAATAGAGTTTGTTTTCTTTTGCTAATTCAGGAAAAATAGTTTTAAACTCAGAAGTATAATCTTCTCCCATATTTGGAGACAATTGCATTCCAGCCAATATAATTTTAGTTTCTGAATTTTTTTCTAACACAGTATCTATTATGGCTTGTAAATTTTTCCGTGTTTCTGTTAAAGGCACACCACGTAAACCATCATTAGCACCTAATTCTAAAATAAAAACATCAATTTTTTGATTCAGCACCCAATTTATTCTACTTTTTCCTCCAGCAGTTGTTTCACCACTCACTCCTGAATTAATAACAGTATAACCCAATGAAAGCGAATCTATTTTAGTTTGAATAATTGACGGAAAAGCATCATTTACATCTTCTAAACCATAACCAGCAGTTAAACTATCACCAAAAACTAAAATAGTTTTTGTAGCACTACTTTTTTTACGAGTACTTTTAGTTTCAACAGCAGCTTTTTCAGTCGTCTCTGACTTTTTAGAGTTGTCTGATTTACAAGAGAGTACGACTATCAAAAGTAAAAAATAACAAAACTTTAGGAAAATCTTAATTACATTATTATTCATATTTAAAATCAATTGTCTAATTTTCACTTTTAGCATTTATTGGCAGCATATATATTAAATGAGTACTATGACAAAGATATTAAAGATTCACGAACTAGAGAAAACATATACTAGTGGTTCTAAAAAATTAACGGTTTTATCCAATATTTCTTTTGAAATTGAAAAAGGAAGTATTTTTTCTATTGTTGGTCCTTCTGGAAGCGGTAAAACCACCTTGCTTGGTTTATGCGCAGGTTTAGATTACCCAAGCGCCGGTACTATAGAATTATGTGGCAGTAATTTAGAAAACCTAAATGAAGATGAACGCGCTCTATTACGTAATAAAGAAGTTGGTTTTATATTTCAGAATTTTCAATTACTACCTACACTAACGGCTTTAGAAAATGTGATTGTACCCTTAGAATTGCAAGGCGAAAAAAATGCTGCTAAGTTTGGTATGGAATTGTTACAAAAAGTAGGATTGGCAGATCGTTCTCATCATTATCCATCACAATTATCAGGTGGTGAGCAGCAACGAGTAGCGCTAGCGAGAGCTTTTTCTAACAAACCAAGTATTTTATTTGCTGATGAACCTACTGGAAATTTAGATGAAGAAACAGGCGAAAAGGTGATTCAATTACTTTTTCAATTGAATAAGGAAGCAGGAACTACCTTAGTTATAATTACCCACGATATAGATTTAGCGAATAGAACGCAACAAATATTGAGATTAAAAGGAGGGAAAATAATGTCTAACGAAAAAACAATTGCAGGTTAATGAGTAATTTACCTTCAAAAGCTTCGATACAATGGCTGTTTAAAATGGCTTGGCGAGATGGAAAAGCTAGCCTTTCCAGATTAATGCTTTTTATGGCATCCATTATTTTGGGTATTGCAGCTGTTGTTTCTATTCAACTATTTAGTGAGAATTTAAAACAAAATATTAAAAATCAGTCAAAAGAGTTGATGGGTGCTGATTTTATTATTGACAGCAGACAGCTTCCTTCTAAAAAAGTACAAGCAATTATAGATTCTTTAAATGTAGCAGCTTCAGAAGTTAATTTCGTTTCTATGGCGGCATTTCCAAAAAATAATGGAACAAAATTGGTGAAAGTACGTGCCATAGAAGGTGATTTTCCTTTTTATGGAACCTTAGACACCGAACCAATTAGTGCTGCAGCAGATTATCAAGAATTAGGTGGAGCATTGGTGGATGCTACGTTAATGCTACAATACAATTTAAAACCTGGAGATTCTATTAAATTAGGGAAACTAACTTTTTCAATTATTGGAGTTTTAAAATCTATTCCTGGTAGTACAGCAATTTCGACTTCAATTGCACCTACAGTGCTTATTCCTTTTCGTTTTATTGACGATACAGAATTGTTGCAATTAGGTAGCAGAAAAGAATACCAATACTTTTTTATTGCACCACCAACATTAGATTTGGAGTTGTTAGATAAAAAATTAGAACCTATTTTAGATGTCGAAAATGTAGATTTAGACACGCATACTAGTACTAGTGAACGCTTAGGCAGAAGATATGACAACGTAAGTAGATTTTTAAATTTAGCCGCATTTATAGCGCTTTTATTAGGTTGCATAGGAATTGCAAGTTCTGTTCATATCTATATTAAAGAAAAATTAAAAAATGTAGCAGTTCTAAAATGTTTAGGAGCCACAGGAAAACAAACATTTTTAATCTATCTAACACAAGTTGTTGGAATTGGATTAATTGGAGGTCTTTTAGGTGCTGCTATTGGAATAGGATTGCAATATGCTTTTCCATATTTTTTACAAGAATTTTTACCTTTTGATGTTCAAATATCAATTACAGCTCAGCCATTAATTATGGGAATAACCTTAGGTGTTTTAATGTCAGTATTATTTGCACTACTGCCATTGTTAGGAACTTGGTATGTTTCGCCGTTGGAAGTTTTAAGAGGTACAGATGAAAACTTGGTAAAACCAAGAAAAGCGAGACTTTTTACGTTAGCGGCAATTTTACTTTTTATATTTTTATTTTCATTCTGGTTGTTAAAAGATGCTTTATTTGGATTGGTATTTACGGTTGGAATTTTAATTACGTTCGCAATTATGGCGGGAATTTCAAGCCTTTTTATGAACCTTATTAAAAAATATTTCCCAAGTAACTGGGGGTTTACAAAACGTCAAAGTTTGTTAAATTTATTTCGTCCAAATAATCAGACAATGGTATTAATTTTAGCCATTGGTTTAGGTACTTTTTTAATTAGTACGTTATATTTTACAAAGGATATTCTGTTAGCAAAAACATCCATTGAGAACAATTCAGACAATCCAAATATCATTTTAATGGATGTGCAAACCGCACAAAAAGAAGCAGTTATAAACACAGTACTTCCAAAAGGTTTGGAAGTAATTGATAACATTCCTATTGTAACTATGCGATTGCATCAAATTAAAGATGAATTGGTGAATACGATTAGAAAAGACACTACTTCAACTATGAATCAATGGATTTTAAATCATGAGTTTAGGGTAACATATCGCGATTCGTTATTGGCTTCAGAAGAATTGTTAGAAGGAACATGGACTGGAGAAATAGGGCAGGGTGAACCTGTTTTAATTTCAATATCAGATAATATTGCAAGAGATGCAGATTTAAAAATTGGAGATCAGCTAATTTTTAATGTGCAAGGAGTTTTAATGGAAACTGTTATTGGAAGTATTCGGAAAGTAGATTGGGGACGGATGCGATTGAATTTTTCTATCGTATTTCCAATTGGTGTTTTAGAAAATGCCCCTCAGTTTAGTGTATTAACAACCTATGTGCCAAATGAAGCTAGTTCTGCAGACTTACAACGAGATTTGGTACAGAAATTTCCAAATATTTCAGTGTTAGATTTAAGACAGATGTACACTATAATTGAAGATATTTTAGATAAAATATCATGGATAATTAATTTTATGGCTTTCTTTAGTATTCTTACAGGAATTATTGTTTTAATTGGTTCTGTTAGAAATAGTAAATATCAACGAATTAAAGAAAGTGTGTTGTTAAGAACCTTAGGAGCAAAGAGTAAACAAATTATACAAATTACAGCATTAGAATACATCTATTTAGGAATGTTAGGTAGTTTAGTAGGCATTTTATTGTCTCTTATCAGTAGTCAATTATTAGCGGTATTTTTATTTAAGGAGCCTTTTATTCCTTCTGTTGTTCCATTTTTAGTATTTCTTCCAGGAATTACTTTATTGGTTTTATTAATTGGTTTAAGTAATATTAGAAGTGTTTTAAAAAGTCCACCATTGGAAGTATTAAGACGAGAAGTCAATTGATTTATTATATGTTAGAAAAATGGCATCATCTTTGCATTACACTAATTATTATTAATAAAAACACATTAAAATGAGTAAAGGAACAGTAAAATTTTTCAATGAAACTAAAGGATTTGGATTTATCACAGAAGAAGGAGTTGAAAAAGATCACTTTGTACATATTTCTGGATTAATTGACGAAGTTCGTGAAGGCGACCAAGTTCAATTTGATTTACAAGAAGGTAACAAAGGATTAAACGCAGTAAACGTAAAAGTTATCTAATATTATATACTTCAAGTTTAAAAAAAGCCCATCAATATTGATGGGCTTTTTTTATGGTCAATTTTAAATAGCTATAAAGTCAAATTAATTATGCTTTTAACTTTATACTAAAATCGTTCGTATTTTATTCAAACGTATAGCGTTGCTCTTCTGTTGAAGATGCATTTAGTAATTGGTTAAATGTTCCTATAGTATTAAAATCGCGGGTAATTT
>FLOH01001489.1_pt1 | contig 36563 bp, 37 predicted proteins | sample 756751 | NCBI WGS metagenome assembly FLOH01 (sample SAMEA4026879, study PRJEB14308) | marine metagenome | biome: coastal water; material: water | depth 74 m
AATCGCTGGAATTAAATCTCAAGGGTTATCTGGAGAAGGTGGAGAATTTAACTTAGTTTGTAACGTTACAGATTCTACAGTTAAAATAGAAGCAAGGCAAGGGTTAGATATTTTATGGAAAGATTTAACGGCTTCATTAAGAGTAGATTAGTAATTAAATTTTCTTTCATATTCTTTATGGGAAAACTATTCAATCACTATGGACAACACAATTACTTCACTACTTGCAACTGAATAAAGTAACCTCCATCCACTTGGAAGATCATATGCTAAAAAATCTTGATTTTTGGCACACCAAAAATTTCAAATAAATTTTTCAGTGCTTCCATAAATTGTCTATCTCATATTTCTCAATATAACTTTTTGGTAGATTAGGATCTTCTTCTTAAATTTCTAATAAAGTTAGGTATTGTTCCTGGAGCAGCTCCAAAAGAAGAGTTATATTTTAAAACCGTAGCCATGGTGGTAAAAGGGTTTTTACCTAAATTGTCTTGATTATTGTAAAGAAATTGTAAGAATGCATCTTCCGCCCAGGCATAAACATGTTTAGGATTATCAAATTCTGTATGGATTCCTTTCTGGACTTCATTGATTAAACCAGTTTTATTATTAAAAGAAGTGAAAGCACATTGTGGGACTCCTTGAACTCTAGATTCAATACAAATTTTTTCATAACCACCCATACGAACAGCTCGTAAATAGAGGGGATTACCATTTAGAGTAGTGGTTATCTTTTCAATCCCCCCATTGTCTAAAAGATATTCAAAGTTTCTATTTGCCATAAGTGATTTTATGGTAGTTTCTTTAAAAACACTCCGTGTGTACTTTACAATAATTGCATTTTTGGCAATTATTCTTTGTATATCCTCAATGACGTATTGAGTATATTTTATAAGGAATAATTGTTTTATAACTTTCATGCTTAAAAAGAGGCAAGGACAAGTAACGGTGTTTATAATAGTAGGGTTAGTTTTACTAGCTGGTTTTCTAATGACAATTGCTTTATCAAATTCTTTAACAACAAGTAAGTTAGATGAAGAAAAATCCAGATTGTATACAGAAATTTTGCAACAAGAAGGGTTAAGGTTATTCGTTGAAGATTGTTTAGAAGATTCGTTAGATGAAGGGTTAAACCTTTTAGGAAAGCAAGGAGGGTTCTGGGCAGATCAACCTGGAGGGAAGGTTGCCTTTAGTAAAGATTTAGGGATAAAAGTTCCCGGTGAAGCAGAAAATGAAGGTGGAAGGGTTAAGTATTCAATTTCTAAAGAATTAGAAGTTGCTCCAAATCAATATCCTTGCAACGATGGAATTCCTCCCGAGTTTTGTAAATATGAATTCCCAGACATTTCCGTAGGGTTTGGGAAAAGAGCATATAGTGTTTCCACGGTAGAAAAAGAGTTGAAAAACTTTTTAATAAATAAAACTACGGAATGTGCTAATTTATTCGTTTTAGAAAAAATAACTGATGAAGCGGTTATTGAATCGGCTTCAGTAAACATGGATCTTGATTTTAAAACAGATGTTATTTTGATAGACGCAAACATTCCTTTGAGGTTTAGTGTTAAAGGACAAGAATTTTTCACAGATTCAAGTTTTGATTTGTTATATAAAACTAATTTTAAACAGTTTTTAATTAGCGTTGTTTCACCTGCAGTTTATTATGATGTTAGAAATGTTGATTTTAATCTTACCAAAGAAACCTTGGAGAGTGCGAGTTTTAAGTATAAAAAAATGGATGAAGTAACTGATTTGGAAGTAGAAAAGGAAACTCCGTTGAATAGTCCCTTGAAAGCGTTTAATACAGAGATGAAAGTTGACCATTTATCAAATGGTGATACTTTGTTCACATTTATTGCTACAGATTTTTTTTACAGAGTAGCTAGGCAAAATCGGCCGCCAGCTTTAGATTACGTTGGAAAAAATTCTTGTGATGGTAAATATGACTATTTAGTGGTGCCTGGAAGTAGTGATTTAGATAAGATTGAGATTGATTTATTTGCAATAGATCCAGATGAAGATGATAAGTTAAGTTATAAGATTGACCCTTCAGAATTTGGACAAGGGATTGTAGATGGAACTCATTTTGATTTTAAACCGATCGATACAGTAAAAAAAGAATATAAAATATTTGTTGAAGCAAAAGATTTTTATGGTTTGGCAGATAAACAAGAAGTTAGAGTTCTGGTGGATGAACCTTTAGAGTTGAGCGTTAATTTAAGTTTACCTTACACTATTGAGAAAGCAGATGGCTCACTTATTTCCTATGCAGATTTTGTTGAAGAAAAAGAAAAAGTTTTTTGGATTTCTAAAGAAGACCCCGTTGAGCTGAAAGTAGAATTCCCGGATAACATTAAAGCAGATAAAATTAAAATTAAATACACTTATCTAGATCAAGAAGGGGTGGACCTTAGTGGATCTATTAATAGTTTAATCCCGGCCGGTAGTTTATTTGATGAATTAACTGATGATGGGAAAATAGAGTTAGATGCCGAAGGAACTTATTGTGGTGGAAATACTAAAGTTTCTGGAAACCAGCTAGCTAAAGTTGAAGTTAAAGCATGTGTTCCACATAGAAATGCCTCTTATCCTTGGAGTGGAGATTTTGGAGATTTAGAGTATGAATTGGATTCAGATGGGAATACTGATTTTACTAAACCACTTGGAAAAAATACAAACGCAGATATTAATTTAGCAACACATGCTTGTTGTGCAGCTGATTGGACCCTAAAAGGAGCTGAAACTGAGTGTTATGATAGTGGTGTGTTAGGTTGTTATAGGAATGCTCCAGAAACTAAGTTAGTTTCAGGACCAGATGGATACGTTTTAGAAGAAGAATATGCAGTTTGTGATGGGTTAAGTGGAAATTCTTGTGGAAGTAAAAAATATAGGTTAGTTGGTGGAACGCTAACTTGTGGAAATAAAGATTTAGCCGTTTGTGGAAATATTGAACCTAAATGTGCAGATAAAGAAGCGTATTCTTTTTTTAAAAATGAAGGAGTTTGCTTAGGAATTATGGGCTGTGAAGTAAATAAGTTTTGTACAACCGAAGCTGTTTATAATACGGGAGGAAAATTGCCTAATGAGGTACAAAATTTAGCACAAAGGGCTTTGAAAAATCCTTCAACAGATGGAAGTATTCCAACAAATGCAAAAGATTTAGGTTTTGTTTGTGGATGTAAAAAAGAAACAGTTTTAGGAACCTGCGATGCTAACTTTGACGGGGTCTTTAAAGGAAGATGTGAAGAAAAAACTACTGGAGTGTTCGAATGCGTCGAATCTTCATAATTTTTGTAACTTTAACATTTGTATTACTCTTAGTTAGCTTTGCAGCAGCAGAAGAAGGTTGCTTCCTCTACTCAGAACATCCATCCTACTGCCAATCTATTGAAAAGAGTTTAGTAAGCGTAGATTGTGCCGAAGAAGAGAATTGTAACATAGACTCAATGTTTAAGTCTAATCAAGAATGTAGTACGTTCCCAGAATGTTCAATAATATTATGTTCAAGCTCTTGCCTAACAACATTCCAAGGAAGTTGTAGCGGTAAGGCAGTAGTAGAAGGAGATACTTCTTGCTCAACCGGATGTTGTAGTATTGAAGCAAGTTGTGAAACCGTATCAAGTAAAGCAGAATGTTCAATAGATGCAACAAATAAAGGAGCTAGCGAGTTTTCTTTCATAGCAGGAGCCTGTGGTGTAACGTGTCCAATTGGTGCAGCTAAAGAGAACATAATTGGAGCTAAAATAATCCCTGAAGACAAATCGGAAAGTTCTTTTGGTATTGGATGGATCTTTGTAATTGTAATGTTTATCATAATTGGTTTATTTGTTTTTACACATCTTAATCGGAAAGATGGCCAAGAAACCTCTTTAGAAGGATTGCATTTAACCACATCAAAGTTTATCTCAAGGTTTATTCCTACAAAAGAGTCAGAAGAGAGTTTAGCTAGAAAGAAAACACAATATGAACTACAACGGAGTCATAGGCAAAGAGAACAAGAATTGAGAAGTTTTGGGATTGGACCGGAATTTGGAGTTGAAGCCACCCATGAAAATTTGAAAAAGATGATTAGAATTCATTCAAGGAAAAAGGATTGGAAAAAACGATCACATTCGATAGATGATTTAGACTTATTGTTGGGTAAAACTGAGCAAGAAAAAGTGGTAAAATTTGATAAAAAAGTGTTTGCTCGCTTAGATAGAATTGGAAAGTCAAGAAAATAACTAATTTCTCGACGGTAGGTTGCCGTTATATTTATAAACGTTAACTGTTTCTTAAAAATAGTATAAATGAGTAGGACAAAAAGAGGATTGATGTTTGTAGTTTTAGTTGTATTACTAGTTATTTTCTCATTAAATGTTTTAGCTGAAGGTGGATGTTACATTAACGAAAAAGCAGATGAAGATTTGTATTGTGTTTCAGGAATAACCAAAGAAGTAGCTAAAGCGGATTGTGATGCTCAAGAAGGGTGTGACTTGGCAGCAGATTTTAAGGAAGGTCAATTATGTGATTTGTTTCCAGAATGTGAAATTGTTACCTGTAACATAGATTGTCAAGATCATACGGTGGGAAAATGTACGGAATTGGGTGGACAAACTGTTTTAGATGAACAATATGAAGCATTGTGTACCCCCGGTTGTTGTGTTTTATCTTTACCTTCAGGAGATCAACAATGTGATTTTCCAACTTTAGAATTAGAATGTAAAAATTTAGCTTCAAAGAAAGGGTTAGCGGTTCCAGGATTTTTTAATGAAAAGGGAATGAGCCCATTAGCTTGTAAAAATTTGTGTACGGCAGAAGGCGGAGTTGAATCTGCTTCATTAAAAGGAGTAGTTAAAAGTTCTTCAACGGAATTGTTAAGCGGAGCAAATTTAGTTTTAGTAGGGAAAGATAAAACTTTTACAAGCGGTTCTAAAGGAGAATATGAATTCAAAGATCTTACCCCGGGAATTTATTTAATTGAAGTTAAAGCGGAAAATCATCAAAAAAGTTCCGCAACGGTATCTTTAGCAAGCGGAGAAGTTAAAAATTTTAATTTTACTTTAGTTGAAGCATTTGTAGCTGCAAGTGTTAGCGGAAATGTAAGCGATGGAACTAAAGGGTTAGATAAAATTCCAGTATTTTGGAAAGGGCCAGTTTCAGGAAACACAGAAACTGCAGCTAACGGAAACTATTTGGTAGATTTACCAGCAGGAACTTATACATTTACAGTAGGGGGAAACGGATATGCATCCAAAAGTTCTAAATTATCAGTAAGCGTGGGAGATTATAGTCTTAACTTTACATTACAAAAAGAGTCAGAGACAACAATTAAAGGAGTTACTTTTGTTGATTTGCCAGTAAATGGTGTACAAGATGCAGATGATAACACTTACGGGGTTAAAGTTTACATAGACGGAGTTTTCAGGTATAGTTCAGCATATCCTTCAGGAGATTATGTAATTGATATAGCTCCAGGAAGTCATAAAATACATGCAACCTACTTAGATGATTATCTTTTTGGACCAGAAAGTTTTACCGCAGAAAAAGGTCAAGTAACCTCTAAAAACATTTTTTTAACCAAAAAAATCGGCGAGTGTACTAGCGGGGGAGCAACTCCTCACAAAGCAGTAGAAGTTTTTGCAGCGCAACATGTTCCAGGAGAAGAAAAAGTAAAATTAGTTTGGCAATCGCCTTGCCCAGAAGTTGTTAATTATAAGTTAATCAAAGGAACTAAAGAATTTGTGTTACCTCCAGGCGAGTTAGCATATGTGGATGAAGATGTTAAGTGGGGAGCAGTTTATGATTATAGTTTAATAGCGGTTTACCAAGAAGAAGGTAAAGATATTACTTCAGCAGCAGTTCCTGCAACAATTACTCTGGGTAACGAGTTTTGTGAAGGAAAGTATCATGAAACAGGTTGGGAAACTTTTTGTGTAGCTGGCAAGGAACATGAAGTTACAACATGTTCAAATGAAAATGGAGTAATAGCAGCTAAAAATTGTGGAGAAACTTTGTATTGTGCACCGTTAACAGATAAGACTGCAACTTGTAAAGGAATAGATGCCTGTTTTGTTGGAGGTGGATTGTTTGGGTTAAGTTATACCAAAGAGCAGTGTTACGGGACTAAAGAAGGTACACCGGCAAACTTTTGTTATTATGATAATGGTGGAAAGGTTGTAAATGAATGTGGATCGTGTACAGAAGTTGAAGATTGTACTAACTATCAAAGTCAAGATTCTTGCGAAGTTAACAGTTGTTTAACAGATAAATGTAAATGGGTAGACGCAGCAGATAATGATGCCTTAATTGATTATAGTAAATTGTTTACAGATTACAAAGGAGATTCTAAATTTGTTACACCAGAAACTGGAAGGGGATATTGTGTTGAAGAAGAGTATAACGATGATGATAAATGTTCATTGTGTAGTTCTTCGTCTACCTTGTTAGAAAATTATTATTGTACAGCGGATGTGTGTACGGCTTTAGGAAGATGTTTCTCAAACCCTCCTTATTTAGGAGGAGGTCCATTAAGTTCGTGTAATTCTTGCGGAGACGTGCCAACAAAAGATAAAACATGTTACAGTTATAGCACGGAATTAGAATGTAGTAACGGGAAAGGTGTTAGCTTAGATTCAAAAGGTAACGTAGAGGAATCAGAAGATAGTTGTGGATGGAATGTTTGCGCATGGGATGGTACAAGTTGTTACAAAGATGGAGATGCAAACCAGAAAGATGATTGTGATGGATTAACTGGAATACAAAGGGCTGAATGTAAAGTTGATATAACGCCTCCAGTAACAGCAACAAGTGGAAATACTTTAATTATATCTTCAAAATATCAAAATTTTACTTTCAAAGGAAGTGATACACACACAGGTTTAGGGCAAACAAATGCAATGGGAGTTCTTGGGTATTGTTTATCTGAAGCGACAACTGATAGTTGTACAGCTGATAAGTTTAAAGAAATAAAATATCCTGGAAATTTAGCTGAAGAACAAATTGTAGTTAACATTTTTAACGATTTACCTAAAGATGCACAAGCAGTAAAGTATAGATTAAAATATTATTCAAAAGATGTTTACGGAAACAAAGGATCTGTTGAACAAGTATTTTTACATGTAGATACAGTAAATCCTTCATTTATTATTAAAGATAAAATCTCCACCTCAGGAGATAAAGCAGATATTACCGTTTACCTGGAAGAACTTAACGAACAAATGCAGTGTAGCTTTGGATTAATTCCAGTAGTTCCAGTTGGTGCAGAAATTGTTAAAGCAGTTGGATTGAATGCAAACAAAGAAGTTCAGTTTTCTGGATTAGTTGGCGCAAGGTTTGATTTAAAGGTAGAATGTGAAGATGCAGTAGGAAATAAAAATTCTAAGAATGAAACTTATGTTGTAGATTTAGAGCAGAGAATTGAGTTAATTAGTCCAACCGCGGGAGATGTGTTAAGTGAAACTTCCGTTACATTTGTAGTAAAAACAACCGTAGATGCAACCTGTGCATTACATATGGTTGACACTAATGAGAAAATTTCTAACTTTTTAACAGATGGAATTAATTTGAAGGAACATAAAACTTCAGCAATAGCAGGGTTTACCGAAGGTGGGTATAAGGGTACACATAAAGTTGTATGTACAGACATCTTAATACAACAAAAAATGGAAAAGTTGTTAGATTTTGGAATTGATTTCACTGCGCCAGTTACCAACATAGAATTAAAGGAAGGAGACCGGATTGAAAACCCAGTAGGTTTTGGATGGGAAAAGTCTTTCGTTAAATCCGTGGAAGTTAGTTTTAATTGTGTAGAAGAAGGTTTTGAATGCGAAGAAACAAAGTATTGTTTAGGAAAAAGTTGTGAATTTAAACAGGACGCAGGATATAAAAAGTTTGAAACAACTTTAACGCTAAACGGATCAGCAACAATTTGTTATTATTCTAAAGATAAAGGTGGAAATGAACCAATTCAACCAGCATGTGGAGATATTTTAATAGAAGGACATGGATTGACACTTGAAAAACCTTCCCGCTATTATTATGAAGGAGAACAGTGGGGAATTAGCGCACAGAGAGAATTTGATTTAGTGTTTTATACAAAAGTTCCAACTTCCATTTGTAAATTAGGGTTTACAAAAGGGTTTGATTATACTAACGTTGAACCAAACAGAGTATTACAAAATACTAACGGAAAATATTCTTTCTTGAAATTTCCGGGAGCTGCATTAAGCGCATTTCCAGAAAAAGGCGGTGTAAAAACAGTTTTCATTAAATGTGAAGATGTGAGCGGAGTTGTTGGACCAGAACATGTTGTACATTTAGAATATGATCCTACAATCCCTGTAATAGAAAATGCTTACGCAAACCCTAGCAAAGTTTTAGAAGGAACTAAAACTGGAATTTTTGCAGAAACTGATGATAAAACACAGTGTAGGTATAGCGATAACTCAGAAGATACTGGAAGTAGCGATTACGGAACAATGGAGTTTTCTTTCCCAGACGAAGATTTAAGAGTTTTAAAGACAAGTCATGAAGATTTATTCTCGTTTAATTTTGTGGGTACAATAAAAAATTATAAATTAAACATGCAATGTAAGAATGGTGCAGAAGGAATATCAGAAACGGAAATAGTTAGTTTCTTAGTAGATTATACGGCAACAGGAAATATTATCAAAGCTTCACCGGTTGATGGATATTTTAAGCCAGGTAACGTTAGCTTAGAATTAGAAACATCAAAAACCGCACTTTGTTCTTATAAGTTAGGTGAAGAATATGTTGCCTTTGCAAACACCAACGGAAAAGTACATACTTCCGTAATAGGGGCATCAGTAGAAATGACTTATTTAATTCCAGTAAGATGTCAAATGGGGAGTCATTTAGCAAAAGGGGAATTGAAATTTACCATAGATAACACTCCACCAAAGATAACTTCGGTAGAAGAAGGGAACTTTACCTGTGGAAGCGATGTAATAGGCGTGATGGTTTATAGTAATGAAACTAAAACTGAAGGTTATGCTTACGAATTATATGATCAAGGAGTTGCACTAGGATACGCATCTTACGCTAAAAATAATAGCAAAAAAGTAAACGGTGTATTAGTTAACGGAACTGGTGGGTCAGAGTTACCAATTCAACTTTCAACTAAAGATTTAGAAGAAGGGCACAAGTATAAAGTAAAAGTATGGAGCTGGGATGCAGTTGGATTAACAAGTCAGCCAGTAGAAAGTGATGGGATTATTGTAGTGCCTAAGAATGCAACTGAATGTAAAACCAATAAAGCTCCTGGAATTGAAGTAGTAATAGACTCAAGCTCATGTACCCAAGCTTTTGCACAAATAAAATGTAGTGGAAGTGTTGGGTGTAAAAATATTAAGTATGGTGTAGATAAAACTGCAATTGAATGTTTAGCAAATAAAACTTACAGTGGAACGTCAATCGCGATTGAAAGTTCCGCTTACGTGTGTTATGAAGCAGAAAATTATGCAGGTAACATTCTTAAGGGAAGTAAACTGGTTGGGTTCTCAGATTCTGATGGTGATGAAGTTGCAGATTCATGTGATCTTTGCATTGGAACCATTAGTGGGGAAAGTGTAGATAGTGTAGGTTGTGCAGATGGACAAGTTTCAGAAGGACAATCTAAGATTGATGAAGATGGAGATCAGTTGCCAGATTCTTGGGAAAAGTTGAATAGTAGGGAAAGTTGTCCTTTAGATTATAGACAAAGAGATTCAAACGGAAATGGAATTTCAGATGGATTAGAAGATTATGATAATGATGGGTTAACCGTCTATCAGGAATATGTTGCAGGCACGGATCCTTGTGTGGCAGATAATTTAATAACTCCTAAAACAGATGATGTAGGTGACATATTATCAACTGAAGATAAAACAACTAGCGATAGTAATATTTTAGCATGGGTCTTATTATTATTTGGATTATTGTTGATAGCAGGTGGAGTTGGATATTTAATTTATTATTATAAAGCTAAAGGGGAACAAGTTCCAGTAGCACCAATGATTGGAATGCCTAGGCAGGAAGTGCCTAAACAAGATTCTGGATTTTCATTATTTGGTCCTGGAACAAAACCAAAATCTGTTAGAAGAAGAACTTCATTATTTACAGAGTTTGGAAGAAATTCAGAAGTTATACCTCATGTAGATAAAGCTCTGAGTAGCGGTGGAAGTCACCAAGAAAGGGTTAGTAAGCTTGCAAAAAATTATGTTAAAAATAAAGAACAAATTCAACCCGGATTACGTCCAGCTGAAAAAGGGTTGTTTGCAAAATTAGAGAAAATAGCGGGTCAGCAGAATAGTGGAAAAAAGATTAATGAAATAATAAGTTCAAAACAAGCTAAAGGAATTTTTGGTAAGTTAAGAGAGTTAACTAAAAAGAGGAAACAATGAATCGTAAAGCAATGGGAATTGCCCAATCTTTCGTGTTTCTAGTTGCAGCTTTTACCTTTGTAATTATAATGATTTTTGGATATAAAGCCGTGGAAGATTTTTTAGACAGCGGAGAAGAAGTAGTTTTTGTACAATTTAAAAATGATATAACTAGGGCAGTCACCCAACTTAGTACTGATTTTGGAGCTAAAAGAGTTCATACATTCACAGTGCCTGCACAATTTAATCAAATATGTTTTGTTGATTTAGATAAAGAGCCAGATCAGGAAGATTTGGTGGCTTTAAGTAAGGAAGATCCGTTGGCAGCAGACGTCTGGGAAGAAGCATGGATGCGTAAAGACAATAAAGGGTATGAATTTGCAGATCAAAATGTTTTCTTAACCCCATTAAATGAAAAAGCGTTACCAATAAAAGTTCCTGTGATTTCAATAATAGATGGGAAAGGGTTCCTTTGTCTTCCAGTAGGGAAACGAAATTTTAACATTCTGATGCAAGGAAAAGGGGACCATACCGAATTAGCAAGCACATAAACTTATTATTTTATTATAAATGAAAAAGGGACAGTTTCAAGTAGGGTTTAATTGGATCTTTATTTTGATAGCTGGAGCCGTAATCTTATTATTTTTTGTAGGGATTGTAGTTAAACAAAAACAGTCTTCAGATGATTCATTGGCGCGGAGCGTTGTTGGAACAATGGATTCAATACTTACGGCAGCACAAGTGGCAGAGAAAACTACAAACGTGATTCCTTTAGGAGGGTTAGCTGATTTTCCTTTAGCATTTGATTGTGCAGAAGGAGTAAGTAGTTTTTCTTTAGAAGGTAAATCGTTTAGAACAGAGAATGGAGTTGATCCTTTATTTGCGCCAGCAATAGTGCAAGGAGATAAATTGATTTTAATGAGTTTGCCTTACCTGTTGCCATACAAAACAACAGATTTTTTGATGGTTGGAAGTCCACAAACACAATACATAGTGATTGGAAAGTTAAATGATCCGTTCGTTGAAGAATTTCTAAATCAAACAGATGAGCTGAGAGTTAAACTTTCTGCAGATATAGGTTTGGGTGGATTAGATATCTCTAAAGGAGATAAAATTCGGTTAGTGGATATGGAAGGAGTAATAAGTTCTAACTTACCAGTTCCTTCAGTGTTACAAGGGTTAGATGATTCAGTGGTTTCCGCAGTTTCTTTCTCATTAGGTAACGTTTGGTTTTATACAAAAAAAGGTAATAATTGGCAAGGGGAATCTGTACCTTTAATTTCAATGGAAGATAAAAGAGATGCAGCAAAATATGGAGCGATATTTTCAGAAGATGCAGACAGGTATTGGTGCGGAATGCAAAAAGCGTTCAAAAGGATTAATTTGTTAGATAATGTTTATTTGAGTAAGGGTAAAGAGATTAAAGCGTTTTATTTAACTAAAACTAAACTTTGTCAAACAAATGTTGTTGATTTAATTTCTTTGTTAACTTCGCATAAGGCGTTAGCACAGCAATGTAAGAAGGATGGTTGTACCTCATTTATGGAAACAGTTAAACAGTTGCAAACTTTGAATACTTTGTTAAGAACAGATGGATGCGAGGTGCAGTTATATTGAAACGTCGCGGACAAATTCAAACAACTAGAATTAACAATTCTCGAGCTAGAATTTTCTCAAAAGGTCAAATTCAAATGACCGAAACTGTAGCAGTAATTTTCATATTCTTCATCTTAGTAGTATTTGGGATAATATTTTATGCTAAGTATCAAGAGGGTAATTTAGCAGAAAAGAGGGAAGAGTTGTTTATAAAAAGAGCAATTGATACTTCCATAAAAACTTTATTTATGCCAGAATTTATTTGTACCAGAGGTGAAGCGGAACCTGAAAAGTTTTGCCTAGATTTAATGAAAGTTCGAGGCGCCGCCGAGTTGTTGAAAGATGATTATTATTTTGACATTTTTTCTTACGCTAAAATAACAGTGCAAGAAGTTTACCCTCCAGGGGAGGAAGTGGTTTTATATGACCGAGTTTTACCAAATTCAACCAAAAGCACGCCAACGTTTTTCACAATTACCTTGAAAGATGAGGCAAAAAGTCTTAACGGACAGGCTTTGTATAAATATGGTGTACTAAAAGTGGAGATTTTCGGATGAAGCGAAAGGTTGGTAAGCGAGCACAAGTAGAGATGATTGGACTAGTTATCATCGTAGTTTTGTTAACTCTAGCAATGCTCTTTATAGCAATATTTGCATTAAAAGATTCTACGGAAAGGAAAGTTTTCACACAGAAAGGGATTGCAACAAGCACGATGGCAGCATTAATGAAAACAACTATCCAAGATGCAACTTGTGATGAACCTTGGTTAAGTTTAGAAAAAGAGTTGCTAGATAACTGTGGTCAGAATTTTGGTTTAGGACCTGGAGGGGATTGGGTGGACTGTAATAAGAATGGAGTAAAAATCAATAGTTGTCAATATTTGAATTTAACAATTGAAAAATTGTTAAGTGAAACTTTAGGAAAATGGAACCATAGATATGAATTTGTTTCAGAAATTGTTGATTCTGGTGATATTATAGTTGGACCAATCAAATCAAGGGGCGGATGTTCAGGATTTGCGCGTGATACTGACACTTCAGGACCTTTTTATCTTTCTGCAGGGGGATTTAGGTTAGTTAAGAGCGAATTATTTATTTGTAATTAGTGGTAAGGTTTATATAGGAATATAGCCTCCTTTACTTTATAAAAACGAGGTGTATTAGCATGTTTACTAAAAAAGGTCAAGGGCTTTCCCTAAACGTAATTATAATTGCAGCATTAGCATTAATTGTATTGGTTGTTTTGATTGTAGTATTTACAGGAAGAATTAGTATCTTTGAATCTGGTGTTTCAGCTCAAGGAAATTCGGAATTAGTTAAAATGAAGATTTTCTATGGGGACTGTCATCCAACTTCAGCAAATGCAGATACATTTGTTTCAGCATATAATATTGCGGATCAGGCCGGGTCAACAGTTGAAAAAGAACTAGCAAAAAGCGATTTCGATAAAAGAGTTAGCGAATGTAAAGCTTTAAGCGTAGATAAAAACGCTTGCGAAACTGGCGGTTGTAAGTGGAAATGAACTCTCGCGGTAGTGCAAATATGTGGTGGATTATCATTGGTGCAGTTATAGCTCTAGTAGTTATGATTGTCTTAATGGTTATTTTTACAGGTAAAACAAACACGCTTGAGAAAGGTTTACTGAGTTGTGAAAGTAAAGGTGGGCAATGTTTAGAAAAAACAGATTGTACCAATAAAAAAGGAGTTGCAAGTTCTTTTGAGTGTCCAGTGATACCTAATAAAGAGAACGTTTGTTGCTTTGGAATTAAAACGGGAGGATAAATGATGTTCTTTAAAAAAGGGCAAATGACATTGCAAACCATTCTTCTTATTGTTGCAGCAGTAGTTTTGTTTGCTCTGTTTTCTTACATTATCATGACAAAGACGGGGTTAGCAGGATGAACACAAAAGGGTTAACCATGCAGTACTTGGCAGTTTTGATATTAGGTTTAATATTCTTAGCATTAGTAATTGTGTGGTTTGTTGTTCTTAATGGCAATATGGGTACATTATTTGACAAATTGTTAGGGTGGTTAGGTTAAATGGCTTTATCCTGGGAAAAAGTTGTAGTAATTGTAATAATAGTGGTAACAGTTTTACTTATAATTTTAGTTAATCAAAATACTTTTGAAGAAATGACAAAAAGTGTTGGAGAGGTTATTGTTAAGGTTACATCACAAGTTGATATTGGATCTGAAGAGTTGCAGGGGGAAAGGCCAACAATAACTCCTGAGCAGAAAGAAAGTATTGATAACCTAATTTATTATATGAAAGGGTTGGCGGGAAATGGTAAAGAAAATTGCGTGTCTAATTATAATGGATTAGTTCCCATGGAAGGGGCTAGTGTAAGTTTTAGTCAGAAAAATGAAAGTGTAGATATTACAATTTCTGATAAAATTGGTAGGTTTGTTGAATCACAAAAAATTGAGGATTTGCAATTGTGTGTGATTGCGGGAAGGTTTATCCCTTATAATTTTCAAAATAAATTTTTAGAAAAAGATGACCCGGGGGTCATGGAATATTATACTCCATTAAATAATTTTATTTTAAAATATGATGGGGAAAATCAAGTTTTATACTCTGGAACCAGCTCAGATTTAAAAGACGGAGGATGGTTGTTTAAAGTTAAGGATAATATTGTTTGCATGATGCCTTCATCTTACTGGACAAGTGATAAAGGATTAAATGATAAATATTTGACAAATAGTAATGAAGGGTTGTATGTAGGGAATAAATTACCGGAGTGTTCCTAATGATGTTTAAACGAGATAAGAATGGAGTTATTGTTTCAACATTTTTAATTAAAATGATTATTGCAGTAATGTCTTTCATGTTAATCATAGGTGGGACTGCTAGATTTATCTCTAAAGTAGGTGATAAGGATGCAGAAGCGATTTGTCGGATAAGCGTGGATGCAAGAAGTAGTTCGACTATATCTGTATCAGGTGTCGAAGGAATAAAATATATCCCTTTAGAATGTAAAACTATGACTAAGAAATTATCGGGAACGATACCTGAAGTGCAAAAGCAGATGGCGGACTTGATGACCAAATGTTGGTGGATGTTTAGGTTAGGAAAAACTGCAGAGTTATTTGATAAGGTTCCAGGATTTAGTGGGATAAACAAGGGGATCGTTTGTTACAATGCATTGATAGATGATATTAAAGATCCAAGTGGTAAAGAATATTTTACTGGTAATGAAATGATGAATTTTATGAAAACAACAAATCATCCTGACTTAGGTGGGAAAACCGCAACTGGTGCTAAAAGTTATTTAGATTATATTCAGTATCATGGTGGTCCAGGAAAGGCGTTAATGTTGTTAACAGATGGAACTAAAGGTGGAACAGAAAGCGTTGCAGGTTTGATAGCTGGAAAAAATATTAATGATAATGGTGGAGTTTTCAGAGAAGGTTATGGTTATGAAATTGTTTATGTTGAAAAGAAAGGAAGTACCAATGCTTGGTTTTCTTCCTTGCTTTTAGGAGGAGGGTATGCTGTTGCTTTAGGAGGAGCAACCGCTCTTGCAATTGGTACTGGTGGTTTAAGCTTGGTAGTTTATGGTGGATTAGCGGTAGGAGCTGGAATACTTGCCGTTAAAGAAGGTGCAACAATTAAAATTGATGACATGATGTCACAAAATGATGTTAGTACAATAATGGTGGTGGATATGTCAAATGATCAACTAAGAAAAGAATTACACTCAAAACATATTATATCAGATATAGCAGGTGAGTAATAATGAAATCAAAAAAAGGAGTTATGTCTTGGGAATATATTGTTGCAGGAGTAATGGTGTTAGTAGTATTAATAGTAGTGCTGATGATTTTTAATTCTGGAGCCAGTAAAGGTAAGGCCGAGATTTTAGATAAAATTGATAGTACCAAAGATAGTGATAACGATGGAACACCAAATCTGTTAGATAAATGCGATTGTGATAACAGGGTTGGCACTGGATTTACAGATGATGTTCCAAATAAGGCTGCGTGCCATGAGACTGATTGCTAATGAATAAAAAAGGGATAATGTTACATTTTATTTTGTCTTTATTAGTTGCAATTCTATTTTTTGCAGTAGGGTTTGGAGTTGTGCAAAAGGTTTTTTCAACAAGCGAGCAAGCCTTACAAAATTTTATGGATTTTAATGAAGAAATAAAAGATTTTTCTAAGGGAAATAAGGAAAAAACGAGTTTCATCATGACCTTGGATGCTAATACAGCGGTTGTTTTATTTAATGATAATCAACGAAAATTTGTTTATAAAACTGAATACCTAGAAAGTATAACTCCACAACCAGGGGTTACGATTGAAGTTAATTATAAAACAGAAAATTATTTGCCTTATCCTACGAAAATATGTGAAGGCAAAGCCTGTATATGTTTATGTAGAGAATTTAAAAAAACATTTACCCCTTTTGAAAAAGATTTTTCTAGAGAAAATATTAAAGCTGATAGAAATTGTGAAAGGTTAGTTTGTCAAAATCTTCCAGAAACATTTAGTTACAAGGATGCTTCATTCTATAGAGCTAGTAAAAATGATCCACGAAGAGAAGTTGTAGGATTGAGTAAAGAAAACGGAGTCATAAGTGTTACAAAAAAATGAATTCTAAAGGAACTAGCGTATTAATGATTATTTTTGAACTTCTAGTAGTGGTAATGATAGTTGGTGGTAGCATGCAAATAGCTAACAAGATTGCTAAAGATGAAACTACCACACAAACAGCAATTACAAACGAAATAAGAATGATGCTAGAAACCTTAGTAGCAGTTCCCGGTAATATAGTTGTACAAGTTCCATTCAATACATCAAAGTATACCGTGGAAGTAACTAATCAAAAAGTCACATTAGATAACAAAGGTAATGTTATTTTTAGAAAGTTTCACGTTCCAGAAACTTACATAATATCAGGTATTAAAAAAAATGTGGAAACGTTATGTTTAGAAAAGAAAGATGGTAAATTTATATTTTTAAGAGAATGCGTGGCAGGTGAGATAAATGGATAAGAAAGGAATCTCATCATTTGCATTAGCAGGAAAATCAGTTTACTGGACAATTGCAATAATTGTCTTAACAGTGGTTGTGCTAGCCTATGTTGGAATTATGACTGGTTACGTAGCTAAAGTTAGAGCTACTCCAGAATTGTTAAGAGCAGAAGTAACTTCCGCTAGGTTTGTTAATTCAGCTGACTGTTTTACTTATTCAGCAAATGGAAGGACTTATCCAGGAGTGATTGACTTAAGGTTGTTCACCCAAGAAAGAATGGATAAATGTTATAATACTAAAGATACTGGTGGTGTGGATGATTTTAATTATTTGTTAACATTGGGTGATAAACAATTAAGGTCTAGCAATAATTTTAGAAAGAGAGATTTTACCATTATAAAACCAGTTTTGGTTAGAAATGGAAATGAAATTAAAAATGGTCAGTTAAGAATAGATGTGCAGGTGAAGATATGAATAAAAAAGGCGCGATCGTAGAAGATTTGATGGATTTCTTATTCTTAGTATTTGCAGCTTTCTTTAGTTTGGTGTTTATTGGGTTAGCTTTAGGGCAAGTGGAAGACCAGAATGCGATGGCTACTTATGAAAATGCACAACAAAAAGAAGCATCTGCTTTGTTAAATGTTTTTCTTACCTCTCCTGTAATTGTTGATGGAGAACCAATGATTATGAGAGACCTTGTTATTTTATGGTCTGAAAATAAAGTGGTTTATAAAGATAAAATGGAAACTGAAGTTTCTAGGATAATAAATTCTTTTGCACATTCTAGTTCAAGTGTAAATTTGGAATCAGATACTAAAACAGAAATATTATTGGAAGTTTTTACTCATGACCCAAGACAACCAAATCTTCCAAATAACTATAAAAAATGGTTTGGAATTGGAAGCATATCATATGCGGGCAAAAGGTGTGAAAATACTCTTGATTGTAAATTTCAAGGAACCTATAGTTTAACTACTCCTTCAGGTGAATTATTTTTAGGAATGTCATTAATTGCTTATGGTAAGGTGAACACATGAATAAGAAAGGTGCGCTATTTCACTGGATTATTTTAGGTTTGTTATTAGCTACAGGGATATTCTTTCTAAATGTGCAAGATGCTGACTTTTCAATCTTAACACCAAGAGGTGAGTGGCAGTTTTCAGTATTAGGAGTTGTAGATGAAGCGGAAAGTTTGTTGTTAGCAAGAGATTCTTTGTTAAAAAGAGATGCTAAAGAAATTATATTAGACTTAACAAGAGGATGTGGGGATGCATATTCTTTAGTTAATAAATGTGATAACGTTAAAGAGAAGTTTGCAGCAAAATTTGTTGAGAAATGGCCAGCATTCCAAGAAGTAAAGTTTGAAAATGGAATTTTAATGGGGAAAGGTCCGTTACGAACCTTAGAAAAAAAAATTCCTTATTACATTAAATACGATTATACTCAAAATTTTGCTATAGAAATAGGATTTGACTTTTTAGAGTTTGAGCAAATGCTGTATGATGCTAAACAGTTAAGATGTGCAGATAATGTCTGTTTAGGAGAAAATCGTCCCCACGGATGGAAATATTCAATTTGTCAAGAAGATGTAGGTGAGGCTAGAAAGTATGCAAAAACAGGTAAACTTAGGAATTTGTGTGTGGAGTCTAACCAAAAGATTTTAGGAAAACAAGTGAAATATACCTTCTCAATTTCACTAGAGTAACTAAATTCTTATAAATCCTTTATTTATAATAAGATTATGTTTAAAATACCAATTGCTGATTTGAAAGCAAAAATTCTGGAAAAAGGCGGTTTATCCGCTGTAGAACTAGATGAGAAAATAAAATTTAAAATAAATGAGCTATCTGGACTTATTAGTGAGGAAGGAGCAGCACATATAATAGCAAATGAGTTAGGTGTAGAGTTAGTGCCTAAAGCGGATCGGTTAAAGATCAAAGAAGTTTACGCAGGCATGAAAAATATCTCAGTTATAGGAAAAGTTGTTAGAAAATTCGAAGTTAAAACTTTTCAAAAAGGTGACAAAGAAGGAAAGGTTTGTGCAATCGTTATAGGAGATGAAACCGGTACTATCAGAGTTGTTTTCTGGGACGATCAAGTTAATGATTTAACAGAAGTTAAAGAAGATGATATTATTTTAGTAAAAGATTCTTATGTTAGAGAAAATAGAAATGATCGAGAAATTCATTTAGGGCGAAGTGGAAGTATGGATATCAACCCAGATGGTGAAGAGATTGGAGAAGTACGTCAAGGAACAAGTTATAATAAAATGCAAATTTCTGCATTACAAGGTGGGGAAACAGGGGTAGAATTAATGGGGACAGTTGTACAAATTTTTGACCCTAGATTCTTTTTAGTTCATCCAGAAACAGGTAAAAGAATTCGTGAGGAAGAAGATGCAGGAGTTGAACCTGTACTGTCTTACGTAATGAACCTGGTTTTAGATGATGGTAGCGGAACAATTCGGGCAGTGTTCTGGAAAAACCAAACAAATAATTTAATTAATAAAACGGAAGAAGAAATGGGTGTGTTTAAAGAAGAACCGGCAGGGTTTGAAGATATTAAAACAGATTTATTAGGAGAACAGTATAAGTTGTTAGGAAAAGTTGTTAAAAATGAAATGTTTGACAGATTAGAGTTCTCAGTGCAAATGGTTGAGAAAGCTAACGCAGTTGAAGAATTAGCTAAGTTAGAGTAGTTTTTTATAGTTTATTGAAATTCATTTTTTATGATGTTTCAATCTCACGTTTTGTTAGGAGTATTATTATTCATAGTTTTTAAAGGATTATTTTTCGGGGGGAACGAGGTTGTTTTCTTTTTTTTAGTAATGTTGGGTTCAATTTTACCAGACATAGATTCTCAACACAGTAAAGTAAACCGATGGAGTGGGATTTTTGGTGTTGTCATAGCTTTCTTTTTTAAGCACCGGGGAGTTTTTCATTCTCTACCAATTTATCTTGGATTATTTTTTTTAATGAGAGAGTGGATAGGCGTATACTATGCTTCAGGATTATTTTTAGGTTATCTAGCACATATCATTGGAGATGGAATTAGCAAGGAAGGTGTTAAACCATTTTATCCATTTTCATTTTTTCATTTTAGAGGACCAATGAGAGTTGGTGGTTGGTTAGAGAAGATAATTTTTGTTGTTATGTTTGGGTTGATTGTTTGGCAGTTTACCTAAAAACTTATAAACATTTAATCTATCATCTAATCAAGTTAATTTATACTGGACAGAGTACAAGGAAATGTCCAAAAGTAAGCGTTTCTGGTTCGGTATAAGTAGGAGGAGTAAAAATGAATGGAACAGTAAAGTGGTATAACGTCCGAAAAGGATATGGTTTTATTAAAGGAGATGACGAGGAAGATTATTTTGTACATTACACTCAAGTCCCAGAAGGAACAATGTTACGCGAAGAAGATAGAGTAACTTTTGACGCTAAAGATACTGAAAGGGGTAAACAAGCATTAAATATTTTATTAGGTGGCGGAGATGCTCCAGCACCTGCACAAGAAACTGAAGCAGAGGGAGAATCAGCAGATACTGAAGAGAAACCTGCTGAGGAAGCTCCTGCAGAAGAATCCGCAGTTGAACCAGAGGCAGAAGAACCAGCTAAAGAAGAAACACCTGCAGAAGAACCAGTGGCTGAACCAGAGGCAGAAGAACCAGCTAAAGAAGAAGCACCTGTAGAAGAACCAGTGGCTGAACCAGAGGCAGAAGAACCAGCTAAAGAAGAAACAACTGAAGAGAAGCCAGTTGAAGATACAGAAGCTGAAGCACCTGCTAAAAAAGAAGCACCTTCTGAAGAAAAACCTGCAGCCGAATAAGGCTTTTTATTTTTTTATTTTTTTGTCCCACTGGACACTCGTTATTTGTTCTTAACTTAAGCTTAAAACTAGTAGCCACTACCCACTGGTCAACCACGGATAGCGCTTATAAATGAGTTTGGGTAAATAATTCTTGTAATCAAAATTGGTTACGCCTCCTTGGCAAAAATTGTCAAGTGAAATAAGACCCGAAAGGAAGAGGTAAAAAACATGAAACAAAAATCATTGATAGAAGAAGTAAAAGCGCCCGTGCGTAAATTTAAAGCAGGTGCAGTATTTGTAGCGGTTTGGTCTAACAAAGGCCAAAATGAAGGAGAGTATAAAACGATTTCTTTAGAAAGACGATATACTGACAAAGAAGGTAATTGGAAAAGTACAAATTCTTTTCGAGCAAATGATTTGCCTAAAATACAATTAGTTATGCAAAAAGCATATGAATTTCTTGTTTTAAATGAAGAACAAGCATTAGGTGCATAAGCACCAATATTTTTATATTAACGGAGGTTATAGAAAATGACAGAGGCAGAATTAGAATTTGAAATGGTAATTGAACAACCAAAAATTAACGATATCCCGGGAGTTGGAGCAGCAACCGCTGAAAGGCTAGAAAGTTCAGGGTATCATGACATGATGTCAATAGCAGTAGCATCAATTGGACAGCTATGTGAAGCATCCGGAGTATCCGATGCAGTGGCACGGAAAATGATCAACTATGCTAGAGATAGCATGAAAATGGGTTTTGAAAGTGGAACTTCAATATTACAAAAAAGGCAATTAGTTTGTAAGTTGTCTACAGGAAGTTCAGGATTTGACACACTTATGGGCGGAGGATTTGAAACTGGTGCAATCACAGAATGTTTCGGAGAGTTTGGTTCAGGGAAAACACAGATTGGACATTTACTGACAGTAAACACTTTGAAGGCTTACCCCGATTCACAGGTTGTGTATATTGACACGGAGAACACTTTTAGACCAGAAAGAATTACACAGCTAGCAGAAGGGATAGATTTAGACCCAGAAGAAGCGTTAAGTAGAATTTTGGTAGCAAAGGCGTATAACACAGACCATCAGATGTTATTAGCAGAAAAAGTTGAATCTTTGATAACTCAAGATAAGAGAAATGTTAAACTGGTTGTTGTAGATTCCTTAACCTCACATTTTAGAGCTGAGTTTATTGGTAGAGGAACCTTGGCAGAGCGGCAGCAGAAGTTGAATCGGCATATGCACATGTTGTCTAAGATTGCAAACACATACAATGTTTGTGTTTACTTAACAAATCAAGTTATGGCTAAACCTGACCAGTTCTTTGGAGATCCTACTACTTCAATTGGTGGACATATTGTGGCTCACGCTTCAACTTTTAGAATTTACTTACGTAAAGGTAAAAAGGGTTCAAGGGTTGCCAAATTAATTGATGCACCTAACTTAGCTGACGGAGAATGTTGTTTCATAGTTGAAACCCCTGGACTAAAGGACGTTGTTTAATTTTTCTTTATTTTTTTATTTTCTTGTTTTCCAAAGATAATTGAAATAATTTTTGTAACTTTCTGCAATCTTTTTATCTTTTGTAACTGTAATTATTGTTTTTTTATCCCAAATAATATTTGCAACATTATCACCCCAAATCCAAATCACGTGTGGGCTGTTCAATTCTTTTGAGAGAACCTTGAACTCATAATAAGGTATTTTTTGATTTCTATCATAAAGTTTTTCTAATAGTTTTGTATCAATTAAATCATGGAACATTACTTTATTCTTGATTCTCTTTTGATCCCACTCTTTCCAATATTCTGGGAAATACTTTTTAATCCCATCATTACCACCAATTGCCCACAGATCTTTGTGGTAAAGAGCGTCATCAAAAATAAGTCTCACACCTTCTTCTCCCTCATAAGTAAATGTTTTTTGATTCCATAACTCATTAAAATTTTTAACAGAAGTTTCCACAAAAGATTTATTTTTAATCACAACAGTTCTTGGATCTTTTTTTGTAGCAGTTTTGATTATTACCCTATCTGGATATATTTCGTAACTGGCTGGAGTTTCAGGAAGATTTGAGAATTTTATCTCAGCCAAAGGGTTGTGTTCTGGGAGAGTGTCTCTATTAATCTTTGATTTTTTTGCACTTGGTGAGAAAATGATTTTTAATTTAACTCCTTTCTTTGATCTTGCTTGGTTGTATTGGTAAAGTATTTCATCGGTCTCTTTTGGATTGGCTCCTGCTCCATAAACATAGGTTTCTGATCCTTTGGGTGTTGCATCTAAAGCTTCTTGGAATGCAACCTCCATTCCTTTAAGCCCCTCATAAGTTTGAACTTCCTGATTCCATAAAGATTCAAATTGTTTTTTGTAAATTTCATAGAACTGTTTGTTTTCGATAATTGTGACAACTGGCTCTTCACCAACCCAATTGCTAATTGCCACCTTGTTTTTAATTATCCAAAAAACACTTAATGGGGAAAATTCTTTTGGAAGTCCGTATCTTGTTTCTGCGAAGGGAAGTTTGGTAATGTAGTGGCCATAAGTTCCTGGATCAACAAGGTTTCGCATGGTAAATCCTTTCTTTATAGCTTTAGGTTTCCAAACTTTATCAATCCATTCTCTTCTTTCATCCATGAAATATCCCCTAGCACCAATTAAGTCAACATGGCCGTGTTCAAGCATTTCTTCAAATAAATCTTGGATTGCATCAAGGCCTTTAACAATTCTGGTTTCTTGGTCCCATTGCGCTTGGAAACTTTTCTGGAATGATTCCGTAACTTCTTTACTATTTATTGTAATAATTGTTGGTTCTTTACCTTGGATGATTATCAGAGTTTTATCCTTATACGGGTGTATACCAACTGGTGATTCAGTTTTATACGGGAGATATTTTATCGTTCCTTCTTTGAAGTTATCTTGATTACTAGAAATAATTTCTTTATTACCTTGTTGAAAAAGCCATCTCGCTTGAATTCCTTTCTCTAATCTATGCTTATGGAATTTAGTAAATTCTTTAGCATATCTATTTTCTGAACCTTTAACTCCAAAACCAGTTCCTAAGGCATCAAATGTATCCCCAGGTTCAATTTCATCAACAAATTCGTTTAATGTATTTAGGAATGAATCCCATCCTTTACTTACAACGGTATCTTGGTCCCATAAAGAATCAAACTGCTTCTGGAAAGATTCTGCAATTACCTTATTATTGATGGTAATAACAGTTGGTTCCTTTTCTTGTATTGTGATGTGTGCTTTGTCTTCTTCTATGAAAATTTCAACAGGAGATTCTTGTTCATAAGGTAAATATTTAACCTCTGCATAACTGTTATAATTCCTGTTAAATTTTTCAACAACTTTTTTACTATTTTGTTCAAATAATAACTTTGCTTCTATCTTGTTTTCTATTCTGTGCGTGCTAATGTCATCAAAGAATTTTTCATATAGTTTGGCGTATTTTCTTTGCGCAACCCCTGCCCCTAACACTGCATAAGGTTTTCCTTTATCATGAATCCCTTTTATCATATTTTCAAAATATTCAAATCCTTTCCCAATAGACGTGTCTTGGTTCCATAAAGTGTTGAATTGTGCTAAGAATGATTCTGCAAGTTCTTTGTTATTGATTATTATACAGATAGACTCATTTGATAGTCCCATTCTTAAATTTACTTTATTTCCATAAATGTTAACTGTTGCAGGAGATGTTGCCTGTCCTATAACTTTTCCTTCAAAAAAAGGAGTACCTTTCCGAGATTCATAGTTTTCTCTTCCAGCTTCAGAGAATATTGTTTTGTTTTTGATTCCTTTTTTTGCCCTTAGTCTATAATGGTGATTGAAAAAATTATTTGTCCAGTCATCTAAAATTCCAACGGTAAAAGCGTAATGTGTTTCTCCTTTTTTTAATGTTTTAAGAACATCTTGTAATGCTGTTTCTAATCCTTTTTTTCCTTTATAGATAGTTGCATCAGATTTGTATTTGGAAAGAGTTTGTTTTAGTTCTAATTCAGGTAAAAGTGAATCTAATTTTTGTTCCTGTTGTTTAAGTTTGCTTTTTTTTTCTTCCATATAATCTTTGAGTCTTTTTGGTGGGGCAGCTTCAAAATGCTTGGTTCCTGCAGAAATAATGTAGCTTGCCAATCCTTTTTCAATGAGCTTATCAAGAATCTCATAAACTTTGGAAGAAGCAATTTTGGCTTTGTCCACAATTGGGCCTGTTGTTGAAGATCCTAACTCTAATAGGGCCAGGTAAACCTTGATCTCAGATTTTGTAAATCCAATATCTTCTAATAAATCTATATTCATTGTAGATCTTTTAGTTTTATTTCTTTATAATACTTGCTATTTCTCCCCCTTTTGGGGGAGGTAATGTTTATAAGTCTCAATTAACATTGTAACTACATAAGAGTAGTAATCATTGAAGGGGGAATTAAAATGAAACAAAAAATCGGAGCAGCATTGGCTGCATTATACATGGGATTAGTGCCTGTTAGCGCGGAAGCAGCAGGTAGAGCAGAATTAATGGTAGGACAAGAATCAAGTACATTAGATGTAACTGCGGTTGCGCCTGTGGGTCCATTAACTTTAGTTAATAGAGGTAGAATGACTACAGATTACGAAGGGGGAAGTGGATTTTTCAACTTGTCTTCGTTAGGATATGGAATTGGAAATGGGTTCAGTGTCTTTGTTAGAGGCGATACAACCTCTGAAGGAATTACCCCTAGAGCTGGCGTTAATTACGGGAATCAGTTTGGAGATGTTAGTGTTTTAGCAGGAGTTGGAGTATCACCTGAAGGGAATTCAGATATTTTAGCAAGAGTTGAATATACATCAACGATCTTAGATAAGCTTAGAGGCTTTCTAGGATTAGAAACTGTTACTAACTTCAATAAAGGAACACATAACTTTAGTCTTCAACGAGCAAGGGCTGGTGTACAAAAAGATGGACTTGAAGCTGGAATTGCACTTGATCTAAACCAATCTGGTGGAAAATATGTGGGGACCAATGTAGGAGGATACTGTAGAACTAGTTTTTAATTTTTTCTTTTTTTTAATACTATATGCAAAAGGTTTATAACTACTTTATCCATATTGATCTTATAAGTGATTAATAAAACCAATGCAAAATACTAATTCTCAATTAAATCTAGAACTACTTGGAGGTAAATTTCTATGAGCGAACAGCAAGCTCCCGTGAGAGAGGGAGAAGAACATATAGTGACCGTTAACGCGGTTGGTGAGAAAGGGGATGGAATAGTAAGAGTGGCAGGGTTTGTCATATTCGTTCCTGAAGTTAAGAAGGGAGATTGTGTTAAAATTAAAATTACCAAAGTTTTAGCAAAAGTTGGGTTTGGTAAAGTTGTTGAAAGAATTGAAAAACCAAGAAAAGCAGTCTTTGCATCAGTTTCAAAACAAGAATTGGATCAAATGGAACCAGAACCTTCAACAGAATACGAAGAAACTGAAGATTTTGGATCTGATTTAGATGATGAAGACTAAACATTTATTTTTATAAATTAGGTAATATTTAAATATCCTTGTTCTTTAATTTTTATTGATTAGATGTCATACATAGCTTGGTTTAAGGATTTGAACAAAAACTCTCTGCCCGTAGCAGGTGGTAAAGGTGCTAACCTTGGAGAAATGTATAACTTAGGAATGCCCGTTCCAAATGGATTTTCTGTTACAGCTCAAACATATAAAGAGTTTATTGAAGGAAGTGGGTTACTTGAGAAAATAAAGGAGATTCTAAAAACGGTTGATGTTAATTCTACAGCAGATTTACAAGATAAAGCTAAACAAATTCAAAAATTAATCGTAGACACCCATATGCCAAGAGACGTGGCTGAAGAAATTATTGAAGCATATGAATTATTAGGCGCAGGAAAAGATTCTCAAAGTTTAATCGAAGGCGAAGAAGTTTACGTTGCAGTCCGTAGCAGCGCGACAGCAGAAGATTTGCCAACAGCATCATTTGCAGGACAACAAGCTACTTTCCTAAATGTTAAAGGGAAGGAAGACGTCGTAAAAGCAGTCTTAGAATGTTGGGCCTCACTATATACAGCTAGAGCAATTTATTATAGGGAGAAGAATGGGTTTGAACATACCAAGGTATTTATTTCTGCGATAGTGCAAAAAATGGTTAACTCTGAGAAAGCAGGAATCATGTTTACAATAAACCCAGCTACAAACAATAAAAATGAATTAGTTATCGAAGCAGTTTATGGTTTAGGAGAAATGATTGTTGGTGGACAAGTTAACCCAGATTTGTACATAGTAGATAAAGAGAGTAAAAATATTATCACTAAAGAAATTAAGAAGCAAGAAAAAGGGTTGTTCAGAGAAGATGGAAAGAATGTTGAGAAAGAAATTTCTAAAGAGTTGCAAGACCGACAAACAATTGCAGATGCAGATGTTAAAGAATTAACTAGATTAGGATTAAAATTGGAAGAACATTACGGAAGGCCGCAAGATATTGAATGGGCAAAGGAAGGTAGCGATTTGTTTATAGTACAAACAAGAGCAGTTACAACTTACAAAGAGACCAAAGAAAAAGAAATTAATGTTAAAGAAGGTCAAATTTTGGTTAAAGGTGAAACTGCTTCCAGAGGAGTTAAAAGTGGAATTGTTAAAGTTGTTAAATCTGCTTCAGAATTAGATAAAATTGAGCAAGGAGATATTCTTGTAACAACAATGACTACTCCGGACATGGTTCCAGCAATGCAAAGAGCAGGAGCAATCGTAACCAATGAAGGTGGAATGACTTGCCACGCAGCAATTGTTTCAAGAGAGATGGGAATCCCATGCATAGTTGGAACAGAACACGCAACAGATATTTTACAAGAAGGTACAATTGTTACAGTATACGCAACTAAAGGAGTGGTTTATGCCGGTAAGTTGGAAATAGAAGAAGAAAAGAAAAAAGTTTATTCTGAAGTAAAAACAAAAACGTCAATAAAAGTTTTAGCAGACATTCCTGATTTTGCAGCTAGGGCAGCTGCTACTGGTGCAGATGGTGTTGGCCTTGTTAGGTTAGAAATAATGATTGCAAATGGTGGGATACATCCAGCAGAATATGTTCGTAGAGGGAAAATTGAAGATTATGTTAATTTGTTAAAAGAAGGTATTGGTAAGATAGCTAAAGCGTTTAGTGGAAAACCAGTTTGGGTTAGATGTAGTGATATGAGGAGCGATGAATATCGTAACTTAGAAGGTGGAGATAAAGAACCTAAAGAAACCGACCCAATGATTGGGTGGCATGCTATTCGTCGTTTGTTAGATGAAGAAGAAATCTTACGTGCGGAATTTAAAGCAATCAGAGAGTTACATTATGCAGGATTAAAAAATGTTGGAGTAATGATCCCTTTCGTGATTAATGTTTCAGAAGTTCGTAAAGCTAAAGAAATCATGCGGGAAGTTGGATTAGAACCGTGTAAAGCAATTGATTTTGGAGTTATGATTGAAACTCCAGCAGCATGTTGGATCATTGAAGACATATGTAAAGAAGGGGTAACATTCTGTAGCTTTGGAACAAATGATTTGACACAACTTACTTTAGGTGTGGATAGAAATAATGCTAAGATTGCTAAGTTGTTTGATGAAATGCATCCAGCAGTTTTAGGTGAGATGGCTAAAGTTATCAAAGTTTGTAACCAATATGGTGTAAAAACTTCTATCTGTGGGCAAGCGGGATCAAAGCCGGAAATGGCAGAGTTCTTAGTGCATCAAGGGGTTACATCGATTTCTGTAAATGCTGATGCGATTGATGAAATTCGTGAGACTGTAGCGAGAGTTGAGAAGAAGTTGTTTGACTCAAAATAATTTAGATACTATTTTTAAAGAAAGCGGAGAATTACACTAGAATGAAAGATTTATTATTAATAGCAGGACCTTGCTCAGTAGAAAGTAAAGAACAAATTTTGAGTATTGGTAAGAAGGTTAAGGAACTTGGAGTTGATATGTTACGAGGTGGAGCATTCAAACCAAGAACATTGCCAACTGCATTCCAAGGATTGGGTGAAGAGGGATTAAAGTATCTTAAGGAAGCTTCTGAAGTAACTGGTTTACCTGTCGTTACAGAAGTTATGGGTTGCGAAGAGATAGAACTAATTGTAAAGTATGCAGAAGTGTTACAAATTGGTTCCAGAAATATGCAAAATTTTGATTTGCTTAAAAAAATTGGTGAACGTGCTTCCGGGAAGACGGTTATTTTGAAAAGAGGATTATCAGCTACAAAGAAAGAAGTTCTTGGAGCGATTGGATATTTGAAACATTATGGACACAAAGGAGAAATTATTGTTTGTGAAAGAGGGATAAGAACGTTTGCAGATGGTGAGTATTCAAGGTTTACCTTAGATGTTGCATTTATTTCAGATTTGAAGAATGATCCTTCCTTTAATCATAAAATTATTGTTGATCCAAGTCATCCAGCGGGTAAGGCGGAATTAGTTGAACAGTTAACTTATGCAGGTATTGCAGCTGGAGCAGACGGTTTCATAATTGAAGTTAAAGAAAAAGAATCTGATGTTCCTTTATCAGATGCAGAACAAGCAATTACTCTAGAAGTTTTAGAAAGGATAATTTTGAAGGTTAAAGAGATTGCTAAGATTGTTTCTTGATCATAATCCTTGTAAACTTTTTACACTCAAAACAACTAATAATGACTTTACCATCACGGGTTCTAGTCCTGGAATTTGTTCCAGATCTTAAATACTTATAACAGTGTTTGCAGAATTTTCGCTTTAATTCGATAGGGATTCTAGACTTAGTTTTCATGGCAATCTTTCTAGCTAAAGTTACATATCTGTTAGCTAAAGGGGAAGGAAAAACTTCGTCTGCTTTCTTAAAAAGTATTTGCATACGCTCCTGAGCTATTTCTTTCTGCTTCTTCTTTGAGATTGGAGGTTTACTCATAATACTTAGAGAAAAGGGAATTTTTATATATTCTTTTCCTTATTGAAAATAAATAAACTATTTTATGAATCATTATGGTAAGAGGAAGACCCGTTAAAAGTCCAATAAGACAGAACATTGTAGAGATATTACACTATTTAGGAGAAGGGTATGGGTACCAACTTTCTCAGATATATAATGAACTTTTCCCACCAGTTACCATGAGGAGCATATATTATAATTTACATAAAGGTGTTAAAACGGGAGAGATAAACTTGAATAAAATTGGTATAGAGAAAGGAGATTTTTCTTGGGGAAGTACCGTTGAAAAGGTATATTACACAATTGGAAGGGAAGGAGAACCTAAGGGATTAAAAAAAGTTAAAGATTTTGTAAATCCTCACAAAGTTGTTAAAAATAAAGGTTTGCTGAGTAGATGGAGAAAAAAGTGATTTTTTCAGAACAAGTTTATGCCGTTTGCAAGAATATTCCCCCTGGCAAGGTTTCTACATATGGCGATATTGCTGGAATTTTAGGGTGTAAAGGTTACCAAGCAATAGGGAATGCCTTAAGATCTAACCCATATGCTCCAAAAGTTCCTTGCCATAGGGTAGTTAAGTCAACTGGGGTAATTGGTGGGTTTAAAGGTGAAATAACTGGTAAAAATGTTATAGAAAAGATAAACTTATTAAGAAAAGAAGGGGTAGTAGTTAAAGAAGGGAAGGTGGATTTAGAAATCTTTAAACATAAGTTTTTTAAAGATACTAACTAGGAGAATTATGTTCTAATGGCAATCAATACGTTTACAGGAAAAGTAGTAGAAAAGATTAATCTAACAGACTCAGTTATCAAATTATCATTTGAAGTTCCAACGTTTGAATTTAAATCAGGCCAGTTTGTTTCAATAGTTATTAGGAAAGGCGAAGAAAAGAAATTAAAATCTTACTCAATATTGAATAAGCCATCTCAAAAAAATAAGTTGGATTTAGCAATAAAGTTGATTGATGATGGATTCGCATCTGAAGTTTTTAAAGAAGTAATAGTGGGAACTGAATTTGAAATAAAAGGACCAATGGGTCATTTTGTTTTTGAAGATGATGATAACGATAAATGGTTTTTAGGAGCTGGTACGGGAGTCGCTCCATTACATAGCATGATAACAGAGCATGTTAGTAAAAGTGATAAACAGTTTGTGTTATTGTTTGGTGTTAAGACACAGAAAGATTTATTTTTACATTCTGATTTTTTGAAGTTGGCCTCAGACCATGATAATTTTGAGTATAAACCAGTACTTAGCCGTGAGGAGTGGGATGGATTAAAAGGGCATGTGCAAGATCATTTACCCGGTGACTCAGAAAATAAAACTTTTTATATATGCGGTCTTAAGGAATTAGTATTGGAAACAAAAGAGTTGCTTGTAAAGAAAGGTGTAGCGTTAGAATCAATCAAATCGGAAAGGTATTCCTAAATAAAGGTGGTTAATCATGAAAATAAATGTTCAAAATAAATTAAGCGGATTACAAGTATTATCTTTCTTCGAAGAAGAAAAAAAGAAGGATTTGAAATATGGAGAAATTTATGCAGTAAACGAAGATTTGTTATACATTGGTTTAGGAAAGAAGAAAGATCTAAGCTTAGAAAAATTACGAAGGTTACTTGGAAAAGCTAGCAAAAAAGTAGTATCATTAAAGAAAGAAGCATTTTCTACAGACATTGTAGAGAAGTTTAACTCATTAGATCGGTTTGATGTAGAATTATTAGGAAGGGCAGCAGCCGAAGGATTAGTCTTAGTAAATTATGGTTTTGTAAAGTATCTAAGTAAAGATAAACGAGATAAGAAAAAGTTTGTTTCTTTAGTTACGTTGTTATGGAAAGGAGCTTCAGCAGCTTTTGATAAAGGGTTAAAGCAAGGACAAATAATTGCAGAGTCAACAAACTTTGCAAGAGATTTGGTAAACGAACCAGCTAACGTAGTAAATTCTGTAGTTATGGAAAAAATGGCACGGAAAGTTGCTTCCTTGAGTGGAAAAGTTTCAGTTAAAGTTCTTAATGAAGCACAAATGGAAAGGTTAGGAATGGGTGCATTGTTAGGAGTAAATAAAGGAAGTAAGAACCCTCCAAAATTAATATTTATAGAGTACAAAGGTGGCAGTGGAAAACCAATAGCTTTAGTTGGGAAAGGTATCACGTTTGATTCAGGTGGATATAACTTGAAACCAACAAGGTATATTGAAACTATGAAAACGGATATGGGTGGAGCAGCAGCAGTTTTAGGGGCAGTTAGAACAGCTGCATTACTTAACGTTAAAAAAAATATTGTTGGTGTAATGGCTGTATGTGAAAACATGGTAGACGCAGCAGCGCAAAGACCAGGTGATATAGTTAAAGCTTATAATGGTAAAACAATTGAAATTGGTAACACGGATGCAGAAGGTAGATTAGTTTTAGCAGATGCACTTTCTTACACCGAAAAAACTTACAAACCAGCAGCAATGATTGATATAGCAACCTTGACAGGAGCAGTAGTTATGTCTTTAGGATATTATGCAGCTGGGTTAATTACAAAGGATGATGATTTAGCAGTAAAGTTATACAGTGCGGGTTTATCAAGCGGAGATAGAGTTTGGCAATTACCCTTCTTTGAAGATTACCAAGATTGGATGGATGGAAATATTTCAGATTTGACAAACATGAGTTTCAAAGCCAAAGGATGGGAAGCGGGAACAATTACCGCAGCGGTTTTCTTAAGTAAGTTTGTAGAGAAAACAAAGTGGGCACATTTAGATATTGCAGGAACATCTAGATTAGGTGTGGGAATGGATTATTTAGATGCAGGTGTTTCAGGTTCAGGTGTTCGTGTGTTAAGTTATTATTTATTGGGTGAATAAAGAATGGAAGAAGTAGTTATATTAGGTACCGGGATTGCTGGATGTACAGCAGCTATTTATTCAGCTAGGGCAGCGTTAAAACCTTTAGTTGTTTCAGGAGAACAAGATGGTGGACAGTTAACCTTAACAACTGATGTTGAAAATTTTCCAGGGTTCCCTGAAGGTATTCAAGGTCCAGAATTGGTTGAAAGAGCTAAGAAGCAAGCTGAAAAGTTTGGTGCCAGATTTGAGACAGATATTTGCGAGAAATTAGAGAAAATAGATGGTGGGTTCTCATTATCATTTATGACTGGTAAGAAAGTTCAAGCTAAGAGTGTTATAATTGCGACAGGAGCTTCAGCGAGATGGTTAGGGTTGGAGTCTGAAAAAAAGTTTCAAGGAAGAGGAGTTACCACTTGTGCAACGTGTGATGGTGCCTTTTTCAAAGATAAAGAAGTAATAGTAATTGGTGGCGGAGATTCCGCAATGGAAGAAGCTTTATTTCTGACAAAGTTTTGTACAAAAGTTACAGTAATTCATAGAAGGGACACATTACGCGCATCAAAGATTATGCAAGAAAAAGCTAAGAAAAATCCTAAAATTTCGTTTATTTGGGATTCTGGAATAGAAGAAGTTTTAGGTGATAAGTTCATGACAGGGGTTAAGTTGAAAAATCTTAAGACTGGTGTTGTGAGTGATTTTAAAGCAGATGGAATGTTCTTAGCAATTGGACATATACCTAATACTAAATTTATCAAAGGAGTTTTAGATTTAGATTCGAAGGGTTATTTAGTTGCTAACAAAGAGATGCATACTTCTATCCCTGGTGTATTTGCAGCAGGAGATGTGCAAGATCTTAGATTTAGGCAAGCTATAACAGCCGCTGGGAGCGGATGCATGGCAGGAATGGAAGCTGAGAAATATTTGTCAGAAAAAGATTAAACAATTTCTTTTGGAGAAAAGTAGATCCAAGCAGCACTTGCTAAAGTAAGAATGCCCATAATAATAAAAAGAGGATTGAAACCAAAATAAGTTGCAATAAAACCACCAACAACAGCACCTCCCGCTAGGGCAAAGTAATTCATTGATTCCCATGCCCCCCATTCTCTGCCCGCCTTTGTTTTAGTAATATGTTTTGAATACAAAGTGTCAAAAGCAGGAGCATAAATTGCCCCTCCAAATCCAATGATTATTTGGATCAAGAAAAGAGAAGTGATAGAATTTACTTGAGTGTATAAAAAAAATCCTGCAGCCATAAACAAGTATCCAATAATCATAATCAATTTGCTTTTATTTAACTTGTCCGTATACTTTCCTGCAAATAAGGTAGTTATACCAGCAGCAAAAGCGAAAATTCCCCCAGTAAGGCTGGCTTCAAGAAGGCTTCCACCAATTTTTTCAACAAAAAGAGCATAAATTGGACCAAGCATGGCTCCAGAAAGTAGTACTAAACCATTTGTAATTAATAAAAAACGAATGGATTTGTTGAAAAAAGATTTTTTCATTTATTTAAGAAGTTTATTTCTTTATTTAATTCTTTTCATGGATACAATAGGAACTCTTTACAAATTTCTTCCACTTTATTTTTAATTTCTTGTTGTAAGGCCGTGTTAGTCCTATCTTTAATAATTTGAGACATCCAAAGTCCAATCTTTTCCATTTCAGGTTCTTTCATGCCTTGCGTAGTTAACGCTGGAGTTCCAATCCTTACCCCTGAAGGTTTGAAAGGAGTTGAAGGATCAAATGGTACAGTATTACAATTGGTAACAATTCCTCCGTTCTCTAAAGCTACTGCAGCTTCTTTACCTAAACCAATCCCAAAGTTTTGAAGGTCAATAAGAATTAAATGGTTACTTGATCCGTTCGTTACAAGTTTTATTCCGTTTTCAATTAATGTTTCTGCTAAAACTTTTGAGTTTTTTACAATTTGATTTGCATAATCTTTGAATTCTGGTTGAAGCGCTTCATGGAAAGATATGGCTTTTGCAGCAATAATATTTTCATGTGGTCCTCCCTGTAAACCAGGGAATACAGCACTATCAATTTTTCTTGCTAAATTTTTTGCACGTTTAGTTTGTTTTTCATCCAAACCTTCAGTGTTGGCAAGACGGTCTTCTTTTTTACACATGATAATAGCACCTCTAGGACCTCTCAACGTTTTATGAGTGGTTGTCATAACAACATCGCAGTGAGGGAATGGTGATGGGTGCGCACCACCAGCAATAAGCCCAGCGATGTGGGAAATGTCTCCCAACAAATATGCGCCAACTTCTTCAGCAATTTTTCTGAATGCAGCAAAATCAATCAGTTGTGGGTAAGCTGTTGCACCGCAAACAATAATTTGTGGTTTTTCTTGGATTGCAAGTTCACGAATTTTTTCCATGTCAAGTAATCCTGTTTCAGAGTTTACACCGTATTGTACAGCAGTAAAATAACGGGACGTTGCACTAACTTTATGCCCATGAGTTAAATGGCCACCCATGTCTAACCGCATTCCTAAAATTTTGTCTCCAGGTTTTAGTAAAGCGTGATAAATTGCAAGATTGGCAGGACTTCCAGAATATGGTTGAACGTTAACATGTTCAGCGTTGAATAAAAGTTTAGCCCGGTTAATAGCAAGAAGTTCAACAGTATCTACAAATTCGTTTCCTTGGTAATATCTTTTTGTAGGGTATCCTTCAGCATATTTGTTTGTAAGAACTGAACCAGAAGCCGCTAAAACGTCTTCTGAGACATAGTTCTCAGAAGGGATCATAGTTAACGTGGATTGTTGTCTGATTAATTCTGAATTTATACATTGTTCTACTTCCGGATCGTTTTGTATTTTCATTTTCGTTTGTATGTTGTTAACGTGAATTCTTCAAATTCTTCTTCGTTAGTTACGTCCCAATCATTCAAATTTAATTCTGGGAAGTATGTATTACCTTCAAAATTACCTTTTATATAGCTTATGAACATGGTGTCAGCTATATTAAGAAATTGTTTGTAAATAGTAGAACCACCAATGACAAAGATTGGTTTGTTATAAGATTTAGCAATCTCTAAGGATTGTTCTATTGATTTTGCTACATCAATTCCTTCTGTAGGAAGTAATGATTTACTTATTACAATGTTGTGTCGATTTGGTAAAGGTCTATATTTTTTAGGAATAGAGTCATAAGTTTTTCTTCCCATGATAACAACGTTGTTATTTGTTAAACGTTTGAAGCTCTTTAAATCTTCAGGGATATGCCAAGGAAGAGAGTTGTCTTTACCGATAACTCTATCTTTAGTCATTCCTACTATTATTGCTATCATCCTGAAAAACCTCTAGCCTTTGGGATACTAAAAATTATCGTTTTTATCATATGGCTACCGGTGCTTTAATTCTTGGAAGTGGTTCATAATTCTCCAAATTGAAATCTTCATAATTGAACTCAAAGATGTTTTTGATCCCAGGGTTAAGGTTCATTACGGGTAAGGTTTTTGGTTCTCTAGATAATTGTTCATTTACTTGATCCATATGATTATTGTAAAGATGAGTATCCCCTCCAGTCCAGATAAATTCTCCAACTTCTAAATTGGTAACTTGGGCAATCATCATTGTTAACAAAGCGTAAGAAGCAATGTTGAATGGAACTCCCAGAAACACATCTGCACTTCTCTGATAAAGTTGACAAGATAATTTATTCTCGTTGACAAAGAATTGAAATAAGCAGTGACATGCAGGTAAAGACATATCTTTGATTTGAGGAGGGTTCCAGGCAACAATAATATGTCTTCTACTATTTGGATTATTTTTGAGGTTTTCTATTAGTTCCTTAATTTGGTCAATACCATCAAAGTCTCGCCATTGTTTCCCATAAACAGGCCCAAGGTTACCCCATTTTTCTGCAAATTCATCATTAGTTTTAATTTCTTCAACAAACTTTTTCATTTGTTCTTTCCATTCTTCAGAGTGTTTTGGATATTTTTCTTCTAAATTTAATTTTTTTAGAAATTTTTGGAAAGGCCATTCATTCCAAATTCTAACGCCATTTTGAACAAGGTATTGGATATTGGTTGATCCTTTCAAAAACCATAGCA
>FLOH01001490.1_pt1 | contig 36563 bp, 36 predicted proteins | sample 756751 | NCBI WGS metagenome assembly FLOH01 (sample SAMEA4026879, study PRJEB14308) | marine metagenome | biome: coastal water; material: water | depth 74 m
CTGACATGATAGGGGATCAGATAGCGCTGCGCGACCGCATGCGCCCAATGCTTGCTATTCTTATTCTACTCATAGAAGTCATGACCCTGGCCAGCCTGATTGCCGTGGAAATAGAGCAAGGCACCGCCCGAGCGCTGCTGGTGACTCCCATGCGGTCATCAGACCTTTTTGCCGCCAAGGGTATTTTGGGTGTTGGTCTGGCTCTATCACAGGCGATATTATTCATGGCCGTGGTCGGTGGTTTCGCCCATCAGCCACTGTTAATGTTGACCACCCTGGCTATTGCCAGTGTTTTTGTCGTCGGAGCCGGTTTTTTACTGGGCTCCCTGGTGCGTGACACCAACGCCGTTACCGGCTGGGGTATGCTGACTCTTATTTTCCTGACTATTCCCGGTTTCGGTGCCGTTGTTCCTGGTCTGTTGGCTGATTGGGCCAAAGTTATTCCATCCTACTATCTGATTGATACGGTCAACCGTGTCGTCAATTACGGCGCCGGTTGGGGTGATGTCAGTGGCAATCTAGCCATTATGACCGGTATGACCGCTGTTCTGTTAATTGCCGGACTGGCTGTGCTAAGGAGGCGTTTTCAATGAAGCTGAATAGAGTCACTAAGCTGGTAAAGCATGAGATGCTGCACGGGCCCAAGGACGTGATGTTTGCCATGGCTGTGGTTTTTCCGATAGTAATGGCCCTCTTTGTAAATCTGGCCTTTGGTAACATTTTTACTGACCGTGCCAAGCTGGGCGTTTATGATCAGGGTAATTCACAGGTGGCGGCCTTATTGCAGTCTACCGAGAGTTTAAGTTACTCAAGTTTCGACAGTGAATCAGCCCTCCGCGCCGCCGCCGCTGACGGCTCTGTAGATATGGGTCTGGTGCTGCCGGTTGATTTCGATCAGGTCATTGAAACCGGCACCATCCGGCTTGAAGCCTTTGTCTGGGGCGAGAGCCAGGCCAAAAACAGGGCGCTCATCCCCATTGCCCTGGCTAATGCGGTACGCACCGTAACCGGTTCCTCCGTTCCCGTTACCATCGATACCGTCGCCTTAGGTGACGAATCCAGTCTGCCCTGGAGTGACCGCCTGCTGCCGTTGGTAGTACTGATGGGTGTCTTCTACGGCGGACTAATTCTGCCGTCATCGGCGTTGATCAATGAAAAACAGCACCTCACCTTGGAAGCGCTGTATGTTACCCCGACTACGTTAGGCGACATCTTCTTATCCAAGGGTGTTATCGCGGTGGTAATAGCTACGCTCATGGGAGTATTGACCCTGATTCTCAGCGGGGCATTCGGTGGTCAGATACTGCTGGTAATACTTGTACTATTCTTAGGCGCTATACTTGCCACTGAATTCGGTTTACTGGCTGGCGCCTGGGTGGGTGACATGAACAGCCTTTTCGCCGTACTCAAAGCCGGCGGTATCCTACTCTTCGGCCCGGCAATCGTCTTTATGTTCCCTCAGATACCGTCATGGGTGGGCTATCTCTTCCCCACCTACTACATGGTGCGACCGGTGGTTGACCTGTCGGTTTCTGGAGCATCCTTCGGCGACGTGGCGGTTTACATCGGAGTATTGGCTGTATTGGTGGTATTAGGGGCGCTATTAGTCGCATCGGTGGTAAAGCGGCTTTCGACCCAGGCACTGAGGCTGACAGGTTAGTCGAAAAATCTAAATTATAATATAGGAGAAAATATCAATGGACGCTACAACAATCTGGGGTATTATTCTGCTAGTCTACGCCGCCTTCGTCATTCTCATTACAGTCATTAAACCAGCCCCGATCTGGCGTATGGGCAAGGTTCAAGCCTTCGTCAAACTCCTCGGAGAGAAAGGGACCGTCATCTTTTTCTGGGTCTTTGCCTTGATCGCGGCGGGTATCGGTATAGCGCTGCTGCTGTAATTTACTTTCACTCCATCGAGTGGGGGGGCCGTAATTGAATTGGTCACGCCTAATTTTTTCAATTCTACTCCATTTCTTCAGCTTGCAGTAATCTTAGCCGACGGTGTTATAATGTAAACGTCTGTATCGAACAATCGTTACAGACGTTTACATAGATTGAATTGGAGCGCTGTTATAGATAGTTTTATTTCATGGCTCGGTGATCACGGCTGGCGGATTCTGCTTATTTCCGTCGGTTCTTACTTAATTTATAAGACGCTCAAGGTTTTCATAACACGCATTGTCCAGCGTTATATTGAATACCGCGCCCGTACTCTACATTCCAAAGAAGAAAGTATCCGCCGCGTCAAGACCATCACCGGCATGATGGTCGGGGCGTTAGGGGTGGTCATTGCTACCCTCACCGGATTTATGATCCTGTCCGAACTCAACGTTGATATCGGCCCGCTTATCGCCAGTGCCGGTGTTGTCGGTATCGCTCTTGGCTTTGGGGCTCAATCGTTGATAAAGGACGCCCTTAACGGACTGTTTATTGTGCTGGAAGACCAGTTCAACAACGGTGATGTGGTTAAGTTGGCCGGCATTTCCGGCCTGGTGGAAGACCTTAATATGCGCCGTACCGTGCTCCGGGACCTAGACGGCATAGTTCACATCATCCCCAACGGGCAGATTCTCACCGTCTCCAACTATACGCGCGACTGGGCAAGGGTCAACCTGAACGTGCCGGTAGCCTATTCAACCGATCTGGACAAAGCCGCCGAGGTTATCAACCGGGTAGGTCGTGAATTGGCCGCTGATGCTGAATTCAGCCCGATGATCATCAGCGCCCCTCAGATGTTAAGGGTGGATAACTTTGGTGACTCAGGCATTGAAATCAAGATATTGGGTGATGTTAAGCCGATGAAACAGTGGATGGTCACCGGCGAACTCCGCCGTCGCCTGAAGAGGGCTTTCGACGAAGAAGGCATTGAGATACCCTTCCCCCACACCAAGCTATTCTTTGATAACGCTCAACTGGAAAAATACGCTGGACTGGCTCGTTTGGCCGACCTGGCCACCGCGCAAGCGGTTAATACAAAGACTGAAAAGGGTTTGGACTAACCTGACTGCCGTTACCCCGAATGTCCGATAGTGCGACAAAGATACGTCTCTGCCCCTTTAGCTTTGAGCTGACGATAAACATCCTCCGCCTCCGCCCTTTTACAGTGTAAACTGAAAAGCGACGGACCGGCACCGGACAGGTGGACACGTGGCGCCCCGGCGGTTAGAAAACGCCAGCGATATTCATCCATCTCCGGCCACAGCGCGACGGTGGCTCGTTCAAAGGCATTGTCGAGAAGCGGCGATTCTATCAACCTGCCATCGACCAATGCTTCAACCAGTTCTTCCGTCCGTGAACCGTCGCTGAAGTCTTCAGGCTTAAGGCTGCCGTAGAGCCGCGCTGTCTTATCGCCTTCTGCGTTAACCGGTGGGACCAACAGCACCACCCAGCTAGAGGGATAGGGGCCCAACGGTGTGACTATTTCCCCCCGCCCCTCTATAAGCGCCGTGCCGCCGCAGAAGAAGAAGGGTACGTCAGAACCTAGGTCGGCGGCCATCTCCATTAGTTGCCCCTTGCCGAACCCCAATCTCCACAGCCGGTTGAAGCCTTTGAGCGCCGCCGCGGCGCAGGAGGAATCACCGCCTAGCCCCGACATGAGAGGAATACGCTTTTTGACCCGCACTCTGGCGCCGCCCTTAAATTCGCAGCGAGTTTTGAGCAGGTTAGCCACCTTGGATATCAGACTTTTAGAACCGTCCCAGCCGAACATATCAGCGCTGATTTCTAGGGTATCTGACGAACTGAACTCTAGTTCATCAGCCAGGTCGATAGTCTGCACCACGCTCTTGATATCATGATAGCCGTCGGCACGCTTGCCCAGCACTTCTAATGCCAAGTTGATCTTAGCTGGGGCGATGATCTTAAACATGACGCGCTCTCCAAGCCTCCACCAGTTGCAGCCAGTCGTCAATGGTAAGCGTCTCAGCTCGCCGCGCCGGGTCGATATCCGCCTGATGTAGCAATGCGATAATTTCGGCCTTGTCGATATCAAGACCGCTGGATAAAGCGTTGGCCAGTTGCTTACGCCGGGTGCCGAAACCAGCTCGTGCCAGTGCGAAGAATTGTTTCTCACCGTCGATTGATAAGCGGCGCTCCGGCAGAACGCTAATCTGGAGTATCGCCGAATCCACCTTGGGCGGTGGGTAAAAACATCCGGCGGGGACGTAACTGGCAATTTTGGGCTGTCCGTAGAATTGGACACTGAGCGACAGCAGACTCGTTTCCGGCGGTTTTGCTGTAATCTGCCGGGCGACCTCTTTTTGCACCATGACCGTCAGGCTCTGCGGCTGGTGTGTCGCTTCCAAAAAATGCCGCAGCGTCGGTGAAGTGATGTAATACGGCAGATTGGCCACCACTTTATAAGGTGTCTCATCGACAAGAGTTTCAGGCGGCGTTTTCAGTATATCACCAGAGACAATTTCGACGTTTGGCAGATCGGCCAGTGTTTCCCCCAGCAATCCCACCAATCCGCGGTCGAGTTCTACGGCGATTACTTTTCCGGCAGCGTTAGCCAGCGCACTGGTCAGAATACCCAGACCCGGCCCGACTTCGATGACGGTATCGCCCTTTTCGACCCCAGCGGCAACCATAATCTTGCCCAGTACGCTGCGGTCGATGAGAAAATTCTGGCCCAGCCCCTTGCGAGCGGCTAATCCGTAGCGCTCCAGCAGGGCGCGGGTTTCAGCCATCAGCGAAGTTGGCGAGTTCATGCGGCTATAACCCCTTCTCTAGCCGGGACACCAACCGCAACGGAAGGTTGTGGGTCACCATTTTTCTCTGAATCGCGCCGATGTCATACTCCACCCGCCGCAGCCGAATGACCGCTGTCTCGGAGTCGTAAATTGCATAACTGGCCCGTGGGTCGCCGTCACGCGGCTGCCCGACGCTGCCAGGGTTGATAATAAAGCGCCCTTGGTCCATTGTCAGGTCGCTGTCGGGTTTAAAAGGGATATTCAGCATATGGCCACCCTCTTCCTGTTTGAAGACCGCTGGCAGATGTGTATGACCGACCAGTGCGTGTGGTGTTTTCAGCAGGTCGAAGTTCTGCTGCGCCGCGGGTATAGACATGACGTACTCTGACTCCGGCTGTCGCGGACTGCCGTGGGCTATAGTAAAATCATCAACTTCGAGAGTCAGCGGCAAAACACGTAAAAAGTCGATATCATCTTTTTCGAGTTTCCCAGCCGTCCAATTGACGGCGGTAGCGGCATCGGGATTGAAATTAAAACCGGTATAACCAGGCTTAACAGCGGCCAGATCATGATTACCAGCGATTACCAGCCCCGGTAATTCTCTTATCGAGCTGATACAGGCGTGGGGATCCGGTCCGTAACCAATGCTGTCACCCAACACCAGAAACTCATCCACCCCACCGCAGCGCTCAATATCAGCCAGCACCGCCGTCAGGGCTTCAAGATTAGAGTGAACATCAGCCAGAATAGCGTAACGCATCAGGTGAATGATACCATACGCCACCACTGACTTTCCCGGTACATCATGACAGTACCAGGCTCAGCGATCCCTCTAGTCATATACCTGTAAATGGTTCTTCGATAGATTAAGTTATGAACAGACAGCAGTGGACCAGAGATAGAGCGGCAGACGTCAAAGGTGTCACTTCAAACTGGCTGTGATATAATTTTGCCTAGTGAACTTTTCTTTTACTGATTGATTCTTCCATTGACCCCACCGCGGCAGGCCAACGGCGGAGCTTCTCATTTTTCATTATTCAAACTCAAGGGGTTATTTTGAGTTCCATTATTCAGGGAAATCCTATGAACACAGACGCCTTTATCAAAGAGGTGGAGAGGCGGCGCACTTTTGCCATCATCTCTCATCCTGATGCCGGCAAAACGACGCTGACGGAAAAGTTCCTGCTTTACGCCGGTGCGGTGGAACTGGCAGGGTCGGTACGGGCGCGCGCCAGCCAGCAGCATACCGCCTCAGACTGGATGAGTATGGAGAAACAGCGCGGTATCTCCATTTCCGTCACGGCGCTGGAAATGGAGTACAAAGGTTACCGCATCAATTTGCTGGATACTCCCGGCCATCAGGATTTTTCTGAAGACACCTACCGTACACTAATGGCGGTGGATAGCGCAGTCATGGTTCTGGACAGCGCCAAGGGTATTGAGCCTCAGACAGAAAAACTGTTTAAGGTCTGCCGGATGCGGGGTATACCCATCCTGACATTCATCAACAAAATGGATCACCCCGGCCGTGACCCACTGGAACTGCTTGATGAGATCGAGAAATTGCTGGGCGTTACCGCAGTGCCGATGAACTGGCCGGTGGGTGAAGCCCCTTCCTTTCAGGGAGTCTATGACCTGAAAGGTAACCGCATGCAATTATTTCAGCGGACAGAAGGCGGCAAATTCCGGGCGCCGGTGCGTATGTCCGGCATTGACGATCCAGCTTTACCAGAACTAATTGGAAAACACTCCTATCAACGACTGGTAGAAGAGTCAGACCTGCTGGCCGGGGCGGTCAATAAATTTGACCGGGAGCGTTTTTTAGCCGGAGCTATGACGCCGGTCTACTTCGGCAGTGCGCTCAACAATTTCGGTGTCGAGCCTTTTTTGGAGGCCGTATTGGAACTGGCGCCGTCGCCAACGGTGCGAGAAACTGAACAGGGTATTATCGACCCAAAGAGCGACGTGTTCCGGGGTTTTGTCTTCAAGCTCCAAGCTAATATTGATCCGCGCCACCGCGACCGGATGGCCTTTATGCGAGTATGTTCCGGCCATTTCAAAAAGGATATGCAGGTCTTAAACCCCCGGCTGAAACAGCAAATCCGGCTGTCCAGGTCATTCCGGCTTTTCGGACGGGAACGAGAGACGGTGGAAGAAGCCTTTCCCGGCGACGTCATCGGCGTCATCAGCCCCGGACTACTGACCATCGGGGATACGGTGACCACCGGTAAACCGATTGACTTTGCCCGTGTTCCGACCTTCCCGCCGGAACATTTCGGACTTCTGGTCAATGACGACGTCACCCGCTATAAGCAGTTCAACAAAGGACTGGAACAACTGCAAGAAGAAGGTGCCGTTCAGATATTTTATGCTGAAGACGCACTCAAACGTGAACCAATTGTGGCCGCGGTTGGAGAGCTTCAGTTTGATGTGGTGCTGGCGCGGATGAAGGAAGAGTACGGCGTCACCGTGCGCCTGGCCCGGTTGGGATTCACCAGCGCTCGGTGGGTCAAAAACAGCAAGACAGCGCCGGAGCGGATTTCTTTACCCCGCAGCGTACGCCGCTGTCTTGACCGCCACGGTGATACGGTCATCCTGTTTAATTCTAGTTGGGAACTGGGCTACTTTCGGCGGGAAAATCCAGGCTTAATACTTGAAGAGATCGGCTAGACAGAAAAGTAACACTCTTATATCGCATCGACTCATTGAAAATTGTTTCATATTTCGTGTTTAGAATTTCAAATTTGGTCTCGCTTATTGACCCCTGCCGCTATGGTGCTTATAATAGCCTGACGTGATGTATAAGCGTCTTATTATATGATTGAATATCAAACTTTACTGGTCCCGGTAGCTGGACGCCCGGAAGATGAAGATGCGCTGGAACTGGCCTGTAATTTGGCCCGTTGTTCCGGCAGCCCTCGTATCGTCGTCACCCACGTTATTTCGGTGGATCGCTCGTTGCCGCTGGATGCCGAGATCGATTCTGAAATTGCCCGGGCTGAAGGGGTGCTATCACGCTTTGAGAATCTGGCGCGCAAGTTCGGCGTCAGTATAGAGACCAATCTGCTTCAGGCTCGCTCCGTCGGCCCGGCCATTGTTGATGAGGCGGTAGAGCAGAAAGCCGACGCCATCATCATCGGCTCTAGTTATAAAACCCATTTCGGAGAATTCTGCTTGGGTGATGTGGTACCCTATTTGCTGCAGAATGCCCCATGCCGGGTCATTCTGGACCACCGGCCGCAGTTCCTTTAAGGAGTTACCAGATGAAAGTTATCATTATGGGTTGCGGGCGCGTCGGAGCTCAACTGGCCACCCTCATGGATACAGAAGGCCACGACGTCATCGCCCTTGACACCGACACCTACTCTTTCCGCCGCTTGCCTGCTAACTTCAAAGGAAAGGCTCTTGTAGGCAACGGTCTGGAGGAAGATGTACTCAAGAAGGCCGGAATTGAAGATGCCGACGCTTTTGTCGCGGTGACCGAGGGCGACAACCGCAATGTCATGGCTGCCCAGATGGCCCTGAAGATATTTAACGTCCCTAAAGTACTGTGCCGCATCTATGACCCCTTGCGCCGCGACCTCTATACCATCCTCGGCCTGGATGCCTTAAGCCCCACCACCATTTTTGCCGAATTGCTGAAAGAGAAGCTGGAGAGCTAGATGTACATTATTATTGTCGGCGGCGGTCGCCTGGGTTACTCTTTGACCAAAGCCTTGCTGGGCGAAGGCCATGAGATTTTACTGATCGAACGCGACGCCGTGGTCTGTGACATCATTAACAAGGAACTAGGCGGTATCTGTCTGCGCGGCGACGCCTGTGAGACAGCCATACAGGCCGAGGCCGGCACCGGCCGCGCCGACATGCTCATCGCAGTCACCGGTGGTGACGAAGACAACCTGGTGGCCTGTCAGGTGGCTAAATACCGTTTCAACGTACCGCGTACCATCGCCCGTGTCCGCGACCCCCGCAATGAAAGCATTTTTAAGAAGCTTGGAGTGGACGTAACTGTCAATTCCACCAATATTATTCTGGAACGCATCGAGCATGAGGTACCCTCACACCCATTGACCCATCTCTTTTGCATCAGCAGCGACCAAATGGATTTGGATATACTGGAAATCCGCGCTGGTGCTGGTGAGGCAGTAGGCAAAACATTGAACGATATAAACTTGCCTGACAAAGTAGTTCTGGGGCTTATTATCCGGAGTGGGGAAAAGCCTTTCGTGCCGCGCGGTGATACGGTATTCCAGGTTGGCGATCAAATCATCGCCGTGGCCCCCGCCACCACCGAGGCAGACTTAAGCGTTCTTTTTGATGGCTCCTGACTGACCTGAAGCTGGAAATCTCTGTCAATTCAATCGATTAGTTTTAGGCCAATCGATACAACTTCAGATTTCAGATTTGAAATTCGTCTTTGTGGTTATCAACTATTGGTATTCCCTTTTCACTGGCAATAAGCCGTGCTGTTTCCTCAGCTATCTCGCCGGTAATAGTGATGCACTGCGTCATATGCTCCATCGAGCCCATCACCATGTCTCGGGTCAGCTTTCGGCAGCATAGAGAGTGGCGTCGGGACAAAAAGAAATCATGCAGCTTGCGCGACAGATCCAGCGCCGTTTCCGACCTCGGATCCTTGGATTGTTTTCGCCCAAAGAACATTCCGATGGCCAGTACCCCGCCGGACAACGCGCCACAGGTGCAGCCGGCACCGCCGAAACCTACCGGAAAGCCGGAGGCTGCCGCCACTATCTCTTCTGGCCAACCGGCACCAAATTCATCGCCAATAGTCTTGACGACAGCTTCAGAGCAATAGTATTCCCAGGTGGAATAATAGCCTTCAGCGGTGCGCCGCACCCGTTCCAAATCAATTTCCAAGGGTTTGTTTATCATGAATCTATCTCTAATAGTCTTTAATTATTTTAGCCTATAATTCAATCTCCGGCAATTTCCGCCTTGCCTGTGGTAAAATCAGACATCATTTTGGGGGAAATTTATATTGCGCTACCTGTTGACCGGGCCGGATGATTTTTCGTTAAAAGCCAAACTGGCCGATATTAAGGCCTCCTTGGGCGATGCCGCCATGCTGTCCACGGCAACCAATGTCTTTGAAGGCGCCAAACTCAAAGAGGCGGAACTGCGGCTGGTAGTGAACGCCATGCCTTTCCTGTCACCAGTGCGACTGGTCATCGTCACCGGGCTACTGGCTCGTTTCAAGCCATCTGCCAACGGCAGCGTCAAAAAGAAATCCAAAGATGGGGACATTGAGGAACTGGCGGAAATCATCCGTAACACGCCGCCGTCAACCACACTAATTCTGGTAGAAACTGAATCCAGTAAGAGTAATCCCCTATTCAAAGCCGTCTCAGGCGAAGTTGAAAGCTATGATTTCCCGCTTCCGGATAAACCCAAGCTAAAAGAGTGGATCGGGCGCAGGGTCATGGATGCTAAAGGCCATATTACCCCACCGGCTATTAACCTGCTGGTGCAATATATCGGTGCCGATCTTTGGACCGCCGCCGCCGAGGTGGAAAAACTAACGCTCTACGCTGGCGACCGGCCCATCACCGAGGCTGACGTTAAGGCGCTGGTAGGCAACGCCCAGGAAGCCAGTATATTCAGTCTGGTAGACGGCATCTTTGAGCAGCGGCTCAAGGATGCCACTGAAGCGTTGGAGAGTCTTAAATCAGGTGGCGTTTCGTCAGGCTACATTCTTTCCATGATAGCCCGCCAACTCCGGTTGGTAATCCAATTGAAAGACCTTAAAAGCCGCGGTGGGAAAGATTTCGATATCAGACAGCGGTTGGGACTGACCAATGACTTCGTCTGGAGAAAAACATTGGACCAAGCGGGGCGTTTTCCCATCGCCCGCTTCAAAGATATTTACCGCAGGCTGCTAGAGGCTGATGTAGCCATTAAGACAGGAAGACTGGATGATGTCACCGCCATTGACCTTTTGGTGGCGGAATTGGCGTCACGGGCTTCAGATTAATTCGCCACGTACCTATGGGAATAAAAGACAGAGGGGAGTCTTAAAAGACTCCCCTCTGTCTTTGCGATATTAAATTGTACCGGGATTAGGCCTTGTGGCGGATGACTAGTTGCCAAGTCACAACCAGCAGGATGACGGCCGGCAGGCCGGTTACCAGCAGGAACATGTTGGCGGCGGTGGGCTCAAGCTCGGCCTGAGAACCGAAGTAGTTCTGGATGGTGAAGAGGAGCATGAACAGACCGATGAGTCCTATAACCCACTCATACCATTTCATGGTGATGTTCTTGCCCTTCAAGAAGCTGAAGAGCCAGATGAGGAACGCGCCGAGTAGAAGACCGATGATTAACCACATAGTGCTGGGTACCTCCTTACTTTTTCCTTATTATTCCCTTACTATTCGCTTATTATAATAGCTGCTGACACACTTGTCAATACCCTGTGTCCTAATGTTTTAATCGTAAAAGAGGTAAATCGCCTAAGTATTTATGCTGAATTTTAAAAAATAATCAAAAATAACTTCCGGTAAGGTTGCTAAATACTAAAATTTCACCCCCACCCCTGTATCGGCAAGGCATGTCGAGCCTGAGTCTCTCATATTAGATATTGCTTGATATTTGATTCTGTTTCAGCCTCCGAACTTCGATCTTCGGATTTTCCTATAGGGGAGCTACTCCAGCTTCCGCGCCGGCACCCGAACATTATCCTGTCGTCGTGTCAAGCCTTCCTGATCCAGCCGAGTAAGGAAAGGGATGCTGTACTTGCGGGAGAAGCCGGTTAAGGCGCTCATATCCTGAATGGCCAATTGCCCCTTGTCTTTAAGAATATCGATGACTTTCTGTTTGATCGATTTGTATTGCTCTGCAGTTAGCAGTATGCCTTCCGGTAGTTCGATGATCTTGCGCTGTTCCAGCATATAGCGCAGGACGTTGGACGCCCCAACCACCGTCTGCAACAGTTCGGTACGAGTCGGCGGCGCGGCGGGGTGCTTCTCAACAGCCTCTACAATGCGCTTTTCCATCTCCGTTTGTCCACCAGAAAGCTGTGGCCGATGGGAAGCCATGGACAGCGTGTCCTCGACGCGGGTAAGGCTGCCGTCCTTAATGAGTTCCGCAGTCAGCGCCGCAAAAAGCTCGACAGGCAGTTTTAATTTAGCGGCAACCTCTGCTTGGGCAACACCCTTCTTGAGCGGTTGAGCTTTGTGCTCCGCGGCTAGGTGGTTTAAGAGTGTTTGTCGGCACCCCTGCCAGAACGTGGCGTCAATGAGCCAATCGCCGCTGGTCACGATATCACCGTTTTTAGTCAGCGCATCAACTGTTTTGGTTATCATCTTTGTACTGTATGAACTGGCTTCAAGGAAGCCGCGGCGGGGTAAAAAACGTGCCTTATCGAGTTCAGTCAGCACCAGTACTTCCGGGGTAAGTGGTGAACGCGCTTTTAGTCGGTCGATACGGGCATCGGCGGTCTTGAGCTGGTAACGCTCTGCCGTCGGGTCCAGTATCTTACCGCCGCCGATGGTATCTACCGGTGAACTCCTTCTCAGTATAAATCGTTCGCCGATGAAGCCGGCTACCTCGCGCGGCAGGCGCAATTGCACCAGCGCCGGGCCAGATTCGAACGATATCGCCCGGCCGGACAGGGCTATTATCCGCGCCGATATTTCGGCAGTCTCAAAAAACAGCGTAAGTTCAGTGCCTGATTTAAGCGGCTGTTTTAGAGTCGGCAACAGACGCAGTTCAGCGTCCAAATAACGGGACAACGGTGTCTCAGCGCCGCGGCGGACGATGACGTCACCGCGTTCCAGATCTTCCTTCTTAACGCCGGACAGATTCAAAGCGACGCGGCTGCCCGGTCGCACCTGTCCAAGATGCTCTTTATAACTCTCAACGCTGCGGACCTGTGCCCTGATGCCTTTAGGCAGAATGGTTACTTCATCACCGACAGAAAGATTGCCGTGATGCAGTGTGCCGGTAATGACGGTGCCGGCGCCCTTGATGGTAAAAACCCGGTCAATAGGCAAACGCGGTTTGCCTATGTCCGCTTGGTCGGTGTCGGTCACCAGTTTTTCGATGGCTCTTTTAAGTTCATCAATGCCCTGACCGCTTTTAGCGCTGAATTCAATGATCGCCGCTTTTTCCAATGAAGTGCCAGCTAGATGTTCGGTGATGTCGGTTTTAACCATCTGCCGCCAGTCATCATCGGCCAAATCAATCTTGTTTAACACGACCAGACCACGTGAAATGCCCAATAGATCGATAATTTGCAGATGCTCTTCAGTCTGCGGCATCCAGCCGTCATCGGCGGCTACAATGAGCATAACGGCGTCAATGCCGGTCAGGCCGGGGATAACATTACGGACAAAGTGTTGATGCCCCGGCACATCCACCAGTCCAACCTTTTCCCCGTTCGGCAGAGAGAACCACGCGAAGCCCAAATCGATGGTCATGCCGCGGGCTTTTTCTTCCGGTAACCGGTCAGGGTCGATAGACGTCAGCGCCTTAACCACGCTTGATTTACCGTGGTCAATATGGCCGGCGGTACCCAGCGTGATCATTGGTTAAACTCCGAGAGCCGCAATGATGGCTTTGACCAGTTCAGCGTCCTGTGCCGGAAAGACGGTGCGCAAGTCAATAATGAAGTGTCCTTCATGAACACGACCCAGCACTGGAGACGTTCCCAGCCGCAGGCGGCGGCTGAATGCGTCAATATTACCTTTTATGGTGACAGCTACCAGTTTGGTCGGCAACGTCTCATCAGGTAGGGAACCGCCACCAGCCAAGCTTTCTCCGTCGATAACTTCAGCGCCGATGCCAGCCTCATCCATTGAAGAGACCACGGTCTTGCCCCGTTCGCTAAGGCTGTCGAGTGTGGCCGCCATCATAGCGTAGGCCGGCAATTTGTGAGTTTCCCCTTTAAGGTATTGCAACAAAGTGGCAGTTAGGGCGACGGCAGCATACTTGTCCACTCGCACCGCCCTTATTAGCGGGTGTTTTCTGAGCTGGTCGATAAACACTTTTTTGCCCAGGATAATGCCGCACTGTGGTCCGCCCAGCAGCTTATCGCCGGAAACACAGACAACATCGGCACCAGCCTCAAGTGCCTGACCGACCGTTGGTTCATGGCTCATGCCGTATATGGCGGTGTCAACGATAGCTCCGCTGCCTAGGTCATAAACCAGCGGCAGACCAAAATTATTAGCCAATTCCTTAAGTTCTACCAAAGACGGGTCATGGGTGAAGCCACGCAAGGCAAAGTTGGAGCGGTGCACTGAAAGCAACATGGCGGTATTGTCGTTGATTGCCTGCTCAAAATCGCGGGCAAAAGTTTGGTTGGTGGTGCCGACCTCGCGCATAACAGCGCCGGACTGAGCCATGACATCCGGCACCCGGAAACCGCCGCCAATTTGAACCAGTTCGCTTCTGGAGACGATGACCTCCCGTCCCTTGGCCATGGCGGTTAGTACCAGAAGCACTGCGGCGGCGTTGTTGTTAACCACCAACGCGCTTTCGGCACCCGTGACTATCCGCAGCAGTTTTTCCATCTCCCGGGCGCGTACGCCGCGCTCACCCGTTGCCAGATCGAGTTCTAAGGCATAATAGCCGCCCAGGATATTTGCCAGCGTTGATACAACTTCCGCCGACAGCGGCGCCCGGCCGAGGTTGGTGTGCAGGATAATACCGGTGGCGTTGATGACCGGCTGCAGCAGTCCCGGCCATTCTTCGGCTAGATGATTTTGTACTTTTTCTATAACATCGTCCAAGACCGGTGTTTTACCCCCGGCAGCGATGGAATGGCGGATTTCATCGATAACCGCCCGCACCGCCAGAGTGACGACGGGGTGGGAATATCGTTCGATGGCCGCGGTCAACACCGGAGCGGAGAGTACCTTCTCAACGGCGGGCAGCTTGCGGAGTTCATTTTGTATTTCGTTAGACATCTTCAGCCTCTATTCAGTGATGATTATGCGTCCTTTCGGCTCAGCCATAACCTCGCCGATGACAGTGGCAGCTGGGAAACCGCGTTCGCGGATGCGTTCGACCATGATGTCAGCGACATCCGCTGGCGCGGCGATGAGCAGACCACCGGAAGTTTGCGGGTCGAACATGACGTCCAGTATCCATTCTTCGACCGTGGCTATTTCCATATCCAGTATATTCTCTCTGTACTCCCGATTGGAGTAAGCGCCGCCGGGCACCAGCCCAGCCTCTGCCCACTGCCGCACTCCGGCCATCAGCGGAATCCGGGTAAAAGACAACTTGAAACTGACTTCACCCAGAGCGGTCATCTCCGCGGCGTGGCCAATAAGCCCGAAACCGGTGATATCGGTGGCGGCATGAGCGCCAAGCTCAGTCATGATCTCAGCAGCAGCCTTGTTGAGCGCTGTCATCTGGTTGATGACCATCTCTATAGCCGTGGCATCCAGTAGTTCAGCCTTGAGCGCTGTATTAAGGATACCGGTACCCAGCGGCTTGGTCAGTATCAGTCGGTCGCCAGGACGGGCACCGCCCTTGGTCAACACCTTGTCCGGATGGACGACGCCTGTGACGGATAAACCGAACTTTATCTCCGCATCCTTGACGCTGTGACCGCCCACTAATGCACAACCTGCCTCGTCGAGTTTGGAGAGGGCTCCGATCAGTATCTGTCGCAGTAGTTCTATATCAGTATCATCTGACGGGAAGCCTACAAAACTCATGGCTGTCACCGGTCGCCCACCCATGGCATAAACGTCAGACAGGGCATTTGCCGCCGCTATCTGACCGAAGGCGAACGGGTCGTCAACCACCGGAGTGATAATATCTATCGTCTGCACCAGGGCGATTTCAGGCGTGAGTTTATAGACCCCTGCATCATCAGCCTTTTCCAGACCGACCATTACTTCAGGATAAGTTTTGACGGGCAAGCCGCAGAGCGCTCTATTAAGGTCACCCGGACCTATTTTGGCCGCTCAACCAGAGTACGCGGAGTATTCAGTCAGACGTTTATCATCCATGTGGCTCACCCCCTTTCCTACCTGAGTGGGGTAAATTGGCGGAGGGGAAGGGAATCGAACCCCCCGCGACAGTTTGCGCCGCCGCCTACGGTTTTGAAGACCGCGAGACCCACCAGAGCCTATCCGCCTCCACTAGAGGGGTATTATATCACAAGATATTGAGATTGATGCCAGCGAACAGCTTTAAGTAACGATTCCTTATTAAAAATATGCAAAGTATTGCCATGAAGGTATTTTAAGGCTATCATTAATACTAACTTCGGCTGTTTAAATACTTCAAGGAGGCCGGTCATGATTAAAATTTCAATTCAGGGTTCCCGCGGTTCTTTCCACGATATAGTCGCCCGCAAAAAATTCCCTGGCGACTCGGAAATCATCGAAGGTGAGACTTTCAAACAAGTTTTCGAGGATGTTCATAAAGGCGTATCGGACTACGGTGTGGTGGCCATTGAGAACTCCATCTACGGCTCATTCTTGGATAACTATGACTACCTGCTTAAATATGATACCCGCATCGTCGGTGAGGAATACCTGCGCATCGTTCTGAACCTCATCGCTCTGCCCAATACCAAAATCGAGAATATCACCGAGGTTTATACCCACCCCATGGCCATGAACCAAGCGGAGGAGTGGCTGGAAAAGCATCCCAAGATGCAGCGCATTGAGAGTGATGACACCGCCGCCGCAGTCCGCTTGATTAAAGAAGACGATATGCACACTGCCGCGGCCATAGGCTCTGTGCTGGCGGCGGAAATATACAGCATGAAGGTGCTGGCCAAAGATATCGAAACAGAAAAGAAGAATTACACCCGTTTCCTGATCATTGCCCGACCGGACACGCCGTATGACCTGGACGCCGATCAAACATCGCTGGTTATTCGTGCTAAGAATATACCTGGGGCTCTTTTCCACGTCCTAAAATGTTTCAACGACGCGGGGATTAATCTTTCCAAGATCGAGAGTCGTCCGATTATCAGCAACCGCGCGTGGGACTATTACTTCTATTTGGACTTTGAAAAGGGCTTAAACACCCCGGCGACGCAGCGGGCTATGAAGGAATTGGAGAAAGTGGCCAGCATGATTAAGGTATTGGGCACTTATCGGCGGGATGATAAGGTCGACGAGGAATAAAATAACACTGCAATTATGCATAATTAAAGAGCCGCCCTCTCAAGAGGGCGGCTCTTTTTAATCTATTCGAACGCGATAATTATCCTATTAGATATGGATAAACTGATCAACAAGTTTCTGGATCTCGTCACCCTTTCCATAGAAGCGCTCACTTAAGTCTTTATCATCATAGTGATGGAGAATTTTAGCTAAGCTGTCAATAACCGATGCCGGGAAAATACCATCCTTTTCATAGATAGCACGGTCCTGGAGCAGGCTGTCCGCCGCTTCCCAGCAGGAAGCGGGCAACTGGGGCAGATTGCTCTGGATATCTTTGTTGTTTGATGAGAAAATATTGACATCAACATATAGTTTCTTGGCCAGATCCAGCGCATTTTCCATTTCCAGTCCGTGCTGCACCGCCACCACAAGGCCAGCCATAAGCAGGTGAATGTTAGCTGAGCCGTCTGGGGAGCGGAACTCTACTGTCTGGTTGTTGCTGAAATTCCGAGCGGTTTCAGTCTCATTCGGGTTGGCGTCGGCGGCCATATCCTTGGAGTGCAACCACCCTAGCGGTACCCGGACAAGACCTGAACGATTGCGGTCTCCCCAGCAGACGTTGGTGGGGGCTTCCTGATGCGGCACCAGTCTCAGGAATGAAAGAGGGATGGTGTTGCCAAAGGCAGTCAGCGACGGTGCCAATTGCAGATAGCCAGCGATGACTTTGCGGGCAAAATCATTCAGCTTGCCGCCTTCAACCATCATGTTCTGATCGCCCTTCATGACCCGGGTATGGACATGCATACCGCTGCCGGCGTGTCCAACAAGAATCTTAGGGGCAAAGGTAACGGTGACATTATTCCTCTGTCCAAGCATCCTTAGCATCCACTTGGCAATAACCAACTGGTCGGCAGCGTCTTCAACATTTACCGGAGAAAACTCAATCTCATCCTGCTCCATCTCATGATCATCGCTGGAGATGTGACCCACCTCAGAATGGCCGTATTTAATCTTGCCACCGGACTGGGCTATGAGGTTCATGGCCTCATATCTCAAAGTCTCCCATTTACAGAAAGGTGAGGATTCCTGATAACCCCCCTGCGCTTCAGTGTGGTACAAAGGTTGTTTTGGAGCAATAACATAATATTCCAACTCACCCATAGCTTCAAAACGCAGCCCCGTTTTTGCAGTCAGATTATCATGGGCTTTTTTGAGAATATTTTCCGGGGAACTGGCCAGTCGTTCTCCTTCTTTAGTGTAGTAAGTACCAAGTATGTCGAGTGATGGGATAGTGGCAAAAGGGTTGACGAAAGCAGTCTTATAACGGGGAACAACGTAAAGGTCGCTCGAAGCTGAATCAATATAGGAAAACAAGCTGGAACCGTCCACTCGCTCGCCAGCTGAAAGTATCTGGTCCAGTTGTTCCCGGCTGTTAATTATGAAATTTAAACTCTTTAACCGGCCGTCGCCGCCCAGATGCCGAAAATTGACCGCGGCGATATTGTTTTCCTCGATATACTTAATGATATCGCGCTTGGTGAATTCTGAGGCGGGCTTGTCCAGATACTGTGACAGTTTGTTGGCGTTGAGGTTGGGTGATGCTTTGGACATAAATTATTATTCTCCTAAATTTTATTTACCTATAGAACACTGAATGAACATTCCCAGAGAAACGCCCAAAACAAAAACCTCCCGGCAGGGCGGGGAACTTCATAATTGAACAGTTGCAGACCTATCTAACGATTGCCCGGACTATCGCGAAGTCCAGCGTGTTCTTAAAAATTGAACAAAGACCATAATATCTGATATCATGCGTTTTGATAATACGGAAAATATGCCTATTTATTACCTATATGATATAGGCATTATTAGGATTCTATGAAGATTAACCGGCAATCTGTAATTCCCCACCCTTCCCCGATTCAGGCTGATGGTTTAGCGCATCTGTGGAGTATTCCGCTTCCACCGGCTGGAACCGGACGTCTGGAAACAGCACTACGGGAGCGGATCAAGGAATTAAACTGTCTCTATGGCATTTCCAAACTGGCTGAAAAGCATCATTCAGCCCTTGATGCTTTTATTGAGGGATTAGTTAACTTTGTACCGCATTCATGGCAGTACTCCGAAAAGACCTGCGCGAGAGTAATCTTTAAGGATCTGACTTACCACAGCGACAATTTTCAGGAAAGCCAATGGTATCAATCAGCCTCTATCTGCCTTTATAAAGAGCCGGCGGGTGAATGCACGATTTTTTATACGGCTGAATTTCCTCCAGCTGATGAAGGTCCTTTTCTGAAGGAAGAACGTGCCTTACTGGATGCCATCGCCGATCAAATCAGCAGCATTGCAGAAAAAATATTCGCTGATCTGGAATTACAGGAAATGAACCAGCAGTTGAAACTGGAGCGTCAAGCCCTGCGGGAGACCAACACTGCGTTAAAGGTGGTGTTGTCCAGGAACGAAAATGAGAAGAAGGAAATCCACCGTGATATCAAGCACAATGCCGAAAGGATACTGTTGCCCATCGTCGACTCATTAGCCTTCCACCTGCCGCTTTCCCAGAGAAAGTACATTGATTTATTGAAATCAAATTTGAAGGAGATCACATCACCGTTTTTGAGCGGATTGGCCCGACATTTTTACGCTCTTTCTCCAACGGAATTAATGATCTGTAATATGATTAAGAACGGCATGACCACCAAGGAAATCGCCGAAACCCGCGGCGTTTCCTCTGCTACTATCAACCATCACCGCGAGAAAATCAGGCGTAAGCTCAAGATAACCAATCAGGATGTGAACTTGGCAACTTTTCTTCAACACAATATCATTGAACCAGAATAGCGACAGTGCCAATACTTGAACGGAAACCCAGCGTTCCTCGGCTATTAGCGATCATAGGCCGTCTCGATTGAATCATTGTCTTGTCAGCCCTATTTTATCGCTTTTACCCGCCCCACTTGGCCGCTTACAAGGCGCACTTTGATTCCGTGAGGATGAACAGAAGATTTCGTCAGAATATCTTTGACTATGCCTTCAGTCAGTTTGCCCGATTGCTGGTCGGCCTTTAAAACTATTGAAACCCGTAGACCCGGTTTGATTTCAGTACGGTTTGTCATATTCACTCTGCTGCTCCAATAAATTGGGGGGAACATTCATTTCACTGTATACAGGAAGTCTCACTCGAAATGGATGGAAACCAAATTCGTATTCTAATCCAGTCGCTGGATTCTTCTTGAGTGCTCAGGCCTTAGCCGAATATTTTGATGATTAAGATTCAATTCGTGAGAGGTCGGCGCCGATAAACACGATATGGTCCCGGTTCACCGCCGCAAAGTCAAAGTGATTGATTCCGTCAGCCAGCTTAACATCTAGTTCAACTTCGGTTAAAGGCAGAAATAATTCGTTGCGGTGGAGGGCGCCGGGCAGATCCTGCCATGTCTCGGCATATATCGCACCCTTGAGAATCACCTGTGGTAGTTCTATTTCGGTGCGTATCGGTTTCTTTTCCCGCATTGGATGTGTTTTTTCTATCCGGTAACTATCCAGGCATTTCCGTTCACCGACAAAAATGATATTGCTCCTTCGAGCGTATCGTGGGTTCAATAATGAAGTGCAACACTTGGAGAAGCAGGAAGGGGACTGGTACTCTAAGTGGATATGGGAACACAATACAGGCATTTGAGCATAGATGAACGGGAACACATAGCTCAGTTAAGGAACGAACACACAGGGTTGAGGGAGATAGCACGTCAACTTAGGCGTGACAAGGGGACCATATCGAGGGAAGTGAAGCGCAATGGGGCCCCACTATACAACAGCTATACCCCGTGTCGAGCTCAGCATCGTTCTGATGAGCGGAGAAGGACGGCAAGCCGCCGGGAGCGACTTAGAGACGAGATTATTAGGGGGTATGTACATGAGAAGCTTTTTGCAGGGTGGGCGCCTGAACAGATATCGGGTCGGTTGCCTTTAGAGCACCCGAGGCTGAGCATTAGCACTGAAGCGATTTATCAGTATATTTATGATGCAAAGTCTGAAGACCGGGAAGATCTGATAGCTTGTTTGCGGCGCAGCCACAAGAAGCGCAAACAGCGTGCAGTTGGCAGAAAGCAGAAAAAGACAAAGATACCGAATCGTGTATCTATAGAGGAGCGCCCTCAGGCAGTAGAAGGCCGCAGAACCTATGGTCATTGGGAAGGGGACAGCATAATCTCACGTAAAAGCACCTTTGCGCTCAATAGTTTAACGGAACGCAAAAGCAGGCTGATTCTTATTACACGGATGAAACGCAGGGGAGCTAAAGAGACACTGGATGCTGTAACTAACCGGTTAGGAGTATTGCCACAGAAATTCCGCAGAACATTGACCCTTGATAATGGGACAGAGAACACCAAGCATGAGGTAATCACCGAAGAGATAGGGGTTAAATGCTATTTTGCACATCCGTATGCCTCGTGGGAAAGAGGCACAAACGAGAATGCCAATGGCCTCGTTAGATGGTATTTCCCAAAAGGTACTGATTTCGCTAAGATAACTGACGATCAGGTGGCTCTCGTGGAAAGCCGGTTGAATAATCGGCCAAGAAAGTGCCTGGGATTTAGAACGCCGATTGAAGCAGCGGCTTCATCTGTTGCACTTCGACATTGAATGTGGGTGTTTCTACCTGAGTTGGCCAATCGTACGTCCATAAAAACAGACATCCTGATGACTGGTCGGTAGTAACTAGACTCAGGTGGTGACTAGAGACATATAACTATAAACGACTCTAGGTGAGGTTACAGCCACTTCGGGATTCCAGAGGTATTGTCCGCGACTTCGGCAGACATGAAGCGGCCAGATAGAGTCACAATCCACGCGAATATCCGGAATACCAGGATTCTCACGTGTGATGGACCGTGGTACGGCAGACAACATGAAACCTATCTACAACGATTTTTGCCTCGATAAACTCTTCTGCACCGTCTCCTGAAATGCATTACACCTATCAATAGCCACTGCTTTTATTTTTTCGGGCTCCTGAAGTAAAATTAGGCAACGTTGATCACACGCACTGTTACCAGTGGTGTTATAGAAGTCTTCAACAAAGTCTGTACCGAATGCTAGTGGAACATACACTTATGTCATTACATAGGTGGTTTTGACCTTACCCCAATCTTAGTGCCATCTGCATCTTAGTGTTTCCGTCTAGTTCCATGAATTCCTGGGGTGCCAACCAGCCCAATGAGCTGTGAGGTCTGACGGTATTATAATCCTTTCGCCAATCTTCGATGACATCCCTAGCATGTTTTAAACTCAGAAACCAATTGGTATTCAGGCACTCATCCCGTAATCTACCATTAAAACTCTCGGCAAAAGCATTCTCGATAGGTTTACCGGGGCGTATGAAACTTAGTTTGACTCCGTTGCGAAATGCCCACGCATCCATAGCTTTGCCAGCAAACTCTGGTCCATTATCCACTGTAATGACTTCGGGTAAACCTCGTCTATCAGCCAGTCCCTCCAAAATACCGACCACCCTGGCGCCGCTGAGTGAGGTATCAACTTCAATTGCCGGGCATTCCCTAGAATAGTCATCCACAATGGTAAGGGCACGAAAGCGCCGCCCTGTGACAATACTATCGGTGACAAAATCCATAGACCACTTCTGATTGGGTCTCTCAGGGGCCGGGACGACGACTCTGGCACCGGCCGCCCCCTTGCGCCGTCGCTTCTTTCTCAGTGCAAGTCCTTCCTCCCGATAAATACGCTCGGTACGCTTGTGATTAACCACCAATCCTTCCCTTTTGAGCATTACGTGCAGTCTGGGGCTGCCGAAGCGCTTTCTCCGACTGGCAAGCTCTTTTAACCTGTGACGTAAGACGGTATCGTCTTGTCTATGTGGCTGATAGCCGCAGGCAGTGCGGCTTAGATCTACCAGGAAACATGCCTTTATCGTGCTCAGCCCAAAACTACTTACAATGTGGGCAATTGCTTGCCGCTTCGCCTCGGGCTTAAGAAGTTTTTTGAGAGAAGCTCCTTCAGAGCCCTGTTATCCAGAGTCTGCTCAGCCACGATTTATTTGAGCCGCCGATTCTCTTCTTCTAGTGTCTTCAACCTCTTGAGTTCGCTTACGGTGAGACCACCGTATTTGGCTTTCCAGTTGTAGTAGCTGGCGTCGCTCATACCATACTTCCGGCATAGGTCAGCCACCGGGGATCCGGCTTCCCCTTCTTTGAGCACCTGAATGATTTGTTCTTCCGTGTACCTATTGCGTTGCATGTCGAGTCCTCCTATTCGCTATATTCTAGCGGAGAACTCTAAGTGCGGTTGGTATTATTTATGGGGGAAACGTCAGTTTGGCACAACTGATTATTAGATTAGTCTGAAAGGAACCAACCTATGAGAGTACTGCTGGTCAACCCTAGATCTGAAGTTAATCCCCGCTTCAGCACTTATGCTGTCTTTCCAAATGGCATCTTATTCTTGGCTGCTGTATTGGAACGTGCTGGACACGAGGTCCAGATCTACGACAATGTTGTGGACCAAAGAAAGCCAACTGACTTCATCGGTTTCAATCCACAACTTATCGGTTATTCGGTACTCACTGGTCCAGATATCACCCAAGCTATCATCCAATCTAAGGAGTTTAAAGATATACTGCCGCAAGCTACGATTGTTTGGGGTAATGTTCACCCGTCCTGCACACCGGAACAGACGATGGCTGAGGACTTCATAGATTACATCATCGTGGGCGCCGGAGAAACTCCACTACTGCAGCTTATCAATCATCTGGAAAAAGGCGTCCCAAAACCCGCTGAAATCGCTGGTTTGGTATACCGTGAAGGCAATAAAGTGATGATGAATGAGCGAGCCTCAGAGCTCAAGGATTTGGATGAATTACCTGATCCCGCTTGGCATCTCATAGATGTACCCAAGTATTGGCAGATATCTCTTAGCACTTCCAGAGGATGTCCCTTTCGCTGCACTTTTTGCTATAACTCTGCTTTCCACTCAGGTTACCGCGGCGATTTCTCGGCAGAACGTATCGTAGCCCAAGTAGTGCACCTGCAAAAAAACTATGGCGTAAAATTCATTCGGTTCTTTGAAGACAACTTCACCTTCAACCGCAAGCGACTACATCGTTTCTGTCAACTCGTCATTGACCAAAAGATTAAGTTCAAGTGGGATTGCGAGGCACGGGCCGATTTGTCCGAAAAAGACGTTGACCTGATGGCTCGTGCTGGATGTGTCTCAGTAGGCATCGGTGTCGAAACCGGCTCAAAGCGTCTTCTAGAATTCATAAAGAAAGATATGGACCTCGACGAGATGTTTAAAGGTTTTTGGAACGTTGTCCATCATCACATTTCACCACGAATCTACATCATGGAGGCGGTCCCCACCGAAACCCTTGATGACTATAAGTTAACCCGCGAACTGCTTCACAAGATGGGGGACACGCCTTATTTTTATATGCGTTTCGTTCCGTATCCGGAAACCCCACTATACAATTACTGTGTTGAGCAAGGACTGATTACGCCACCCAATAAGTTAGCCGATTGGCCTCATTTCTCCTACAACTTGGCTACTAGTGGCAACCTGTCACAGGTACCGACTGCCATAGTTAACGAATCCTTTGCTGAATACGCCCGAACTTACGCTTCCCGGCGGGTTCTTTTCAAGTGGCGTTACGACAAACAATTTTTTCTGGGTCTTATTAAAAATCCTCCGGAGTTTTGGGGTGCGGTTAAAGAACTCATCAAGAACACATTACCTGTAATGTTCAACAAAAATTCAAGCGAGTCGGGTATCAAACCTAAGAATGCCGAGTGAATAACAATATAGAAACAACCAACAAATAAGTTTGATAGTTGAATACATTGGCAACGCTGTACGATGAGGTATTAAGAAAACGGCCAGAAAAGGCCCGCCGAACCGTCTTCGGCACCGAGGATGCCTCGGATTTGGTGACGCGGGAATATCTAACTGAACATTAGATGCCCGATATTATACTTTGGTAGCTGATCGTTTATAGAGTATTGGTACAATTACTAGTACCACGCCAATAACAGTGAAACCTATGGCTAGCATCTCCAAAGGTTTGAGAGTATTTTCTATAAACTGAGGCAACCACGACTGAACAGCAACTGGTATGTCGGTGTCCGACGGTATAAAGCTTTCGGACATACTTTTAGTGACGAATACACCAATATACTCCATCACACCGAAGACCAAGAAGAAGACACCAAGGCTTCGGCTGCTCTTTTTCACATCCCTGTTGATGAGGATAATACAAACAATGGCCACCAGGATCAGGCCAATTACTGCCCAATAGGCCATCAAGAACCAGCCTACATATTTTTTAGCCTCAGCTAGGCTTTCTTCGGCATCGGTCAGAGCTTGGCTAAAATTCGCCGGAATCTCAGCACCTATCGTTTCTTCATTAATTTCAACACTGGCGGGGAAATTTACCATAAATGAGTCGAAGTAGTTGCCGTACTCAGCCCACAGCGTGGCCCTAGTTGTCTCCTTGAGTACATCCAGTGGAATGATTATGCTGAATTCCTGTCTGTTACCCAAGATATAGTCCATCACCGGTGGGATGATTATCTCTACTTGATTCCTAAGCCAAGGCTCCAGTTCACTCAAGATTTCACTTACCACCGGACCTGGGTCACCAATAATAATGGTCATATCTTGAGGCAGGTCGTTAAAAAATTGCTCATTGATGATGTCTTCGACCATAACCGATAGCTCAAATTTGTCTATGACGGAGATAATAAAATCGGCATTAAGGAAGTTTTCTTCCAGTGCTAGTTTCAAGTTAATGCTTGAATTATCTATTTTTAGATAATTCATTAAATCATCTAAAATATTGCCCACAGCCGTTTTTAGCTCTTGTTCTACTTCAGGCAACGTGCTGGTCAGTGCCTGTTGGACGCTTTGAGGCAAACCTTCTTCATCATCAGTCTGCTGACTGATTACTTCGTCAACTATTGCCGAAATATTGAGTTGATCAATCTGTTCGTTTAAGAAGTCGGTGTTTAAAGCGGTACTGTTGAGTGCAAAAGCAATGGTGAATACCGATACCGATAGAAATAGTAGTAAGCTCAGGAGAGTCAGTGTCAGACCCTTGAGGAAACCCATATCATACCTCCTATTGTCTGTTCTAACCTAACTCATGTTACTCCTGCCATTTTGGACTGTCAATAGATTTATGATGTATTTTTGAACCATGTTGCCAACTATTGGCAAACATCCCGGTATGCTCTACGAGAGATTCAACAACTTTCTATCACATTGGTTGCAATGATTCCGATGTATGTAGCAGAGTGAGAGAAGAAATTGGCAAGCTGTCGTGTACCTCAACCCGATCCGGGTATACCTAAATTTCTGCTTTTGTCACCCTAGAGGATAGGCGTTTATGGTCAAACGTTCGTGGGTATCAGATTGGTATAAATTAGACTAAATGACCTTTTTCAAGTTTGCTCAGTTCATCCTCTTCCTTTTCCATAGCTATCGCTTCCTCACATTCCCCTTCCAAGATGTCTTTCAAAAACACGACGCCATCTGTCTCTACAAAATCATGAAGCAGTAGTTTGATTTGATCACAAGATTCGAATTTGTTAATAACGTCTTCGGGGATATTTACTTCAAGCATCATTTTCACTATGTTTACACCTCCAATCCACTCTTCATTATACACCAACATCCAATACCTCTTTGTCATACTACTAGTGTCATTTAGGTCAATCGTACGTCCAAGAAATCAAACATCCCGATGATTATCTAGAGTAAATAGACTCAGCCAGTCACCAAAGACATATACCGTTGAGCGACTCTTGGTGCATTTAAAGCCGCTTCAGGATTACAGAGGTACTGCCCACAACTTCGGCAAACATGAAGTGGCCAAACGACATGATCATCCGCGCGGGCATCCGACATGCTAGGATTCTGGCGGGCGGCGGACGGTGAGGCGAAAGTGAAAGGTTGTTCACACCTGGGGCAGCGATAGGCTACGGTCTTCATCATTCCTCCGACAGGGTGGATTCACAAATATCGACCGGATTATTATTATCCAATTAAGCCGTGTTGGGTATCACCTAATAGGGCTAATTTGTTGATTACTTAGGTACTATTCAGAGGCTATCCCGCTACCGTTATGTTAAAATATCAAGGTGACTACGCCATACATTGACGAACAGGTGCGGCAACTGCCGGGCAGCCCCGGTGTTTATCTGATGAAGGATGAGCGGGGGCAAATCATCTACGTCGGAAAAGCACTCAATCTCAAGAACCGCGTTCGCTCCTATTTCCGCAACATTGCCAAGCTCGACGGCAAGACCCGGATGCTGGTGGCCGATGTCCGGGACCTGGAATACTTCATCACCGCTTCAGAGCAGGAAGCACTGATATTGGAACTCAATCTCATCAAGCGCCACCGGCCACGGTATAACATTATGCTCAAGGATGACAAGAGCTATCCATACCTTCATATCACCGCCGGTGATTGGCCGCGGCTGGAAGTAACACGGCGCTATGTGGAGGGCGACGGCCGTTACTTTGGGCCTTTCACCGATACCAGGAGTGTCCGCGAGGTGTTGGAACTATTGCGACGTATCTTTCCCTTTCGCTCCTGTACTAAAAACTTCAAGATGGTCAAACGTCCCTGCCTGGAATACGACATGGACCGCTGCCCTGCACCTTGCTCCGGCAAGGTGCTTATAGATGATTACCGTAAGTCTATTGACCAAATAATTCTATTTTTAGAAGGGCGACAGGAAACGGTGGTGCGCCGACTCCGGCAAGAGATTACAACGGCGGCGAATAAAATGGATTTTGAACGCGCCGCTCAAATCAGAGACCGTGTGCGCGATATTGAACAGGTTATTGCCGCCCAACGCATTGCTATACGTGCCAAAGGCGAACTAGACGCCGTGGCCTATACTCAGGACGGTGATGAAAGCTTTGTCATGGTTTTCTTCATCCGCGGCAACAAACTCATCGGACGAGAGCATTTTATACTAAAAGGAACCCGCGAGCAGCCGCCGGAGGAGGTGCTTTCCAGTTTTGTCGGCCAATTTTATAGTAGTGCAGCACACCTGCCGCCGTTTATCCTTCTTTCAGCACTTCCCCGTGACCAAGCGGTGCTGGAAGAATGGCTATCCGACCGCCGCGGCAGCCGAGTAAAGCTAACTGCTCCTCGCCGCGGGCCGCGGGTAGAATTGATGAACATGGTAAAAGATAACGCCCGGCAGGGGCTGGAACAACATAAACTTAAGCGACTGTTGACCGGCGCTGACGACGCCCGTGCCGCGCTCAACGAATTAGCGACAATACTGAAACTGACCAAGCCGCCACAACGCATCGAGGGCTATGATATTTCCAACATCCAGGGACAACTGGCGGTGGGCAGCATGGTAGTCTTTAACGACGGCAAGCCGGATTCCCGGCATTACCGCCGCTTCCGTATCAAGACGGTAGATGGCGCTGATGATTTTGCCATGATGAAAGAGGTCATCGGGCGGCGTTTCAACAAAGTCAAGGATGACACCGACGGCAAATGGGCTGCCCTGCCCGACCTTGTACTCATCGATGGCGGCAAGGGGCAGCTTTCAGCGGCAGTTGAAGCGCTCATAGATAAAAGCGTTGGTGATACAGCAATCATCGGACTGGCTAAGGAGAGGGAAGAGATATTCCTGCCTCGACAATCCGCGCCGATATTGCTCGATGAACGTTCCCCTGCCCGACGCCTGTTGCAACGGGTGCGCGACGAAGCTCACCGCTTTGCCCTGGGCTACCACGGTAATCTGCGACAGAAAGCGGCAATCGGTTCGGCATTGGACACCATTCCCGGCATCGGCCCGGCGAGACGGAAGGCGCTAATCAAACACTTCGGTTCCGTGACTGGTGTCAGAGCGGCGTCGTTGGAAGAAATCACCTCCGTCAAAGGAGTTACGGCGCAGCTTGCCCGGTTAATTAAAGAGAGTTTATAATCGCACTGTAGTATACGTAACACAGAGGAGACTTTTATGGATTGGCTTATAATTTTTCTAGTCGCCGATTTCCTGCTGGCTATACTAATAGGCATTTTTATTACCAAGCGGATAAAAGAGTGGAAAACGGCGCGGAAAAGGGAGATTAGCAAATTAATGACCACGGCGGAGCCAATCACCAAGACTTTCCGCCTTGCCGACGCTGAGCGGCTACCCGCTCCAGTGCGCCGATACCTTCAGAAAGTGGTCAAAGAGGGTGCGCCTTATATCACCACTACCCATCTCAAGCAAAGCGGCAAGATGCGTTTCAATGACCGCTGGATTAATCTTGATTCCGATCAGTACTACTCAATAGTACCGCCCGGTTTCATCTGGGACGCTAAAATGAAACTGGGACCGGCATGGATCACCGCTAGAGACCGCTATGTTGACGGCAAGGGTAACATGCTGATCAAGATATTATCATCTCTACAATTGTTCAATGTGAAGGGTAAGGAAATGGACCACGCTTCCATACTGCGGCACCTATCCGAACTGCCTTGGCTGCCGACGGCGTTATTGGCAGATAGCATTTCATGGGAAGCCGTTGATGACCATTCTGCCAAAGCCACCATCACCGACGGCACCCTCTCAGCGTCCGGCACTTTTCATTTCAATGATAGTAACGAAGCAATCGGCTTCAACGCAACGGGCCGCTTTCGCTCCGATACAGGCAAGATGGAACCGTGGTCTGGGATTTTCGGAAATTACAAGGAGTTTGGTGACTACTTGATTCCTATTGAGGCCAGCGCCGTCTGGAACGCACCGGGTGGGGATTTTGAATACATAAGGCTTAGTATCGACCAAGCTGAGTTTAACCTCAAATCAACCCCTTAAAGTAAATATCTCTCGACAGCCGCCGCCACCCCTGATTTGTCGACATCGAGAGTAATATAGTCGGCAATGGCCTTTAGCTCGTCACGAGCGTTACCCATGGCTATTTTCAGACCAGCCTTTTCCAGTAGTGACACATCATTGGTACCGTCGCCGATGGCCATAACGCAGTCGAGGTCAATGCCAAAATGCTTAGTCAACTGCTCAAGACCTGCTCCTTTGGAGACAGATGGGTCTACCACATTCACGAATTTCATCTCAGGATAGGCGGGAGTACGAGCATCGGTGCCGCATAAAAGCCTTTTGAAATGATTCATGAACAATAATGACTTAATCTCTTCATCATCATTGTGAATCATCAACTCACACTTGATGATTGTCTCCTGACCGACGATATCAGAAAAATCAGACAGTGTACTTTCCAACCCAAAAAATTGGCGGTGGATTTCGTCTGCCCAGGTTATCTCTTCTACAAAGTAGCGGTCAATGGCATAAAGTTCCAGATAAACCTGATTCGCCCGGGCAAATGCGACGGCGGATTTAAGTGTTTCAGTTTGAATTGGTTGAACATACACCGTCTCCCGATGACTCAGGTCATACACCAGCGCCCCATCAAAGAAAATGTGGACCCCGTCGAGTCCCAGTTCAGCTATGATACCACGGCAAGCATCTATGACCCGCCCGGTGGACAAGGCAACATTAACCCCTTTGGCCCGTGCCGCGGCGATGGCCTTTTTATCGGCATCGGAGATACGGCCGCGGGCATCCACCAGCGTGCCGTCAATATCTACTACTAGTAATTCGTATTTGCGGTTCAATAACTTCCTCCAAAGATAACTTCAAATGATACCAGAATTTCGCGGTAAAATTCAGAAAGCCGATGCTGACAGTTACCGCCGCCATCGGGTACAATAACCACTATGAGTCAGAAAAGCCTCACGCCGCTACGCGCCCAATATCTCAACATTAAACAGCGCTATCCCGATGCCATTGTCTTTTTCCGTTTGGGCGATTTCTATGAGACCTTTGACGCCGACGCCGAACTAACAGCCCGGGAACTTGAAATTGTGCTCACAGGCCGAGAAATGGGTAAAGGTGTCAAGGTGCCCATGGCCGGCATTCCATATCACGCCTTGGATAACTACTTGGCACGACTTATCGGACGCGGTCACAAGGTAGCCATCTGCGAACAGACCAACCACCCCAGCGACAATAAAGGGTTGATGGAACGAGAGGTAGTCCGGCTGGTGACTCCAGGCACCGTCGTAGAACCGAGATTGCTTGATGGCAAGCGTAACAACTACCTGGCGGCGGTGGCACCGGGACCGGATGAGGCGGGTATCGCTTTCATCGACATCACCACCGGCGAATTCGCCGCGGCACAGATACCGCTTTCCCGACTTGAAGCGGAATTGGAACGCTTACGCCCGGCGGAGATTATTTTGCCCCGGGATTCCGGCTTTCAACCCAAAATAAAAACACCGGTGACTAAATTCGATGAAAGGGATTTTGAACCAGAAACTGCCGCTGAGAGGCTTAAGGAAACATTCGGCGTCAGTACGCTGGAGGGCTACGGTGTAGCGCGGCTGCCGTTGGCCACAGCCGCTGCCGGGGCAATTATCAGCTATCTAAAAGAAACCCACAAAGGCACCGTCGCTGGCATCAGCCACTTATCAGCTTACTCCGTCAGCGACTACATGGCCCTTGACGAAAACACTGTCGTCAACCTGGAGATCTTTCAGAACGCCACCACCCGCATCGTTGCCGGTTCACTTTTAGGAGTGCTCGACGTTACCCGGACACCGATGGGCGCTCGGCTCTTGCGGCGATGGTTAGGGCAGCCTCTGTTAAGTCTCGAGGAGATAAAAGAAAGACAAGAAGCCGTAGACTGGCTGTTCCGGAATCATCTAGTCCGCTCGGAGATAGGGCGCTGGCTTAAATCATTTGCCGACCTTGAAAGGCTGGCCAACCGCGTCCGCAGCTTCACCGCCCTGCCACGAGAGATCATCGCCCTCAAGCGGTCGCTGGAAGCGGTGCCGGAGTTGGGACGAGCTCTTAACGATGCAGCAGTAAACAAGCTTAAAAACAACCTCAAAGAACATATTGATCTCATCGCCTTAATTGAAAATGCTATCGAACATGAACCGTCAGGAGCTGTGGGTGAAGGCGGTGTCATCCGCGCCGGTTTCTCTTCTGAATTGGATGAACTAAGGGATATGGCCACCGGTGCCAAAAGTTATATTGCAAAACTGGAAGCTGAAGAGCGCGCAAAGACCGGCATCAAGAATCTCAAGGTGGGCTACAATCAGGTCTTCGGCTACTATCTGGAGGTATCCACCGCCAATCTGGCACAGTCCCCAGAGCGTTTCATCCGCAAGCAGACGCTGGCCAACGCTGAACGCTACATTACGCCGGAGCTTAAAGAGTACGAAGCCCAGATTCTCAGTTCCCGCGAACGGCTGGCAGATATGGAGACGGCCATCTACCGCCGGGTGCTAGGGCAGATTGCTGAGTCAGCTGAGGCACTACTGGCTCTGGCCGACACCGTCGCCCAACTGGATACGCTGACCGCCTTTGCATCGGTGGCGGCGGATAATAGTTATGTCAAGCCCATCATCAACAACAGCGCCGATATGCGTATCACCAGTGGCCGTCATCCGGTGGTTGAAGACAGCTTACCACTGGGTCAATTCATTGCCAATGACACCACGCTGTCGGCTGATGAAGGCCAGGTAGTCATCCTCACTGGCCCCAACATGGCCGGCAAATCCACCTATCTCAAGCAGACAGCGCTCATTGTGCTAATGGCTCAGATAGGCTCCTTTGTCCCCGCCACAACCGCCGAGATCGGTCTCACTGACCGCGTATTCACCCGCATCGGGGCGCACGAGGATCTGACAACGGGCAAGTCCACCTTCATGGTAGAAATGGTGGAAACGGCCAATATCCTGACCAATGCCACTTCAAAAAGCCTATTAATCCTAGATGAAATAGGCCGCGGTACCTCCACCTATGACGGCCTAGCCATCGCGCGCGCCGTGGTGGAGTTCATCCATGACCACATCGGCGCCAGAACGCTGTTTGCCACCCATTATCATGAATTGGTAACACTGGCTGGAAGCCTGTCCGGTGTGCGTAACTGCAATGTGGCGGTGTCGGAGGATAAAGGCGAGGTGGTCTTCCTGCATCGCATCTTACCTGGAGGCGTGGACAAAAGTTACGGCATCCACGTGGCCAAATTAGCCGGGTTGCCGAAGCCCGTCATCAAACGGGCCACCGAGGTACTTCTGGAACTTGAATCGATCAAAGATAAAACAGCGGCGAGTGTTAAAAAGCCCACCCCAACACCACAACTCTCGCTATTCCAGCCTCCACCGCCTCAGGTCGTTGAAGAACTGTTGAAGCTCGACATTGATTCGATGACACCAAGGGAAGCGTTGGAGAAGTTGTATGACCTCAAACGACAGGGGGTGGAATAAAATTCCACCCCAGAAAAACTGACCGTTGTGCCCTGCCTCGATTTATTTTTTAGTTCGATAAAGGCTAACGAAGGTTCCCAAACTCAATACCGCTGAGAATATCCCCAATCCGGCATGTATTTCTGTTCCTTTGAGAGCGCCAGTGGCGATAATCGCGATTAGGGTAACCAAAGCCAAAATCTTGGACAGATTCATTTCTTATTCCTCATTCTATTATGTTAAATTAGATAACGAGTCTATTCGTATCTAAGTGCATCCACCGGATCCAACCTGGCGGCGCGATTTGCAGGGTACAATCCTGCTAGAAGGCTTACAACGGTGGTCAGAGCAATGACTCCGGGTATCAGCCAGATAGGAAAGGCTGTCAGGTTAAAGCCAGGGAAATCAGCCAGGAATGTCCGTGCGCCGATGAAGTTGAGCGTCTGTCCAGCCAGCAGCGCCAGTCCGCCGCCGACAGCGCCGCCCATGAAACCCAGCGCCGCGCCTTCCATAGTGAACAGCGCCCGGATATTGCCGCGGGTAGCCCCGACAGCCCTCATCACGCCAATCTCACGCGTGCGTTCATGAATGGCCATGAGTAGCGTATTGATGATACCGATGGCAGCTACGACCAGGGCAATGACGCCAAAGGCCGCGAGTCCAATTTGAATGACGCTGAAAATGCTGTTTATCTGTGCCAGTATATCCTCCGGAGTAGTGGCGGAAAAACCCAGATCCCGCACTGCCTGAGCTATTGCGGGTACCTGGGAAGCATCCGCCGCTTTCAGTTGCAGGAAAAAGCCTGGCTGCGCTTCGGAATAGCGTAGCGTGTTATCCTGATAATAGCGCGCCATTTCAATGGCGTCGGTATGGGGGATTAGCAGTTCAGCGCTGGAGACCTGCTTGTCAATGACGCCGACGATAGTAAAGGTATAATCTTTTGATTCAAGCGTGTAGGCGTTCTGCTTGCCGACGTTGACAGTGACGGTACGTCCGATGACCGAGCCGTCATCTTGCCAGCCAAAGGCGTCGAGATAGTTGTAAGCGATAAGCGCCACACCGCTGTCGCCGTCGTTAAAGCTGGCACCTTGGTAAAGCGGCCGGATGGCGGCTTCATATTCCGCCACGCCGGAAACGCTGACAGTATAGATTTTATCGCTGTCATCAGGCTGAACGTAACGGGAAGAAACACTGACCAGATAATCGACACGCTCAACACCCGGAATAGCCTTGAGCTTCTCGACATCCTCTACCTTAAAGGGATTTATTACGGTGGTTTCAGACGTGTTTATCTCTTGCGGTCCGCCGCCCCCGCCAAAACCCCCGATATCGCGGCCTGAGGAAGCAATTACCGCTGTATCCGGGAAATTCAGACCGAACTGGCTGACAACGAAAGCCTGCAAGCCAGAGCCCAGCGACACCACCAGTGAGATTAGTAAAGCGCCGATAACCACCGCCGCCACTGTTAGGGACGTGCGCATTTTGCGTCGCCACAGATTGGAAAAAGCCATACTGAAAAGTTCGTTAATTTTCACGCCGATTATCTCCCGTTATCAGTCCGTCACGCATGGTGATCACCCGCCGCGCCCGACTCGCTAATTCAGCATCATGAGTGGCCACAAGGAGAGTGATCCCCTTCTCCACGTTAAGGCTGCCTAAAAGATCCATGATGCGGCCGCCGTTGGCGGTGTCCAGGTTGCCAGTCGGTTCATCGGCGACGATAAGGCCGGGATTGGTGACCAAGGCACGCGCAATGCTGACGCGCTGGCGCTCACCGCCGGAGAGCTGATTGGGACGATGGTCGGCGCGTTGTCCCATACCAACCGCCTCGAGGGCTTCTTTAGCCCGCTTCAATCGCTCGACCTTGCTGACGCCGCTGAAAATTAGCGGAATAGCCACATTTTCAATAGCCGAATAGGTCGGATGAAGATGAAACGCCTGGAAGACAAACCCAATATTCTGGTTGCGGTAAGCAGCCAGGTTCGTATCCGAAGCCCGGCTCAAGTCTTTGCCGTCAACAACAATGCTGCCGGCAGATGGTGTATCCAGCCCGCCGATAAGGTGCAAGAGGGTGCTTTTGCCGGAACCTGACGGCCCGACGAAGGCAGAAAATTCACCTTTGGGTAATTCCAAACTGACACCAGCCAGAGCGTGGACTGTCTCTTCCCCCAAGCGGTACTCTTTTTTCAGATCTTTAACTTGAATCATAAATTCCTCAATCAGTTAGTCCCGGCGGCTGAAAGCTATCGCCGACAATGTCAGAAAGATTAGCCCAAAGACTATTATTACCATAATATCATCTAAAACACTCATGGTGTGACCGAATACGGTAACGCTTATCACTGAGTCCGATGCCGGAGCGCCCAAAAACAGCTGGCGGACAGCATCAGCACCATAAGTCAACGGATTAACCTTTGAAAGAACGCCTAACCAGGCCGGCACATTACCGAGTGGAAAAAACACTCCAGAAGCAAACATCAGAGGCAGCAATAGTACCTGCATCACCATCTGAAACGCTTGCTGGCTTTTCATCCGGGAGCCCAACAACAGACCCAAACCGGAGAAAGACATGGAGATCAGAATTAAAACAGGTATAAGTTTGATCACCAATCCCAGATCAAGAGAAACATCCAAGAACGGAGCCAACACTAGCATTACCATACCCTGAATAAGCGCTACAATAGCAGTGCCGATAGCTTTTCCGGCAATAATGCCGGTGCGGGGCAAAGGCGCGACCAACACTTCTTTAAGAAAACCGAATTCCCTGTCCCAGACAATGGATAATCCGCTCATTAGTGATATCTGAAAGGCCGTCATGGCAATGATGCCGGGGTACATGAACTGAGTGAAATTCACGCCGGGCATTAAAGCGCCAATAGAATTGGAAAAACCGGCGCTAAAAACTACCAACAGTAATACCGGCATTGTAAAAGATGAAATCAGCCGGGTCCGATTGCTGAAAAAGCGTAATAATTCACGATATGCTGTAACCCATATGGCACGAAAGGTTAAATTCATCAATGCATACCTCCACCCATCTTGCGTCGTTGTCTTATCATGGTCAGCGGGTCAGCAGCTTCAGACCGAATTTCCCGGCCAGTATGCTTAAGAAAAACATCATCAAGTGTGGGTCGCCGGATTCCGACTGACAACAGCTTTCCTTGAAAATCTTTTACGAATTCGGGTAAAAATTCCTCGCCTTTTTCCACACTGAACAATACACTTTCATCTTTAATCTGGGCATTGATACCGTATTGTTGTTGGATTTCCATCAAAGCAAATTCATTATCGGCAGCTTTGATGGTGACCAGGTCTCCCCCGACGCTGTCTTTCAAAGTCGCTGGGGTATCCAGCGCAACAATTCGGCCATGATCAATGATACCGATACGGTTACAGTTTTCAGCCTCTTCCATATAATGGGTAGTCATGAAAATAGTGAGGTTAGTCTGTTCCTGAAGATGTTTGATATGATCC
>FLOH01001491.1_pt1 | contig 36552 bp, 40 predicted proteins | sample 756751 | NCBI WGS metagenome assembly FLOH01 (sample SAMEA4026879, study PRJEB14308) | marine metagenome | biome: coastal water; material: water | depth 74 m
TAATGTATACCGCGGCAGCATCAGACTTACCTGGTAGAGACACACTTCTTTACTCAATCGCAGGGCCAGGAGACCAAAACTTTAGCTTAGAAGAAGTACAAGCCATACCATCTTACACTATTACAGGCGATACAGCCCCTTGGCAAGAGTCTGCTATTAATATAGGGCAACAAGGTATAGGTGAAGCAAAACAAGAAGTACAAGAGATTGCAGGGCTAGGAGCAGGAGGAACAGCTTTGCAAAATCCTACTATTATCTCTGGAGAATTAATAAAACAACAAGCTACTGACTTAGAAGACAACAATACAAAATCAAGAAGCAAGGTGGTTAAATACCAAGTGAGATCAGGTGATACGATAGGAAGAATTGCTGAATCTTATGAAATTAGTGTAGAAACCATTTTATGGGCTAATAATCTAACAAGTCGTTCTTATATTCGTCCAGGAGATGTGCTTAATATTCTTCCTTCAACTGGGGTGTTACATAAAGTAGTACGAGGAGATAACTTAAGTAAGATCGCTAAAGAGTACCAAACGGAGACAGATGAAATTATAAAGGCTAATAAACTCCAAAATGATGGTTCAGATATTGTTATTGGAGAAGAATTGATTATTCCAGGTGGTAAAAAAACAACAATATACGTAGCAAAAAAGACACCTTCAAGAACGCTAGGAAATATTGCGGCACCACCACCATCAGTATCATCACCGGCTGGTTCTGGGTATATTTGGCCTACTACAGTAAGAAGAATTACCCAATACTTTGGTTGGAGACATGATGGTCTTGATATCGCTGGGCCAGTAGGTACACCGCTATATGCAGTAAGAGATGGTAAAGTAAATAAATCACAATGTGGTTGGAATGGTGGATATGGTTGTCATGTAAGAATTGACCATGGAGGTGGGGTAGTTTCTCTCTATGGACATGCGTCTAAACTATTAGTAAAACAAGGTGAAACAGTAAGACAAGGACAAGTAATTGCCTTAATGGGATCAACAGGAAGATCTACCGGCCCCCATGTCCATTTCGAAATTCGTGTAAACAATAGACATCAAAATCCTTTCCGTTACGTTCGATAGTGCATTCTATATTGCAGAGCTTCGGCAATATGCTCTGTTTTAATAGTGTCTTCTTTTGACATGTCGGCGATTGTTCTTGCTACCTTAATAACCTTAAAGTAAGACCTCGTAGAAAGAGAATAAGTATCAGCGGCTTGTTTTAATAATAGCTTGGCCTCTTGAGAAAGAATACAAAATTTCTTTATTTCTTTTGTGCTTATCTCATTATTTAGTTTTGTTGCTTTATATCTTTTTTGTTGAATGTTTCTTGCCTCTAAAATTCTTTTTTGTACCATGCAACTTGGCTCAATTGATTCATCTTTTTCAAGTTCTTCTATAGGAATGCGAGGAACTTCAATATGAAGATCTATTCTATCTAATATAGGTCCACTAATTTTTTTTGTATAACGCAATACTTCAAAGGGTGAACAGGTACAGCTAATTTTTTCATCATTAGCATAACCACAAGGACAAGGATTCATACTAGCTACAAAAATAAAACTAGCGGGGTAGGTTGCGCTTCCTTGTGCACGTGTAATTGTCACTGTATTGTCTTCTAAGGGTTGCCTAAGTGATTCTGTGACTACACGCTCAAACTCAGGAAATTCATCTAAAAATAGGACTCCTCTGTGAGCTAGAGATACCTCACCAGGTAAAGGAGTTGAGCCACCACCAATAATAGAAGTGTTACTCGCTGTATGATGAGGAGACCTAAAGGGCCTTTTTTGTTGTAGGCTGTGGGCTGTTGACTCTCTTCTTGATACAGAATATATTTTAGTCACCTCAACCGCCTCTTCTTTGGTTAGTGGGGGTAATATTGAGATAAGAGATTTAGCTAGCAAAGTTTTACCCGATCCTGGTGGCCCATGAAGTAGTATATTGTGACCTCCTGTAGCCGCAATTTCAAGAGCTCTTTTTGCAAATTGGTGTCCTTTAATTTCAGAAAAATCACAATTATACTTGGCGGGTATTTTATTTAATTCATTAATGTAGGTATATTTTTCTAATTCTTCTTGGTTTTCTATAAAAGTAATAAGATCATTTACATGTTTTATTGGGTAGATATCTATTCCATCTACAAGACTCGCCTCTTGTTTATTTTGATCAGGAACAATTACTTGAGTAAATCCATTTTTTTTTGCAAAATCTACAATAGGAAGTACTCCGTTTACTTCTTGGACCCTACCATCTAGTGTTAACTCTCCAATTAATAGAGTTTTTTTATATGTTTTTTTGTAATAGCTTAAAAGTAATGCAAAAAAAATAGGAAGATCAAACCCTGAGCCTATTTTTTTAACATTAGCTGGTGCCAAATTGATAGTGATCCTCTTTTCGTAAGGAAATGGTATAGAAATGTTTTTCCATGCTGTTCTCACTCGTTCTTTAGACTCTCTTATTGTCGCGTCAGGTAAACCAACAATAGTTACACCTGGCCACCCTTGTGCAATATTAAGCTCAACTGTAATTTTGGTACAGCTTAAGCCATATACTGCAGCAGTATATGTTTGTGTATGCATATTTCCCCTCCCTTAATGTATTATTATTTTTTGTTTTTAATTATTAGAATTATACCGATGAGTATCATAATGTCAGCAATATTAAAGACGCTACCAATAATTCTGATGTAATCAATCGTTATATTAAAAACAACTCTATCTATAAAATTAGACAAAGCACCAAATAATACAAGGAAATATGCTAAAAGTATGCGTTTTTCTTCTTTTTTTATAAAAAAGTACAGTAATATTAAAAAAATAGGGGTGACGATGTGTAAAAAAAATTGAGGTATAGGTATAGAAAATGCCACCCCTGTGTTCGCAAAATACTCCCAACCTATAAAGTTATTAAAAAAAAGATGACTAACGGTTTTGTTACTAAAAGCGAGATATTTTAAAAATCTATCAATTATAAAAAGCAATATAATAAAAAAAACAAAATAATTTGTCTGTTTATTTGTAAGTTTGTTTTTTTTCATAATAAATTATGTAGAAGGATATAAAATTTGTGTAAAAAAAAAGTAGCTCCTACACCCGAAATATGATTTTAAGGCTGGAGCTACGGGTTGCCCCGTAGGTAAGGCACATATCCATTTGTTGAATAGGTATCTTCCCCACGGGACGATAAAGACTCATTGTCCATTCAAGAGGCTAGGTATTCGGTAAGGGTGTTCTAGGAAGACCATTACATTAGTGAAGACCGCCAAATTCGGGCTCTGCGTCCTATATTGACTTTTGCTTGACGTTTATTGTTTATGTTTATATGGGAGCGGCAGCACGATATCAAAATGATATGGGCGCTCAACCAAGTGTATGTTAATGTTAGGCGTCGAGCTCGAACAATAAAGAATAGAGTGATGAGTAACCAGCTTGCACACATACGAGATGTGAACAACTTGGTTTTAAACTTTTTTTGAAATGAGCCGTTTGAATCACTTATGTACATACTATAGCAGTTTTAGGCCCTTTTGTCAATAATCAAACCAAAATCAGCTAAGTTTAGCAAAGAAAAAAAGTAGTTTTTTTTACAAAAAAGTGAGAATGCCACTTTTTTAAGGTGTTTTTACCAAAAATAGAGAATTTTATTTCATTTTTATATAAATTTAAAAAGTATAAACTAATCTATACTTTTAGAAAATTAAGAGAACAAATGTCTTGTTTCTCCACAGTTTTGGCAAGTTATGCACAGAGTTGTACACAGTTTGTGTATATTCTGTGTATTTTTTAGAAAAAATCGGTGATTTTGTCGTTTTTTTAAACTTTTAATTGAATTATTCATTAAATTTAATATATTTTTTTACAAATTACATGATTACAGGCAACTTTGAGTAGTAATTTGTAAAAAGGAGAATATGAAAAAAATAACATACGCGCTTATATTATTAGTAGGTATAAGTATTAGTCCTAGTGTAAAGGCGCAAGACTGTGTAAGTAACCACACTACCGCAACCACGAGTACTGCTACAGAGAAAAATAATAGTTTAAGTAACGATATTGTTGCTATTAAAAATGCTTGTAATGGGTGCTTAGTAAGAATTAGTGAGGTTTTCCCTAATCCTAAAGGAAGTGATGACCTAGAATTTATTGAATTAGAAAACACATCAGGAGAAAAGGTATCAATAGGAGGTTGGAAAATTATGGATTCTGCTAAAAAAGAGTATATACTACCTGATACCATTACTATCACTAACTTTTTTTCTATAGATAAGGCTCAGTCTGGCATATCTCTCAATAATTCAGGGGTAGAAGAACTTACTCTTTTTGATGGGGAAGGTATATTAGTTGATACGTTTAGTTACTCAGATTCTAAAGAAGGATTAAGTTATTCAAAATTAATAAGTGATTTTGACTGGACTAATCCAAGTAAAAATAAAATAAATTTACCTATAGTTAGTAAAGAATTGGTTGGTAAAACCACAGTAGAAAATAGCCTTGACGCTACAGAAACTGTTATTACTAGCACAATAGCGACAAGCACTGCTACAACGACGACGTTAAATGAGGTTGCCACAGCTAGTAGCACCAACCCACTATTAGGAGAGTCCAAAAAAAATAATGAAATTACCGTTGATAATGTAAAATTACTAGTTATCTCAGAAATTTTCCCTAATCCTAAGGGGATTGATACTAAAAATGAGTTTATAGAATTATATAACCCAACAACCTCAACAATTAATCTATCAGGTTACTACCTAGACGATGATGAGGGTGGTTCAAAACCTTTTTTAGTAAAAGATACACAAATATTAGCAGGAGAATACATTGTATTTTTAAGAGAGACTACAGGAATAGCACTCAATAACACTTCAGATAAGGTCAGATTATTAGATAGTAAAAATATTGAAGTAATAAGTACCTCTTATAAATCTCCAAAAGAAGGAGAATCATTATCATTGTTTGCTGGTGATTATATTTGGACAACAGATGTGACACCACAAGAAGAAAATAACTATATAGATGTTTTACCACAAGAAACAAGTGCACTCTTTTTATTAGAGGAGCTTGAAAGTGCTACAGAAGGAGAAAAAGTGCACGTGCAAGGTGACGTGATGGTGCTGCCAGGTGAGCTCAGCTCGCAGTATTTCTATATTCAAGACAAAAAGGGAGTACAGGTGTACTTATATTCAAAAGATTTTCCTAGTTTAGAATATGGTGATCGCGTAGTCGTCACAGGAGAAATATCAAAATCTTCCTATGGAAGACGTATTAAGGTGGCATCAAAAGATGATATTGTCTTCATAGGAAAAAATGATCTGATTTTACCACTTGTTTTAACAGAAGAATCATTTGACGAAACAACTATAGGAGAGTTGGTTGTTGTAAAAGGAATAGTAAAAACATGGACTAAAAACAGCATAGTAATAGAAACAAGTTTTGGAGAAATAAAGGGAAATATTAAAGAATCTACATTAATTGCAAAACAAGATCTTTTACCTCAACAAAGCGCAGAATTAACAGGGATTTTAGTCAAAAGTGGTGATTCTTACAGTTTATTGCCTCGATCGCAAGATGACATTAAGTTACTTAATATTAGCAAGACTAGTACTTCTACAGTAACAACTACTCTCCCTGCTATCACTAGAAGCATAGACAACTCAGAATTTACTCTAAGCCCCACAATAAAATATATATTAATGACTTTAGCCTTTTTATCAATAGGAGGTGTTATTTATGCGGGGTATCAGTTATATAAAAAAGAAATGATACGTGATAATTTTATAAAAAAAAGCTTATCTTAGCAAAAAAATAGCCTAAATTTAGGCTATTTTTTTATTCTTGGCTTTGTGGCCTATCAAGAACTAAGGGATCAACACTTCGTTCGGTTTCTGTAATTTTAACTATATCTTTGTCTATCTTTGCAAGCTCTTTATAAGCTGTATTATAATGGTTTACCGTTGTTGACATGCTATTACCTAATTTTTTCATGTATTCTTCATATACTTTTATATGCTTTTGAAGTGCTTGTACATTTTTTCTTATTCCTTTTGCGCTTTCTTCTATCTGTAGTGCTTTTAGCCCTTGTAGTACTGTTTGTAGATAAGCCGCAAAAGTGGTGGGCGATACAATTATAACTTTTTTTGCCTTAAAGGCGTATTCTACCAAGCTTCTTGTGTTTACTTTTACTGCACCAACCTCATTTACAAGTAAATCATAGTAAATAGCTTCAGAAGGTATAAACATAAAGGCAAAATCAAGCGTCCCCTCTTTTGGTTTAATATATTTGCTTGTCTCATCAATTCTTTTTTTAAGATCATTTTTAAAATCCTTCTCTAAGCTTAGCCTAATATTTTCATCTTCTTCATGAATAAGCCTTTCATAATTTTCTAGTGAGAATTTTGCATCAATGGGAATAATTCCTTCTTTTGTCATAATGGCAGCATCAACAATCTCACCACTTTCAAACTTATATTGCATGCTAAACGCTGTAGGAGGAAGGATATTCTCTAAAACTAGCTGTAGGCCGGCCTCTCCTAAGTTCCCTCTCTGCTTTTGGTGGCGTAATACTTTTTCTAAATTATTGAGCTGTTCAGAAAAGTTGATTACCTGCTGGTTCGTTTTATCTAAACTAGTGAGCTTTTCTGTTATATCAGCGATCATTTTGTGGCTTTGACCAGTAATACCTTGCATTATTTTAGTGCTTTGACCAAAATGATCTTGTATAGTTTTACTAATATGGTGTTGGTTTTGTGTTTGAGATGCTGCGGTTTGAGAAAACTTAGCATCCATGGTTAGGTTGATATTTTGTATTTGTTGTTGTAACATCAAAAAAAGCTTATCATCATCAGTAGATGTTTGAAGCTCTTGAATTTTTATGTACATCTTGTACACTGTACCTAGTGTTAATATTAGTACAGCAAGTAATATTACGAGCAATAGCGTTTGCATATAAGTTTATTTTTAATGAATATATATGTTACCAAAAAGGAGAACGTTTGTACACCTACAAATATTTATTATTATAAAAGAAATAATAAATATTATTGTACGACATTATAAATACAGCTTAACTTAGCAACTTCTTGTAGTTTAATGGATAAAACGAATCCCTCCTAAGGATTAAATATAGGTTCGATTCCTGTCAGGAAGACAATGTATAAAAAAAAGAATAGACATTATTATCTATTCTTTTTTTTACCGCCATACTTTGACACACTGTACTAAGATAAAAAATATTAGTCTTTTAACTGTATAGTACCTGTGCGGGATTATTTTTAGTGAACTACTAACCTAACGTAATTTTGTCTGTGTTTAACTCTGTGTATAAAACTAATAAAATGTGGATATCTTTTGTTTCATGTGAAACAAAAGATATTATATGAACAAAAAATATATGTCTATGTAGTAAACATTAGAATTGTACAATTGATACCTTTACTGTGCTTTAAAATACACAAAAATAGAAGATAAAGTGGAACAAGCTCTTTAGTAGACAACAAGAAGTTATAAGTAAAAAAGTAAAGAAAATAAACACCACATCAAGGTTGATATAAAAAAATTAGGTAATGTTAGAGGGCTCACAATGAGACGGCACACTTTAATTTAATGGATAGTAACCTTCTAAGATTAATAGCTTGAACTTTGTACACTTTTGTTTTAATAAAAATATAAAATAAACACCACAGAGAAGATGTGTAGGCTGTTTTAGTGCGAAGGAGTGTTTCACATGAAACACTCAAGTAAAACTACAACAGTAAAAGGAATGACCTATTAAAAATAAATAATTTGAACATTTCTACCCTATTTTATCTAAAATATAAAATAAACCATACATAGAAGGTGTTTACAGTGTTTTAAAGCAATTCGAGTGTTTCACATGAAACACTTGGTAATAGTAAATTAAATATTGAATAAAAAGATTTAATGCAAGCAATAAAGACTACAGTAGCACTTATTAAGTAGATTGATTTTTTTTATCTGCTGTTTGCTGATAATTCAAAAAAATAGAAATTGCTAATTTTATTAATTTTTTTACTAAAAGTAGTTAAAAAAATATAAGCTAGGTTGACAATGAACAATAGAAATATTTTTAGTAAAACCTCAAATAAATAACTAAAAGATAAAATAATTTTTACATATAAGTAGTTTTAAATTTAACACTGCACATTTTTTTAATGGTATAGGTGTCTAGATTGTACACTGTTTTGTTTATGTTATTTTTAAAAAAACTACTAAGACTAAAGCCTTATATGCATCGCACAATAAAAATAAAAATACTTTTTAAGTATAAGGTTGACAATTTACTCAAATTAAGGTAATATTATTTTTAATATGAATACTTATTTATTTAAGCTTGGGCATCAACCTAAGCTCTCAAAAGCAGAAATACTCTCACACATTTTATTACAAGATAAAGATGCTTCTTTTGTTATTAAAGATAATAACCTTTTAGCTTCTACTAATTTAGATATTGACTGTCCTAAACTAAATAAACAGTTAGGTGGTACGATATACATTGCCAAAAAAGCAGAAGGAGTGGTTAATCAAGCAGAAAGCTTGGCTACTTACCTTAATAGCTATACTAGTGAAGGAAAAATTACATTTTCTATTCACGGAGAATCAAAACCTCTAGCTCTTCAAGTTAAAAAGATTTTAAAAGCCTTAGGTAGGTCTGTTAGATATGTAGAAATAAAAAATTCTGCAACAATTGTATACAATAGTTTATACAAAAAAGGATCAGACATTACTATCGTAGGTAAAGAGGTCTTTATTACAGAGAGTGTACAAGAGATAAACGAATTTAGTAAAAGAGACTTTAAAAAACCTTTTTTTGATAGTGTTAGTGGTATGTTACCACCTAAATTGGCAAGAATAATGGTTAATTTAGCTTTTTCTCATCAAACTAACCATAAAAACATAGAAGATTGTATACTTTTAGATGCCTTTTGTGGGTCAGGGGTAGTGCCACTTGAGGGAATATCTCTTGGGTGTAAAGAAGTTTTATCTTCTGACAACTCTGAAAAAGCGATAAATGATACACAACAAAATATAATTTGGTACTTAAACCAAGTAGAAGAGTCTGTAGAAACAAGAGTTATATATGCTGATGCTACAATCTTATCTGAGTACTACCCAAAAAATTCTATTGATATTATTGCCTCAGAGCCATTTATGGGAATGCCCCTAAAAGGTACTGAAAATCAGGACGATTTGAACATGCAGCTAGAAACACTTCAAGATTTATATAAAAAAACAATAAAAGAGTTTAATAAAGTACTTAAGGTAGGGGGAGCCGCAGTATTTATTATCCCAACATTTCATCATAGTCTTGGAGATTTAGTTCCAAATATAGGTCAATTACCTAAAGGACTGGAATATTCCACAGAGTTTCCTAGCCTTAGCTACCATAGAAAAGGGCAACACATAACACGTGTATTACATATATTTAAAAAAGTAGCTTAATAGCAATACCTGCACGCCAGATATCTGGCGTGTCTTTTTTTTATACATAAATTATTGATTTTAAATAAAAGCCTATTGTTAATAACATGTTTATTAACTATAAATTATGTTAATAAAAATAATTAATTTTAGAGTGATGACTACAATTGTATAGACTAATATATACAATTGTACATAAAAACATACACAGTCTATCTGTGATATCATATACACAGTTATGTATAACTATGTATATTTTTAATTTATATATTATTTTATATGAATAATAATCACCATAATAAACGTAAAGACTATATTCATCATCATAATACCCTTTCTACCTCTGTAATTAGAGAATCCATTTTTGGTGTAGAAGATGGAATAGTTTCTACCTTTGGGGCTATTTTAGGAATTGCTACAGCAACACACGACCCATTTATTGTGTTACTCACAGGGTTTGTTATTATTTCTGTTGAATCAATCTCTATGGGGGTAGGGTCATATATATCATCACGTTCTGAAACTGACATAGAAGAAAGAAAATTGAAGGAAGAAAGATCAGAAATTAAAAAATATCCTAAACTAGAAAAACAAGAAATGATTGGCTTGTTTGTCAGTGATGGTTGGCCTAAAAAGATTGCTAAAGAAATGGCAGAGGTCGCATCCAAAAATAAAGATCTTTTACTTACCGAAATGGCCTATAGAGAATTAAAAGTATTTCCTGACAAAATAGACTTTCCTATAAAAAATGCATTGGCAATGTTTATGTCATATGTGGTTGGTGGTATGATTCCTTTAAGTGCTTACTTACTTCTTCCCGTAGATAAGGCTATTATCTTTTCAATTCCTTTGACACTTGTTGCATTATTTTTAATTGGTGCCTATACGACTAAATTTACTAAGCGTTCGTGGTTGAGGGCTGGCCTAGAAATGATGATACTAGCATCACTCGCAGCAGTAGTTGGTTATGTAGTTGGTCAATTTGCAACAAGTCTGTAATTCTTACAAAAATAAAAAAAATTAGCTAAACTAAGCTAATTTTTTTTATTATAATTTTATATAGTATATAAAACACTATGTAGCAACATGAAAGTAACAAACATCACCATCTAAAACCTCATAATCTTTTCCAACAAGTTTCATTTTTCCAGAAGGTTTAACACCACTCCATCCACCATGCTCTACAAAGTCGTTCCACTGCACAACATCAGCTTTGATGTATCCTTTTATAAAATCAGTATGAATAACTCCTGCAGCATAAGGAGAAAGTGTTCCTTTTTTACATGTCCAGGCGCGAGTTTCTTGTACTCCTGAAGTAAAAAAGGTAACGAGCTCTAACAGTTCATATCCTCCTCTAATCATTTTATCAATTCCAGTTTCATCAATTCCTAATTCTTGCATATATTCTGCTCTTTCTGCTTCTTCAAGATCCATCAGTTCTACTTCTAACTTTGCAGAAATATATACATGAGGTACACCTTCTTCTACTTTTATAGCGAGTGCTTCTGATGAGGGTAACTCATCTAAATTTACTACATACATCATTGGTTTCATTGAGAGCAAGTGTAAATCTCTCATAATAAGCGCTTCATCTTCGTTATATTCAAGACTTCTTGCTGGTTTACCTGACTCTAGGTGAGTATTTACTTTTTCTAGAATTTCAATTTGAGGAGCTAATTCTTTAGCATTAATCCCCTTTGCCTTACCTTTTAGTGTTGATAGGCGTTTTGACACTGTTTGCCAGTCAGCCATAATTAGCTCTAAGTTGATAATCTCAGCATCTTCTTTTGCATCAACTCTATTATGCACATGAGTAATGTTATTATCATTAAATGATCTTACTACATGTGCAATAGCATCAACTTCTCTTATATGATGCAAAAATTTATTTCCCAATCCTTCTCCTTCAGAAGCTCCTTTAACCAGTCCTGCAATATCAACAAATTCTATAGCAGTAGGAATTATCTTTAGTGCTTTAGATGTTTGAGAAAGTGGAAGTAAGCGTTTGTCTGGTACTTCTACAACACCTACATTTGGCTCAATAGTACAAAATGGGTAATTTTGCGCATCAGCCTGTTTACTCTCTGTAAGGGCATTAAATAATGTTGATTTACCAACATTTGGTAGACCTACTATTCCGATTGATAACATATTTTTAGAATTAATAACGAGGAATTAGTAACGTGTAACTAGTTATTAATTACTAGTTACTAATTGATGCTGAGTGTAGCAGTTTTATAGATTAAAATCAAGTGTTGCCATGTTAAAAAAACGTAAATCCCAACCCTTCATAGAGCATAAAATATCACGTGTAAAAAAAAAGCTGCGTTGCGCACCGTGAGGCTTGCAACGCAGGAAATGGAACAGTTTGGTTCATTTGTAGGCAGGGTTCATGTGTCCTTCGGCATGTTTGGCGAGCTTGTTATACTCAGCCTTGCTCATCCACCCCATGGTGAGAGTTTTGCCTGTAGCATAGGCACCTGTGATGGTGCGAACAACGTTGTTAATCGTGACAGGACCCATAAGAATGGCGTACTTACCATTTTTTTCACCGAGATTCCATACCTTGCCGCAAAAAGGAAGATATCTTTGTTCGATTTTATAGCCGGTGTGTCGCCCAAATCTCTGAGAGAGTTTGCCGTACCACCAGATAAAGTGTTGCTCATCTACAGGGGTGTATCTGATTTCAGCTTCTTGTAGATTAAATGCATCTTTGCTGACATTTTGATCGCACTGGTTAAAGATGCTGGGCTTTGTGTCCCAGATACTCCAAACAGACTTTTCAGCAGGAAGCATATTGCAGGCAACCTCATCATAAACGAGCACCTCGTGCAGGTTAGGGTTTGTAAAATCTTCGCCCTGCACGATCTTGCATGAGGGCACATTGTTACGCGCTTGCTGGACGACGGGTGATGGGTTTACCTCTTCTGTAGAATTCCAGAGGGCCAATAGCCCAAATCCTGTTAGAACAAGTCCAATTGTGAAAAAGATATAAGAAAGGGGCTGTGTACGTTGTGACATGATAATGTCTCCTATGAACTGCTTGAGCTCTGTGATGTGAAAGAACAATTTTGCCAGATTGACTTTTCAATGTAACAGAAATTTAATTTTTTGTCAAGGTGTTTTGGTGAAAAAAAGAATAAAATATATAGATTTTAAACAGATAGTAGAAATTAGGCAGTTTGTTAAGGTAAATACTTGACAAAATCAAAGTGTCCTGCTATAGTTACGGCGCTTCATACGGTGTATGATGCTAAATACACTGTTGTCTGAGGGTCGAAGTCAGGCACAGGAGGGAGTAGTAATACAAGTTAAAGATAATTATGAAGAATTACGAACTATTATGTGTTCTACCAGGAACACTATCAGAAGATGAAGTTACACCAGTAATGAAACAAGTTTTAGACATTGTTTCTGCACAAGGTGGAACAGATGTTACAGTACAAGATCGTGGTAAATTACGATTAGCACACCCAATCAAACATATTAGATATGGGTATTTTCATTTAATTCAATTTCAATCTGAACCAGAAACTATTGAAAAAATGAATGCTAAACTAAGATTTATCAAAGAACTTTTACGTGCACTCATCACAAAATATAATCCTGAATTACGCGCTCATAAAAATATCAGACTTCCAGAAGTGGAAGCAATTCAAAAAGCTGCAAAAAAGGGAACCCCTGTGAAAGAAGAAAGAAAAGCAAAAGAAGTGAAATCAGAATCTGACAAAGACACAGGAAAACCATCAGAAAAAAAGATGGAAAAAATCGAAGAAAAATTAGACAAGGTACTAGACAGTGCGTTAAAAGAAGTATAGAGTTATAGTAAGGAGGTAAATCTTAACGTAAACAATATGGATCTTAACAAAGTAATGATTATCGGGCGTCTAACAAGAGACCCTGAAGTAAAAACAACTCCAAGTGGAGTAACAGTAACATCTGTTTCTGTTGCTACTAGTTATAGTTGGACAGATCAGTCAGGTAACAAAACCGAAAAACCAGAATACCACAATGTGGTAATGTGGAGAAAGCTTGGTGAAATTGCTGGACAATATCTTACAAAAGGTAAAAAAGTTTACCTTGAAGGTCGTCTTGAAACAAGAAATTGGGAAGGTCAAGATGGTGTAAAAAGATACAGAACTGAAATCATTGCCGACAACATGATAATGCTTGACGGTGCTCGTGGTTCATCAAATGGACCTATGGCTGACTTTGCAAGTGGGCCAGATAATGCTCCACCTGTAAGTGATACAGCCGACGAAATTAAAGTTGAAGATATTCCATTCTAATAGTGATACAACACTTAATATGGCAAACAACAAAATTCAAAAAGACTGTTATTTTAAGTCTAATGACATTAGAGAAGTAGATTACAAAGACGTGTATATGCTTAGAAGATTTATGTCATCATACAATAAAATTCTTCCACGAAGAAAAACAGGGCTTTCAGCTTTCTTTCAAAGAAAAGTTGCTAAAGCAATCAAAAGAGCTAGAATTGCGGGGCTTATCTCATACGTTCCAAAATCATAAAAGCTACAAACAAAAAAACTCTCTTAATTGAGAGTTTTTTTGTTATATATAGATTAAGTAATGCTTGAGATTTCTTTACATTCTTACACCTTAGAGAACACGACACCATGCACGGTGTTATAGACCCTCAAAAAATGTATGATAAACAAGGAATTGATGAAGACCGTCGATGGATTAAAACTACACAAGATTTAGTAGACCTAAGAAATGAAATTATTAGAGAATATTTAGAAAGTGAAGAACACGAACTGTTTTTAGAAGGGTTGAAAGAAAAAACACACTTAGGTAAAAAGGGGCTATTATATGATATCGCAGTAAATTTTAGAGATATTAATATTGATAAAACAAGCTAGGTGTAAATTATCATTCAAATACGCTGTGCAAAAAGAGAAAAGGAAAATAATTAATTTTATTTCCCTTTTCTCTTTTTGTATTATTTTTGTTATAATACTTTTACTAAAGTTAAAATATGCCAAAAAATCTAAAAGTAAAAAAAGGAGTGATCACTGTGGCCGGCCTAGGAACTAGGTTTCTTCCTGTTACAAAATCAATGCCAAAAGAAATGTTACCTGTGCTTGATAAGCCAGTTGTTCAATATATAGTAGAAGAAATGGTAGCCAGTGGAATAGAAGAAATTATATTTGTAACAAGTTCTAATAAAAGAGCTATTGAAGATCACTTTGATAGAAATCATGATTTTGAATATTTTTTAAAGAAAAAAGGAAAATTTGATCGTATCAAACCATTGGTAGAATTATGTAAAGATGTGAGATTTTATTACACAAGGCAATCAAAACCACTAGGTAGCGGGGACGCACTTCTTTGCGCTAAAGGATTAATTGGTGACGAACCTTTTGCTTTTAGTGATGGTGATAGTATTATTGATAGTAAAACACCAGTAATTAAACAGTTGGTAAAAGCGTTTAAAACTAAACAGTCTTCAATTATTGGCGTGCAACGTATAGATGACAAACAAGCCATGACAAAGTATGGAAATGTTTTTGCAAAACCGTTAAAAGAAAAAAGATTATTTAAAGTAGATAAATTTGTAGAAAAACCATCAATAGATGAAGTTTCTCCTGAAGGGTTAATTGTTGGAGGAATGAGATATATCTTTACAAAAGATATCTGGAAAATTTTAGAAAAACAAAAATCAGGTAAAGATGGAGAAGTTTGGGTTTCTGATGCTGCTGATACTCTTGCACAAATGAAACCATTTTATGCCTACGAATACGAAGGAAAATATTTTGACACAGGTAATAAAGCTGCAATGCTAACAGCTTCTATACATTTTGCAATGAAAGACAAAGCATTAAAACATGCTGTTTTAGCTGCGATAGAAGATTATAAATAAACTATGAAAAACATTACACAAAAAGTTATTTCAATATTTGTTGTAATGTTTTTTTTATTTCCAATTTTTATACCAAAAATTGTAGTCGCTGCAAATAAACCATGTATCTGTGGTATACAAGATATGTCAAAAAAAGACAGTAATCCTATATATAAAGGGTTAACTAGCATATCAACAGCAGCAGACTGTACTAATGAAAAAGTACAATTAAAACTTGATGATACTGCAAAAAAAATAGCAGTATCTAACTGTGTGTGGGCTGACCCAAAAGCAAAAAAAATTGCACAAAAAGCAGAAGCTCAGTGTAGTTGTAAAAACAAAGCACCAGGAGCTTCAGGAGAAACTAATGAAAAAAAAGGCGAAGTATCTTTTACCTACCCTGAAGGAACAGCCAAAGGTGAGCTTGGAAAATTTTTTGCTATTTCAGGGCAAGCGTTTTGTAGTCAACAATCTACATCTCAACAAAGTTGTGTATTTGTAGATAATGTTTTTGGATCAGGAAACATCGCAGCAAAAAAAACACCTCTATCGACTCTTGCTAAAGATCTTAACTTTTTGCAAAGTGATGACATTACTACCATCATCGGTAGAGCAATTAACATTATAATGGGTGTAGCCGGTAGTATTGCTTTTGCCTTATTTGTCTATGCAGGTATCATGTACATGTTTTCTGCTGGTAATTCTGAAAAAACAAAAAAAGCAAAAGATACTATGGTTTGGGCATCGCTTGGAATTTTACTAATTTTTTCAAGTTACGCTATCATCACCTTTATTTTTGAAGCCGTTAAGTAGTTTATAATAAAAAAATCTTTTAATAATTTGATTATGTTTTTTAGAAAAAAGAATTTTTCTCTCATCGCCCTATTTGTAGTGGCGCTTCTTTTTGGTGGAATTGGGTGTAAAAATAAAGTAACTACACAACAAAAGGCACTCGTACAACCAGTTAAAATTGAGTATTGGACAGTGTTTAACGATGTAGAAGAATTAAGAAAACTTGCTTCTAAATACAAACAAATCAGACCGTATGTGACGGTAGATATTCGTCAAATAAGAGTAGAAGAATTTGATAAATTATTTGTGAATTCTCTCGCTGATGATATACAACCTGATGTTATTTCTGTGCACTCAAGATGGTTAAAAAAATATCAAAGCCGATTAAGCCCTGCACCTGCAAGTGTACAAGTAGCTCAAATTATACAAACACAAGGTATAAAAAAAGAAACAATCATTCAACCTTTGAGAGTTGCTATTCCAAGTAAAAGAGATGTGCAACAACAATATGTAAAAACTGTAGGAGAAGATGTTATTATAGAAGATGATGTTTACGGATTACCTCTCGCTCTTGATACACTTGCTCTTTATTACAACAAAGATTTACTTGATGCCTCAGGGGTTCCATTACCACCATCAACTTGGGGAGAAATTTTAGATACAGTAAAAGTTGTTACAAAATTTGCTCAAGATGGAAGTATTTTACAATCAACACTACCAATTGGAACAGGAGTTAATATTGATAATTCTGTAGATTTATTAATAATGCTTTTAATGCAAAATGGTATAGAAGTGACAGATGGAGCACAAGTATCTTTTGCTGATAACCTAAAAGATAATATTGATAACCACCCAACTCGAGAAACATTACGTTTTTATACTGATTTTGCAAGAAGGACAAAAGAAGCATATACCTGGGATACAAACTTAGGAAATGCACTAGATGTGTTTATAGAAGGAAGAAGTGTATTTTATGTTGGTTATGCCTTTGATCAAGATAGAATTAAAGCCGGAGCACCACAAATGAATTTAGAAGTTGTACCCTTACCACAATTAAATCCTGATCAACCGGTTAATGTTGCAAGTTATTGGGTAGAGTCAGTAGTAAAAAAATCTAAAAATCAAGATGTAGCTTGGGATTTTGTAAGATTTATTACTGATGAAAAGAATGTAGCTGATTATACAAAAGCGGCTCATCGCCCTACACCATTTAGATCACAGATTACAGATCAGCAAGAAGATCCTTTATTAGCACCATTTGTGCAAGGTATTTTAACTGCAGATAACTGGTATCAAGGAAAAGATATTGATGCTGCCAACAGAATTATGAAAAATTTAATTGACTCATTTCTTGACCCGTATGGAGAAGAAGAACCTCCCGCAGAAAGAGATGCGAGATTAATTGATAATGCTGCGTCACTGCTACAACAAACAATGTAATATGAAAAACTTCTTAAGTACAATTATTATAGGTTCCCTAGCTATGCTGGGGAGTTTTGGTTTTGTTGGTGGGGTAGAGGCGGCACAGCAAGATTATTGTGTTATTGAAGGAAAAAAAATGATAGAAAAAGGTGGAGGATTTACTTGTGAACCTCAAATTTTTCCTATTCCTATGGGGACAAATCAAACAGGGGCTACAGACAGTAAAACAATTAATATAAATAAAAACACATGTAATACTTCATTGTTAGCAACACATGGTGTTCCTATAAAATATGAACTTTTTTCTACTCAGATAGCAAAAAAATGCGGAGCTACATTTACAGTCTCTCCTAAAATTTGTGAAATAAAAGCGGGTGAAGTAACAAACTGTAAGGATGGGACTCAATTTTGTAAGGGGTACAGCAAAACTGAGTGTAAAGCTGCTACATTTTGTATAATGGAAGATGCAAACTGTATTTATAGAGAAACACCACCACCTCCAGAAAAGTATGACCCAAAAAAAGCTGAAGGAGCAACACCAGCAAAAAACATCATCTGCTCATCAGTTCTAGAAAAAATAAAATCAAAATGTGCGGGTAGCCCTGATTTTTGTAGAAGCGAATGTAATCAATATAACAAGTGCATATATTTTAAAAGTAAGTGTGAAGAAAGAACAAATCTTACACAGGAAGAATTGCGATCTATCAGTATTGAAGCTGCTGATAGTTATTTAGAAAAAAAATATCCTGTACCAGATGGGTATTTAAGTAAAATTTTACCACCGTGTGCTTTTCATGGAACATGTAGAAGTCTTGATAAATTATTAATATTAGGAATAAATATTGCAAAATATCTTTTTGGGCTAATTGGAACAATTGCGTTTGCCATGTTTATTTATGGAGGAACAAGAATGATGCTTTCTGGTGGTGGTTCAGCAGGAATTCAAGCAGGAAAAGATGCCATGTTACATGCAGTTATAGGATTAATTATTTCATTTAGTTCTTATTTAATTGTTGCCTTTGTGCTTAATATGTTACAGGTTGGTTCTGATTTTAGAGCTATTGGGTTAATTATCAAATATTTTGTATAATATGAAAATTATAAAAACAATGCTCATGAGCATAATATTACTAACTTTTTTTACTATACCTGTACTTGCAGTAGAAGCCCCACCAGAATCAGTAAAATTAATTAACCCTATAAAAGGAACTGCCGCAAAACCTGAAGGTACGCTCGATGTAAAAATAATAGCAGGTAATGCAATTAAACAATTCACAGGTATCCTTGGTTCACTTGCTCTACTTATGTTTGTTTATGGAGGGTTTTTATGGCTAACTTCAGCAGGTAATTCTGAGCAAGTTAAAAAAGGAACAGGGGCGATGTTGTGGTCTGCGATTGGTATTGTTATAATCTTCTCAAGTTATGCTATACTTACGCTAGTATTTAAAGCACTAAGTGGTGCGTAACAGTAACATGTTAATTGATATGAAGAAGAATCCAAAATGGAAGGGGGTGACTATATGGTAGTTTCAACACAATTGATTCGTTTCAATAAAGTTATTACATTTGCCGTTGCAGCACTTATGACAGTAGGATTTTTATTTTCTGGTGTAAATAATGCAAGCGCAGCAAGTTGTAAAGTGTCTGCAGATTGTACCGCTGGTAATAGTTGTCAGTCAGGTAAATGTGTAAAAGACGCTTTTGGCTTAGTAGATGTTAACACAGGTGTTGGTGGAACCCTTGGTAATAATGACATTCGTCAAACTATTGGTAACATCATCAACGTTGCACTAAGTCTATTAGGTGTTGTTGCCGTTGTAATCATCTTATCTGGTGGTTTTAAATGGATGACAGCTGGTGGAAGTGAAGAAAAAGTTACAGAAGCACGAAGATTAATATTCCAAGGTATTATTGGTTTAGCAATTATCCTTTCTGCATGGGCAATATCACTATTTGTGATCAATGCTTTATCAAGCGCTACAGGTTCAGGTTCTGGTTCAGTTCCAACATTCTAGTGTTTATATTTCTTCGGAAGATTCATCTTCCGTTGAAGAGAGAAGAGAAAATTTCTCTTTTCTCTTTAGTTAATTATCAAATATTTATTTTTATTCATATTATATGAAAAACCTTAAGAAAAAAGTTGTTGCTACGTTAATTTCACTGTCTATTGTTGCCATGTTTGGTTTTGTGACGCCTACTTTTGCTACAGTGGTTCCTGCTGACCCCTGTACAGCCGGTGGTGATATTTTAGGTCTTGGTTGTGCTAAAGTTAAAGGATTAGGAACTAACGACATTCGTTTAACAATTGCTAGCATGATTAGCGTTGCTCTTGGGCTTATGGGAACTGTAGTAGTAGTAATTATCATCTGGGCAGGATTTAGATGGATGACAGCGGGTGGAAACAGTGATGAAGTAGATAAGGCAAAAACTCAAATTGGGCAAGCAGTTATTGGTTTAGCTATTATCTTAAGTGCTTATAGTTTGACCTATTTTATTACAGAAAGTCTTTTAAATGCAACAATAGGTTAACAATAAATAACAAATAATCAGGAAATATGAATAAGAAATTTTACTTACCAATAACAATATCTTTGGCAGTTCTAGCTCTTATGATTTTTCCTGATTTTGTTTTTGCTGCTGGTGATTATGGTTTAACTGCCACAGCACAAACAGCAGGTCTAGCAGGACAATCTGACCTACCTACAATAGTTGGTAATCTTATTGGTACAGCATTATCAATGATATCTGTACTCTTTTTTGCTTTAATATTATATGGAGGATTTTTGTGGATGACATCAAGAGGAAACTCTGATCAAGAAAAAACAGCAAAAGATACCATCTTTGGTGCTGTTGTAGGTATTATTATTATTTTAGCAGCTTATGCTATTACAAGTTTTGTGTTTACAAACTTAGGCTCTGGTGCAGGTGGCGGAGGGGCGCCCAGCAGCGGTGGAGGTGGAGGTAATGGAAGTAGTTGTACATCAGATAGTAGTTGTTCTAGTGGGTTATATTGTACAACTATGAAAACCTGTACGCCTAAAGAAAAAATTGGAGATCCTTGTTATACTAATAATGCGTGTTCTACAGGATTGTATTGTACTCCAAATGGAATATGTTCAGATAAAGGTGTTGTTGGTGATATATGTAGTTCAAATCTTTCGTGTAAAAGTGGTAAGTGTGAACAAAAAGGAAATGATAAATTTTGTGTAGCTTCAACCGCCAAAAAGCCAACAGAAAACAAAGCCACACCAGAAAATGCATCTATACATGTAAAAGGTGAATCGTGTAAATTAGATGTTGATTGTCTAAAAGGATTAAGTTGTATAAATAAGGTATGTGATACTACAGGAAGTAATCAAACAAGTTCAGTTGCTGAGGGCGGTGATTGTAAGGTTTCCTCAGTCTGTCAAAGTGGGTTATCTTGTGAATTAGGTAAGTGTGCCGCACCAAAAAAATTAGAAAAAACAAGTGTAAGTAAGTCTGGAGAAGGAACAGTTTGTTCTTCAAATATTAATTGTAATATAGGGCTGTTATGTTTAGGTGATGGTAACACAAAAATCTGCCAAAAATATAAAACACAAGGAGAAAGTTGTAGTAAACTTAAACCTTGTGAACCAAGTTTGACATGTGGAAATATTACAGGTGTAGGTCTTGGGGGTGATATCTGTTTTTAATGTCAAATTAAAATTTTTTTGGAATTTAATCTTAAGTTATGTATGCGTTCAGTCAATAAAACAATATGAGATTACTATCTAAAATTATTATTTCATTGGTACTTTCTTTTACACTATTTTCTTCGCCTGTGAGTGCCGCTAAAACATTTCAAGCAAACTCAGCAGCATTAAATACTGTAGTTACAAAATCTGGGATAGAACAAACAGATGTAAACTCAATGTTTTCTAAAATTGTGAGTGTTGCTATGGGGTTAACTGGTATTATCTACCTTGGTTTAATGGTATATGCAGGGTTTAGGTGGATGACAGCAAGTGGAAATGAACAAGCTATAAAAGACGCAAGAAATACTATTATAGCTGCAACGGTAGGGCTTATCTTGATTCTTAGTGCCTATGCAATTACAAACTTTGTATCAACACAATTAATTTCTAAAGCGTAAAGCTAATATGAAAAAAAGATTTTCTATTTTTGTAGCAGGAGTACTACAGATGATGTGGGCTATCCCAATACATGCACAAGGGTTAAAAAATTCAGGAGGAAATTTAAACAAAATTGGTAAAGCAGCAGGAGTAAACACAGAGCAAGATGTTGGGTCAATGGTGGGTGGAATAATATCAGCCGCATTATCTCTTGTAGGTGTTATCTTTTTAGCTCTTATGGTATATGCAGGTTTTTTATGGATGACAGCAAGTGGAGAAGCTGATCAAATTACAAAAGCAAAAAATATCATTGTTTCATCTCTTATTGGTCTTGGTGTTGTTTTAAGTGCTTATGCAATTACTGCATTTGTTACAGGAAGTTTATCTAGTCTAGGATAATATGTTTAAAAAAATATTAATTTCGTTTTCAATTTTTTCTTTTTTACTAGTACCTGCATTTGCAGGAGCTGTAAATTTAGATAGTGGAGGACTATTAAAAAAAGCTCAAAAAACCTCTGGTTATGCAGATGGAGGAGCTAATCCGGAGCTAATGTTAGCAGAAAATGTTGGTAAAATAATTAGTGTAGCGTTATCATTAATTGGTACAATTTTTACTGTGCTTATTGTGTATTCTGGGTTTCTTTGGATGACTGCTGCAGGTGAAGCCACACAAGTAGATAAAGCAAAACAAATATTAACATCATCAATTATAGGTTTGGTCATCGTGTTAGCTGCCTATAGTTTATCTAACTTTATAGTAGGTAAGATGATTGATACTACCCTTTCATAATATATATATATGTTTAAAAAAAGATTAATTACATTTGTAGCAATTATTGCATTGGTAGGAAGTTTGTTTATTAGTACTACAGTATTTGCAGCTACACCAAGCTTAAAAGATAAAATAAATAAGCAAAATAATGCACTCTCAGGAGACAAGGGGGCAAACCTTGGTGCAGCAAAAGACCCAAGAATTATTGCTACTGGAATTATAAAAGTTGTATTAGGTCTAGTTGCAACTGTCTTAGTTGTCTACTTTATCTACGGTGGGTTTATGATAATGACAGCTGCAGGTAACAGCGATCAAGTAGACAAAGGTAAAACAACAATAAGAAATGGGGTAATAGGATTGTTAATTGTATTATCAGCTTACTCAATCACGATATTTGTTACTACTAGTATACTTGGTGCAACGACGGGCTCATCGAGTGGTCAAAGTAGTCAAGATATTAATAAGATCTTACAAGAAAAAATATAAAAAAAAAAGAACCACTTTATATGGTTCTTTTTTTTACTCTAAAATTTTATCTAATATCTCTTTTGCCGCTGATTTAGGTTTAAGATTTATTTTTATTACATTGTCTTGTAAATAATATAATATATCTTCTTTTGTATGAGCAATTGCACCAAGATTATTTTCTACAATATACTGCGCATTTTGCTCTTCTTGGCCCGGTATAGGGTTAATGGCAATAAGTGGTGTCTTTGCTGTTAAACACTCTGTCGTTGTCATTCCACCGCATTTACCTATGACTAGGTCGGCCATGTTGATATATTGATCTATATTATCAACCCAATCAAGTATTGTTAGGGTAATATGCTTTGGTGGCGCCAGTTGTTGTAGTTTTTTATATAATCTTTTATTTTTACCAGCGACAGCAAAGATGTGTAGTGGTTTTTTATAATCAAATAATGATTTTACTATAATTGTTAGGTCAGTAAGCCCACCTCCACCAGATAGTGAGAGTACAACTTTACTATTTTTTTTAACCTGATGTTGTTTTTTTAATAAAGAAACATTAGTTTTTTTAAAAAAAACAGGATCGACAGGAATTCCTGTTACATTGATAGATTTTTGATTTTTTAAACGTTCTTTTAATATTGAAGCAATTTTATTAGTAGCCACAAAGTAGTGTGTAGCTTTTTTTATTACCCAAAGTTCATGTAACCCATAATCAGTAATTAAGATACTAAAGTCAGGTAAATTTTTTTCTATTTTTAATCCTGAATAAATTTCTGCTGGTAAGAAATGAGTAAAAAGTACATGATCAGGGTTTAGTTGTTGAATTGTTTTTATAAATTTAGAAGTATTTATTTTTTTTAAAATATTTGCTAATTTTGTAAATTTTGAAGAAGCTGAGGTAGAATTTGTTTTTTGATAGAGAAAACCCCAAATCTCAGGAGCTTGTTTTATTATTAAATCATAAGAATCTACCAGTGCTTTTTTGATAGGTAATGAAACGTAATCTTTTAAATCAATGTGGGTGACTTTTGTACTTGATTTATAAAATGTTTCAGCTGTTTTTTGTACGGCTTGTGCTGCACGAACATGTCCTGCTCCTGCAGAAAGCGAAACGATAACAATGTGTTTCATACAATCTGATTAGATTGTGATATAATAGCACAATCTATGTGGTATATAAATGATAAATATACGTACTCTGCGCCATCAACTTTGTTTGGTATGTTTTTGATACTTATAGGTACCACCTTTTTATTTCTTACTGATAGCGCTCATATATCTATGAGTATGCTTTCTATCATACTTTTTGGATCAAGTCTACTCTTTTGGAAAAAATCTACTGTGGAAAGATATTCTAGTTTCTTTTTTGGATGGATTTTATTTTATGTTGTTATCACACCAAGTCTCTATTTATTGTTTACCCACTTTATCTCAGGAGGGTTAATTGCTCAATCTTTTTTTACACTCATGGCCTGGTTATTTCAGGTTTTTACTGTATTATATTTATTTTTTACTCATTATTATGAACATGAAGATTTAGAAAATATCTTTGTTGGGCTACAGATTGCAATGGTTTCTAGCCCCGCACTTTTTGTTTTGTCTCGATTTGGTAAAAATCAGTGGGAGATAGAAAATAACAAAACAATACTAACATATGTTGTTGTTGGACTTCTTTTATTTTTTATACAACTTCTTTTACAAGACGACAAAAAACTAATAAAACAAGCCTATCAATTGTTTAGTTTATTTATTTCTATAATGATAAATATCTTTATATTTTTACATGTTGGAATTTTTATATTATGGGTGGTAAACATGCTCTTACAGTCTTGACGATTATATAAAAAAATGCTACTGTAACTGTCCTAATATGAATGATATGAATACTAATAATCACAACATAAATACTATAACTAAAGAGGTAGAAAAAGAAGAAAAAGCAGTAAAAAAATTCTTTAAAAAAATAAAAAAAACAGTAGGTAAAAGACCAAAAACTATTATTGCTTTAAGCATTGTGGCATTTGGTATTATTTTGTTTTTATTAAAACCAGAACCTACTCCAGAATATACAAGTGTAATAACAGAAAAATCAACACTAAAACAAACAGTACAAGAAACGGGTACAGTAAAATCTGAACTTGAATTGTCATACGGTTGGGAAAAAACAGGAAGAGTAGCAGTAGTACAAAAAAAAGTAGGAGATAAATTAAAAAAAGGTGATGTTATTGCAATATTACAAAATACACAAGAAAGAAATAGTTTAGGACAAGCTGCAGCACAATTAAGATCTGTAGAGGCACAATTACAACTAAGATTAGCTGGTGTAAATGATTCTGAAAAAGATAGGTTAAAAGCTTCTGTTGATCAGGCTATTGCACAAAGAGACAAAACAAATGCATCGGCAGATCAATCAGTATTAGATTCAAAAAGAGCTTTAGAAACAGCAGAAAACAATCTTCAAAAAGCAAATGGAGGAGACCAAAGTGAGATAGTTAAAAAAAGTTATGTAAATTTAGCTAATGCTATTAAGGGTGCGAGTGCTAATATTAGAACAGTATTAAATACTACTGATAATGTTATTGGCGTTGATGACCAATTTGCTAACTCAAGCTTTTCTACACAGCTAGGTATAGATAGTAATGGTGTTTATCATGAGACAGCAAAAGACAGAACAAGAAATACATATTTTTTAAGCAAAGATAAATTAAGAGATATAGAAGAAGATATTGTATTTTTAAATGATTCTACTAATTATGATGAGGTAGACAGGTTAGCATTAGCTACATTATCACTAATTTCACAAACAGAAGAACATGTATATGCAGTGTTACGACTGCTAGATTTTACCAGTGCAAAAGATGATGTTTTAACCAAAACAACAAGAGATGGTCTAGTGAGTTCAGTTAATAGTGCTTATGGAACAGTAACAACATTAAGAACCTCTGTTTCTAATAATATACAGGCGATTACCACAGCTAAAACAAGTTTAACTACATATCAAATTGCTTATCAAAAAGCACTGTCTGATGTGTTAATTAAACAAAGACAAGCTGAGGCTGATAAGGCCTATGCTCAAGCACAAGTTGATCAAGTAAATGCTGCTTATGATAGTGCTGTGTTACCACCTCGTGAGGTTGATGTGGCATCACTAAAAGCTGACTTACAAAGATTAAGAATTGGGGTAAGCTCAGCAAAAGATCAATTAGATAAAACAATTTTAAGAGCCTTGGCTGATGGTAAGCTTTCTGCACTTGATATAAGTGTTGGTGAACAAGCTATTGCTAACAGCCCAACAGTATCACTTGTTTCAGAAGATTTTAGTATTGATGTCGATATCTCAGAATCAGATGTTGTTAAATTAAAAAACTCACAAACTGTTGAGTTTACATTAGATGCCTACGGTAAAGATGCCTTATTTACAGGAAAGGTTGCTTCAATAAACCCAGCACAAAAAGAAATTTCTGGGGTTATTTATTATGAAACGGCAATATCAATAGATGATTATAACAAAGATGAATTTGTATTTAAACCAGGTATGACTGCAAATATTACTATTAATACAGATAAAAGAGATAATGTAATTTCATTGCCTCAACGTACCGTGCTTAAAAAAGATGGTAAGTTATATGTAAGAGTAGTTACAGATAAACAAAAATTTGTAGTAGAAGAAAGGTTTGTTACTACGGGAATGCGCGGAGATGATGGATTAATTGAAATTGAAACTGGTTTAGATATAGGAGAAGAAGTTATCACCTTTATTAAAGAAGATATCTAATTTTGCTCATATGCTTATCTCTTTAAAAAATATCAAAAAAACATATTTTACAGAAAACTTTGATGTGCCTGTTCTTTATGGTGTAGATCTCGATATCGAAGAAGGAGATTTTATTGCTATCATGGGCCCTTCTGGTTCAGGAAAATCAACACTGATGCATATTTTGGGTTTTTTAGACACACCTACTGAGGGAGTATATACCTTTAAAGGTAACGATGTTAGTACCCTCGAAGATGATGATTTGGCTAAGATGAGAAATGAAGAAGTTGGTTTTATTTTTCAATCGTTTAATTTACTTCCTAAGACTTCTGTATTTGAAAATATACGCCTTCCTCTTTTATATAGTAAAACACCAGATAACACTAAGGCGATAGATAAGGCTATCGAAGATGTACAACTTACTCATAGAAGAGATAACCTCTCAAATCAGCTTTCAGGAGGAGAAAAACAGCGCGTGGCTATTGCTAGAGCATTAGTTAATAATCCTTCACTTCTTTTTGCTGATGAGCCAACAGGAAATCTTGATTCTAAAACAGGAAATCAGATTTTAAAAATTTTACAAAAAATTAATGATAATGGCAAGACTGTTATTATGGTTACCCATGAGAGAGACACCGCTGAGCATGCAAAAAAGATTATATATATTAAAGATGGAGTAATTTCTAAAGTAGAAACAATCAAAGATAGAAGAATTGCAAATGGTGGAATACTAAATAAGTAGTATGAGAATCAAAGATACAATAAATATTTCTATTAGAAATCTTCAAACACAAAAAAGAAGAACTATTTTAACGATGCTTGGGCTTATTATTGGTATTTCTTCTGTTGTACTTATTTTGTCTGTGGGAGCAGGAACTCAGAGTTTAATTACAGGTCAAATACAAAAAAGAGGAACGGATCAAATTGCCGTGTTACCAGGTGCGAGTAAAGATAATGGCCCCCCAGCACAAGCATTAGGTGTTGTAATTACTTCATTAAACGAAAATGATAGGCAAGCTATTTTAAAAAAAAATAATGTACAACATGTAAAAATTGCTACAGGATATTTATCTGGCGGTGCAATGATACAGTATCAAGGACAAGAAAAATTTATTACATATACTGGTACAAATGCTAATTACATAGAACAAGAAAAAATTAATGTAGATTATGGAAGATTTTTTTCTCCTTTAGAAGAAATTGATCAAAGTAATGTTGTAGTAATTGGTGCATCTATAGCAGAAGATTTATTTGGAAACCAAAGTCCTGTCGGTGAGATGGTAAAAATTGCTAAAAAACAATTTAAAGTTATTGGAGTTTTTGAAAAAAAAGGATCTTCTGGATTTGAAAATTTTGATACGGTTGTCGTAATACCTATTACTGTGGCTCAAAAAAAATTAAAAGGAGTTGATTATTTTAGTGTAATGAGAATGAGGCTAGATGATGAAAAATATTTAGATCAAACAGTAGAACAAATAAAACAAACATTAATAGAACAGCACAAAGAAGAAGATTTTTCTGTAAGAACTGTGGCCGATTTGTTAGCAATTTTAACAACAATTACAAATGTTATTAGATTCTTTTTAGCTGCTGTTGCAGGAATGTCACTATTTGTTGGTGGTGTAGGGGTGATGAATATAATGCTTGTATCTGTAAAACAAAAAACAAGAGAAATAGGTTTAAGAAAAGCTGTGGGAGCGACAAGCCAAAATATTTTGTATCAGTTTTTAATAGAAACAGTTGTTATCTCTATTATAGCAGGAGCCATTGGAATATTTTTTGGAGTAAGTATTGCCTGGATAATTTCTAAGGTTGTTCAAAGTTTAGGGTATGATTATTTATTTATTATTACCCTATCTATGATTATTGTACCGCTTATTGTTTCTAGTTTTGTGGGGCTTGTTTTTGGGCTTTTCCCTGCTAAAAGAGCGGCAGAGATGGATCCTATATCATCATTAAGATATGAATAAAATAATAAAATTTTTACAACAAGGGTTTGATGTTTTTGTAAAAAACAAAGCAAGAAGTTTGCTTACCGTTTTTGGTATTTCTATTGGTATAGCAATGGTGATTTTAGTGTTGTCTGCTGGTAATGGAGTAAAGTCTATTGTGATGGGTGAAATAGCTTCGTTTGGAGATAATTGGATAAATATTGAAGTTAAAATTCCTACTGCAGCTAAAAATTCTTCAGAAAATTCTACTGCTATTGCACAAGGTGTTACTATAACTACATTAACATTAAAAGATAAAGAAGCTATTGTTGCACTTCCTTCTGTTAAACAAGCGTATGCTGGTTTAACATCACAAACTATTATTTCTAATGATATAAAAAAAGAAAACGCTACAATTTTTGGTGTATCTAGTGAATACTTTTTAATTAACCAGGGAAATATTAATAAAGGATTTGCATATACAGATGAAGATGATAAAAAAGGTGCACAAGTCGTTGTGCTTGGTTCAACCATTGCAGATACACTGTTTGGTAATCAAGAAGTGATTGGTGAAACAGTTAAATTAAATGGTAAAGGGTATCGAGTTGTAGGGGTTATGGAAACTCTAGGAGCTTCAGGATTTATGGACATGGATAGTATTATTTATCTGCCAGTTTCAACCGTACAGCAAAAAATAATGGGGGTAAAACATGTGCTGTGGGTAGTGGCTGATTTAGAAGATGAAGTAGAAAATGCTGACTATGTAGCTGAAGAAATAACCGCAATATTAAGAGATAGACATAATATAGATAGTCCAGATAAAGACGATTTTGCTGTGACAACTCTAGCAGAATCGGTAGAAATAGTAGACACAATTTTATTAGGTATAACTTGGCTGTTAATTGCTTTATCAGCTATCTCTTTAGCTGTTGGTGGAGTTGGTATTATGAATATCATGTATGTATCAGTAGCTGAAAGAACTTTTGAAATTGGTCTTAGAAAAGCTGTAGGAGCAACACCTCAAGACATTAAAAATCAGTTTTTATCAGAGGCAATAGTTATTACAAGTATAGGTGGAATCGTCGGGATTGTGGTTGGTGTATTTTTATCATTTATGGTTTCATTAATTGCAGGAAAAATAGGTATTGATTGGCCGTTTTATGTTTCTATCATGTCAGTATTTTTAAGTGTTACCTTTGCCATCACTGTTGGCGTTGTTTTTGGGTATTATCCAGCAAAACAAGCGGCAACACTTGATGCTATTAGTGCGTTGAGAAAAGAGTAGTCTATTTTAAAGGCTATTAATAGTTGCTTCTTAGTAAATAACTAAAAAAACTTAATATAAGTATCTACAGTTTTTAGATATAGAAGGTTGACAAAAAATTGTAATTCTTATATAATTTCATTCGAAAAGCCCTTAGTGGGGTGGCTATGGTGTAGTGGTAACACAGAGGCTTGTGGTGCCTTTATCACGGGTTCGATCCCCGTTAGCCACCCCAGATGGGATTTTTTTGAAAAAATAAAAAAACGCACTTATATGCGTTTTTCTATTTTTTACTTTTTGATTTTTGTTAGATTATCTACTTTACAAGCTTATTTTAGTACCAATCAATTATTTTTCCTACACCATCTGTTATGGTATCTTGTAGGCCGGTGGCACTTTCTTTTATTTCTTTGGCTGAATTTATTATTTTGTCCATTGCGTCATCGCCGTACTCTTCCTTGCCATATTTTTTTACAACTTTGGTAGCGTTTATAAAATCTTTAAACATATTGTATATTTTTATTATAGTTATATGGTACATCTAAAAGCATTTACAAACAAGCCATTCACTGCTAGAGTTATGCATATATGAAACTTTTACTCTTATCCCTTTCTACTGGCTCTGGACATGTAAGAGCGGCAGAAGCTATACGTAAAACTGCACAAAAAGATTATCCTAATATTGATGTAAAACATGTTGATATTTTTGATTACATATCCCTTCCGTTTAAGAAGGCTACGGTGGACGGATATGACTTGATTATTAAACAAGCCCCCGAGGTCTGGAGATTTTTGTATAAGAGAAGTAATGATGAAGATCTGCTTTACAAACTTAACAAATTTACAAAAAGATTAAAAAAGTTAAATGCAAAAAAACTCTACAAATATATAATTGAATATAACCCTGATTACATAGTCTCAACTCATCTTTTGGCTAGTGACTTGGTAATGAGTGGTCAAGATGAATTTTCAAAACAGATACCTCTTGCTACTTTGGTTACTGATTATAGATGGCATGAATTATGGTTTGTGGAAGGAACAAATCATTATTTTGTACCCACCGAAGAGATGAAGGTTGAACTGTTGGATAGGGGCCTTCATCCAAAATGTATAACGGTAAGTGGAATTCCAGTTGATCCAAATTTTTATAATTATAGTAAATCTAATAGTAAAAAAATACCTAATATTTTGGTGATGTCTGGTGGTCAAGGTCTAGGTAAAATTTACAAAATTGTTAGAAAACTTTTTGAAATAGATTATTCTGTCTCAATTGTGGTTATCACGGGAAATAATAAAAAACTTGAAGAATCTATTAGATCTCTTTTGCCACCCTCTCATATAAAATTGGATGTTCATGGATGGACTGATAATATTGACGAGTATATGAAAAAAGCTGATTTGATTATTTCTAAGCCTGGAGGCCTTACTACAACTGAATGCATGGTATTGGGTAAACCTCTGATTGTAGTTGACCCCATACCTGGCCAAGAAGAGGCTAATGCTAGGTACGTGGTGAAAAATAATGCTGGGCTAATACCTTCTGACGAAAAAAATTTATTGGATTGTGTTAAAAAAATATTGAATTATCCTGATGATTTTAAAGGTGTAACTTTTGGTAAACCGGCAGGATCTATTATCCTTGAAACTATAAAAAATGAGATGGGGTAAAAGGCCTGCAAGGCTTAAAGGGCCCACGAGGCAACTATATTACTTCAAAAGTCTATCCACCTTGTAAGCATTCTGGGCTTTTATTTTATTCATCTGGTGCACATGGTACATATTTACCTATCGTCTTTGGTGCGAGCGGATCTGTTTTTCTTCTGAAGCGACTCTCGTCTTCCTTAACATCTGAAAAACCAATTATATACCACCCGCCTTCTTCTGCCACCCAAACACAATCCTTTTCTGCCAATTCATTTGCCCTGCCTATATTTGAAACAATTTTTGTGATTGACCAAGATGACAGGATTACAACTATACCTATTACCGCATACTTTATTGCGTTTGTACCACTTTTCATTTTTTCCTCGCTTCCAGCTGCTGTCATTATCATGAATCCTCCATATATGGCATATATAGTAAACAGTGTACCCATGAGACCAAGAAAGAAACGAATAATGAACGCTGCTATTAACCTGGGGTCCCTAGCATTACCAAAGTCTCCACCTTGCTGACCAGCAAAAGCATTTGTTTGTTCTAAAATGTCTGCTTGAGCATTTACAACTTCATGTACTCCTGAAAAAATAAAAAATGCAGATACTGCAAATATTGAAGTTGTTATTATAATTTTTAGTGTATTTTTTTTCATATTATTATCTATCTAGTATGGCGGCTTCTAGTGCCCCACCTACAAATAGTGTAATACTGTACGAAACTAGTATAAGTATCAGTCCAACAATTGATCTATTAATTATCTTTTTTGCTTTTTGTACTTTTTCTTCTTCACCTCTTGAATTTAGCCATAGATACCCTGCGTATATTGTTAGTACAAAAAATATTGTACCTATTAAACTAAGCATTACCCTAATTATGGTGGCTACTATAAGGCGGGGGTCTTGGGCTGTGCCTAGTTCTGCTGAATTAGCACTCACTTCTACTTGGTTTAGGATATCCCCTTTTAGATTGACCTCTGCGTGAGTGATATCTGGAGAAATAATAAATGAAAACAGTGCCATTAATGTTAACAAAATGTAGTAATTTATTTTTTTCATATTATTGTTCATCTACATTTTCTTCTACCTGTACATTTGGTGTACCTAATGTTCCAACATTTTCACCAGTTGTTATTTCTAATACACGCGGTAGTATGAAAGCCGTTAGGCTATATGAACCTAGGGAAACTATAATCCCGATGATTGCATAGGTAATAATCTTCTTTGCTTTTTCTATTTGGCTTTCTTCTCCTCTGGCTGTCATCCAGAGAAATCCAGAATATACCATAAGTACTGTAAAAAGAATACCAATAAAAGATAGAGATGTTTTTATTACTTGACCAATTGTTGAGGCTAGTGTTGTTTCGTTTGTACCTTCTGCGTAGCCGGCTTTTGTTGCAGCGCGTTTTGTAAGGTCTGCACCAAGATTAATTGCATTTGCAGATTGGGGTACTAAAAATAGTGAGGCAAGAAATAAAAATAGAAATGTTTTTTTCATATTATTGGCCTAATTTTGATGTAACAAAAAATGTAATGGCATATGCGCTAAGGACAAGAACAAGCCCGATGATAGTTGATTTTATAATTTTTCCTGCTTTTTCTACTTGGTCTTCTTTTCCTTGGGCTGTCATCCAAAGAAATCCGGCATAAACCATGAGGATAAGAAAAATAAGACCAATCAGGGTAAGGGCCGCATTGATTGCTGTACCTACTATATTTTCTACACTGCCCTCTACATCACCTAACTGGCTTCCTACTTTTCCCAAATTATTTTTGGCATCGTTGACGTTTCCGGCAGCAAAGGCTGAAGATGTGATACCCAATGAAAGTAATGCTCCCCATATTGTGTATATTATTTTTTTCATAACCTGGAGATGTTTATGTTAGTCTAGATGTTATAAAATTGGTAATAGCATATGACCCCACTACTATAATCAAACCAATGATTGCGGCCAATATAATATTTTGTGACTTTTTTACTTTATCTTCTTCACCTCTTGAGGTTATCCATTGAAAACCACCGTAGAACATAAGGATGAAAAACATGAGACCCACAAGCCCAAGTACACCATTTATTATACTACCTATGAAAGTGGCTACGTCTGTCTGTTCTACTCCTGACCTGCCTGTTACTATCTTTAGGGTTGCGTCTGAATTGTGCAGGCTGATGTGATTGGCGAGTGCAATTTTTGGAATAATAATTACCGTAGCAACAACTAATAATATCACAAGATACTTTGAATATTTATGTAATTTTTTCATAGTGAGTGTTTGATAAATTTAATTATCTATAATTACAATAAATATCTTATTTTATGATATTGTTAATTTACTAATAAATCACAAATACTCCTAGCACCATCTTCGGTTCCATTTCTTACTGCCACAATACTATCACCTTCTCCTGCATCCCAATCATCTTCTTCATCAAAATCTAGATCTACATTAGTTCGTATATCTATAAAAGTTGGAGGTTCACAATCTTGTTGCCACCCTTCTCGTGTACTTTGTTGAGATTCAACTATAACACAGCCTCGGTGTTCCCTGGCATCATTATTTTCATCTACAAAAACCCAATTACAGGCAAGCCAATTTTCTTCTGATGGTAGTTGTTGACCCCCATCCCCATCACCATCTCCATCGCCTCTTTGGTCTAATCCAAGATTTGTAATGGTTGGTCCGCTATTAATATCTGTGGTCGTTCTGCCACCTTTTAGACTATCAAATACAAGATTTGTGAGTGCATAGGCACCAAGTACTATAATAATACCAATCACTGCTGCTACTATTGTGTCTAATGCTTTTTTGCTTTGATCTTCTTTTCCCCTTGCTGTCATCCAAAGGATTCCACCGTATACTGTAATTACAAAAAAGAGTACAGCAACAAGAGAAAGTGCTGTACCAATAATGTTGCCTACTAATTCTGGAACTGATTTATTGTATTCTCCTAATCCTGCTGCGCCTGCTGTATCCTTTAGACCAAAGTCCGCTGTTGCTAGTGCTGGGGTGGAAATTAGTGTGAGAGAGAGTACAAGAACAAGTGTAATTATGAAAAAGATGCGTTTCATATTTATTATTAGAAGTTTAGTAGTTGAGATTAAAAATTGGGGGGATCTTGTCAAAATAACCTTCCGGCTGAACTCTTGACTATACCTAAGGCTTTTCAAAAAAAGAGGAAAATATTTTTTTATAGATTACCTGGTAGTGCATAATCGTATCCCGTGGTTGCTTTGTAACTACTTCTTAGGACAAAATTGGTTAGGGTATATGCACTAAGAATAATCACAAGACCGATGACTGCTGAAAATAATATCTTTCTTGCTGTTTCTGCCTTGCTTTCATTTCCACCTGCGGTCATCCAGGTAAACCCAGAGTATAATGTAAGTACTATAAAAATAATTCCCAAGAGACTAAGGATAACATTGATAATTCTGGCTACGGTGGATCTAAGATCACTGTTGCCTAGACCAGTCTCTTCTCCATATTGGAGTCCTAATAGATCTTCATTTGGGATTGGCGGGTTTACTTCTGCTATGACTGGTTTTGCTAATCCTAATGATATTAGTCCTAGCATGACAATTGTAAAGAATGTAAATAGTTGGTATTTCATATAATAGATGTTAGATATTTATAGTTAAAAATATATATTTTCAATTATTAATACCTAATTGTAAATATGTTAGGGGTAGAGTGGTCCCTACCCCCAAAATATTATTGTGGAATAACGTCGTCATTTAGGTTTCCTAGTCCGCCTTGGAATCCTGTTGCCACGTCTAGTGCGTTGAATACGAATCTTGCGATTGCGAAGGCACTCAGAATAATGGCGAGACCAATTACACCAGAGATTATCATTTTTCTTGCTTCTGCTGCCTTGTCTTCATTTCCGCCTGCGGTCATCCATTTGAAACCACCAGCTAGAATAATTACAACAGCGATGATACCCAATAGCCCCAATGCTACATTGATCAATTTTGCTACAGTAACTTGGAGGTTTTGTTTACCAAGTTTTGTATTGGATGATAAATCTGAAAGACCAAAGGTGTCGGTGTCTGGATCAAAACCAAGATTATTTTGGTTGTCATTAGGTACTTCATCTTCGTCTTCGTTTTCTGCAAATACCGCAGGAGCAAGAGCGATAGCGAATACTAGAGCGATAATTACACTCAAAACAAATTTGTTACGTTGTAGTTGTGCGATTAAATACATTGTTCTCACCTCCTTTCATTGATTATATACATAAAAAAAATTTACTACGTAGAATGGTTAAACTTTTGACATGGTGTATGTTAATGTCGTGCTGGTGGTTTGAAGCCACTTTCCACGACACCGCCACGCAGTTTTAGACTTATGGCACACAACAGCTGCCACTTTGGCCCGCTAGATCACATGCATTTTTTACTTCCCATTTTTCGGTACCGCTGTTTAATTGTAATTTTCTTCCTTTTACATTTTTCAAATTCTTTCCTGCATTATTAAATTTATTCGTAATGATTATACTGCCAGCTGATGATTTTTCGCATTGTGATGAAGGTAGGCATGATAATCCATCAAATTTTACTTCACAAGTAGATTTCTTTGGACCTTCTACACAACATGCTACTTTGTCGGCTCCACTTCTTGGGCCTGGACAGACTGGGGCTCCACTTTCTACCCTTTCACAAGTGCTTTGGTTACGACAATCGTATCCTGCACCAAATTTGGTACATGCTTCTACTTTTTTTGTTTCGTTTCTGGTTAATTCTTTTGCTGCACAACATGATTTTGTGGTGTCCCCACAACTAAGACTGCTGGTTTTTTCACTGTGACAAAATGCTGTTGTGCGACAGGCATAGGCTTCATCACCACCACCTAACGATTCACAAACTCTTTCAAGTTTTTGTTTGGTTGTTAGTTCTCCTGAACCTTGTGGTAATGGTGCATTTGGATCTACACAACATACAATTTTGTCATCATCAGCTGGGCATGCATTTTTGAATGCATTTCCCAAAATTGTTATGTTACCTGAAGAACTTTTTACTGGACCATTTACTTGTTTTGCAACTAATGCTAGAGCTGACTGTAGTTCACTGTTTACGTTACTACCTTGGCTGCATTTTGTTTTTTC
>FLOH01001492.1_pt1 | contig 36520 bp, 29 predicted proteins | sample 756751 | NCBI WGS metagenome assembly FLOH01 (sample SAMEA4026879, study PRJEB14308) | marine metagenome | biome: coastal water; material: water | depth 74 m
TACGCTTGCATTCAGTCGGTTGGAATTGCAGAAGCCGCGTATCAGTCTGCATACAAATATGCACAAGAACGTGAGCAATTTGGTCGTGCTATTATTAAATTTCCTGCCGTTTATGAAATGTTGAGTAATATGCGCGCTAAAACTGACGCCATCCGCTCTATGCTTTATGAAACAGCTCGCTTTGTTGATTTATATAAAGTTTATGAGCAAGCTTCAAGAATACGCACTCTCACTTCTGCTGAACGTCAGGAGATGAAATATTATCAGAGATATGCTGATATGTACACGCCAGTTTTAAAATTATTTGCCTCAGAATATTGTAATGAAATCGCTTCTGACTCATTACAGATTCATGGTGGAACTGGATATATGAAGGATTTTGAGATTGAAAGAATTTTTAGAGATGCTCGAATTACCAATATTTACGAAGGAACAAGTCAGTTACAAGTTGTGGCGGCAATTCGTGGAGTAGGTAATAAATCCTATTTGAAGAAACTGCAGGAATATGAGCAAGAAGAAGTTCAGCCTGAATTAGAATATTTGAAAAAAGCATTGGTGAAATCAACAGGTCATTATGCTGCTATTGTGAAAAAAGTATATAGCGAAGACGATACCGAATATGTTGATTTTCATGCACGTAGATTAGTTGAAATTGCTGGTTATATTATCATGGGCTATTTGATGTTATTGGATGCCAATCGTGATTTGAAGTATAAAAAGTCAGCTGATAATTTCATCAGATTAGGTCGTGCCCAAATTACTCACCATATCAGTTATATCAATAATTTTTCACTCAGAGATATTTCGGATTTTAAGATGTAATAAGCCTCAGTTTGAATATAAAACTAAAGAGCGCAACGTGATTATTAAATCTGTTGCGCTCTTTTTTTGTTGCATAAAATTATCACAGCTAAAGCTTAATCAGAAAGCTATCAGATCCTTTCCAGTGGTTTTATGAAATATACTTGTTTATTCATGCCACACGAAAGGATTCTTGCGGAAGCAAGGGATTTAGGAGATATGCTTAATATTATCATATATTTCAAAAAATGAAATCCTAAGTTGTAAAACAGACATGATTAAACTCATAAAAATTCACATAAAATCTCAAGATAATTTTTATATCTTTGAGCCCCACCAAAAAGTGGGAATTGTTAATTCTCTTATTAAAGAACACATTTAAAGAGCAGCTATTTTGTATAGAATTGAATCTAAAATTGACACCAAGTCACCAGAGTTTCTAAAACACCGCGATGACTTTTCTAAAATACTGGCAGAATACCAACAAACACTTCAAAATGTAATCAATGGCTCTTCTCCAAGTGCCGTTGAAAAGCATAAAAAAAGAGGTAAACTCTTAGCTCGCGAGCGCATCAATTTGCTCGTTGATCCTAATACGCCTTTCCTCGAGCTTTCTTCCTTAGCAGCCTATGGCAATTATGATAATCAATTTCCATCTGCTGGTATCATTACCGGTATTGGCGTTATTCATGGTCGTGAAACACTCATCATTGCCAATGATGCCACGGTTAAAGGTGGAACTTACATTAAAGAAACCATCAAAAAGCATGTTCGAGCGCAAGAAATTGCTATGCAAAATCACCTGGCATGCGTATATATGGTCGATTCTGGGGGTGTATTTTTACCAGAGCAAGCCAATGTTTTTCCTGATAGATTCGATTTTGGTCGGTTCTTCTATAATCAGGCAAGGATGTCGGCAGCAGGTATTCCACAAATAGCTATTGTAATGGGAAGTTGCACAGCTGGTGGTGCCTATGTGCCTGCCATGAGTGACGAAACAATTATTGTAAAAAATCAGGGTACTATTTTTATTGGTGGTCCTCCATTGGTGAAAGCTGCTACTGGTGAGGAAGTTACTGCTGAGGAATTGGGTGGCGCAGATGTTCACACTTCTATTTCTGGGGTTGCTGATCACTTGGCCAACGACGATAGACATGCGGTACAAATCTGTAGAAATATTTTCCAGACATTAGAATATAAAGAAAAGCAAAAGCTTGATATTAAAGAAATTGAAGAGCCATATTATGATCCTAAAGAATTGTATGGATTGGCTCCAATCGATCTCAAAAAACCTGTTGACGCTCGCGAAATTATCGCTCGCATTGTTGACGGTAGTCGATTCCAAGAATTTAAAGCCAGATACGCGCCAACCATAATTACAGGTTTTGCTAATATTATGGGTTTTCCAGTGGGAATTTTAGCCAGTAATGGGGTTTTATTTTCAGAAACTTCGCTTAAAGGTGCACACTTTGTTGAGCTTTGTGGTAAACGAAATATTCCAATTTTGTTTTTACAGAATATCACAGGTTTTATGGTTGGAAAAGAATATGAGCGCAAAGGTATTGCCCGCGATGGTGCAAAATTCGTTCATGCTGTTGCCAATGTAAATGTGCCTAAATTTACCGTTGTTTTTGGTGGTTCTTTCGGTGCTGGAAATTACGCTATGGCTGGTAGAGCCTACGATCCTCGCATGATGTTTATGTGGCCAAATGCCAAAATATCGGTGATGGGTGGTGAGCAAGCTGCTGGGGTTTTGGTACAGGTAAAGCAGGAGCAACTTCAAGCTCAAGGCAAAACAATGGCTCAAGAAGAAATTGACAAACTCCGCAATTCTATACTTGAAAAGTATGAACACGAAGGTTCAGCATATTTTAGTACTAGCAGAATTTGGGATGATGGTATAATCGATCCAGCTGACACTCGAAAAGTGATCGGTATGGGAATCGCTGCATCACTGAATAAACCTTTTGAGGAAACTAAATATGGAATTTTTAGAATGTAATTTTGGAGTTACGAGTTTTAAGTTACGAGTTACAAGTTATGAGTATTCAGTCATCAGTCATCAGTCAACAGTCTGCAGTCGACAGTCTTCGGTTTTTTGACTTTTTACTTTTGCCTTTTTACATTGAAATACAATTTATTAAATTTATTAGGAACAAAACATGAAATACACAACCATAGAATTTGAAATAAAAGATGAAGTTGGGACTGTCTGGCTAAATCGTCCTGAGATACATAATGCCTTTAATGAGGTGATGATAGCTGAATTGATTGCTATTTTTGATGAGATTAGCACGATGAATGATGTTCGCATTATTATTTTACGTGGTAAAGGAAAATCTTTTTGCGCTGGTGCTGATTTAAATTGGATGCGCAATGTGGCCAAATATTCTTATGACGATAATTTTAAAGAAAGCATGAATTTATCAATCTGTTTCAATAAAATATATACTTGTCCAAAGCCAACGATTGCTATGGTGCATGGCGCTGCAATTGGCGGAGCAAATGGATTATTAGCTGCTTGCGATTTTGCTTATGCTGATCATAATACTACTTTTTCTTTGAGCGAAGTCAAAATTGGAATTGTGCCAGCATGTATTTCGCCTTATGTTACCAAGCGAGTTTCAGAATATGGTTCTAAAGAATTGATGCTTACCGGAAAACGCTTTAAAGGTCCTGAGGCTGAGAAGCACCGATTAGTAAATCAGTCATTTAGTTTTGACGAAATGGAAGCTTATGTTGCAGAGTTGATTGGACAGCTGAAAACCAGCGGACCGAAAGCCATGACTCATTGCAAAAATCTAATTTACGATATCAGCAATGCACTCACTTTGGATGATGCGATTGGATATACTGCTAAAATGATTGCCGAAATTCGCGCTTCGGAAGAAGGTCAAGAGGGTATGGCCGCATTTCTTGAAAAACGCAAAGCAAATTGGGTAGAATAGTCATTTTCTGGCTTTTATAAATATTAGGAACTAAAAACATATATTTGAAATATGCAAATATTCAACAAAATATTAATCGCTAATCGGGGCGAAATTGCAATTAGGATTATCAGAGCTGCGCAGAAAATGGGAATCCAAACTGTTGCAATTTATTCACGTCCTGATGAAAATGCACTCCATACTCGCATAGCGGATGAGGCTTATTTTATTGGAGAACAGGACTTAAGCGAATCTTATCTCAATATTGATAAAATCATTAAAATTGCTACAGATTCTGGAAGTGAAGCCATTCATCCTGGTTATGGTTTTTTGGCTGAAAATCCAAAATTGGTTGCGGCTTGCGAAAAAGCCAATATCACTTTTATTGGGCCTTCAACCCGCGCCATAAAACTGATGGGTAATAAAGTGGAATCCAGAGATTTTGTTGGTAAACTGAATGTTCCGATGACCAAAGGAGCAGTTGGAACTATTGAGGAATTGAAAAAAGCGGCTCAAAATATTCCCTTACCAATTTTGGTAAAAGCTGCCGCTGGTGGTGGTGGAAAAGGAATGCGTATTGTCAATGATTTAAGTCAGCTCGACGAAATTATTGAATCTACAAGTCGTGAAGCTTTGTCGTATTTTGGTGATAGCGAAGTGTTTATTGAGCAATTTATTGAAGATCCTCGCCATATTGAAATACAAGTTTTAGGTGATAAACATGGAAACGTGGTTCATCTTTATGAGCGCGAATGTTCCATTCAAAGAAGATACCAAAAGGTGATTGAAGAAAGTCCTTCGCCTACACTCGACCAGATTACAAGAGAGAAAATGGGTGCAGCTGCAGTCGAAATTTCAAAGGCTGTAAATTATGATAGCGCTGGTACTATCGAATTTTTAGTAGATAAAAATTTGAATTTCTACTTTTTAGAAATGAATACTCGAATACAAGTTGAGCATCCTGTTACTGAAATGGTGACTGGTGTTGACATTGTAAGAGAACAAATATTGGTTGCTGCAGGCAATCCGCTTTCCATGGTTCAAAGCGATATCAAACAAACTGGCCATGCCATTGAGGCAAGAATTTATGCAGAAGAGCCCGAAAATGATTTCAGACCTTCTCCAGGTGATATTAGCTTTTACGCTGAACCTGAGGGAAGTAATTTAAGAATTGATGCCGCATTGGATTCTCCAACGACAATTCATAGCTTTTTTGATCCAATGATTAGCAAATTGATTGCGTATGGCGAAAGTCGCGAAATTGCTAATGAGCGACTTGTGCAAGCCTTGCGGCATTATGTAATTCATGGTATCAATCATAATATTGCATTTTTGGTGGAGATGCTGCTATCTAAGGAGTTTGTACAGAATAATATAAGTACAAAATTCTGCGATGATAATCTAGAAAGATTGGTGCAAGCCATAAAAGATCGAGCCATTCAGCTGAATAAATATCATGTTGTTTGTGCTTATTTAGTACACCATCTTCAGGCTTTTAAGTCAGCAGAGAATAATTCTGTTTGGAATAGCATTGGCTATTGGAGAAGTAATCAGCAATTTAATATTAGCGAAGGTGAGCAAAAATATGCCATTGAATTAGCTCAAATTGAAGGACAATTTTACCAAATAAAAATTGATGGTGAAAACTACGAATGTAAATCAAAAGAGCATCATAAAAATTACATCAGGCTGAATATTAATACACATTGTAAGAAAATGTATATTTCTGATGCAAAAGAATTGGGCACAAGATTAAGTTATGGTGGTCATACTTTTACATTAAAACGAGATGACATTTTATATGCCACTGATTTCTTTATAGATGATCATGAAGGGGCTGCTGGTAATAGCGTTGTTTCGCCAATGCCGGGCAAATTGATAAAAATTGATGCGAAAATAGGTGATGCAGTCAGTAAAGGTGATCGCTTATTGGTGGTGGAAGCCATGAAAATGGAAAATAACATTTTGGCTCCGAGAGATGGAATCATCAAAGAAATAAAAGGCCAATTGAACGAAATGGTGAATGGAAATACTCCATTGGTTATTTTTGAGGAATTGGAAGAAATTATAGAAGCCTAAGAAAACAAAAACACAAAAACAAACACAGATATGAATTTTGATTTAACAGAAGAACAGAAAATGATTCGTCAAACTGTTCGAGATTTTGCTGAGCGAGAAATTAAACCTATTGCGCAAGAGCTGGACGAAAAAGCTGAGTTTTCTTATGATTTGACTATGAAAATGGGAGAGCTTGGGCTATTCGGGATGTATCTTCCTGTAAAATACGGAGGACAAGGAATGGACACGCTTTCTTATATTATTGCTGTGGAAGAGTTAGCGAGAGTTGATGGTTCGCAAGCAGCCACTTTGGCAGCGCATAACTCATTGGGAATAGGGCCATTATATTATTATGGAACCGAAGAGCAGAAAATGAAATATCTTCCAAATCTATGTTCTGGTAAAGGATTATGGGGTTTTGGATTAACAGAACCAGAAGCAGGATCTGACTCAAGAGGAACCAAAACAGTCGCCAAGTTGGCTGATGGAAAATGGAATATCAATGGTTCTAAAATATTCATAACCAACGCTTCTAATGATTTCAATTTGGGAAGTACAGTACAAACTGTTACCAAAATTCATCCTGATGGAAAAAAGGAATATTCGTGTATAATCGTTGAGAAAGGCACAGTTGGATTCACCCAAAGAGCCATGCATAATAAAATGATGTGGCGTGCTTCTGATACGGCAGAACTTTATTTTGACGATTGCATTGTTCCAGAGGCAAATTTGCTAGGTAAAATTGGCGATGGTTCGCGCATTATGCTTTCCACTTTGGATAATGGTCGATTGAGCATTGCCGCCATGGGATTGGGTGCTGCACAAGGTGCTTATGAAGCGGCTTTGGCTTATGCTCAGGAGCGCAAGCAGTTTGGAAAACCAATTGCTAAATTCCAGATTAATGCTTTCAAATTGGCGGATATGGCTATGAAAATTGAGCTGGCTCGCAATCTTTTATATAAAGCTTGTTGGCTGAAAGATAATCACAGACCATTTGCTAAGGAAGCGGCCATGTCGAAATTATATTGCTCTGAAATTGCCAAAGAAGTGGCTGACGAAGCGGTGCAAATTCATGGTGGTTATGGATTGATGAAAGATTATCCTGTTGAAAGATTCTATCGTGATCAGCGCTTATTGCAAATAGGCGAGGGCACAAGCGAAATTCAACGATTGGTGATTTCGAGATATATAGGGTGTTAATTTTAACCTTGAAATAATTTATTATTATTGCAATTAAATATATAAAATATGAACAAAGTAGTAAAAAATGCAAAAGAAGCCATTGCTGATATTCAAGACAATCAAACCTTGATGTTGGGCGGCTTTGGACTTTCTGGAATTCCTGAAAACTGTATTCATGCCTTGGTTGACAAAGGAATTACTGGACTTACCTGTATTTCAAATAATGCAGGAGTTGATGACTTTGGATTAGGATTATTGCTGCGCAAACATCAAATCAAAAAAATGGTTTCTTCCTATGTAGGAGAAAATAAAGAATTTGAAAGGCAAATGTTGAGTGGCGAACTTGAGGTAGAATTGAATCCTCAAGGTACTTTAGCAGAGCGAATTAGAGCTGGTGGGGCAGGTATTCCTGCATTTTTTGTGCCAGCGGGATACGGAACAGAAGTAGCCAAAGGCAAAGAAGTGCGCGTGTTTGATGGCAAACCACATATTTTGGAGCATGCTTTAGTAGCTGATTTTTCAATTATAAAAGCTTGGAAAGGTGATAAAGCAGGAAATTTGATTTTCCGCCACACGGCCAATAATTTTAATCAACCCATGGGAATGGCAGGAAAAATCACCATTGCAGAGGTGGATATATTGGTGGAAGTAGGAGAGTTAGACCCAAATCAGGTTCACCTACCTGGCGTTTTCGTACAGCGAATTTTCCAAGGAGTGGATTATGAAAAGCGTATCGAATTTGAAACTACTCGTTAAAATTCCAAAATATTAACCTTGAATAAACAAAATTATGGCACTAGATAAAACACAAATAGCACAACGCATAGCACAAGAACTTCAAGATGGATATTATGTAAATCTTGGTATTGGTATTCCAACACTTGTGGCAAACTATATCCCTGAGGGAATGGATGTTGTGTTGCAATCTGAGAATGGATTATTGGGTATTGGACCATTTCCAGAAAAAGGAAAAGCAGACGCAGATTTGATTAATGCGGGCAAGCAAACCGTTACCTATTTGGAAGGATCTTCATTTTTTGATTCTTCTATGAGCTTTGCAATGATTCGCGGTGGACATATTGACCTAACCGTTTTAGGCGCTTTTGAAGTAAGTGAAAAAGGCGATATTTCTTCTTGGAAAATCCCTGGAAAAATGGTGAAAGGAATGGGCGGGGCAATGGATTTGGTTGCTGCTGCTAAAAATATAATTGTAGCCACAACTCACGTTGACAGAGATGGTTCTCCCAAACTTAAAACAAAATGCGATTTGCCTTTAACAGGCGTAAACTGCGTAAAGAAAATTGTTTCCGATATGGCGGTTATCGAAGTTACTGACAAAGGATTTAAACTCCTAGAAAGAGCACCCGGTATTAGTGTGGAAGAAATTATTGCCGCCACTGGAGCTCCATTAATCATCGAAGGAGAAATTCCCGAAATGAAGTTTTAATAAGTCTTAAGGTAGAAGTATTAAGGCAGAACACTGAAGACTGAAGACTGAAGACTGAAAATTAAGGCAAAAGTATAAAGTAATAAGGCAGAAAACTCGTAACTCATAACTCGTAACTCATAACTCATAACTTATTAAAAATGAACTACCCCAAAAAAGTAACCATAGGAGACATCACAGTACGTGATGGATTTCAACACGAAGAAATATATATTCCCACAGAAGCCAAATTATGGACTTTAGAGCAATTGATTTTAGCAGGCTTTAAGCATGTGGAAGTAAGCAATTTTGGCAATCCAAAAGGAATGCCCCAATTTAAGGATGCCGATGAGCTCTTTAAAGGAATTCGCAATAGCAAGAAAGTGAAACACCTGATTGACAGTGTTAGCCTTACTGCAATTACCATTCGCGAGCAAGCCATTCAACGTGCCATACAAGCGAAAAAAGATGGATATGGTCCAGATAGAATTCTTTTGATGGTTTCTACAAGTGAGTCGCATCATCAGAAAAATTCGGGACTAAGTCTTAAAGATTATTGGAAAATGGCTGAAGAATGGATTCCAAAAGCGCAAGCAGCAGGTATCAAAGTAAATGGTACCGTGAGCACGATTTGGGGTTGTCCAATTGAAGGACCAACAGAAATGGGAAAGGCTATAGACTTTGCACAGCGCTGGATTGATATTGGAGCAAATGATGTGGAACATGCTGACCATGATGGCTCTGCATCGCCTGATAGAGTTTATAAATATTATAGCATGCTGCTCGACCATTTCGGAAAACCCGACAAACATATTGTACATTTCCATACCACCAGAGGTTGGGGATTGGCAAATGTTTTGGCTGCATTGCAAGCTGGAATGACCAATTACGAAGCATCTATGGGAGGCTTGGGCGGACAACCAGCGAATTTTGTTAGCGGAGTTCCCGTTTCCGGAACTGGAGCATATTATTATAAAGATTCTAATTTGGCAGGATTAATTTCTACCGAGGATTTGGTGGTGATGATGGACGAAATGAATATCGAAACTAATTTAGACGTAGATAAAGTGCTGGAAATAGGAGCAATGGTAGAACGCATTGTTGGCAGACGACTACGCTCTGAATCCATCAAAACTGGCCGTATTCCTAAGAATTTGTCTGGGAGGTAGGGTTTTAAGAAAGCAGGTGTAATATGAAAAAAATAATAGCAATCGTCTTTATCGTATTAACCATCATGTTGACATGGAGTTGTGAAAAGTTGATTCCAGATAAATTTTATGGAATTATCATTAGAAATAATTCCAACCGACCAATTACATACATAATTGATTATAATTACCCTGACACATTACTTCCAAGCGAAAATAATTGGACTACTTATTTGGAGCCTGGTGAGGAATGGGTACATGATAATGATTATAATCTTTTTAATGGAATATTAGAGTCCGACACTTTAATTATTTTTATTTTAAGTGTTGATACAGTTAATGCCTACAATTGGAGTCAAATTGTGAGCGATTACAAAATACTAAAACGATATGACCTAAGTGAGCAAGATATGGATGCTAAAAAGGAGGATGGATATATACCTGTTATTAATTACCCTTAAAATAGTTATGTTGATATTCTTGAAATATCCCTACGCTACTGTAAGAATCCTTTCTTGTGGTGTGTATAAAAGGCAATAGGAAGAAAGCAGAAAACCATCAGTCAACCGCTGATGGTTTTTCTTGTCTGCAGTTAGGCAGGTTTGTTTCTTTGACCTACAGCAAAAAAGAAAAGGCCGATTTAAAGTTTAAATTCTTCATGTACTTTTTTGGCGCAAAAAAGTACCAAAAAACATCCGCTGTTGAAGAATGGCTAAAAAACATTGACTTAATCCTAAAACATATCCCGATACATATCGGGAGCCTCCTTTTAGCTGCTCGTGCCTCGCATCTAACTTCGTTGGACGGTTTATGTTTTTTAACGGATTAACCCAATATTTTTCTTAACGCCATTCTTCTAATGCGGTCCTTCATCAGCCACAGGCTGATGATTTTTGCCACCGCACCGCATCCGCGAAACCTGAATCCCTTAACAAACAACTCTTCAAAATACCCACAGGCCGAGACCCAATCAGATTGCCTAAGCAATCTGTCCTGCGCATTGAGAAAAATGGCGTAAAGAAAATGAGGATGATGAAGCGTAAAGAAACACAACCTGTTTGACGAACGTTAGACTCCGAAAACTTCATTAATTATCATTAAACGAAGAACTTACCATTTTGGAGGCTATAAGGAGGAGTTTTGTGTTTTAGCTTTATTGTTCTTATTTTTAGTCATTTTTATCGAGCGGTGGGGTTTTTTGTTTCTTTTTTGACCTACAGCAAAAAAGAAAGGGTAAAATTTCCACCTCTGGTGAGCGATTCAATAGCTATCGGATTTATTGCGTTCCAACTATTAAAATCAAATCATAATTCGCTATATTTGCCAAGTCAAAATCAGCTAAAAAAAATATCAGATTCGTAAAAGGTATCTGGAAGTTTCTATTAGTAGTTTTGTGAATCGTTATTTTCTGAATACCATTCGGAAGTATTCATTCTTAGTGAGCATAGAATAGTTTGTATTTCAATCAAATAGCTGTTAAAAAAAAGAACACTAGAATTATGAAGAATATAGCACTTGTTTTATTGGGCATATTGTCATTTATTGAAATTGAAGCTCAAGTATTAGCAGAAAAGGTTGTGAAAAACAATACAATTGATTTATTAAGAAATGATACAATAGATTATAAGTTATTCCTTATCAGCAATATCAATTTACAAAAATATGGAGACTATTTTAGTGAAGTTGTGCAAACTATTTATGAAAAGTCAGATGCTAAAACACTATTTATCGAAACAGGAAAAGCTGATGAATGGTTGTTTCTTCAATATAAAAATTCTAAAAGGTTTAGGTCAAATGTAGGTAGAACAAGCGCAAAGAATTTTAAAGAAAGGTATAAATACCTTTTGAAAACCGACGCTATTGATTCACTAGATATTGTATCGATATCCATGGAAGAAGATATGTTCTATTCAATTGATGTTTTGAGAGATATTTTGTATAAACATGATTTTGTAGATGATTATTCTAGGTTGGGACATATGGTAGATTCCTTAGCATTTCTATACAGAGATACTGGATTACTTCAAGCTCAGGAGCTAGAATTGATTAGAAAAAAGCTGCTAAATGTGACCTTTCAACTAAAAAATATTGATTCTACTGATTATTTATACTTTAATGAAATATTTGATGAAATTATTTCTTTTCGGACTGATTTGTATGCAATACCATTTAATTCTGTAGACTTTAGAAATAGGCTAAATTACTATTCATTAAATATCATTAATCAGTATCTTAAAGTTAATTCTGATACTAAAAAATACATTGCTATTGTTAGTTATATGAGCATAAGGAGAGGAAAGGATATTGAATTCTTGCAACGAAAAACCTCGAATAATAAACAATTCGTTACAGTTGCTGAAAATTTTAGTAATGAAGCCTGTACTATAAAAGCTGTAATGGATTGGGCTAGTAATTCATCTAATAATTCCACCAATAGTGACATTTCAATAATGAAGAAATATGCTTTAGGTAAAAAGACTTTATTTAAATCTAATTATGATAGCTGTTTGCTTAAGGGTAATTATGATTATATTCTTTATTTGAAATAGGACTCTGTCTGGTGCACGATTGTATCGTGTATCATTGAGACAAAAGAAAAGGCCGGTTTAAAGTTTAAATTCTTTATGTACTTTTTTGGCGCAAAAAAGTACCAAAAAACATCCGCTGTTGAAGAATGGCTAAAAAACATTGACTTAATCCTAAAACATAAAAACGCCTCCTTTTAGCTGCTCGTGCCTCGCATCTAACGTCGTTGGACGGTTTATGTTTTTTAACGGATTAACCCAATATTTTTCTTAACGCCATTTTTCTAATGCGGTCCTTCATCAGCCGCAGGCTGATGATTTTTGCCACCGCACCGCATCAGCGAAACCTGAATTCCTTAACAAACAACTCTTCAAAATACCCACAGGCCGAAGCCCAATCAGATTGCCCAAGCAATCTGTCCTCCGCATTGAGAAAAATGGCGTAAAGAAAATGAGGATGATAAAGCGTAAAGAAACACAAAATGTTTGACGAACGTTAGACTCCGAAAACTTCATTAATTATCATTAAATGAATAACTTACCATTTTGGAGGCTATAAGGAGGAGTTTTGTGTTTTAGCTTTATTGTTCTCATTTTTAGTCATTTTTATCGAGCGGTGGGGTTTTTTGGTTCTTTTTTGACCTATAGCAAAAAAGAAATGGTCGATTTAAAGTTTAGATTCTTTATGTACTTAAAAGTGTAATCACGCAAATTTATTCCTGATTTTTTTAAACATTATATTATACATTTGCGCAAATTATAATCAAACCATGATTCAATCCCATTTTGGAGAATTTGCAGCCTTACTCACTGCCATTTTTTGGACAGTAACCGCACTGGCTTTCGAAGGAGCTACCAAACGAGTAGGCCCTTTTGCGGTCAACCTAATTCGGCTGTTATTCGCCTTTGTTTTCCTGAGTATTCTATCTTATTATAGTCGAGGAATTGCTTTTCCAACTGACGCTACAAGTCATATATGGCTGTGGCTGGGCTTGTCGGGAGTAGTGGGTTTTATTTTGGGCGATTATTTTCTGTTTGCTTCTTATCCAATTATCGGTTCGCGCATGGCCATGCTGATGATGACACTAGCACCACCCATTGCTGCTTTTTTTGGCTGGATTGCACTGGGTGAGACTATGAGCCTGACAGCTTTAGCCGGTATGATGCTTGTCATTTCTGGTATTGGCATTGCTATTTGGAGCAAACCCAATGGGGAGAAAAGAAAACTAAAATTCCCTATCCGTGGACTCGTTTATGCCTTTATAGGCGCTCTTGGACAGGGTGGTGGAATTGTGCTCAGCAAATATGGAATGGGGGAGTATAATGCTTTTGCGGCTACGCAAGTGCGCGTCATTATTTCAATCATTGGCTTTGCTATTATTATTTCTTTTCTGAGGCGATGGAAAAACGTCAGCGGCACTTTTACGAACAAATCAGCCATGCGCGGCATTGTGTTAGGTTCCGTATTTGGGCCATTTTTGGGCGTTTCTTTTTCATTATTGGCGGTTCAAAATACCAGCACAGGCGCTGCTTCTACTATCATGGCCATAGTGCCCGTTCTGATTATTGTGCCGGCGGTAGTCTTGTTTAAACAAAAGGTAAGTCTGGCCGAAATAGCAGGCGCATTCTTAAGCGTCATTGGGGTGGCCTTATTTTTTATCTAGGAGAATAGGTCAATAGGTTGTCACGATAGCTATCGGGAGGTTAAAATAGGTTGAAAGGGTTAGTAGGTTGAATAGGTTTATTAGTGGAAAGGGTTATTAGGTTGATAGGGTTAATAGGTTTGTTGGAGTTGAAATTATTGGTGGCTTAAATAATTATCAAATCTACAATTCACAGTTCCTAGGAAAGTATGAATTTACTAATTCCTATAGATTATAAACAATGTTTCCTGCAGCATTCTATGATTAATAACGTATTTTCCCCGCGATTAGTTCAATGTTGGATAGTGCGATAATTTTTAAAGTATGCTTTCACGATTCAATTAAAAGTCGGTGTATATCATGAAAAAATAAAAATTAAAATCTGTATGTTATATCAAATAAACCATGTAATTTTGCTACATATTGTATAATTTTACTATGATTGACAGAAATCTATATTTTGACTGATTATGGCCTTTTGTAAAAAAGGACTTGATAAAAAAATGAATGGTCAGAGAAGGTTTGGTAAAATTATGAATTTTAAGCTTTTAACTAATGAGATTGTAACGATTGAACCAAATGACAATTTTATTTTTATTGATATGGAAGATTAGGCTTTTGGAATTTCTTAATAAGTTTCCAGATAAATGATGTCAAACTGCTTTTTACAAATTTTAAAAAAAAAACAATAATGAAACAATTGATTTTTACCCTAGCTATTTTAATTACTTCTCTGAATTTATTTTCACAATATGATAGAAATATGGTTATAGAAAAACGTAGTAGTATCACAGTTGGAATATTGCAAGGCGGTGGATCATTGGTGGGAGCAGATTATGAAACACTGATAATCAATAATTTCGGAGTTCAACTAGGCGCAGGCCTTATTGGGTTTGGAGGAGGAATCAATTACCATTTTAAACCATCAATCAGAAGCTCCTTTATTTCTTTACAATATATGCATCAAGGAATCGGGGATTCGTATGCACAAAGTGTAATAAGTTCAAATTATGTTTTTAGAGGTAAAAAGTGGTTTACTTTTCAGATTGGGTTTGGCTTTCCTATTGAATATGGGTCTGCTATGTCAAAAGCTGATTATTCCCCAGTAATACTAACCTACGCAATAGGAGCTTATTTTCCTTTGTGAAATTTGAATGCATAAAAAAAGAAAAGCTTCCATCTATCGATGAAAGCTTTTGTAATTTAAGTGAACCCGAAGGGATTCGAACCCCTAACCTCTACGGCCGTAACGTAGTGCACTATCCAGTTATGCTACGGGTCCATAATTAAGGCTGCAAAGATAATTTTTTTGTTGGAAATGTTGGCTATTTTTTTTAAAATATTTTAATTGCTAATACCTTGAAATCCAGCAAATTTAATGATTAGTATTGATAATTTGTTTTTCAAAATAGTTTTAGAATTAATTTTATTGGACATATTTGCAAGATTTTATCTGGATAAAGCACTTATGAAATCCTAAAAATATATTATAAATCATAATTTATGATTAAAAATAGGTGTTGATAATCTTTTCTTTGTATTTTTGATTAAATTTAAAATCTTTCATGAGGAAATACGCGATAATTTATAATTGGGTACTTGCGTGCCGTTATGATATTAAAATTAAAGGAGTTGAATTGCTAGATGGCGGTCAACCGCGTTTATATTTACCCAACCATCAGGCAGAAGTGGATCCACAGCTTTTGGTTTCTGAAATAATGAAAATACATAACGTTTCTGCCATGATTAGTGCTAAGTTTTATAATCTTCCTATTGTCAATTCATTGTTAAAAAAACTTGAAGCAGTGCCGATTAGCGATTTGGATGAAGGTGTTAGGGATGTCAGTGTGATGGATAATATTCGAAATAGTGCCTCCATTGCTTTTGCAAAAGGTCATAGTCTTGTTTTGTATCCTTCGGGTCAGTTATCAACACAAGGTTATGAAAAGCTATTTAACAAACAAAGTGCCTATGCGCTAACCAATGAAGCAGCTGATAATGTAAAAATTATTGGAGTAAGAATGCATGGTTTATGGGGCAGTATGTGGTCAAGAGCTTGGATTGGTGTTTCTCCACCTTTTTTTAAAACCTATTTGTTAGCTGTCTGGTTTTTTCTTTCCAATTTTATCTTTTTTATTCCAAAACGATCTATAGAAATCGAATTTACCGATTTAACAAAGGAGGCTAAAGAAAAAGCTAAAAGTTTAACTAGGAGAGAATTCAATGCTTATTTAGAATCTTTTTATAATGAAAAAGGAGAGGAGCAAATCCGATTTATTAAGCATCATTTCTTAAGCCCAAATTTAAACCGTAAATTGCCCAAAAATATTTCTGGAGTAATAAATAAAGAAGTTAAAAGTATTAAATTTACTAAAATCTAAAATCAATGAAAGAATCACTACTTCACATACAGAAATCGCCTGACTATAAGGTATTACCAACTCCTGGTTTAAATGTACTGGAGCATTTTGTAAAAGTATTTTCAACCCATAAGGATGAATATTTTGCATGGGATAACGTATCGGGTACAAGCACTCGAGGCGATTTTATGCTCAAAGCTGCAGTGGTTTCTCAATTGATAAAAAGTAAAACTAATCACCAGCACGTGGGTATAATGTTGCCTGCTCTGCAAAGTACTACGCTATTAATAATAGCAACTTATATAGCTGGTAAAGTGCCTGTTATGCTCAATTGGACGGTCGGTCATAAGGTGCTTACCTATTGTGCTGACTTAACTGAGTTAGATTTAATTATTACCGCAACCAGCTTTTATGATAAGGTGATAGATCAAATTCCAGACGAAATTTCTTCAAGATTGATGTTTCTAGATAAAGAGGTTAGTAATATTTCTACACCAATGAAGCTCAAAGGTTTGGTGATGTCTAAATTTCCTAAATTATTCATCAAAACCAAAATTGACCCAACTGCGGTGGTGTTATTCACTTCAGGAAGCGAAACTTTGCCCAAAGCAGTTCCTTTGACTCACGATAATGTAGTACATGATCTTTGGGGTGGATTGAATATTATAGACATTAGATTGCAAAGTATTTTTCTGAGTTTCTTGCCACCATTTCATAGTTTTGGTTTTACAGTTCTGTCCATTTTACCTTTAATTACTGGCGTAAAAGTAGCTTATACACCCAATCCCACTAATTTTGGCGAAGTGTTGGATGCCCTCAAAAATACTAAGGCAAATAATATTATGGCAACGCCAACATTTCTTAAAATGTTGATGGCTAAAGCAGAACCAGATGATATGGCTTCTGTGGAGTTAGTAATTAGTGGAGCTGAGAGCTTGCATATTGATATTAAAACACAGTTTGAAAAAATGACTGCTGGGCATAATTCTTTAATTATTGAAGGCTATGGTATTACAGAATGTGCCCCCATCGTATCGTTAAATCCTCTTGACACTCAAAAGATTAATTCGGTTGGTAAGGCCATCAAAGGTTTAGATTTATTGGTGGTAAACCCAGAAAATTTCTCTCCTGTTAAAGTACTTGAAGAAGGAATGTTTTTAGTGAGCGGGCCTTCTGTTTTTCCTGGCTATTTAGATAATAAGATTGATTCTCCATTTATCGAAATTGAGGGTAAAACCTATTATAAAACTGGTGATTTAGGCTATATTGATGAAGATGGCTTCCTTTTTATCACGGGCAGATTGAAACGATTTGTAAAAATTGGTGGTGAGATGATTAGCATGCCTTTTATCGAAAAGGTTTTAGTTGGCGAATATAGCAAAGATGGAGAGGTGAATATAGCCGTAGAAGGAACAGACAAGGGACTTGAGCCTAAGGTGGTTTTGTTCACAACCAATGAATTAGATAGGAGTGAAGTGAATAAATTTCTTCGTGAAAAAGGTGTGGCAACGATAGCCAGGATACGCGAAATTAGAGTTATACCAGAAATTCCAATTCTTGGAAGTGGAAAAATTAACTACCGTGTTTTGAAAGATTTAATTGAAAATGATTTGACAGATGGAAATAAAGATTCGTAATGCAAACTTGAATGATTTGCCAATTTTGGTAGATTCAATGATAAAAATGGCCAAAGAAACAGAAGATTTGGATCTGCAGCCTTCTGTTTTAGAACCTGGAATTAAAAATGGCTTGATTGACCCATTAAAAGCAAGTTATTTTATCGCAGAAATTGATAATCATTTTGCTGGTACTTTGATGATTACCAAAGAGTGGAGCGATTGGAGAAATGCTTGGGTGCTTTGGATTCAATCTGTTTATACTGATATTAACTATAGAAATAAAGGGGTTTATAAAGCTTTATATCAGTATATTAAAGCCATGGTGGATGAGCAAAGTGAATATTGTGGTATTCGACTTTATGTTGACAAAACCAATACTTCTGCTCAAAAAGTATATACCAAACTAGGTATGAATGGCGACCATTACCAATTTTTTGAATGGATGGAAACTAACAAAGAAAATTAGGAATTAGAGAATATGAATTAATAACAGAATCATTTAAAAGGATATTGTTTTTTTAGTTAATTTTGTGCTAATATATTAACGCAAGATGACCGTAGTTTTAAAACAGATTGATTCAGATGTATTTAGTTTTTATTTTGAGAATGACATAAAACAGATAGCTCAAATTGAAACTATTGTTGAAACTATTCAGGAAAACTGGAAATTGAATGATAAAGTACAATTTACCTTGAATCTTGTTTTAGAAGAATTGATTTGTAATGTTATTTTATATGGATTTAAAGTAGTAGATGAACATCAATTTATTAAGGTAGATATCAGATTATTAGATACTGAGATTATAATTAATATCATTGATAATGGTGCTATATTTAATCCCTTGGAACATCAAAGTGCACCAAAAGAGACTTCTCTAGAAGAAAAGGCAATTGGTGGTTTGGGAATACATTTGGTAAAAAGCATGACAAATTATTTAAAATATAATCGAATAAATGAACAGAATCAACTAACTTTGTCGATTCCTATTATAATAGAAAGTTAAATTTGAATAATGACCGTTAAAAGTAGTTTAATATCATCCTTTAATTATTTTGAGCTTTCTGGAAGACTGGATAATAAAGAGGTTATAGAACTTCAGAATCAAATTAACTTTCAAATGAAAAATGGAAGTAAATTTTTTTTATTTGATTTATCTGGTTTAACTTATATGAGTAGTTCTGGTTTGCGTATTTTTATTAAAACTCAAAAGGAACTAAAGCTTTTTGATGGTTTTCTGAATTTAATTTCACCAAATGAAAGCATTAAGGAATTATTAGAAATGAGTGAATTAACAGATTTACTGAGGCTTAGAAACAGTTATAAAGAAGCAATTAATGAATTTAAAACAAAATAAATATAAATTATGAATATGATCAGTAGCGAAAAGGGCAAGTATTTGATTTTAAATATAGAAGGAAGAGTTGATACCTCTAATTATGAGAAATTCGCCCAAGAATTGCAAATCCACATTGATGGAGGAAAAAAGTTCTTAGTATTAGACTTGCAAAAACTTGACTATATTAGTAGCTCTGGATTAAGAGTGTTTTTGTCAATTTTAAAAACTCTTCGTGCCATTGAAGGAGATGTAATTTTATGTTGTCTCAACGATAAGATAAAATCTGTTTTTGAAGTATCTGGCTTTTTGTCATTGTTTAGAGCAATTGACAATGTAGAAGAATTAGTGTAACTAGAAAAACCCAATATTATGGAAAATAACTTTTTAAGTATTCCCGAAGAAATATATCTTTTATCTATTGATGAAAACGGGAAACAACATGATAATTTTAGAAACGAAAAATTTGATGTTATCATTTCATCAGCAATTCTGATGAATTTGGCTTTGCTACATAGCATTGATGCTGATATGAAATACATTATACCAGATAAAACAAAAGAAATCGGTGATTTACTTTTAGATGGTGTAACTGACGAAATTGTTGAATATGGTAACAAACGTAGAATAGAAGATTGGGTATCGCATTTAGGGATTCATGGTCAGTATTTTAGAGACGAAATAATAGATTCTTTAGTACGTAAAGGAGTTTTGAAAATTGAGAATGAGCAAGTGTTTTGGTTTTTCTCCAAAAGAAAATATCCAAGAGTAGGTGGGGAAGAATTAGAAGAAGTGCAATCGCGCATTCGTAATTTGATTTTTGGAAATGATTTACCTGATGAGCGAGATATTGTTATTGTTAGTATATTGAGTAATAGTAATTTACTTCAGACGGTATTTTCTAAAGAAGAAATACAAAAGTATGGTGACAGAATAAGTATAATTGCAAAAATGGATTTTATAGGTCAAGCAATCGCAGGTAATCTTGATACTTATAAAATACCCACCGTAATTGACAGCATATTTAAAAAGCAGTCTCCAGAAGAAATGCTTGAAGAACATATAGCTTCATTAAAAACTAAGTTTAGAGTGACCAATGATGATAATCTACCTGAATGGATTAGAAAGGGAACAGATCAATATGAACTCACATTAGATTTTGTTAGAGAAAAAGGAACAGCTGACATTACTTTTAATCCCAGAAGCAAAGAGTATTCGCGATTAAATTTGAACTATTACGGTTCATATGTGCAATAATTTTTAAAGAAAATAGGAATTATAAAAAATCCATCTGCCTCAGGTAGATGGATTTTTTTATATAAATTAAACATAATAAGGTTGTTGTATATATAAAGTGAGTATAAATTATTTATTTGGTAAAAAGCTTGTATCACTTATATATTTAGTTATCTTTGCAGCCTCAATTATGTGGGGTGGAGCAGTGGTAGCTCGTCGGGCTCATAACCCGAAGGTCATCAGTTCGAATCTGGTCCCCGCTACAACAAAAGCCTTGATGCAATGCATCAAGGCTTTTTCTTTTTGTCCATTTTCCAAAAGCTCGCTTTTTAGGAAAATGGACAAAAAGAAGAAGCCAAACTCATGCAATGAGTTTGATGGCTTTGTTGTTATGCCCCCCTTTGCAGATCAATTTTCTTTTTTTTAGAAAATTGAATCTGGTTTCAGTTAAGAGCTCCCTTTTTAGGAAAAGAATCGGATTAAGTGTCTTATTGGACAATTAACTTTCCTGAAAAAATCTGATCTTCTTGATCTATGTTGTAGAAATACATCCCAGATTTTAATTCACGAACAGACACTTTTTCGCCATTTATAATTCTCCTCTTAATAACCAATTCTCCAACTACATTGTATAACCTAAAAAGCGCATTATTTGACATTTGGGGCAAATTAATGATAACATAATCATCACTTGGATTTGGAAAAAGTCTAATACTATTATCCTTAATTTCGTTATCAATTGAAGTAGCAGTAGAGGAGTAATAATAGGAGTGTTTATTTGTACATGATATTATATTATTTTGATTATCAATTTCATATAATTTGTCTTGCAATATCATAAAGGAATTGCTTGGAAAATTTTCCGGTAAAATAATATCAGCTGCATTTACTAGAGTATCTACGACATTTTCAATTGCACCTTCCATTAATCCATAAAAAACATGGTAATAATGACTGAATGTCCAAAAATGGTTGCTGTCGTTTTGATAAGAAATATTTTCTTCTGAGTACAACTCCCAATAAAGATTAAAAAGGGATTCTTTTGAATGTACTAATCTGCCTAATATATCATAAGAATATTCATTTTTATAATTGTATTCCCAATTAGATGTAGATTCGTTATATGTATAATCAATTTGTAGTGTTGAATTTCCCTGATTATCATAATTATAAGTTGTTTTAGAATAGTCAATCCATGGAGAATTATAGTAATGCATAAAATAGCAATTATTACAGGAATCTAAACCATTACTATTTCGATGGAAAATCCATTTATAAATTCCTGCCCACGAATTATGAATTGCATCCCAGTTATATACTTCTGTAATTAGAATTGTACCGTCATTATTATATGTTATTACACCTTTTGAACTTTTTTCTAATATGCTACTGATTGTATCAAAATTAAAACTAAATGATAATATTAACTGTGAGTTAGTATTATAATGACTTATTAGCCTCATATCATAAATCCAGCTACTGTTTTGTATTTCAAAGTAATATTTATCCGTATAAATTGAGTCGGAAAAATAGGTGTAGATTTCTTTGTGCCAGTTATAAATTACAGAACTCCCTGAACCACTCTGTTTTTGAAGATCCATTGTCATTCTATTCTGACTATCATAATCATATTCATGTATCATATAATCAGTCCACTGATGGTTGTTAGTGTTAAAAAAACAATATTCGTACTTTAGTAAATTTCCATTTGAAGTATAAATCCATTGGTCTTTTCTCCTAGGAATCCAAGATGTTGAATTGCTTTCGTATAGAGAATACACTTTCTCGATTAATCTTGAATGATAGTCATACTTATAAGTTGTTTTGTTTGAAAATTCTCCCGTACATGTTGTTTGGTAACTGCTGTCAAGTTTATAGGACAATGGAGAAACTCGTAATTTTTTATACTGAATCATATTTGGTTTAAAATCAAGTAAAAGACTATCAGGTAATCTTTGTTCTAATTTATGCCAATTATTAATAATGCCTTCGGCACTATAGGATTGAGAGTAGCCACTAGATATTGCTAACATTAAAAATAGTAGAAAAAGAAATGGTTTCATAAGCTTAGTGATTTATTTTTGACAGGCAAATATAAGTATTTAATAATAAAAATGTTACCGTATCATATAAATGTACGTTATGATAAAGTTAGTGGTAATTCTAATCTGAAATAAAGTCTTCATATTATCAAAATTAGTTAGATCATTTTTTATTGGTATCCAAAAAATTATAATACAAACACAATTTTCTTTATTTAATTAATTAAATAGTGAGCTAAAACTGCCTGATTTAAATCTAATTTACTGAAGGCCAAATATATGATGCGGTGTTAATAAAACAAAAATGAACTTTCCTTTTTCTGTTAAATAAATTACCTTTGCAGCCGCTTTTTAAGACATCTTAAATAAGTGTTAATCATTTTGCAAAATTTTATTAGAATGAACAAAAATACAATTCTAGGTTTCTTTTTTATTTTTCTGATATTGATAGGATATTCTTGGTATATATCTCCTTCAGAAGAAACAGTGCAGCGCCAACTGGCTGAAAGTAGACGAGTCGACTCTATCAATAATGTACAAAGAGCAGCTGCTCAAATTGCTGATGCTGAGCTAAATTCCGATAAAGTCGAGCAAGAAGCAATAATTGAAAATACCAGTAATTATGTGGTTTCAGACTCTAGTTTAGATGCCAATATTTTAAAGAAGTTTGGTGCTTTTGCTGCCGTTAGCCATGGTGAAGAGAAGGAGTATATTATAGAAAATGAAAAATTAAAATTAAAAATTTCTACCAAAGGTGGTGGCATAAGTTATGCTGAAGTAAAGAACTTTCGAACTTACGACACATTGCCTCTAGTACTATTCGATAGCAAAACTGCAAGCATGAGTTTTCTGTTGAATGACCAAAGAGTAGAAACTAAGGATTTGTATTTTGAAGCCTATTCAAAAGCAGGTCGCCCAATTGATGATAGTGTTTTTGTGGGAGGTAAGGAAACTTATTCTTTTGCAATGCGGATATATCCTAGTGATAGCCAAGGAAATAAAGATAAAAGTCGTTTTTTAGAATTTGAGTATATCATTACAGGAGATAATTATATGATTGATTATCGACTAAATATGCAGGGAATGTCCGATATAGTTGCACCTGGAATGAATGATATTCCTCTATATTGGAATATGACAATGAATACCAAAGAGAAAGATGCTAAACAAGAGATTAAACAAACTGCTGTTTTTTATCGCTATTTTGAGCAAGATGCTGATAATTTAAGTGAGATGAGTGTAGATGATGAAGAATCTCTTGACACTAAAGTACAATGGATATCTTTTAAGCAGCAGTTCTTCTCAGTGTCCCTTATTGCAAAAGATAATTTCGCAAAAGCTAAGATTTCGCAAAAAGGAGATGAGAATTCACCTGATCCTAAGTTTATGAAAGATATGTCGGCTGAAATATTGGTACCATTGGCCAATATGTCCGATATGCAAAGTATTGCCATGAATATATACATGGGGCCAAATAAATATAGTGTTCTTAATAAATATGATATTCAACTTGATCGTCAAATTCCATTAGGTTGGGGTTTCTTTTTGCTGCATTGGATCAATCGTTTTGCAGTAATTCCCGTATTTGAGGCTTTAAGTCATTTTGGTTGGAATTATGGAATTATAATACTGGTACTTACCGTATTATTAAAATTAGTTCTATTTCCGATTGCATACAAAACATATATGTCATCAGCTAAAATGAGGGTTTTAAAACCTGAAATTGATGAAATAGGAGAAAAATTTCCTAAAAAGGAAGATGCTATGAAAAAGCAGCAAGCCACTATGGCACTTTATAAAAAAGTAGGCGTAAATCCAATGGCAGGTTGTATTCCGATGATATTGCAGATGCCAATCCTTTTTGCCATGTTTAGATTTTTCCCGGCTGCTTTTGAGCTTAGACAGCAATCATTTTTATGGGCCGATGATTTATCCTCGTATGATTCTATCGTATCTTGGACAAATCAAATTCCATTAGTTAGTCAGTATTACGGAAATCACGTTAGTTTGTTTACCTTGTTAATGACGGTTTCAACGATACTTTATACTAGAATGAACAATCAGATGATGAGTTCATCACAGCAGATGCCTGGTATGAAAACGATGATGTATTTGATGCCATTGATGTTCCTTGGCTTCTTTAATAATTATGCTGCTGGATTGAGTTATTATTATATGTTGGCCAACTTATTCACTTTTGGACAAATGTACTTAATTCGCTTTTTTGTGGATGAGGATGCAATTCATGCCAAACTTCAGGAGAATAAGAAAAAGCCTGTAAAGGTTTCCAACTTTCAAAAGAAGTTAGAAGAAATGGCTAAGGCTAAAGGAGTTAAACGTTAATTTACGTCTAAATAATATTTAGTAAGTAAGCCGCCAAGTATTTTGCTTGGCGGCTTTTTTTATGATGTTTTGATAGCGGCAGTATAATTACCAAAAATCAATATGGATATTCCTTAAATACATAAGAAAAAATCGTACTTTTGATTCCTAAATTTTTATTATGGCTTTTGCAGTTTGTACGGTGAGTATCATGCCTTTAAGGTTAGCATCTGATGACCGTTCTGAAATGGTAACACAGGTTCTTTTCGGAGAGAGTTTTGAAGTATTAGAAAAAAGCTCTAACTGGGCTTATGTGCGACTTAGTTATGATCGCTATGAAGGCTGGGCAGATCCCAAACAATTTACATTGATTGATGACGAAGAAATGAACCGAATTGGAACAGAAACTATGTTCTATTCAGCTGATTTAGTGCAGGTTTTGATGGTAGATAAAACTAAGCAAATGATTCCACTTTTGCTGGGAAGTCATCTTCCGGGTTTGATTCAAAATCGCATCAAACTTGGTGAAATCACTTATAATTATGATGGAGCCTTTGTGAAAGCATCACAGCATACCTTGCGCAAAACCATAATCGGAAATGCCATGATGTACCTCAATGCTCCTTACCTTTGGGGTGGAAAAAACCCATTTGGAATCGACTGTTCTGGTTTTACTCAAATGGTATACAAAATTAGTGGAATAGCACTTTCACGAGACGCTTCTTTGCAAGCTCAGCAAGGTGAAACTATCAATTTTATTACAGATGCTTTGGTAGGTGATTTAGCCTTTTTCGATAATCAGGATGGGAAAATAATTCATGTTGGAATTATGTTGGGTGATAATAAAATTATGCATGCTTCGGGTAAGGTACGTATTGATGCCATTGACCATCAGGGTATTTTTAATGTGGAAGCAAGAAAATATACTCATAAGTTACGTTTGATAAAATCCTTTGTGTAAATGCCAGATTATGAGCTGTATATAGCGTCATTTAAATGGGTTTATTTTTTCGGAATTGCCTTAATGTTTTTGTCATTGCCGATTTTCGAGGCTGTGAAAAATAAACGAATTGCAGTTTTAATTCTATTTTCAGGCGTATTAATTTTCAATCTTTTTTTTGCTTTTAGCGATCCTTTCCTTTATTTATGGGACGAGCAATTTCATGCACTTGTGGCTAAAAACATGCTAAAGAATCCATTTTATCCTTATTTATTAGATGGTAATCAATTGGATGTAGCTAGTACAAGTTGGACTAGAAATAACATTTGGCTTCACAAGCAGCCATTTTTTTTATGGTTAATAGCGTTAAGTTTTAAAATATTTGGATCTACTTATTGGGCATTGCGTTTGCCCTCCACCATATTAAGTGCCATGATGATTTTGCCGATTTATGGTATCGGTAAAATTGCTATAAATAAGCGTGTAGGATATTGGGCGGCCTTGTTTTTTGCTGCTTCCACAACATTTGTACCTATGCTCACAGGTCGGGTAAATACAGATCATAATGATGCTATTTTTGGAGCTATGGTGCTTTTCTCTATTTATTATTATTTTAAATATTTGGAAAGCCCCAAATTAAAGTTCATTATTTTACTGGGAATATTTGCCGGCTTTGCATTTTTAACAAAATGGGCTATTGGTATTTTGGTGTTTTCTGGCTGGGGTTTAAACGTGTTAATCTTTAAAGAGAATAGGATAAAAATAAAATCCTATTTTGATCTTGCTATAGGATTTTTGGTGATGACCTGTGTTGCTTTGCCCTGGCAATTATATAGTTATTTCCGTTTTAGAGAAATATTCTTAGAAGAATTTATGCTAAATGGTGCTCATTTTACAAATTCCATCGAAGGTCATCGTGGACCATGGAACTACTATTTAGAGCATTTAAACCAAACGATATTTTCAACTGCTTCTTGGTATTTTGTTATCATTATTGTTTTGTTTATTATTAATGGAATGGGAGCAAAGCTTAAACCTAGGATTGCATTGCTTACTTATATTGTTTTGGTTTATCTATTTTTCTCAATTTCAGCTACCAAAATGCCGTTTTTTACACAGCCTGTATTTCCATTAATTATGGTAGTTTTGGCTATTGTATTACATAAAATTGCTGATTGGTTATTAAAACTTCAAATTCGTAAGCATAAAATTCCTTTGAGTGCGCAGAAGCTAGTGTGGGTTTTGATTCCTTTTTTTGTTTCTGTTCGAATTTTTAACCAAGATGAATTTTTGATGAAACCCGAATGGAGAAAAGATATTTGGCACAATCAATTAATAGAGAATCAAATATATAAGGATGTAGCTAAAACCATAAACTATCCAGATAAAACAATGGTTTTTAATTTTCCATATGTTGGTAATGTTCGGTTTATTTTTGAAACAGGAATTGATGCACGAGATTTTATTCCATCTCAATCAGATATTCAAGAACTAAAAAGGAAGCATATTCAAATATACGTTTTTGATCATGGACAATTGCCTGATTATATTCTTGATGATCATAAAATTGTAAAAATCGAATCTAAATTATGGTCAGACGGAATTAAACAAAATGGATTTGTCCTTTATTGGTAATATTTTAGAGCTTTAGTTTTTATTCTTAGCAACATTAAGTTTGAATGATACTGTTCTATTACATCATTTTTTGACGTTTGAGCAAATAGGGTAGAAGCACTGCATCAAATCCTTTTTCAATATCCGCTTCTATAAAATCGATCTTATATTGTCCACATCGTAGCTTTAGTTCCTTGGTGTATTTGTCCACTTCGTTAATATAAATCTCCTTAATTTCTTTAGGATTTATTTTTATTGTTTCACCATTTTCCGCATCAATAAATTTATAAGGTCTATTCTGAAAGTCGAAGTCTAGTTCATACTTTTTGTGTACTACGTGAAACAAAATAACTTCATGCTTGAAATGTTTGAGATGTTGCAAAGCTGTGAAAATAGCGTCAGTATCTTTTTGATTTTCAAACATGTCACTAAAAATAATCACTAATGATCTTTTGTGAATCATTTCTGAAATATGATGTAAGCTTTCAGCAATACTTGAACGACTATTTTCTTTTGGTTTTTGTTTAGCTATTAGCTTTTCAAGTTCATTAAAAACCATTTGCTGATGTGCCATATTGCTTTTTACAGGCGTATGGACGTCAATTTTATCAGAAAACAGACTCAATCCAAATGCATCCCTTTGGCGCTTTAGCATTTCAGTAATAGCTGCTGCGGCATAAATTGAAAAGGTAATTTTATTGGAAAATTCTAAATCAGTTTTTTCATCAAAAGGAAAATACATACTAGCAGAGTGGTCAATAATTAATTGACAGCGAAGATTGGTTTCTTCTTCATAACGCTTGACAAACAATTTGTCAGTTTTGCCATATAACTTCCAATCAATATGTCGAGTAGATTCACCTGCATTATACAATCTATGTTCAGCAAATTCTACCGAAAAACCATGAAATGGACTTTTGTGCAATCCTGTAATAAAGCCCTCAACTACTTGTCGAGCAATTATCTCGAGTTTAGAATATGCTTGTAGCCGATTTCTAATGATTTTATTTTCCATGATTTAAAAAGCTAAAAAAAGCCGACTCGACCAAGCAAGACGGCTTTTGTAATCATCGTGTATTCAATATTATAAAAGGGAGTCGAGTTTGCCAGCTAATACTGCTTTTGGCACTGCTCCAACTTGCTTATCAACTAATTCACCATTTTTGAAGAACAAAATAGTGGGGATATTGCGCACTCCGTACTCAACAGTAACATTTGGGTTAGAATCTACATCAATTTTACCACAAATTGCTCTACCTTCATATTCGTCAGAAAGTTGATCAACAAGAGGTCCTACCATGCGACAAGGTCCACACCATTCTGCCCAAAGGTCAACCAATACTGGTTTGTCTGATTCAAGAACCATTTCTTTGAAGTTTGCGTCGTTTAATACAAGAGTCATAATTATTTGTTATTAAGTATTTATAAAAATTTTAGTGTAAATCGTGACGCAAAAATAATAAAAAATAGCCATGTTCAAGGATTAAATAAGTCAATTAATATGATAATTTTTATAATATAGCTTAATTGCTAAAAAATAATTTACGATAGCTAAAATAGCTACAACACCTCATTTTTAGACCGTGAACAGCTCGTTGAAAATAATTAACAAAAAGATAACATTTAACAACTAGCTGTTATACTAATATATACGTTTATTAATTTTTTGATAGGTTTATATTTTGAAATTCTATTTTAAAATTTATCTATCTTTGCCGATTAGGTGATTATAAATATAAGTCTTAACATGGATTTTGATTATTCAGATATTAGATATTTTGGCGAAGATGATCTCGATGAAGTTATTCAACGTTTATTAAAAGAGCCAACAATATATCGTGTAGCTCGGTTTTTGGAAAATAATATTAGCGATGAAAACACGGTTAAGCTTTTAACCTCCTTTGATACTGTCCGAGATTTTCAGGTGCACTTTATTCTTAATATCATTAAGAAGTTGATCTCTAAAAACATCGATGAATTAACTTCTACTGGTGCTGATCAATTAAGTAGTAGCACTAAATCTAAGTATGTATTCATAACCAATCATCGCAATATTGTGATGGATGCTTCGCTGCTTAATCATGAATTACATAAAACATTTGATGAGAATTTTGAATCAACTGCAATCGCAATTGGCGATAATTTATTGAGCATGCCTTGGGTTAAAGATATGGCACGGCTTAATAAGAGCTTTGTCGTAAATAGAGCTGCTTCTGTGCAGAATATGCTCGAAAATTCTAAAAAATTATCGCATTATATTCGCCAGTTAATAGTGAATAAAACAAGTTCAGTTTGGATTGCACAGAGAGCGGGAAGAACAAAAGATGGCAATGATTTTACTCAACAAGGTTTACTTAAAATGTTTCAAATGTCTGGTGATAAAGACTTTGTTGACAATTACTCAGAGTTGCATCTGATACCCGTTGCCATTAGTTATGAGTACGATCCATGTGTAAAAGACAAAGTTAAAGAGCTTGCTTCAATCGCAAATACTGGAAAATATATAAAAAGTCCTTTGGATGATTTCAATAGCATGTATAACGGATTAATGGGTTATAAAGGCCGTGTGCATTATAGTTTTGGTCCTGAGATTACTGCTGATGATCTAAGAAAAATTGACGGTGCTATTCCTAGAAATGAAAAAATACATGGTTTGGCACATATTATTGATGATTTTATTCATGCCAACTTTAGATTATGGCCTAATAACTATATCGCTACGGATATGATTAATCAAAGTATTCAATTTAGTGATAAATATACCATTGAAGAACAAAGTAAATTTGGAATTTATATGAACGAAAAGCTTTCTGATATTGATGGAGATGCTAATCAACATAAAGATATATTCCTAAAAATGTTTGCTAATCCAGTAAAAAATGCTTTTAAATACAATCCTAAATTTAAATTTGATTTTTAATTCCAATTTCTTCATTTAATTTCTTAATTTTACGCTTTATAATTCGGAGTCGAATCTTACGTTAGTATCATTTTACCCCATGCGTTATGATTGCAAATTAAAAAAATTATTATTGATATCAATTTTAATAATTTTGTGAATTTTTCAATTTTGTAATTTATAGTTGAGGTTAGCTCAATAATTTTATAGACTAATTTATGAAGCAAGTTTTTATTATAATCATTGTACTGTTGAGTATATATCAACTTAAAGCTCAGGCACCTAAATATAGTAATGAATTCTTAGCTATTGGAGTAGGGGCTCGTGCTCTTTCCATGTCAAATGCTGTTGTTGCAAGCAATAAGGATGTTTATTCTGCCTATTGGAATCCATCAGGATTGCTTGGAATCAATACTAATCGCGAAATAGCTTTGATGCATTCCGAATACTTTGCAGGCATTGCTAAATATGATTATGGAGCTTTTGCAGTAAGATTTAATGAGCGTAGTGCAGGGGCGATTTCTTTAGTTAGATTTGGTGTTGATAATATTCCCAATACATCTGAACTTATTGATGGTCAGGGTAATATTAATTACGATAAGGTTACTTCTTTTAGTTCTGCCGATTATGCATTCATGTTCTCCTATGCAAGAGCTACGCAAATTGAAGGTTTGAGCCTAGGTGGAAATGCTAAAATAATTCGAAGAAAGGTAGGTGATTTTGGCTCATCCTGGGGATTTGGAATTGATTTTTCTGCACAGTATCACAAAGATCAATGGTTGTTTGGTGTCATGTTGCGAGATATTACAACTACCTTCAACGCTTGGAGTTATAATCTTGATGATAAAATGATAGAAGCCTTTACCCGAACAGGAAATACGATTCCCAAAAATAGTACAGAAATTACCTTGCCAAAAGCAATCTTAGGTGTAGGTAGAAATTTTAAACTCGGAAATCAATTTGGTTTGTTAACAGAACTCAATATTGACATGACAACAGACGGAATGCGCAATGTTCTGATTAAATCCAATACACTAAGCTTTGACCCACATCTTGGATTGGAATTCGATTTTAAAAATATTGTTTTTTTGAGAGCTGGCGTTGGTAATATCCAAAAGGAAACTATGCCCGATAACATTAAGCGAACTAGTTTTCAACCCAATGTTGGTTTGGGAATTAAGATTAAAAAAGTACTTAGCATCGATTATGCATTTACAGATATTGGAAATCAATCTATTGCGCTGTATTCCAATGTATTTTCATTGAAGTTTAGTTTTAATGCTAAAAAAAGTGAGGAGATTTAATTATGATAAAGAAACTGATATATTTAGGCGCTTTTATTTTACTAAGCGTAAACTTATTGGCCCAACATGGAAATGAATGGATCGTTTATAGCCAGTCCTATTTTAAATTTCCAATTACAAAAGATGGAATATATAGATTATCTTATAACGAATTATCAAATGCTGGAGTTCCATTAAATAGTATCAATACACCAAAGAATTTTCAAATATATGGCCGGGGTCAACAACTCCCAATTTATGTACATAATGAAAATACGGGGGTTTTCTCTTCCTCAGATTATATAGAGTTTTATGCACAACGAAATGATGCTTGGTACGATAGCGCTCTTTTTAAATCACCAGATCATCAGGCAAATGCAAGTTACAGCTTTTTTACCGATACCGCATTCTATTATTTTACTTGGAATAATTCCGTTAATAATTCTCGCCTCATTGTAAATAATGATGTAAACTATTCATCCTATGTGGCTTCAAATTATTTTATGTTTGATTCACGTACTTATTTTAATTACTATTATATTGAAGGTGAAAAAATGCTTGTAAGCGGCTCTCAAACATCAGATCCAGAATATGTAAATGGAGAGGGTTGGTATGATAGTCCAATTGATCTTGGAACATCAAGAACTCGAAATGTAAATACAAAAAATGTATATACTGCTGGCCCTTCGGCAGTAACTTATCTTGAAGTAATGGGAGCTTCAAATTATTCTAGTGCAACTCCTAATCATCATTTCCGTCTATCAGTGGCTGGTATAACACTTGATTCCTTATTTTCCGGTTATACTCGACTTCAGATGAACATGCCTTTGTCGAATTCTGCTTTAGGTTCAGTAACTACTGGATTTACTATGAGCTCAATTAATGATATCAATAGTGGTGCTGACCGTTTTGCTATTCCATATTTACGAGTTGTATATCCTCATACTACTAATTTAGAAGGTGTTAATGAGTTTGTTATGAATATTAATGATGCCAGTGGACAAACTAAATCCTATTATAATTTTAGTAATTTTGCAGGAGGGACAAATGCCATTTTGTATGATTTGGATCATCATATTAAAATAAAAGTTACACAGACTGGAACTAACTATCAGGTTTTAATACCAAACTCAGGAGGCTTAAAGAAATGCTATATCACAGGTGAAAGTAATATTCATAATGTAGTTGGTTTGCAGCCTGTAAGTCAAAATGCCAAGTTCACCAATTATATTGCTTTAAATCCCAATGCTGACTATATTATTATTTCGCATTCCTCATTAATGGGTAATAGCGGGAATTTGGCCACTGCAAATGACTACGGATTATACAGAAATAGCGTTGGATACAATTCGCTGGTTGTTGATGTAGAACAATTATATCATCAGTTTTCCTATGGTATTCGTAAAAATCCATTAGCAGTTAGGAATTTTATTCGCACTCTAGGAGAAACATATTCATATTCCCAGTTTAGAGGTTTGTTCATTATTGGTAAAAGTTATAGGGCAAATGATTACCGCAAAAACTTTTCACTTTTTAATGGAACCTTAGTTCCAACAATGGGCACGCCACCATCTGATATACAGTTGGTTAGTGGCTTAGTTGATAATCTGTATAAACCAGCTATTCCTATCGGACGTCTAAGTGCTATGAATTTGGAACATGTGGATTTGTACTTAGATAAAATGATCATGCATGAGGATAGAATTAACAATCCGCAAGATATTTGGATGAAGCGCATAATGCATTTTAGTGGTGGAAGTACTGCTGTTGAGCAATCAAATTTTGCAAGCTATCTTAAGAATTACCAAAAAATAGCAGAAGACACTTCTTTTGGAGCTAATGTAATTACTATTTATAAAAATACTACTGATCCTATTCAAATTAATCTAAGCGATTTAATTAAGGGATATGTAAACAACGGTGTTACTTTGATGACATTTTTTGGGCATGCAGCTGGTATTGGTTTTGATATTAGCATTGATAATCCTGCCGATTATAATAATTATGGGAAATACCCATTTTTGCTTGCCAATAGTTGTTATGCAGGTGATATTTTTCAATATACAGGTGCAGGAAGTGTAAATTCATCAGAGGAGTTTGTGTTGATTCGCGACAAAGGTATGATAGGCTATTTAGCTTCTATTACAGAGGCATATTCTGGCTACCTTAATATATATTCGACTAATTTTTACAGAGGTTTTTCTGCAGATGATTATGGACAATCCGTTGGGTCTATCATCCAACAACTTATTGGTAACATTCAAATAGATAATGCAGGGATAAAAGAAATCTGTATGGAAATGACGCTACATGGTGATCCTGCACTGAAGTTAAATCCAGCTGCAAAGCCTGATTTTATGATTGAAGACAAATCTGTTTTCTATACACCAGAAATAGTTTCTACAGAGGTTGATAGTTTTAATTTTAATTTGGTGATATCCAATAAAGGAAGGGCAATTAGTGACTCTTTATTGATTGAAATTACGAGATCTTATCCCAATGCCGATAGTGTTGATAGATATGCATATCTTATAATTTCACCACATTATAGGGATACACTTACTGTAAAAATGCCAGTAAATAGAGCCTATGGAGTTGGTGATAATATTATCAATATTAGATTAGATAATTTCAATGCTATAGATGAATTTGATGAAGCTAATAATAATTTAACAACAATTCTAAATATCAAAGCAGCAGATTTAAGCCCTGTTTATCCGCCTATGTTTGCCATTATACCCAATTCAACAGTTACCTTAAAAGCCTCAACGTATTATCCTTTTACTCAAACTTTGGATTATGTTTTTGAAATTGATACCAATGACTACTTTAATTCTCCACTTAAGCAAAGTCGCCAATTACAAAGTAGTGGGGGAGTATTAGAATGGACTCCCTCTCTTATGCTTTCTGATAGTGTAGTTTATTATTGGCGAGTTAGTTTGGATTCAAATGCGCAAAGAAATTATAATTGGAGAAATAGTTCTTTCCAATATATCTCAGGAACTAATGGTTGGTCACAAGCTCATTTCCTTCAATTTAGGAATAACGGTTATCAGCTCACTAAATTTATTGAACCCAGTAGAACGTTTTCTTTTGTTGATGATATTTCTTTGATTACTGTACAAAATGGAATTTATCCTCATGTACCTTGGATTGAAATATACCTTCGTTTAAATAATACACCTTTAGGCGCTTGGTCTTGTATTTCTCCAGATGTAGGAGGTTTGAAGTTTTATGTTTTTGATAAAGTATCAGCTGACATATGGTGGTCGCAAGGAAATGGCTGGGGATATAGCCAGTTTGATAATTTACACTGTACTGGATATAATTATCCTTGTATTGAGTTTCCAACTTCAACCACAGACCTCACATCACTTGGACTTGGCATAGTTCAAGATTCAACATGGTTTAGGCGTGCAGCAGATTTTTTGGCACAAATACCAAATGGAAATAAAGTGATAGCTATGTCATTTGGAGATGCACATACGCAAAATTGGCCAGAATATCTATATAAAGCATTTGATACAATTGGAAGTAATTATATTCGAAATATTCAAAATAATTTACCCTTTATTATCAATGGAGAAAAGGCTTCGTTAGGTTTAGCAAATGAATTATTAGGCCAAAGCGATACCGTGTTACTCGTCATGAAAGACAGTATTATTAGCCAATGGAATGAAGGTAAGATAACTTCTCCAGTGATTGGTCCATCTAAAAAATGGACTTCATTACATTGGAAACAACATAGTCTTGATACTTATCCAAGTGATTCAGTTCGTTTACAATTGATTGGAATTAAGGATGATGGTACACAACAAATCATTATTGATGGATTGCCTCCTGATAGCAGTGATGTATATTCTCTTAATACTAGAATGGATGCTGCTATATTTCCTTATTGTCAGTTGGTTTGCTATATGAGTGATGATTCACTTAGAACACCAGCGTATGTTGATAGCTGGCGCATTGCATATCAGCCAGTTCCAGAAGCGGCAATTGACCCACTTACTCACTTTAAGTTCCATTCAGATACCATCATGCAGGGAGATACTTTGCGATTAGAATTGGCCTATAGAAATTTAAGTGATATAGATATGGATAGCTTATTGGTGAGTGCCTATATTAAAGATGCCTTGGGAAATATCCATATTATTGGAGAACGACGGCTTCAACCTTTATTAAAAAATGCTACAATAATCGATTCCTTAAGTGTTTCAACAAATAATTATTTAGGTTCTTGCTTATTATTTATAGAAATTAATCCAATAAACACTCAGACTGGAGTTTATGATCAGTTGGAGGTGAGTCATCTAAATAATATAGGCGATATCCCTTTCTTTGTAGCAAGAGATAAAGAGAATCCTTTGTTGGATGTGACTTTTGATGGGATTCATATTTTGAATGGCGACATTGTTTCTGCCAAACCGGAAATCCATATTTCACTTAGAGATGAGAGCAAGTTCATGGCAATTAATGATACCGCACTTTTTAAGATTAGGATTAAAAAAGCTAACGATGTAGATTATTCCAATATATACTTTTCAGATATAAATAATTTATTGGAATTTATTCCTGCAGAGTTGCCTGATAATAGTGCCCAAGTCATCTACCGTCCACAATTGGCCGATGGTGAATATCAATTATTGGTTTATGCCAACGACGCATCTTTCAATAAATCAGGTGATAATGGCTTTAAAATAGATTTTGTGATTGTGAATAAACCAACAATTACACAAATTATGAATTGGCCTAACCCATTTTCAGATAAAACCCATTTTGTATTCACATTAACAGGTTCAGGTTTGCCCGATTACTTAAAAATACAAATCATAACGGTTACAGGAAAAGTGGTTCGAGAAATTGATATGGATGAATTAGGACCTTTACATATTGGAAGAAATATTACCGAATACGCATGGGATGGCCGTGATGAGTTTGGAGATCAGTTGGCCAATGGCGTTTACTTATACCGTGTTGTAACTCGATTAAGTGGTGAAAGTATTGAACTTCGTGAATCTACTGCAGATCAGTATTTTAAGAAGAATTTTGGTAAAATGTATTTGATGAGGTAAGGACACGTGAATATTATTATTATTCTATATGAGATTTATTGAGAAGTACTCCAACTTTTTACTAATGCTTTTTTGGGTAGGAGTACAGT
>FLOH01001493.1_pt1 | contig 36511 bp, 44 predicted proteins | sample 756751 | NCBI WGS metagenome assembly FLOH01 (sample SAMEA4026879, study PRJEB14308) | marine metagenome | biome: coastal water; material: water | depth 74 m
AGCTCTTTTACTGACTCAAGTAAAGATAATCCATGCTCAAGCTTATCTTCGATGAAGTGAGCAAGTACCTCGGTATCTGTCTGAGAGTAAAATTTGTGGGAAGAGAGTTTTGATTTTAGCTCAAGCCAGTTGTTAACTATCCCGTTATGGACGACGGCAATATTCTTGGTGCAGTCGAGATGAGGGTGTGCATTACTAACAGTTACGCCTCCGTGGGTAGCCCATCTTGTGTGGCCGATTCCGGACTTAGCCAAGGTGAGCCGGGGTTGTTTTGGTGGGAGAAATCCTACCCCTTTTGTGACCATAATGTCAGAATCTGTGGGGAGGGCGATTCCCCACGAATCATACCCTCTGTATTCAAGGTTCTTTAGACCCTGATAAATAGTTTTCCCAGCGTCGACAACTCCCATGCAGGCAAAAATTCCGCACATATTAAGCTCCAATCTAGATACAAAGATAGAATGCGTATAGCGAAGTAGTCTTTTTTGCAGAGATTGCTCTCTGAGTTTGAACTATTCGTTTATAGACCGATACGCACGATCTGAGAGTTTCCGCTGATACTCTTCTGACGAATCAGAAGGTTCGATTGCCCCGCTATGGCGGGACCTCTCCTCCTCGTTTCCCCACAGATGGTGGGGCCAAGCGCCCGTTATAACCTTTCTTATTTGAGAATAGCAGAAAAGAGCAGACAATACTAGTTTGTTAACAGAGAGAGTTGAGTCTTGAGAGAGTTAGTTCAAGTCCAAGCACCTCAATGGTGTCAAATAGTGGAGGAGTGGCTTTTTCTCCGGTGATGGCTATCCTTAGCATCATGAAGAACTGACCGGGTTTCCAGTCGTTCTCAGTTGCTAGTTGGCGGAAGACTTCTTCAAGGCTTACTGAGTTAAAATCTGTGGTAGATAGTTGCTCAATAGCATGAATTGATTTTTCTAGTTGTGTTTTCACTTGATCAGGATCTGACCTCTTGTGTAAAAGATTTTCTTTAACCTTGATATTTTGATAAAAGAATGTGGTCAATGACTCAAAGTCACTGAGAACCACTAAGCGCTCTTTGATGTGGGGAGTTATTTTTTCAGCTAGCTTGAGTGAGCAGTCGGAGGGAATGAAGGGTTTGAGCCTTTTGAGTAACTCTTCATCTGACAAGTTTCTGATGTGTTGGCCGTTTAGCCAGTTGAGCTTGTCAAGATCATAGACTGGTGCAGTTTTTGTAATGCGCTCGAGAGTGAAGTTGTCGACAAACTCTGAAAGCGAGAATATTTCTTTTTTTTCAGGATGAGACCAGCCCATTAAGCCAAGGAAGTTATTGATTGCTTCTGGCAAGTAGCCTTTGTCCTTGTGGGAGAGAATGGAGACGTCATTCTTTCTCTTGCTCATTTTGCTCTTGTCTTTGTTTCTGATAATGGGGAGGTGAGCAAAGACTGGAAGATCCCAGCCAAAGGCCTGATACAAGAGAACATGCTTCGGGGAACTAGAGAGCCATTCCTCACCTCTAATGATGTGGGTGATGCCCATCAAGTGATCATCTACAACGACGGCGAGGTGGTAGGTGGGGTAGCCGTCAGATTTGACGAGAACCTGGTCATCGATGCCTTCGTTATCCCAGGTTACCTCTCCCCTGATGACGTCGGTGCAAACAGTCTTTCCAGTATCTGGAACTTTGAGTCTGAGAACGTGATCTTCACCTTTTTCAGCTCTAGTTATGCTCTCATTTTGGTCGAGGTGGCGGCAGTGCTTGTCGTACCTGGGGAGTTGTTTATTCTTTTGTTGTTCAGTTCTAACTTCGGCTAGCCTGTCTTTTGTACAGAAACAGTAGTACGCGTGGCCGTTATCAAGAAGAGTTTTTGCGTGCTTCTCATAGATTTGAAGTCTTTCTGACTGAGTGTAGGGAGCGTGGGGACCGCCTATATCCGGACCTTCATCATGCTCTATTCCAAGCCAAGACAAGCCTTCTAGAACTATCTCGACTGCGCCCTCGACGTATCTTTCTCTATCGGTGTCTTCGATGCGAATTACGAACTTGCCTCCCCCACTTTTTGCAATGGCATAGTTGCGCATGGCGGTGTATGCGGTTCCAAGGTGAGCAATACCAGTCGGGCTAGGGGCGATACGTGTGCGGATCATGAGAAGTATTATATACTAGCGATATGGCTAACTTAGGAGAGACGGCAATCGTGGCGCGGAAGGTAATTTTCTATGGAGGGATTAGTTTAGTTGTGTTGATGATTGGACGAGTGATTGTGACAGGGGCATACTCATACTGGCGAGCACTTAATCCTCCACCTCCTCCACCGCCTGATATCAGATGGGGTAAGCTACCGAAGTTGATGTTTCCCCAGCAGGCACAACCCGCGCTAAAATACCGGTTAGAGACTAGCACTGGAGGACTACCGAAAATTAAGGATGAGCAGTACTCAGTATTTTTTATGCCGATTAAGAAGCCGAGCTTGCTAGCATATGACGCAGCAAAGGAAGTGGCGGAGCGCCTGGACTATATTCAGGGCTCGAAGCAGTTGTCGGGCACTCTGTATCGCTGGGACAAGACTCTGCCTCTACCCTCATCTTTGACAATCGATATTATCACCGGAGCATTCTCTCTGGACATGGATTGGCAGGATGATCCAAGCTATGCCACTCCAACCCAGTATTTCCAGGGTGAGCAGGCAGTGGATCAGGTGTTTAATCTTCTGTCACGAGTAGATCTACTGCCCGATGACATCAAGGATGGGGAGAGTACGATTCAGAATCTCAAGGGCGAGGGAGGAGTGCTTGTACCTGCTGTCTCATTATCTCAGGCTCATTTTGTCAGAGTTAACCTCTATCGAAGTGACGTGGAGGGGACACCTGTCGTGTCGGCAAGAGCTGACAAGGGCCTGATTACGGCTGTGTTGGCACTGCAGCGAGAGTCTGAGAAACAGTTTGTCCAGCTTGAGTATAATTATTTCCCGGTTGAGCTCGAGACTAAGTCTGTTTATCCTTTGATTCCGGTTTCTGAGGCGTGGCAGAGGATGCAGTCTGGGGGAGGATATGTTGCAAGTGTTGATGCTGGGACAAGTGAGGTTGTAGTGCGTGAGGTGTATCTAGCCTATTATGATTCTGAGATTCCACAACAGTATCTGCAACCAGTGTATGTTTTTTCAGGTGAGAATAATTACCTAGGATTTGTGCCTGCTGTTACTGATCAGTGGGTGGAGTAGTTAGATTTTAAGCTTAAGTTCTTTGAGTTGGTCTTTTGAGACTTTGGAGGGAGCGTCCATGACTGCTGTTTTGCCTGAGCTATTGGTGGGGAAGGCAATTACTTCTCGTACGCTTGTTTCTCCAAGTAGGACCATGAGAAGTCGGTCAAGGCCAGGTGCAATTCCACCGTGGGGAGGCACACCGTATGTGAATGCCTCTAACATGTGGGAGAAGTCTGCTTTTTGCTCACTGGTGAAGCCGATGAGATCGAAGATCTTTTCTTGAACTTCTGCTTGGTGGATACGAATACTGCCTCCACCTACTTCATATCCGTTAAGAACTAGGTCGTGTTGGAGACCCCTGACTTTGGTGGGATCGGAGTCGAGAAGTTTAATGTCATCAGGGTGAGGAGCGGTGAACATGTGATGGGAAGGGGCAAACTTGGCATTCCCTGAGCCGTGGAAGTAGTCGGCGTCAGACTGCTTGGTGAAGAGCGGGAAGTCAATTGTCCAAGAGAAGGCAAGTTCGTTAGGGTCATCTTTATCATCTCTAAGATCTGGCTTGTCGGTGCCGTACTTTTCCATTGCCTCAGAGTGAGAGAGGCGTGGCCAAGGGGAATTTTTGATATGTTTGTCGGGGAAAAGTTCTTTGACAACTTTCGTGAAGAGTTTTTCGGTGAGCTTTATGATATCGTCTTGCTCAACGAATGACATCTCTATGTCTAGCTGGGTGAACTCGCCGTATGCGCGGTCGTGACGAGGATCTTCGTCACGAAAACAACGAGCAAACTGGAAGTATCGCTCGAAGCCAGCAACCATCAATAGCTGCTTGTACTGCTGAGGGCTTTGAGGGAGAGCGTAGAAGTTGCCTGGTTGGAGGCGAGAGGGAACGAGAAAGTCACGTGCTCCTTCTGGAGTACTTTTGGTGAGGATGGGAGTGTCGATCTCGACGAAATCTTGAGAGTGCAGCTCTTGTCTAATTAGCTGAACTACTTTTGACTTGAGTTTGATAATACTATGCATGCGAGATCTTTTCAGATCAAGATATCGATATTTGAGGCGGTGAAGCTCGTCGATCTCATGTCCATCTGAATCAAGGGGAATAGGAGAGTCGGCGGCTATGGAGACAACTTCGATATTCTTTGCTTGGAGTTCGACAGTACCTGTTTTGAGATTTTTGTTGATCATTCTTTCTGGACGAGCAGTGACTTCACCGGTAACTGAGATTACTGATTCTGGCTTGAGGTCAACTTCTTGTTCTGAGACTATTTGAATCAGGCTTGTGCGATCTCGAAGATCGAAGAAGGTAATTTTGCCGTGTTTTCGTACGGTGTTTACCCAGCCTTTGAGGAGAACTGTTTCCCCAACTTTGCTTATAGTATCTGCGTTGAGAGTTCGTTGCATAGAAAGTATTATAACAGTCCTATTGTGGTTTGACCCAAGTGTGCGAGTTGTATATCCAGTTGACGAGGGCGGTGGTGTCACCAAAGCGATCACTTGAGCCTAGAACTACAATGATCACTCCCCTACCCTCACGCTCGACGTAGGTTACGAGACATTCTCCAGCTTTCTCGGTCCAGCCAGTCTTCATTCCCTGAACCCCCGCCAGATTGCCTAGGAGGAGATTGGTGTTTTCGAGACGGTGGGTGTACTCCCCCTTCGTGTCAGAGATGGTGATTGAGGTGGTGGAGACGATCTCTCTTATGAGATCATTCGTTAAGGCGTGTGCGGCAAGAGTTGCAAGGTCACGCGGCGTAGTTACGTGACCGTATGATTCGACACCTGAGGGATTTCGATAGGAAGTACTGTCTAGGTGGAGGTCAGCAGCTTTTTGATTCATTGCCTCTACGAAGCCTGAGTACCCCTGATTGTGATGAGTGGCGAGAGCGAGGGCGGCGTCGTTGCCGGATTCTACAAGCAACCCGTATAGGAGGCTGCGCACGGAGATTTCCTCCCCTTTTATGAGTCCCATCGTGTGGCCGATTGCTGAGTCCTCTTTGGTGATAACAACGACCTCGTCAAGTTCATACTCGTCTAGGGCAACTAGTGCGGTCATGAGCTTGGTGGTGCTTGCTGGAAGGAGGGAGAGATCCTGTCCATAGCTGTATAGAATGGATTTACCTGCGAGATCCTGGACGATAACGCCATATCCTGAAGTAGATGGAGGAGGAGTTCCATCTGAGAGGGGGTAGTCGGCAAGATCGAAAAGATCATATTGATAGCTTGTTATGGGACCACTTTTGATTCCAAGAACCTGGAGAGAGTTGTGGCCAGGGTACAGGAAGGAGAGGAGGAGGAGGAAGAGGAGTAGCGTTCTGCGAGGGAGATCAAGAGCTCTCAGGTAGCGAAGAAATTTCTTGAGAGTTGAAAAGTTAAAGCTCTGCATGTTTGACTACTAGCTGGAGAGATTCTCTTTCTCTCCAGACATTAATATTTAGGGTGAAGATAAGACTATCGAGTTTAGTTATCGGATACTTTTGTTTGCAGTTGAACCAGATTGCTTCACGGGTTGTGCCATTTTGCTCTAGAGTTAGTTTTCGGTGGATGCCTTCTGCGCCTAACTTCTTGTCTTCAAGGACCGTGAGATTTCGGCTGAGGAATCTAGGTTGTGCGTTGCCTCTGCCAAAGGGTGCGAGTTGCTCAACCAATCTTGCAAGAGTGATTGAGGCTTGCTTGAGAGAAAGTTCTGTTTCTACTTGACGGACTAGGGTGAGATCAGAGTCTTTGATATTCTTGTTGGCGTAGGCGTATAGTTTCTTTGTTAGTTCTGCAATTTTTTCTGGCTTGAGGCTGAAGCCAGCGGCTAGCTTGTGGCCACCCAGACCCTCAAAATATTCTTCAAACTTTCGCAAGAGATCGGTAATGTTGATGTCGCCTAGAGAACGAGCTGAACCCTTTGCTATGTTCTCCCCCACGCTGATGGCGAGTGCTGGGCGATGGTGCTGTTCGACGAGGCGGCCTGCTATCAAGCCTACTACTCCCTCATGATACTTAGTTGAGCTAACGACGATAATCTTGTTTTCAGAGCTGTGTTCAAGAGCCCCATTGATGCCAGAAAGAGTGAGATTCTTTCTTTCCTGATTAAGATCATTAATTTCATTTGCTAGTGAGGCAATATTATTTGGATTGTTTGAGCAGAGAAGTCGAAGAGCGGTGACGGCATTTGCAAGCCTGCCAGTTGCGTTGATTCTGGGAGCGAGGGTAAAGTTGATGTCATAGGTTGAGAGACTTTCTAGATCGCGACCTGCGACTTGCATTAGTTTTTGAATGCCGAGATTGTCTGTTTTTTTAAGTTTTTCTATTCCGTGGTATGTGAGGGTACGATTGATTCCAGTCAAGCTGATTTGATCGGCTACAAGGCCGATGGTGGCAAGATCTAGCATCTCCCCCACTTCCTGATCGGAGTCACTGAGGGCAAGAGCAAATGTCCAAGAGACAACGGAGCCAGAACTCTCTAGTGAGTGAATTATTGAGTTTGCTGGGGGAGCTGATTTTTCTTTTTGGTGGTGATCAGTGATGATGAGATCGATGTTGTTGTCTCTAATCAATTTAACTTCTTCAATTGCAACGATACCAGTGTCGACAGTGATAATGAGTGAGGGGGAGAAATCTGGATAGCTTGAGTCTTTGAAAACGACACCATCGATAATCTCGTTGATTGAGCTTCTAGACAAGCCATACCCATGCCTGAGTCGATCGGGAATAAAGGGAAGAATGCGGGCAGTTGTATCAGCAGCTAGTTTGGTGAGTGTTTTGTAGAGAATGGCGGTTGAGGTGATGCCGTCAGCGTCGTAGTCACCGTAGATAAGAATGTCGTGATTATTTGCAAGATGTTCACGGGCGAGTGCGACTGCGCCACTCAACTCTTTCTGATCAAGAGATAGCTTGCTGATTAAGAGAGGAAGAGTGGGAGGCGGGGGGTTGAGGAAGTCTTTCTTGTTATTTTTGCTGATACTGCGAAACTTTAGGATAGAATCAAATATCTTGTCTTCTTTGTCAGAGGGCTCTGCCTTGAAATTAGTAGTTACTTTCACCTAACAATTGTAACACTCAAGACCTTTCTAATCAGCTATAATATTGATATGAAGTTTAAGTTGTCAAAAGGAGCTGTAGCGATAGTACGAGAGTTAGAGAAGGCTGGATATGAGGCGTGGATTGTAGGGGGGGCGGTGCGAGATGTGCTTCTTTCTGAAGAGAGTGTGGACTGGGATGTTACGACTAATGCTACTCCAGACCAGATTTTACCGCTTTTGACGGAGTCGTTTTGTGATAACGAGTTTGGGACGGTGATGGTGGCTGGCAAGCATGTGAAGGAGCAGTTTGGGCTAAGCCCAGACAGTTGTTTGGATGAAGAGGTGTTTGATATCACGACTTATCGAACAGAGGGTTCATACAGTGATAAGCGTAGGCCAGACAAAGTTAGCTGGGGCAAAAGTATCGAGGAAGACTTAAAGAGACGTGATTTTACAATAAATGCGATGGCGTTCAGACTTAAAAATCAAGATGAAGATAATCAAGGTGAGGATGAAGTTACGATACTGGATCCGTATCACGGACAGAAAGACTTAGAAAACAGAATCATTCGCGCAGTTGGAGATCCTGCAACCCGCTTTGAGGAGGATGCACTAAGAATGATGCGGGCGATTCGAATTGGGGCGCAGCTTGGCTTTATGATTGAGAAAGATACACTCAGCGCGATTAAGGAGAAGGCGGGGAACTTATCAGAGATTGCATGGGAGAGAATTGGGGCAGAAACTATGAAGCTCCTTGGCTCACAACATGCGGCTGACGGGATACAGCTGATGGTATCGACTGATATAGCTAGAGTTGTGATGCCGGAGCTGCTTGAAGCAAAAGAGGTTAAGCAAGCAGGGCACCACATTCACGATGTGTACACGCATTTGATCGAAGCATTGAGAGCTTGTTCGTCTCCTGACCCAGTGGTACGACTCTCTACCCTTCTGCATGATATTGACAAGCCAGTAGTGATGAAGAAGCAGGGCCCAAGAGGAGTGACGTTCTATAACCATGAAGTATCGGGGGCGCGGACTGCAAAGAAAATTGCGGCTCGCCTCAGACTATCTAAGCGGGACCAAGACCGCGTTTTTACGCTCGTGAGGTGGCATATGTTTGCATATGATTCTGAGATGACTGATGCTTCGATTAGACGGTTTATTCGAAGAGTTGGCAAAGAGAACATTCATGACATGATGGCACTGAGAATTGGCGACAGAATGGGAGGAGGATCAAAGGCTACTAGCTGGAGACTGACAGAGTTGCAAAAGAGAATAGGAGAGCAGTTCTATGAACCACTCTCTTTGAAAGACTTAAAGATCACGGGGGATGAGATCATGAAGATCCTGAAAATTAAACCAAGTAGGAAGATAGGGGAGATACTTAATACCCTATTTGAAGAAATCATTGAGGATTCGAAGCTGAATAATAAAGAATATCTAGAGAAGAGGGTGAAGGAGCTAGGGAAATAAAGAACCCGCCGGGAGCGGCGGGTTCTTAGTGCCTGTGGCCATGATAAGCCAGATTCTGTGTTTTCAGACGATAATTTGTCTAGTGCCCGCAAACTTTGGACCTAGGGAGAGCTCCTCATAACGGTCCGGTCGTCGGTTGCAGCGGGGAGGATTGCCCTTTTCACCCTCTTTTCCACCGAAGTGGAATGAGTCGTAGTCTCTGTTGCTCTAACTGGCGATTGCTCGCTCCAGATATTGTTCTGGACACCCTGCTCTTCTGCTGTCTGGACTTTCCTGTCCCGATAAATCGAGACTAATCGCCCTGTGACCACAGGCGAGGAAATTATATCAGGAAAGGCAGAAATAGAAAGCTATTTCTTACGTGAGGTAAGTTTGTCCCAGACTAAGAGGAGAGGAGCGGCGGTGAAGGTTGAAGAGTATGTACCTGAGAGAGTGCCGATAAGAAGAGCTGCCACGAACCAGCGAGTTGAGTCACCGCCCATGAGAAACATGGCAAGTAGCATGAAGATGATAGTCATGCTGTTGTTGATGCTTCTACCCATGGTCTCTACTACTGCCCTGTTGACGATGTCTTCGAACTTGAGATGGCCGTGCTTGTTGCCGAGTTCTCGAATACGATCATAGACGACGATGGTGTCATGAACTGAGAAGCTGAGGATGGTGAGAAGTGCGGTGACGAAGAGGGTGTCGACCTCGACTCCTTGGTAGTGGCCTAGTAAGCTGAATATTCCAAGCAAGATAAGTGAGTCATGAAGCATAGCAAGAATGGCAGAGACGCCAAACTTGATGTTTCGGAAGCGGTAGGCAACGTAGAGCAAGATAGAAATTGAAGTCAAGATAATGGCGGTGATTGTCTTATCAACTAGCTCACTACCGATAGATGGACCAACGGTACTGTAGGCAAGTTCTGTGATACTCTGGTCTTGTAGCTCAAGCAAGGAGGATTGGTAGGTAAGAGAGTCAAGTGGAGGAGTGGTTATTTTCCAATTATCGTCCGTGTTTTCAAGTTCAAGAATTTCAACAGATTGATTGCCTAGCGCAAGCTCGATTTGATCACGAGAGAGAGACTCGCTTTGCCATATGAAGGTGGTTCCTCCTGTGAAGTCGATCCCGAGCTTGAGGCCACTGGTGAGGAGGGAGTAGACACCGGGAACAATGACGATAAGAGAGATTAGAAAGTAGAGAGTCTTAAACCGCATTGGCTGGAAGATGGTGAGTTTTTTAGTCATTACGTCCTTTCGTGAATGTGCGAAGTAGGTTGCGAGTGACGAAGACACCGGTAAAGAGCGAGATCACGACACCTAAAAAGAGAGTGAGGGCGAAGCCCCTGATAAGTCCGGAGGTGTTAAGAAAATTCCAATCTAGTGGGTTGAAGAGGATAAAGGTGGTAATCAGGGTTGCGATGTTAGCGTCTTTGATGCTGTCCCAGGCTCGACCAAAGCCAAGCTCTAGTGCATCTTTCTGGGAATGGCCTTTCCTAACCTCTTCCTTGGTGCGCTCAAAGATGAGAATGTTGGCGTCAACCGCCATTCCGATTGAGAGGATGAAGCCGGCAAGTCCAGGCAGAGTGATGGTAACTGGGATGAGCTTGTAGAGGGCGAGGGTGATTAGTCCATAGATCACGAGACCAAGAACGGCAACGAAACCTAGGGAGCCGTAGAGGAGAATCATGAAGAGAGCAACAGCTGCTAGGCCGATTAACCCTGCTCTAATGCTCTTATCTACACTGGTGCTACCAAGAGATGGGGCGACGTTTTGTTGCCTTACGATTTCGATTGGAACGGGGAGGGCGCCGGCGTTGAGAGTGATGGCGATGTTCTTGGCTTCATCGAGTGAGAAATCTCCGTTGATTACAGCTGAGCCGCCTGTGATTTCCTGCTGGACGACGGGGATGGAGACTGGGATACCGTCTAGGAAGATTGCAAGTGGTTTGTTGATGTTTCTGGCGGTGATTGCGGCGAATTTGTCCCCTCCTTCTGAGGAGAACTCTAGCCCCACTGAAGGCTGACCATTCTGGGGGTCAAACTGGACTGTACTTTTTTTGAGATCACTGCCTGAGAGTTTTGTAGCGACGAAGTCACCGTAGGTAGCTGATTCTGTGGCTGATTCGGGTAACTCACGAAACTCAAGTCTAGCAGTCTGACCGATTAGAGCGAGCGCTTCTTCTGGACTTTCGACTCCAGGGAGAGCAACTGTGATGCGATAGTCATCACCTGATACAAATGTTCTAATCAGTGGCTCTGAGACCCCATACATGTCAACTCTTCGAGAGATGACTTCTCTAGCTGAGTCGAGTGCGTCCTGGCGATCACCTGAATCAAGCTCTTGCATGTCGGCTTTGAGAGTTACCTCGGTGCCACCTTGCAGGTCTAGACCAAGCTTGAGGTTGAGATCGCGATCAAATACGAAGGGCTTCTTAAAGTGGATTTCTGGACTAGATATTGTGTAGTTACCAACCGTGAGATTCTTGGGGAGTGCGATCACCAATGAGAACAAGGTAATGGCGATGATAAAAAGGATGTTTCGAGTCATTGAACTATCTTACACCAAGCTTGAGCTGGCGGGTCTTGGGGAAGGTAGCTGAGAGAGTCTGAGAGTGGGAGTCATAGGAGAGTTCGACCTCGTCTCCTTCCTCTAGAGCTAGGGCTTTGACTACACTAGAGGGGACGATAAATCCTTTGGAGTTGCCGAGTTTGGTTATTTTGGTTTGCACGGGTGTCATGACAACCTTTCTTAGGCGACCAGATCTTCCTCGTCGCCAATGATCATTATGCGCGAGCCTTCTAAGATGCGATGAATGAATGGGTCGTTGTGGGATTTGCGGTATTCGAGCTCGTCTGCAGTCATAGCGGTGTAGTTGATCTCTCGCTCTAGTTTGGCTTCTTGGGATTTAATTAGGTCGGTGAGTTGAGGCATGATGAGATCTCCTACCATAAGGAGATCGACTGTGTCTTTGAGACGAGGCATCTTGCGAGCGAACCTGCCTGAGATCATTGCGAACTTAACTTTGCCGAGTTTGGGAGCAGACTTGTTTATCTCATGGCCTAGACCTGTTGACTTGGCGACCATGCTCATGAGATCTTTGTGGAAAAGGTAGCCGCGGTTAAAAGTGTAGTAGAGCCTGTTGCCTCGCTTTTCTTCTTTGACCATGCCCTTGCTCTTCATGTGCAGCAGTTCTCTTCTGACCGCGTTGATTTCCTCTTCTACCATTCTTGTTAACTGGCGAATGTAGTACATTTCTTCTGGACTCATCAGGAAGGTTGAGATCAACTTGACTCTGACCTTGCTGATCATGAAGTCTTTGAGACTGGCCATACTAACACCTTTCGTTCAAGATATATCAACGAACAATATTAGTATACAGTACTTGTGAAAACAAGTTAATAGTTAACTGCGTTATCACTAGGCAAGATTTCTATCCAGATAGGACCACGGTTGAGTTCGAGCTCCTTGCCTTTGCTGTTAGTGAAAACAGTACGGGCTTCTCTACTAAGTTTTTTCCAGCTAGCTTCGATGACTTCTCCGTCCTGGAAGATGAGAGCGTCGCCCTTGCCGATCATTTCATAGTACATGTGCTTGAGCTCGTCTACCGGCCCTTCTTCCTCTACGAACTGGACAATCACGACTTTGGCGTCGAATTGAGAGTCGTCGTTGAGGTCGTAGTGCCTTTTGCCGCCATTATCACGGCTGTATGAGTTAGTGCTACTGTCGTATTTCCAGGTGACATTGAAGTCTGAGTAGCTCTCCCAGAATCCGAATGAGGGACTCTTGTTGCCCCTGTCAGCTAACTCTGCCTCATCCTTGAATTCCCATGAGGTATAGTCATCCTCCCAGTCATCACCGCCTGGAGAGAGGTTGGTCCAGCCACGAGACTTGTCTGCGAATTGCCAGAGTTTTTCGGTTGAGCTGTACATGGTGTGTTCAGTTGCCACGGTACGACCTAGTCGCTCGTAGTCACGCCAGTAGGTGGGGAAGCCGATTGAGAACTGGTTTAGGTCGTTGTCTTGATTCCAGCCATATTTGGCGATCTGCTCGAGTGCTTGTACGCGTTTGTCAGACAAACAAGTTTTGCCACCATCAGGTGAGCTACAGTTGGCACCACCAACGTGGGCATATAGAGGGAAGTTGTACTCGGAGGCTACATTGACGAAGTGAGTGCGAGCTGAGCGGACTGGTCCGATCACGGTGTCTTTATGAGCTACCCCGCAGTAGAAGACGGCGCCAAATCTGGAGATCCCTCCCTCTGAGATTCCCTCGTAGACGATGTCTGCAGAGCCTAGTCCAGATTGTGGTCTTGCGTCTACACTATTTTCGATCATCACGAAAAGAGGTCTTCTGCTTTCCCAGACTCCACGCTCCTGCTCAGTGAACATTTCTCCGTTCACGGGACACTCGGCAGTTCTTGGGAGAGAGGGATCTAGGTTAAGTCCTCCTCCGATTCCTGGGGTGGAAACTGGAGTGAGAGGGCCGCCGTTTCCTGGTGTGTAGAGGTAGGTGGTGAGGGCGTAGCTTGAGCCAGCAGAGAGCAAGAATGCTACTAGACTAATAATGATCATCTTGACGAGTGGGTTTTGCATGTTTTCTCCAGAATTATTTAATGACTTTTTGTTCTTCTATACTTAGTGGATGCTTAGTGCCTACCCCACCCTTTACTGATTTTACATAGAAGCGAGTGTTTTCTCTACTATGCAGGGAGGTAATGACTACCCCATCCTTGTTACCATCCAGTATAGCAAGAATGAAGGATTGATCGCCACCTGTATCGGAGAATGGGTTAAACCTCTTGAGGGAGAGCTTTTGGAGGTGAAGGCGAGCATCGTCAACTTGCTTAGTGTGCGCCTTTTTGTTGGTGATAATGGAGCGTTCGTGATTGGCGAGAGTCTTTTGGATTCCCTCCAACACTGACATTAGCTTCTTCTTGGTGACTCCCTTGACCAGATTGTTGTAGTGACCACGTAGGCGAAGGAAGAGAACCAGGAGGAGGAGGTTGAATAGCAAGAGGAAGCCAAGGGCGATGAGAAGAAAGGTGGGGTCGGTAACAAATTGCATGTACTAATGATAGCAGATCAGCTGGTATGACGTATACTAAGAATATGTTCTATTTACTGGGTGGAATACTGTTGTGGTACATTATAATATTCATGTATAAGACGAAGACTGGATCACCCTCGGTGATGAGCAAGAAAAGGTATATCAAGCAGCTTGTTAAGCACGTTAAGCCTGGGATGGTAGTTTCTGATATGGGGTGTGGGGATGGAGAGGTACTTATTTCGATGATCAAGGAGGGAGCTGAGTACGGGGAAGGATGGGAGATAGAGCCATATGTGTGGCTTGTGGCAAGAGTCAAGATTATGAGGGCGGGACTAGCTGACAAGGTTAGAATTAATTTTGGCGACATGTGGAGGGCGGATTTATCACAATCTGACCTGGTATATGTATACCAGTTGACAAGATATGCAGGGCGATTTGTGAAGAAGTGTACAGAAGAGATGAAAGAAGGATCTTTAGTGATTGCTAATACTTATCCACTAAAAGGGTTAAAAGAAGTAAAGAGGGATGGCAAGCTCTACATATATCAGATATAGTGGAGTCATATGGCATATCTGACTTATCATGATGGGGGTGGAAGTAAGAGCGAATCTGTAGATACGTCAGTTAAGGTTGGGGCGATTATCAAGGTTGTCTCTCTTCTTGGGTTTGTGGTTGTGCTACTTATATTCTTGTTTGTACGTAAGGTGTTTCTTAAGCCAGGGGTGAGCTCTATCTCGATCAAGGACGGTGTGGGTGGGTTGGAGTTTAAGATTCCATATAAGAACACTTTGTATGAGAATTTTGGCTTTGTGCAAGATCCTAGAGTAACGCTGCCTATGAAGACAGTGGAGGGATATGCGAAGACGACGTTTCTTCTGGATTCGGGAGCTGTCGTTTCGACGATGCCACTACAAGCCGCGCATGACACAGGGGTAGATTTGTCTAGAGCAAAGAGAATTACCTTGCAAGGATTCTCGGGCGTGCCTTCATTTGCGTACTTAGACAAGATTACTGTGAAGATAGGTGACTCGGATTATGAATTGCCTGCCTCGTTTACCGAGTCAAGCTCGACTACGTATATTCTAGGGAGAAAAGGTTTGTTTGATGATTACTCGATTATGTTTGATCATGAAGAACGTGCGATAATAATCACCAGAAAGGGAAAATAGCATGCAGCACAATAATGTATATGAGCGGATCCACAGTGCTCTGTCATGGAAGAGAATTATTGCTTTTAATGTGATTCTATTTCTGATTACCGTGATTCCGATCTCGGTACGCCTTGCTCAAGAAGATACAGAGAACAGGTCAAGTGCAGCTGAGGATGTTGCCCCGATTGTTACTCCCCCACCCTCGTATCCAGCAGCAGCGCCTGAAATTGAGCGGGTGAGTGAGTGGTTTGGGAAAAAGGGTGATACGGTGATAGTTTTAGGGAAGAACTTTGGAGATTATCAGTGGGAGAGCAAGGTCTACATTGGCAATGTGGAGGCATCCCCCACCAATATTGTGAGGTGGAGTAGCAATGTGCTGGAAGTGCAGATTCCAGAACAAGCAAGAACGGGCAAGGTATGGGTAGTGGTGAATAGTAGGCAAGCAACGTGGGAGGGAAGTCTCTTGTTGACTGACGTTGCGCGAAGTGCTCAGATAGCGCTTACTAAATTTGACGGAACAACTGGATCAATAACGCTTCGCAATGCGAGTGGAGTCCAGAGTGGGATGGTTGAGATAGCGCATATTTCAGAGCCTTTGAGTATCACTAGTTCAGTTGGGAAGATAACATCATCCTCGACTACTGTTGATAGTTTGGGGAAGAAAACACGAATTGAGTTTGTGCTTGATCAGCCGTTGGGGAGTAGCACAACCGAGATTTTGAAGATCAGCCACCCTGGAATCGGAGTGGTAGAGATTATTCGAACGGAGCTGAGGGGAGAAGCAGGCGCGCTTATTCCTGTGTATGCAGATCCTTTTGGGGTCAAGATACAGTAAGGTAGAGGGAGAGGAGAGTGAGAGCGGCAGTGTAGGGGGCAAAGAGGTAGAACTTGCCACGCTTGATCAGTTTTGCAAGAAGGACGAGCGAGAGATATCCAGCAAGAGAAGCTGTGAAGAAGCCTACAAAATAGCTTGGGACTAGTGATGATTCCCAGATGATGGAGGTAGTTGAGAGAAGTGAGGCACCTGCTATTGTTGGAATGGAGAGGAGGAAAGAGAAAGCAAATGCTTCTGACGAAGAAATTCCTAAGAGGAGGCTCGCTGTGATAGTTGTGCCTGAGCGGGATAACCCCGGAAGGATAGCTAGAGCCTGTGAGAGGCCGATCTTAAGGCTGTTTTTCTGATTGAGGGGGGTAGTTTGTTTTTGGTGATAGCGTGAGAGCGAGATGATGATGGTGGTAAGGGCAAAGCCAAGAGTAACCCCCCAATATGAACTAAAGATTGTGTCAATTTGGTTTGAGAGAAAGATGCCGATAACTGCAGCGGGTAGAGAAGCAATGATGATCAGACGAAGATACTTCCAGGTAAGTTTGGCTAGCCTTTTGCGAAAGAAGATTAATACTGAGATGACTGTCCCGCCTTGGACGAAGACGTTAAAGGCGGGATCAATCTGCTCAAAACCAAGAAGTGCGCGAGCTAAGATGAGATGTCCTGAGCTTGAGATCGGTAAGAACTCTGTTAGCCCCTGAACAACCCCGAGAACGATGTAGTCCAGCATAGACGGTTACTTTTTCTTGTTCAGCTCTTTTTTGAGACTGGCATGCCAGTCTGTGAGGAGCTTGGCGACTAGATCTTTGCCACCAAGGCCAAGAGCGAGGCCAAAACCGATAGCGAGCATTGAGACGAAGCCAATGAAGAGGATGTTGATGAAGCTTTCTGCAATGTTTAGCTCAGACAAGGCGGCGAGAGCGGCAATTGTAATTATGGTGTAGCTTGCGATCTTGCCCATTAGCCTTGATGTCTTGAGATCAACTGTCGCAAGCGCTCCCTTAACTACCCTCTCGACTACTCCAGCAAGAAGGATGCCGATTGCAAGCACGATCACAGCAGATAAGATGCTTGGCACGTAGGAGAGAATCCCAGCAAGTAAGTCTGAGACGGTGGTGAGGCCGAGGATATTAACTGAGGCGATAAAGAAGACTAGGACAATTACCCATTTGATAATTGAGCCGAGAACATCTTCTATCTTGTGAGTGATGTCAGCTTTTTTGAGGAACTTTTTGAAGGCAGTGTCTTTGACCATAGACTCAAACTTCAGTAGTTGAAGAGCCTTAATGATACCCTTACGTCCCCAGTTGCCAAGTAGTATGCCCAACCCAAGAACGAGGATTGAACCAACCAGGTTTGGGAGAAATGAGAAAGTTTGGGCAAGAGCAGTACCTGCTACCATTCCCAATGCGTTTTGCCATGCTTGATAATCGAACATAAGACCTCCTATTTTTTAATATGTTTATATGTTGTTACTATTGAAAGATACAGTGGCATCGCGAGGATTGCTCCGGCAACTCCGCCGAGAGTGAAACCTGTTAACAAGACTAGAATTGTCGCAAGTGGTTGGGTGCCTGTTGCTGACTGCATGACTTTGGGAACGATGAGGCTGTTTTCAAGTTGCTGGATGAGGAAGCTGGTTGCCAGGGCACCAAGTCCGATCACAGGTGAGACGGTAAGACCCATAAAAATTGCAGGAATAGCGGCGACAACTGGGCCAAGGTTAGGTACAAGCTCCAGCATACCAGCAAGAACTGCAAGGGGAAGTGCGTAGGGAATGCCAAGGAGCACCAAGCTAAGGTAGGTTAGAAGACCAATAACTCCCATGAGAATAAGCTCTCCTCTGACCCAACCTCCGACTACTTGTTCGATAGCAAGGACAAGTTCCTCGGCTTTTTTCTCTTTGTCCCCTTTGCCAAAGAATCCTGTGAGGTGGTGGTGAAGGTGGGGTCTTTCAAGGATTATGTAGTAGGAGATAAAGAAGACGGCAAAGATGTTAATCACGTTGGAGAACAAACCCCCGGCAAACTTGAGAAGATTTGTTGGGGCTGAGGTGAGATAGTTGGAGCCTAGGCTACCTGCGAGGTTGATGTTTAGGGTTTTTTCTAGAGAAATGAAGTATGAAGGGACGCTCGCAAATAGTGAACTACTTTGGTCGATGACGGCAGGAAGGAGTGAGGCAACGATAAGAGAGATAATGAGCACTACAATCAAGTAGACGATAAACATGGGAATCATAACTGGGATTTTTTTCCTTCTGGCAGCGCGAGCTAGTGGGTTGACGGCTGTTGCTAGGATGAAGGAGATAAAAAATAGTACGACGATACTACGGACTTCGTACAAGAGCCACAGCATGAGAAGAGTGAAGATAGTGAAGAGAATTGTTTTTGCGCTGATTTCGATTTTGTGAGTGACCATTACTTCCTACTATACCAGTCTTTCACAAGAGGCGCTACTTGCGTGAGGATTCCGGAACTTGCGAGATCAAACCATAAAATATCTGGGATTTTCTTGAACCAAGTAAGCTGCCTTTTGGCATATGAGAGCTCGGACTTAGTCCAGTTGGTGACCAACTCCTCATCTGTAGTTTCTTTGTCAAGATAGCTGATAATGTGTTTGTAGCCGAGCGAGCTGAAGGAGGCAAGAGTTGAAGGGTATTTTTTGAGTAGATCCTGAGTCTCTTTGAGTGCGCCAGCTTTAATTCTCTTGATAACCCGAGATTTAATTGATTCTTGATAGCTCAATGAATCTGCATGCCGAAGGCCGATGATGAGTGAGTCAGGGAGAACAAAATCTGATTTTGGAAACTTGTGAGTCTTAGTATAGATAGCAACTTCGATTGCGCGAACTAGACGTCGAGGGTTATTAAGATCGCTTTTGTTGAGCAAAGCAAGCTTAGCCTTGTCCAGATCAGAGAGAGTTGTTTGTAAGTCAAGCACTGAGAGTGATTCAAGGCCCTTGCGAAGAGTGGGATTGTGGGGAACGTTCATCGTCTTGATATTACTTGTGAGAGCTTTGAGGTATAGGCCTGTTCCTCCGACTATGATTGGAAGCTTGTTTTCTTGCCAAGCTTTCGTAATAACTGGCATGACTGCCCTATGCCAAACTGCAACTGAGCTCTCTTGACCTGGGCCTACGATGTCGATGCCGGCGATCTTGACATCCCCCGGGTGGTCTTTGCCTGTGACAATGTCCATTCCTTGATAAACTTGGCGTGAGTCAGCTGAGACTAGGATGCTGGGGAATAGACCAGAGAGTTCAACTGCGAGTCTTGTTTTCCCGGATGCAGTTGGACCAACAATGCAGAGTAACTTGTTCATTTGACAACCTTAGGACGAGTTGAGAGATTGCGTTTGTTAATTAACTCATCAAGAATATCCCATCTTCGCTTTTTTTCAAGTGGAGGGACATCATCCTTGTTAAGTCGCCAAGCGGCAGTACCGGGGCGTGGGGAGTATCTAGCAACGAAGGCTACTTTCCAGTTAATTTGCTTTGCTAGCTTGACTGTCTTTTGGAAATCCTCTTTGGTTTCTCCTGGGAAGCCGACGATGATATCTGTTCCGATTGTGACTCCATCAACCCTACTTTTCAGCTTGTTGACGACAGAAAGATAGTCCTCTACTGTGTAGCCTCGATTCATGAGTTTAAGGACCCTGTTGCTACCCGACTGGATGGGAAGATGGATAAAGCGATCGATCTTATTATTGCTAGCAATCTCTTTGATTAGCTCGTCGTGGAAGTCCCAAGGATTACTCGTCATGAACCTGATTAATTTGATCCCTTCTAGCTTACTGACTTCTTGGAGGAGCTTGACAAAAGGAGGAGTACCTTTAGGCTTGTCGTACTGAGATTGGGGTGTGGGGAGGTCGGAATCAGATAAGGGGGAGCTGCGTGACATGAGGAGCTTGCGGAGGCCAATCCCAACTTTCTCTAATCCCCAAGAATTAACGTTTTGACCAAGCAGGGTAATTTCGGAGTAGCCCTGATCAACTAAGCCTTTTACTTCGACAAGAATGTCTTTCATTGGACGAGAGCGTTCGCGTCCCCTACTGTATGGGACTATGCAGTAGGTGCAGAATGAGTTGCAGCCTTCTGAGATAGTGACGAAGGCGTGTGTTTTGTCTTTGCGGATAGTATTCTTGTTGAAGCCAACTTCGTTGATTGGCAAGATTTCATCTACCATAGGCAAGAGTTCAATAATCTTGTCATTCTTGTGATGGGTCATGCAGCCGGTGAGGATAATTTTGGGGCGTTTTTTACCTGCGAAGTGTTTTTCTACATTCAGGAGGAACCCGCGCACCCTGTCTTCGGCGCTTTGTCTGACGGCACAGGTGTTGACAACTATTTGATCAGCTTTATGCCAATCCTCGGTTTCTTGAAAGCCACGAGCTTCGTAGTCGCCAGCGATCCTCTCTGAATCAGACTTGTTCTGTTGGCAACCGAAGGTGCGAATAAAGTACTTACTAGACATGGGAGGATTCTATCACGGCAAGAGATTAGCTACTGGCGGAACTGTAGCTTTTTAGGGAGTGGTTCCAGAATTTGAGAGAGAGATAGACGAAGACAAGGGCTAGGGGGAGAAAGTAGAGAAGAACAAGAGAGCTAGTTGAACCAAAGATAATTCTTGCTGGGATTGTCGCCATGAGACCGAAGGGAATGATGTAGGTAAGAAAGGCGCTTAAGTATTTACCATAAACTTCGATGGGTAGAGTGGCCATTTTCTCGATATCCCGGTAGAGCATGATGGTGTTGTCTACTTCTAAGTACTTGACTCCGATACTAATGATGACAACGTGAAAGGCAAAGACAAATAGGCTCATGATCCCGATCACAAGGAGAAGAGAAATGATGCTTGCTGCTGTAGCTTCGTATCCTGCGTTACCCCATGCCCAGATTACTATCCCAGAGTATGGGAGTAAAAGAAGAAGGTCCATTGGGTCGGTGTAGGAGAAGAGTGCGTAGAATAGCTCACTTAAAGGGTTAAGGAGAAAGAAGTCGAACGCGCCGTCAACTACCTTGCGACGAAATACATAGACGCCACGGAAAAATAGCTGGGTAAAGGTAGAGACGAGATTAAAAATGGCGAGGATGAGGATTGCTTGTGCGAGGTTGTAGCCAGCAAGAGCGTGGGCCTTATCAATGACTACGTAGACAAATAAGAAGGCTGTGCCAAGGCGAAGAAGCTTGCCGAGAATAAAGAGGATGGCTGCACCTCTAGCGTTTGCGATCTGCATCTGAAACTGCAAGAGAGTAAGTCTCTTCCAGACTAGCCAATAGGCTTTTAAGGATGGCTTATCTACCCTCTGCTTCATATGAGCGAAGTCCTTTCTGCCAGACAAATCTTGCAAAGAAATAGAGTGCGACTAACCAAGCAAGCTGAGCAAGAAGGAAGAGCATGGGATTTGGCATCTCACCGAGATAGAGCTTGAGAGGGACAAATAAGAGGTATGGAAAAGGAGTGAAGTAGAGAATTTTGGTGATGGAGGAGGAGAGCATATCAAGGGGGAACATTGCCCCGGTTGCAAACTCCATGATAATCATAAGGAGAAATCTGGGAGCCCAGATGTCTCTAGTCCAGAATGCAAGTGAGCCAAAGATGATGTTGATAAAGAAATATATCAAGATCGAGAAGATCATAGAGAGGAGGAAGATCAAGAGAGAAAGAAGATTTGACTGAAGGAAAACTGGTGGGTGAAAGATAAGGAGAATGATTGGGATCTCGATGAAGATAAAGGAGAGATTGAATAGTTTATCAGCTAAGTCTCTGGCAAAGAAGAAGCGAAAGATCGAGAGTGGTTTCATTAAGGGGATACTCAAGTATCCTGAGTTGATCATCCAGCCCAAGTCAACTGTACGACTACCCATCACGAGAGATCTAAGGATAGTGGTGCCAAAGAGATAGGTCATGATTCCAGCAAACTCATAGCCATAGATCTCTCCTCCAGTTCCCAAGACAGAGCGCCAGAGAAAGTAAGGAATGAGAAAGACAAAGATCTGTCTGACTCGCCACATGACGAAGTTTAGTCGGTAGGTAAAGAACTCCTGCATGCTGATGGAGAAGATAGTGAAGTATTTGCGCATCCTATTTCTTGCTGTCACTAAAGACATCTCTGATCACGTCTTCTAATTCTGGCTCTTTGATGTTGATATCAGAGACAGGAAGTTTGGTGAGGAGGCGAGTAGCAAGTGCGGTGGCAGAGGGGCTGCTAACTTGAAATGAGGCAGATAAGCCTGTCTTGTTAACGAAACCTGAATACTTCTTGAGTTCTTTAAAAGAAACGTCTTTAGTGAGAGTGACCTGTATTTGCTTGCCTTTACCAAACTCTTTTACTACATCTGCCAGCAAACCATCAAAGAGAATTTCTCCCTCGTTGATGATGATAACTCTTTTACAGAGTTCTTGAACGTCAGCCATGTAGTGACTGGTGAGGAGAATCGAGCCGGAGAATTCGCTGTTGTATTCTTTGATAAATTTTCGAACTGAGCGCTGAACAACGACATCGAGACCGATTGTTGGTTCATCTAGAAATAGCACTTTAGGTCGGTGAAGAAGAGCTGCTATTAGCTCTGCCTTCATTCTCTCGCCGAGACTGAGTTTGCGAACTTGAATGTCGAGCTTGTCAGAGATGTCAAGCATCTCAACTAAGCTCGAAAGAGTTTTTTTGTACTGTTTGTCTGAGATTCCATAGATGTCTTTGGCTAGTCTGAAACTCTCGATAGCAGGAAGATCCCACCAGAGTTGGTTCTTTTGACCCATGACAAGACTGATTTGTTTGAGAAAAGCATGCTCGCGCTGCCATGGATCAAAGCCAAGAACTCTAGTTTTGCCTGCTGTCGGGTGAAGTAATCCAGAGAGCATTTTGAGAGTAGTGGTTTTTCCTGCACCGTTAGGGCCGATAAAGCCAACTAGCTCACTTTCCTCTAATAAAAATGAGACGTTTTGAACAGCCAACTTGTCTTCGTATTCACGATGAAAGATGCCTTTTAGTGAACCGAGGAGTCCGGGGGGTTTACGATATACCTGATAAGTTTTGCTTAAGGAGTCAACGGTAATGGTGGGGGTCATGGATTGATTTTACCAAATGGCTTTGCGAAGAGGTTTGGCTGCTTTGAAGTTGACAACGTTGTGGCCTTTGACTGTGATTCTCTTTTCGCTTTTGCCAAAAGGAACAACGTCCTTGGCGGCAACTTTTGAGACAGTGAGCGTGCCGAATCCTGAGAGAACTACCTTGTCACCTTTTTTTAGGGTTTTGACGACTTCTGAGAGGAAGGTGTCAATTGCATCCTTGGCTGCTTTTTTAGTAAGGTGGGCTTTATTGCCAACAACTGCGTAGTAGTCTGATTTTTTCATCCTATCTCCTTGTTTATTATTATTATTTTGCTACTTGTGTGACGCGCGTCTCCCTGATCACGTTGACGGTGACTGTGCCTGGGTAAGTAAGCTTTTCTTTGATCTCATCGCGAATGTCAGAGGCCATTCTAATTGCCTCGTCATCTGTGGCAAGAGAAGGGTCTAGTATAACACGAACTTCCCTGCCGGCTTGGATTGCGAAGGCGTGATCTACCCCTTTATAGCTCTTGGCAATGTCTTCAATTGCGGTTAGGCGAGTTACGTATTCATCGTAGTTCTCGTATCTAGCACCCGGCCTAGAGCCAGAGATGGCATCTGCGATGTAGACGAGGATACTTTCTTGACTAGTGTATTCTTCATCTTCGTGGTGTTGGGCTACTGTGTCGATGATTGCCTGATCTATTTGATATTTCTTTAGTAGCTTGACTCCGAGTTCGACGTGACTACCCTCTTCCTCGAGAACCTTGCCAATATCGTGGAATAAGCAGCCCATACGGACGATCTCGATGTTGGCTCCTGCTTCCTCGGCTAACTTCATACCGATCTTGGTCTCTTCTAGAGTATGAAGAATCATGTTTTGGCCGTAGCTTGACCTAAACTTGAATCTGCCAAGCAAGCCGACAAGATCGCTTGGCACGTTAAAGGCGGAGACTGCGTGGCAGAGTTGTTTGCCCTCTTCATACATTACTTTCTCGATTTCTCTTCTGGACTTATCAAGATATTCTTCGATTCTAGTTGGTTGGATTCTGCCGTCTTTGATTAATCTTTCAAGGGCAACTCTGGCAATTTCTCGCCTGACTGAGTGGAAGCTGGAAAGTCTGACTTCACCTGGTGTTTCATCCATGTCGATGTCAACACCAGAGAATTTCTCGAACGCCTTGATGTTACGACCCTCTTTACCGATGATTCTACCCTTGACGTCGTCGTTGGGGATCTTGACAGTGCTGATGGTGAATTCTGCAACGTAGTCTGTTGCACCGTGATACATCGAATCTACAAGTAGCTCACGAGCCTTTTCGTCCACGTTGGCTTTAATATTATCCTCTGCGGCTCTAAGCCTGGCGGCAACGTCGTGAGTGATTTTTTTGTCGACTGCTTCTAGGAGGATTTCTTTTGCTTTTGCGCGAGTTAGACTGGCGATCTTCTCTAGCTTCTCTACTTGTGATTTCTTAACTACCTTAACTTCTTCAAGCTTGCTGTCCAGATTTGCTGACTTGTCTTCTAGAAGTTGCTCTTTACTTGTGAGATTGGCGGCACGAGTACTGAGATCATTTGCATCTGAGTTAAGCTTGCTTTGATAGTCATCAAGGGAGCGCCTGGCTTGTTTGGCGTCATTTTGAGCTTGAGACCTTACTCTCTCTGCTTCCTCCCGAGCAAGCGAGATAATCTCACGTGCCGTATCTCTTGCTTCTTTGAGAAGATTAGGATCTTGTTTTTGCTTAGTTATTTTGGCTGGTTTTGACTTTTTTGTGATTACCCTAGCAGAGGTAGATTTTTTCTGTTCAGAATTTGCCCGTGGCTTGCTGAAGGTGGTGAGTAGTGAGTTGAGTAGTGTGCTCATAGTAATTCTCCTAACTTAGTTAAGTAAGTACGAGATAGATTTGAGCGCGAAAAGTTGTTTTGTAAGTGTTTTGTGAATAATAAGTATTTTATCTATCTAGTAGTTAAGTAGTATTCTACCGCCTGTCAGCCAGATTAGCAATGGCATGCTTGATTTCAGTGTAGGAGAAGCCTCTACGAGAGAGGTGGGCAATGAGCTTGTGTTCCTCGAGATGACCTTTTTTTTCTAAGAGGATAGCTAGTGCATGTTCGTTGTTTGCGAGTTTTTTGACCACAGTGCTGATGACTGAGCGATCAACTCCTTTTTCCATCAGTTCGCTTGTGAGGTGGCGGCTGCTACGAGGGTTATTACTCATGCGAGACTCGACGAACCAAGTGGCAAAGGCCAGGTCATCGATGTAGCTTAGCTCCTCAAGTCTGGCAATGATCTTTGAGATAGTTTCCTGCTGGTTGTCCTCTTTATAGAGATACCTTTTGAGTCTATTTTCGATTTCCCTTTTTGAGCGAGGGCGATATGAGAGAAAGTTGAGGATTTTGGCAAATAGCTTCTCATCGTCCCCCATTCCCCTGAGGCTGTTGAGCTCTAGCTCTGTAAGATTGAGATCAACTCTCAGAGACTCTTTGAGAACGACTTCTGCAGGTAGTGAGAACTCGAATTTGCCATCTACAAAGAGATTGACTCTAGATTGATCGCGCTTGCCTGCTTGTAATCTAGTAATAATTGGCACGACTGGCTACTTGGCTTCTGCTTTTTTTACATCTTCGAGAATTTTAGCTTTGATTTCTTTTTCGATCTTACTCATGAAACTTGGCTTATTTTCGAAAACTTCTTTGGTAGCTTCTCTGCCTTGGGCGATTAACTCCCCGTTGTGTTTGAAGAATGAACCTGACTTCTCGATGATTTCGTGTTCGACGGCAACGTCGAGAACTCCGCCTGATCTGGAGATGCCTTTTTTGTTCATGATGTCAAACTCAACAATACGAAATGGAGGTGCGACTTTGTTTTTGACTACCTTGGCACGATGGCGAGAGCCGACGATGAGGTCTCCATCTTGAATGTTGCCGATTTTCCGCATGTCTATTCTGATTGAAGCGTAGAACTTGAGTGCTTTGCCGCCTGTTGTTGTTTCTGGACTACCAAACATAACGCCGATTTTGTGACGGAGTTGATTGGTGAAGATGACGACGGTTTTACTCTTGTTGATGGCGCCTGTTAGCTTGCGAAGAGCTTGTGACATAAGTCTAGCTTGCACACCAACCATGGCGTCTCCCATCTGGCCTTCGATTTCGGCGCGGGGAACGAGTGCAGCAACAGAGTCGATGACGATGACGTCGACTGCACCTGATCTGATGAGAGTTTCTGTAATCTCGAGTGCTTGTTCACCATTGTCTGGCTGAGAGATGAGCAACTCGTCTACTTTAACTCCAATGTCACGAGCGCGAGATGGATCAAGGGCGTGTTCGGCATCGATGAAGGCTGCAGTACCGCCGATTTTTTGGGCTTCGGCGATGACGTGCAGACAGAGTGTGGTTTTGCCGGAAGCTTCAGGACCATAGATCTCGGTCACTCGGCTGCGTGGTAGGCCGCCAACACCGAGGGCGAGGTCGAGGTTGAATGCACCTGTAGAGATTGACTCGATCTCATGGTGCGCGCCTGCACCGAGTCGCATAATACTACCTGTACCAAACTGTTTTTCAATTTGAGACATGGCGACGGTGATGGCTTGCAATCGTTCTTTTTTATCGGTGGTTTTTTTACTAACTACTTCTAGTACTTCTTTTTTCTTTTTGCGAGCCATGCTCCCCCCCTCTTTTGTATATATCTTCTGTAATTCTACTATCGGCTATATTTTACTATTTTGCAAGTATTTGATATGATGTTGTTAATCACGAGGGAGAAACGAACGCTTGACTGTGTGTCATGTTGTGACGCCTCCCGTTTTTATTGGTTTCAGTGTTAACTTATTTCTTTCAAAGTAGATGAATGTTTTAAGTTTGTGAAATTTGGCTAAAAGTGAAGATTGAGACTTAGTGTTAGGAATGATAATGTTAAGAAGTTTGTTGTTTTGAAGAAGATACTCATGCAGGCAGTAAAAATCTCCATCTCCAGAGACGATAACTGCATGATCATAGTTGGAATATTCTATGGCGGCTGAATGAAGAACTAACTCAGCGTCAACATTGCCTTTTGGTTTTCCATGACCATCTTTGATTGTTGGCTTGAAAATGAGAGCGTATCCGCATCCCCTAAGATAGTCGTATAGTTTGCGATTGGTTGGAATGTATCCAATAAAAAGAAAAGCTTTGGTGACACGAAATTTATCTGAGAGGTATCTCCGAAACTTGGCATAATCTAGTTGCCAGCCTCGATAGATTAATTTTCTTTTTTTATATATATTCTTACTAGTTCCGAGATTAAGGTTTTGGCTGTCAATGAAAGCGTAGACTGCTGGGCGATTTGGGGGTTTCTTTTTTACCATACATTAAGTTAATACCAAAAAATACCCGAAGTCAATGGGGAATTGAAAAGGACACGGGAAAGAGATTATCGTTTTGGAGATTGTTTAGAGCGGCGTGCTTTTCCACCTTTTCCGGCTTTACGACGTTCTTTTGCACGAGGATCACGCGTCAGGAGACCGGCGGCCTTGAGAGATGGGCGGAATTCAGGATTAAAGATGCAAAGGGCGCGTGCGAGACCGTGGACTGTTGCTCCTAGCTGTCCAGCTACTCCTGATCCTTCGACCTTTACTGAGGCAGAGAGCTTTTGGAGGGTTTCTGTGATAATGAAGGGTGTTCTGTAGGTTCTCTTTTTATGCTCACCGGGGAAGTAATCACTTGCGGGCTTGCCGTTGACTACTAGCTGGTGTTTACCTTCGAATCCTGGGACACTAGCACTCTTGTACAGTCTTACTCTGGCTGTAGCGGTCTTCCTGCGGCCTAGAGAGTAGGTGTATTTGGCTTTGGTGGACGAGCTTGATTTAGGAGATTTTTTCTTAGGAGAAATTGTTTGTTTTTTACTGGTTGATTTGAGTAGTTTGGCGGTCATGTTATTTGCTTTCTTTCGTAAAGTGATTTTCGTGAGGATGTTTTGTTCCTACATAGACTTTTAACCTTCGCATGCGTGGTGAGTGGAGTTTGTTTTTGGGAACCATGCCTTTTACTGCGTGTTCGACTACTTTTGTGGGATCAAGTTCCATTTGCTTTTTAGCTGTGCGAACACGAAAACCACCAGGGAAGCCGGTGTGATGCTGATAGAGCTTGCTGGTCATTTTGTTGCCAGTGAGGACTAGCTTGTCTGCGTTGATGACGACTACGTAGTCGCCAGAGTCGATGTGAGGTGTGTAGGTGACCCTGTCTTTACCAGTAAGAAATCTAGCTATCGTGGTTGCGGCACGACCAAGAGTCTGGCCTTTAAGGTCAATTAAGTGCCAAGCGCGCTTTACTTCTTTGGTTTTTTGTTGATATGAATTAATCATCTGTCACCCTGCTTTCTAACGTGAGTTGTTGATTTGTTGGTGGAGGTTGAGCGAGCTTTTTGTGGGGTGGCTGGCTTTGCAGCCTGCTTTGCAATTGGTTTTTTCGTTGCTTTAGTTGATTTTTTAGTGAGTTTTTTGCTCGCTTTTGGTTTTTTCTCTACCAGAGATTCTTTAACCGTCTGCTTCTTTGTGAGGGCTAGTTTAACAATGGGGGCGTTGTCGCCACGCCTGTTTCCAACCATGATTATCTTGGTGTAGCCACCTTTGACGCCTTTGTAGCGGGGGGCGATCTTGGTCACGAGCTTGTGGACCAGGGTTCGATCTTGCACTGTAGAGTGGACTTGACGAGTGGCGTGGACGGTGTTTAACCTAGCCTTGGTGATGAGTTTCTCGAAAATACCCTGCACTGCCCGAGCTTTGGCTGAGGTAGTTTCGATCTCTTCGTGCTCTATCATTGAGTTGACGAGATTTTGAAACAAGGCTTTTCGAGACTGAGAGTCACGATTGAGGCGTCTGGTCTTGATGTGCTTTTTCATGATATTGGTTTATTTGTATTATTTTTTTCTATTGAAGTCTTTTTTTGCAAGAGTTTCGTCTAGTAGTTCGATGGATTTACCACCGAGATTTTTGACGTTTTTGAGATCTTTGTCAGTTGCTTCAACTAGATCAGCCACGTACTCGTAGTCGGCATTTTTGAGTGCGTTGGCGATTCTGGTTGGTAGACCTAACTCTTCAAGAGAAATACTGGGAGACTTTGTGCTTGCTACCTCCTTGGTCTCTTCAGCAACCATTGTTGGGTCATATACTTGCACAAAGTACTGAGCAAGAATACGACTGGCTTCCTTTAAAACATCAAGAGGAGCTTGAGAGCCGTCTGTGTAGATATCGATGATTAGCTTGTCATAGTCAGTGCGTCGACCAACTCGAGTAGCATCAACCTTGTATGAGACGCGCTCTACTGGTGAGAAGATTGCGTCCATAGGGATAACCCCGATGATGTCAGAGATGCGATTTTCTGCGGGTGAGTAACCAAAGCCAGTGGAGATTTCAAGCTCGAGCTCAAGAGTTGTGCCTTTGGACAATCTGGCAATTTCGACATCTGGAGTAACGATCTTGACTGAAGCTGGAGCGGTGATGCTACTAGCTTTGACTGTAGTTGGGCCAGTGACTTTTAGCTTGGCGGTAACTGGCTCGTCGCCGGAATAGGCGACTTTGACGTTTTTGAGATTGAGGATGAGGTCGATCATGTCTTCACTCATGCCTTCTAGAGTTGAGAATTTGTGATTGACTCCCTTGACTTTGACCTTAGTGATAGCGGAGCCTTTGAAGCTAGAGAGGAGTACACGCCTTAACGCGTTCCCTAGAGTATGACCGAAGCCGTTTTCTAATGGCTCGATTGCAAATTGGCCGAAGTTGCCATCTTGCTTGATTGTGTTGACCTCAAAGATTGGTTTTTGCATATATTCCTCCTAGCGAGAGTAAAACTCGACGATTAGTTGTTCGTTAATATTGGCAGCGATATCATCTCGTTCGGGTAGTCGGTTGACTTTTCCGACGATGGCTTTGCGGGTTAACCAGGCAGGAAGAATGTATTCTTTGTCTTCCACGATTTCCTTGACGTAGGGGATGGCGGCGGCGGTTGCGGACAAAGTAACTGTCTCTTCTTCCTTGATCTGATATGAAGGGATTGAGAGTTTTTTGCCGTCAACCAAGATGTTACCATGAGAGACTAGCTGTCTGGCAGCTCGTCTGGTCGGGGCAAATCCGAGGCGATAGACTACGTTGTCGAGTCTTCTCTCTAGCAAGATGAGGATCATGGCGCCGGTTGCTTGAGGAGTGCGAGCGGCAACTGCGTAGTAGTTCTTGAACTGCTTCTCTAAGATGCCGTACATTGCCTTAGCGCGTTGTTTTTCCATTAATTGATACCCATAGTCTGAAATCTTAACTCTACCCCTCCTGCCATGTTGACCGGGAAGAGTGCTGGCTCTGCGCTCAAGGGATTTTGGGTTGGTTTTCAGCCCTAGGTCCATACCTAGTCTACGAGCTCTTTTGTTGCGTGGTCCTTTTGGTCTTGCCATGTTCTATCCTTTCCTAGGTTTCTTTGCGCGTGTACCGTTGTGGGGAATGGGGGTAACGTCACTTATTTCAGTAATCTTGATGCCTGCTGCGCGTAGGACTCGAAGAGCTGCGTCTCTGCCTGGACCTGGTCCTTTGATAAAGACTGAGGCTTCTTTGAGACCCATTGATTTAGCTTCGTCGATTGCGGCTGTTACTGCTTGAGTGGCGGCGTATGGGGTGCTGCGTCTGGAGCCTTTGAAGCCAACCTTGCCTGTTGAGCTCCAGTTTACTGTGTTGCCTGATGTATCAGTGATTGTAATCAAAGTGTTGTTAAAGGTGGCAGAAATATAGATTCTACCTGATGTGATTGTACGTTTTTTAGTTGCCATAATATCTTTCTATTTTGCAATGTCCTCTTTTTTCATTGCACCGATCGTCTTGCGTTTACCACGGCGAGTGCGAGCATTGACTCTAGTGCGTTGCCCACGAGAGGGTAAGCCCATGGTGTGACGTTTGCCCCGGTATGAGCCTATTCGCTTGAGACGAACGATGTTTTCGCGAACTTCTTTGCGGAGGTCTCCTTCGACTTTATACTCCTCGAGAATTTTCTGGAGCTTGACTACCCCATCTGCGGGGAGAACTTTGACTCTGGTGTCGGGGTTGATGCCGGTTTTCTTGATTAGCTCGGCGGCGATCTTAGGTCCGATGCCGTAGATGTAGGTGAGGGCAACAACGATGCGCTTTTCTTGTGGTAGGTCGACTCCGACTAGACGTAACATAATATTTCTTATCCTTGACGTTGCTTATGGCGAGGATTCTCGCAGACTATATATAGGACTCTTTTACGTCTGACAAACTTGCATTTGAGACAGCGTTTTTTGAGTGAGGCTTGAACTTTCATAGTTAATTGATTTTGTTGTTATTTTTTTAAGTTGTGCTATCTGGACGAGGCTCTCTGATCCGGTAGGTAATCCTACCTTTTGCTGGATCATAAGGCGTGGTCTCGACCTTGACCTTGTCGCCTGGCATAATACTTATTCGATACATGCGCATCTTGCCAGATAGATGAGCGAGGATTTCCCCTCCGTCTTCTAGCTCTACCTTAAACGTAGTGTTTGGTAGTGCTTGGGTGACGACACCAAGTTTTTCTTCTAATTGTGCTTTGATCATGTATTATTTAATAGAGCTCATATTTTACCAGACTTCGTAATCTGGTACAACGTTGGTTTTGTCAGTACGGAACAACCGTCATGTGTGACTTCGACGGTTTCTTCGAATACGCCTGAAAGTTTACCATCTTTTGTACTTATTGTCCACCCATCTTCCTCGAGTACGAGCTCGGGCTTACCTGCTGTGTAGATGATCTCGATTGCAAGAGTTTGGCCAATAACGATCTGAGGGGTTGTGGTGAGCTCGACATCGAGGTAGTTCGGGATCATGGGATCTTCGTGAAGTTCGCGACCCACACCGTGTCCTGTTAGTTCGCGAAAAGGTGTGAGTTTGTACTCAAGGAGGGTTTTTTCGGTAGCCTGGGAGACATCTCCAATTCGATTTCCTGGCTTGACGGCCTTTATTGCTGCTTCTAGGGCGGCAGATCCACCCTTGATTATCTGATTAGCCTCTTTTGAGGATTTGCCTACTACTTTGGTGAAGGCGCCGTCTAGATGATAGCCGCGATAGTATACTCCCAGATCAACTGTGACTAGATCCCCGTCAACAAAGGGTTTTTCGGAAGTTGGTATGCCGTGCACTGTGCTGCTGCCCACGTTGATGCAGGTTGCCCAGCTGTAGCCTTTGACTTTGGTGAAGCCAGGCTCAGCGCCAGAGTCTGCGATCAATTTGAGGGTTTTTTCTTCGACTTGGGAAGGAGTGATGCCGAGATCAATGAAGTTATAGATTTCACGACGCACTTGACCGTGAATCTCCCCTCCCGTTCTCATTTTGCTGAGTTTGCTCATACTCGATTTTGTTTTGCCTCTACTTTGGCGAGGACGTCGGCTTGAATGTTCTCGATTGTTTGCTCCCCATCTACTTCGACAAGGACTCCGGCTTGTTTGTAGTAACTGAGAACATCTGCTTCTTGCTCACCGTAGATCTTTAGTCTGCTGTCGATTTTTTCGGGTGAGTCATGAAGTGAGCCGTCGGGGGACTTTCGACCGCGTGCAAGAAGGCGCTTGACACTCTCATCGTGGGAGACGTTCAGATAGAAAATTAAATCAACGTTTTTGTCATATTTGTCGAGTTTGTCAGCGAGAAACTCGGCTTGAGTAATGTTTCTTGGGAAACCATCGATGATCCAGCCGTTTTCTGTATCTGGTTGTTTGAGGCGATTTTTCCAGAGGACGAACATCTCGGTATCAGCAACATAGTGGCCTAAACTAAGTGATTCGCGACAGGTGTCGCCGATCATACCTTGATCTTTTTCTGCACCCCAGCGAACTAGATCACCTGAAGCGATGTACGTGACGCCGAGTTTTTCTGCAAGAAGTTTAGCCTGAGTGGATTTGCCTGATCCTTCGGGGCCATAGAAGATTATATTAAGCATAATATTGTCCTTTTGTATTATTGATAATTGTTAACGAATAAATGAGTCGTAGTTTTTGGTAACTAGGTATGATTCCATTTTACGATAAGTCTCTAGTACTACTGAGACTACGATTAGAATGCTCGTTCCACCGATGGTGAGGGTTGAGAGACCTGTTGCGCCCTGAACTACACTTGGAAGAACAGCAATGACACCGAGAAACATCGCGCCAGCGAGGGTGGTGCGAGTGACGATGTGGCTCAAGTATTTAGAGGTGTGTATACCTGGCCTGATACCGGGGATGTAGCCGCCGCTTTTTTTGAGCTGATCGCTGATCTTGTCGGTATCAAAGACGATGGCTGTGTAGAAATAGGTAAAGGCGACAACGAGTAAGAAGTAGACGATGTTGTAGGCGAGTGATTGAGGAGTAAAGGAAGCAGAAAATGAGGCGGCGGCGGTGGCGATAGATTGATTTGGTAAGTTTGTTAGTAAACGAGCAATCATTGAAGGCGCGAGAACCAGGGCGATTGCAAAGATGACTGGAATAACGCCTGCGTTGTTGAGCTTGATAGGAAGAAAGGTGGATCCACCACCCATTTGTTTTCCTCCCCGAATACGTCTTGAGTATGAGACGGGGATTTCGCGCTTTGCTTCGTCGATGGTGACGACTAAGTAGATTACTGCGAGTGCCATGGCGCCAAAGACAAAGAGGCTGCTAAAGTTGCCGGTTGTAGCTGAAGCAGTGGTCTGAAAAAGTGAGATTGGGAGACGACCAACGATGCCAGCGAAGATCAACATTGAGATGCCGTTGCCGATCCCGTATTCAGTAAGATTCTCACCAAGCCACATCAGGAACATGCTCCCGGCAGCGAGAGTGAGGATGATTGTTAAGAGCTCAAGTGGTGAGTTGGCGGAGACAAGATCAGAACTGTTTAAGAGAAGATACATCGCCACACTTTGAACGAGGGCGAGAGGGACAGCAAGCATGCGAGTGTATTGATTGATTTGTTCCTGGCCAGACTCTCCTTCTTTCTGGAGTTCTTCAAGCTTTTTGATTGCCATGGTCATGACCTGCATGATAATGGAGGCGTTGATGTAGGGGCCTAAGCCAAGGGCAAGGATAGAGAAGTTGGCAAGTGTTCCTCCTGAGAAGATGTCGAGCAGGCCTAGTAGCTCGTTGTTTGAGAAGACTGAGCGAATAGCTTCGGTGTTGACCCCAGGGACGGTGATGTGGGCAACAAGTCTAAAAATGAAAAGAGTAATAAGGGTTACTGCGAGTCGTGAACGTAGTTCACGATTTGACCAGATTTTTTTGAGAGTTTCACTCAACATGGCTTGTGCAACTTCCCCCTGCTTTTTTGATAGCACTACAGGCACTAGACGAGGCAGGTACTAGTACTGTGAGTTTCTTTTTTAGCTCTCCTTGGTTAACTACCTTGACGCGCGCACTTGAGAGTTCGCTTTTTGTGATGATTCCTTCTTTGTGCAGAGATTCTTTAGTTATTTTTGAACCAACCTTGAAGCGATTAAGTTCTGTGAGGGTGATCGTGACTTTTTTTGAGAGGGCGTTGAATCTGGATTTTCCGCGCATGAAGGGAAGCCTCTTGAACCAGACCCAGGATGAACCAACGAAGTAGGCAGGAATATTAGTTCTACTTTTCTGACCTTTTTGACCGCGGCTCGCCGTGTGCCCGCCCTTGCCAGATCCATACCCACGCCCTAGCCTTTTTGAGCTGCGTACGACTGTTGGAGGAAGGGAGTGAAGTTTCATTTATTTTGTCCTAGTGCGGTTTTGATATCTACAGTGCGCTTGATAAGTTTTAAGGCGTTAAAGGTGGCAATGACGTTTGTGAGCTTGTTGTTGGTGCCGAGAGTTTTTGCAACGACGTCTTTGACTCCTGCCAACTCTAACACTGATCGAACAGATCCGCCAGCGATTACGCCTGTGCCAGCTGGGGCTGGTTTGATCATAAGTTTTGCAGCGCCGTACTTGAGATCGACGTCGTGGGCGATTGTTCTCCCATCTACTAGAGGCACGGTGATGAGTTGTTTTTTGGCTTTTCTGACTCCTTTTTTGATGGCGGAGAGAACGTCTTTGGCTTTGCCAAGAGCGACTCCTACCCTACCCTTACGATCACCGATTACAACGAGGGCTGTGAAGCTGATTTGATTACCGCCTTTAGTTTTTTTAGAGACCCTTGAAATACGAATTACTTTTTCGTCGAATTCCTTTGGCTCTTTATGCTTGTTATATCGTTTGTCCATGATTTCCTTTATATAGTTAGTCCTGCAGTTCTGGCGACTTCTGCTAATTGTTTAACTCTACCGTGAAAGCGGTAGCTGCCGCGGTCGAAGACAACTTGTTTGATCCCTGATTTGAGAGCTAGAGCGGCGATTTGCTCACCAACTTTTTCTGCTTTTTCAGTCTTTGTACCGGTTTTAATAGTTGTGTCTGAGGCTGAAACCAGAGTCTTCCCTGAATTGTCGTCGATTACTTGGGCCCAGATATGAGCATTACTCCTGCTAACACTGAGCCTGGGATACTTGGAAGTAGCTTTGATTGCGGAGCGTACCCGCAGTGCTCTTCTTGCTTTGTTTAGATTTGTCATGATTTTATGCGGCGGCAGTTTTAGCTGCTTTGCCTGCCTTTCTGCGAACTACTTCTCCTTGATATCTGATACCCTTGCCTTTATATGGCTCAGGTTTTTTGTAGCTTCTGATAACTGCTGAGACTTGACCAACAGATTGTTTGTCAATTCCGGAGATATGAATAATGTTATTGCCTTCAAGAGAAAGCTTGACATTGTCTGGGATAAGATAGGTTATGTCGTGGGAGAAGCCAAGGGCGAGGATGAGTTTGTTGCCTTCAAGTCTGGCCCTGTACCCAGTACCGACTAATTCGAGAGTTTTTTCAAAGCCAGTGGTCACGCCGGCTATCATGTTGGCGATGAGCGCTCTGGTCAAGCCGTGAAGAGCTCTGGTTGGCTTGTCATCGTTTGTTCTGGTAATGCTGATGAGGTTGCCTTTGATCTCGAGTTTGATTTTCCTCGGTAAGTTATGCTGGAGTTCCCCTAATTTACCCTTGACGGTAAGGGTGAGATGATCCAGTGAGACTGAGGTTTCTTCAGGTATGGTGATGGGGAGTTTTCCGATTTTAGACATATTTACCAGAGTTCAAGAAGAACTTCTCCTCCTAGATTATTTTTACGAGCGGTTTTGCCGGTCATGATGCCATGTGATGTTGAGATAATGGTGATTCCAAGACCACTGAGAATGGGAATAAGAGAATTTGATGGTTTGTATATTCTGACACCTGGCTTGCTGATTCTCTTGATATTTTGGATACTGGGTCTTGTGCCGGCGTAGTTAAGTATGAGCTTGAGGGTTTTGTGTGGCTGATCTCCCTCTACGGTTGCACTCTTGAGGTATTTTTCTTCTACCATGACGTCTGCTACTTTTAGGAGCAAGTTAGTGCTTGGCATGGTGACTTCACTCTTTCCAGCAAGGTATCCGTTGCGAATACGAGTTGCCATGTCTGATAGTCGATCGTTCATATTTTCCTTTTTGTTGTTACCAACTTGCTTTTGTTACTCCTGGTAAGTGACCTTTGTGGGCTTGCTCGCGGAAGCAGAGCCTGCACATTCCAAACTGTCTGATGTAAGCTTTGGGCCTACCGCAGAGCTTGCAACGGTTGTACTCTCTTGTGGAGAATTTTTGTTTGCGAGCTTGTTTGATTTTAAGTGATGTTTTTGCCATATTTAGTTTTCCTCTTTTTCAAATGGAACCCCGATAAGCTCGAGAAACCTGTATGAAACTTTGTCTGTACATCTAGAAGTGACGATGGTAATCTCAAGCCCTCTTACTTTTTGGACTTT
>FLOH01001494.1_pt1 | contig 36505 bp, 30 predicted proteins | sample 756751 | NCBI WGS metagenome assembly FLOH01 (sample SAMEA4026879, study PRJEB14308) | marine metagenome | biome: coastal water; material: water | depth 74 m
ATCGTTGGCGGCTAAATAACCAATCACGCAGCTTATAATTGACCGTCCCTTCTCCGTGCCCATTCTCTTGCAACCAAGCAATCATAGTTGCCTTGGCTTCATTTATCTCTAGGCCGTCCAGAAAGCCCGAATTAATGGCGGCGCCATCGCCGGTATACGCCTTCCCTTCAAACCCTTCGGCCGGTTGTACAGTACGGATTATAGGTAGATCGTACACCTCCGCAAAGTCCCAGTCCCTTTCGTCCCCACCAGGAACAGCCATAATGGCTCCTGTTCCATAACCAGCAAGCACATAATCTGCGATCCAAATGGGTATTTGTGTATTTGTAGCCGGATTTAACGCATACCCGCCGGTGAATACACCTGTCTTAACCTTTGACTCAGACATTCGATCAATGTCTGTCTTGCCGGCCGCTACCTTTCGATAGGCATCCACAGCGGTCCTAAATTGGGCCTGTGTGATCGAGTCTACCAATTCGTGTTCAGGAGCCAAAACCATGTAGGTGGCTCCAAAAAGGGTGTCAGGTCGAGTGGTAAACACGCGTAATTTTTCTTCTAAGCCATCGACATCAAAATCCACATGAGCGCCCTCGGACCTTCCGACCCAGTTTCGCTGCATCATTTTGACAGGCTCCGGCCAGTTAACCCCATCCAAATCGGCTTCCAAACGGTCGGCATACGACGTGATCCGAAGCATCCACTGTTTCAATGGCCTCTTAAAAACCGGATAATTTCCTCGTTCGCTTCTACCTTCGTTGGTGACTTCTTCGTTGGCGAGCACCGTGCCAAGTTGCGGGCACCAGTTTACGGGTACTTCTGCCAAAAAGGCCAACCGGTATCCTGCTAGTACTTCTTCGCGTTGGCTTGCATTGAGGTCAGCCCATCCTTCATGAGTGGTTTCTAGTCGCGGGATTAATTCCTCAATCGGGCGCGCCATGTCCTGATCGGTGTCGTACCAAGAATTAAACAGCTTCAGAAATATCCACTGGGTCCACTTGTAGTAGTCTACATCCGTTGTAGCCAGCTTTCGATCCCAATCATAGCTCAATCCAATGGCCTTGAGCTGCCGAAGCATGTTATCAATATTGTTTTCCGTCGTCACCCTAGGGTGAACCCCATGCTCAACGGCAAATTGTTCAGCCGGAAGTCCAAATGCGTCGAAACCCATGGGGTGCAACACGTTGAACCCCATCATTCGTTTGTATCGAGAAACGATATCGGTCGCGATATAACCCAATGGGTGCCCCACATGCAATCCAATTCCGCTCGGATATGGAAACATATCCAAAACGTAATACTTGGGTTTGGACGTATCTACATTTTCGGGTGTGCGAAACGTTTTATTGGATTCCCAGAACGATTGCCATTTTTGTTCAATGTTCTGGAAGGGGTAGTCTGCCATGGATTCAGGGCTCGATGACCTGGTGGGATGTCGTATCCAGGTCAAGGGTGGAAATCAAGGTCTGGCCAAAAGTTGGGCCGTATTTATTCAGGAAATATAGGGGAGAAAGGGCCCTTTCCTGAGGATTTTCAAATGGAAAAAGATTTGAAGATGCTCTAAAGAGTTGTGTTTTGACTACATCTTGCTGAGACCGTTCAGCTTTGAGTACCCTTTCCTTGAGCCGGGTCCATTCTTTTAACATGCCAGAACGTGTGGCATCGGTAGATTTCACCAAAGAGCGGTCGACCTGTTCTACAAGAGGTTTAATCTCATTAATGGCTTGGTGAAGGAAAGAACCTGCTTTTTTAAAGGCTCCCTCAATATCAACTTCCATCTGATCTACTACTACTTGTCCAAACAAACGGTCGAATTGTTCCTCGAACGAAGGAATGGTCAAGCCGTATTTGTCCAAAATTTTGTCGATTCTTTTTTCTAAGAGGGTTGCGCTAGCTCTTGGATAAATAATGGGCATTTGGAGGCCAGCCCATGAATACAATGCCTTAAATTGAGCGAAATAAGCTACTTCACCTGGGCCTGCCACATACACGGCAGTAGGCAACAGGGTATCCTGCATCAAGGGGCGTAAAACAACATTGGGACTAAGAAGGCTAGGTTGTTCTTCTAATAATGCTGAAAGTTCATCTTTTTCGAACGAACGTCCATCTCTAGTTTTGAAACCTTCAGACGTTGCATCCAAGGCCGTTCTACCGCCCTCACTGTGCAAAAACAGGTTGGTTGGTTTCGTTTGCACTTGTGCATGATAGGAGCCGGAAAGCTGAGCACTCGCTTCTTCCAATAATCGAGCGGAAGTGGCAAAATCAACCAATTCCTTGCCAAAGAGCCCACTACAAAGAGATTTCAGTGCAGCATCGTCTGGCGATATGAACAACACCCTGCCGTCTCCAAGAATCGCATTAATTACGGTCACGAAGGCTTGCAGCATCGTCCGGCCCGGAGCATAGGCCCCACGGACAAGCGACATCAGCTCATTTCTAAAGTCAGTTGCTTGAAGCGTCTCCTCGAGAGCATCTAATGTTTGGGTCATTTCTTCTTGAATAACCAGCCTACCGATCGCAGTTTTTATACCCGATTCTTTAGGCGAATATCGCAAGGAAGTGACATCGTCGCCAGCTAAAAATCCTGCGGCGGCTATCTCGTCAAAGTCGTGGTCTTCGCCTTCGAGCCAAAATATTGGAACGGCTACGATGCCAAACTCCCGTTCGTATTTATCGGCGAGTTGGATGGCTGTTATGACCTTGTACAAGGTGTACAGTGGCCCACCAAATAGGCCTAATTGCTGTCCTGTAACAATCGCGACACTAGACGGGTTTTTTAGTTTATCAAGCAATTGTTTTGAACTCGAAGAAACTCCAAATTCAATGGCCTGGGCCGCAACGGCTTCGACTAAGGCGCTTCGATCCGGATGATTCTGAGCCGCCTGTCTAGCTACTGACTTGAGCTCGTCGTCGCTTCGGAAATCTCCGGCAAAATAGGGGGCTAAGTTCTCAAAATGCTCAGTGTAATCTTTAAAGAGAGTCGAGAAAGAGGAAAACGTAGAAAACGGGATGCGCTTCAAATGGGTAACCGGTCAGTTTTTTTCGCCTTTGACCTTCGAGATATCATCTCGGAGCCTGGCTGCAAGTTCGTAGTCTTCTTCAGTAATCGCTTGCTGAAGATCGAGTTCGAGTTGCTCTAGTTGACTCTTTGGTGCCGCTAGGACCTCCTGCGTTTCAACCTCAGGCGTGACACTTTCGACAGCCGTTAAGTTTTCACTGTCGTCCGTCGGGATACCTGCCTCATCAATGACGTGTTGCGCCACATAAATAGGAGCACCCATGCGGACGGCTAGGGCAACAGCATCACTCGGACGGCAATCCAATTGGGAATCTGCACCAGCGACGCTGAACCTGATTTTGGCAAAAAAAGTACCCTCTTTCAATTCATCAATGAGAATGTCGGATACCTCCGCAGCCACTTGATTAAAAAGGTCACGGATTAGGTCGTGTGTCATTGGTCGCGGTGGCTGAATTTTTTCCAGCTCTAGTGCGATGGCTTGCGCTTCGAAGGCACCAATGATAATGGGCAGACGACGGTTACCATTAACTTCTCCTAGAACCAGAGCATATGCTCCGCCACTGGAAGGGCTGGTAGATAAACCAATAATATCGACTTGGATAAAATCCATGAATAAAAATAACCTACTAAAACTTTAAATTTCGCAACAGGAGTTCCGGGTCACAACGAGCAATCTATTGAGGTTCATGTATTTTTTTCCTCCTGGGAGGACACTAACCGAACAAAAGTCCCACAAAAAAAGAAGTACTCTTAGGTGAGGAGTACTGTGTCCAACGCCTTCAAAAAAGCCTTGTTCTCATTGGCTGTACCACTCGTCACTCTAAGATATCCTTTCAGTTCTGGGTAGCCGGCCATATTACGTACCAATGTGCCTTGATCGGCGAGATCATGAAGAAATTTTCCCGGCTCTCTGTCGGCTTTGAACAAAATAAAATTCGTTTGGGAGGGAAGAACGGTAAGATCTTTTCTAGACTGTAATTCTTTGGTTAACGAGGCCGTGTTCTCGAGCATAGTCTGAATCTGATCATCGACCATGCTAGATTGATCGAGGAGACGTAGTGCTACGTGTTCAGAAAGACGGTCAATCATAAAGGGCAACCGAGACTTCATGATTTCCGTAATCAACGCCGGCTGGGCAATCATATAGCCCAGTCGTAGACCAGCCAAACCAAACGCTTTAGACATGGTCCGCAGCACAATGACGTTTGGGTGTTGATCAATCAAACTTAACGCGGATTTGGAAGAGTGGAATTCGTGATACGCCTCATCTACGACAACAAACCCTGATGCGCTCTTGACTACACGCTCAATGTCCGCAAAATCCATGGCCAATCCTGTTGGATTATTTGGCGAGGTAAGAATTACCAAAGGTGGCCGATGCTCATCAATTGCTGAAAGAAGAGCATCCACATCAAATTGAAGATCAGCTTTAGGCGAAATGCCAATTACCCTGCCGCCATACAAATTGACCATAGATTCGAACAAGGCGAACATGGGTCTCGGTAGAACCACAGGATCGCCGGGGTGAATAAAACACATTCCGAGCGTATAGGTCAGTTCATTCGATCCATTCCCAACCAATACACTTCCTGGAGGAAGACCTAACTTCGACTCAAGTGCACGAATGAGCCCGGTAGGCTGTTCTGAGGGATACCGATTGAATTCAACGTCTAAGAAAGAATCCAACAAGGCCTTCTTGAGCAGTTCAGGAACGTCAAAAGGGCTCTCGTTTTGATTCAATTTGATCGGGACAGGGCGCGCTCCGGGAACGACGTAGGCACGTTGCGACCGGACTTCTTTTCGAATGAGGGCCAATAAAAAGTCTGGGACTTCACGCGAACCATAAGCCACTAAGTCAGGAGGAGATGAATCCATTTGAAATTCCCGTTCTCAAAGAGGACATAAAGAGTATCAGTGCGAGTCCCCTTCACCGACATAGGCCTCATCGTGTTCCCCATCATTTGCGGAAACATCAGGAAGACCACGGAAATCGTAGCCTGGAAGACACTCATCTTGGATAAAACGAACTACCTCGTGCATGGAGGAAAGGAATTTTCCAAAATCCTCTTTGTACAGAAATATTTTATGTTTTTCATAACGATGTTCATCAACCCGTTTACTTTCGGTGATCGTTAAGAAATAATCTTCGCCGGATCGGGTAGTTTTTACGTCAAAAAAATAGGTACGTTTTCCTGCCGGAACACGTTTCGAATAGACTTCATCCCGGTATTGTCCTGAGCGGGATCGGTGATCAGGATCGCCGTTGTATCCATCGTAATTAGCATCCCGTTCATAATTGCGAGGTGGGCCACCATCTCGATTTTGGTCTTCGTTCCTCAGGTCCTCATTCATCGAGTCCTCATTCTTGTCATTCGCATGTTCTGCAGTCTGCCCCCGTGACCAGATATTTTCATGGGTGCCGCGCGAAATGCGATTGGTTGTGTTTTGAGCGTATTGCTTAATAATATGCAAAGCGCCTGAGGAAAACACAATCGTCTCAGTTCGTCAGTCTGCAATTAGGGCCAAAACGAGTCGTTCTAAATCTGATCGGACTCGTCTTCCCACCTCAAGCACCTCCTGATGATTAAGCTCATCGTTACTTAATCCGGCCGCAAAGTTGGTAATGGTAGATAGTCCAAGTACTTTCATGGAGCAACTACGAGCTTGGATGACTTCTGGAACAGTGCTCATACCGACCGCATCAGCTCCGATCAGCTTAAAGGCTCGAATTTCCGCCTTTGTCTCATAACTGGGTCCCAAAGTCCACAAATAAGTTCCGGTTGAAGTGGGGATACCCAAATTGGTAGCCAGGTTTTGGGCCTTTGTCGTCCATTCGGAGTCATAAAATTTCACATGGCAAGCCTGGCGGGACGTTGGAAATGGCGAGGGGGCTGAACCAATGAGGGGATTTAAATTCGTCCAGTTTATATGATCCGTAATCCACATCAACGTGCCGGGCTTAAAGCTAGGGTTGATGCCACCGGCCGCATTGGTGACGACAAGATTCTTGACGCCAAGTCCTGCTAGAAGCCGGACGGGAAACGTAGAATTAAAAACGGAATGGCCTTCGTATACATGTAATCGTCCCTGAACGAAAACTAATGAGACGCCATCAATCGTACCAAAGACAAGTTTACCCACGTGGCCTTCTACCGTAGAAGCCGGATAGCCTGGAATCTGAGAGGTTTCGATGACAACAGGATCGCGGACGAGGTCGGCGAGCGCCGACAGACCAGACCCCAGAATGAGGCCAAATCGCGGCGTGATATCCGTGAACTGACGTATATGCGCCAGCGCAAGACGCAGATCAGACATTCGATTCGTCCGCCTTTTGCAATTTGAATACTACCATGGTCATATCGTCAGCCCGTCCCATGCCTTCAATAAAGTGGTGTACATCTTCAGTCAACAACCGAAGAATGGCAGACGCGGACCGGTTACCATACTGAGATACCTTCTGCAATAACCGATCATCGCCATACAAATCTCGCTTTCTATTCATGGCTTCAGAAAAACCGTCTGTATAAAACACCATCGAATCGCCTTCATTAAGGAGAACCTTCATCTGCTCTATTGTAGTGTCAAAACGTTCTCCATCCACGAAACCAATGGCCATTCCTTTAGGCTGAAGTGCTTTCGCCGTCGACGAGGCAGATTCATAAAGGATCGCGGGATTATGACCCGCACGAGAAAAAGTAAAAGAATTGTCCTGTGGGTCGAACTCACCGTAAATAACTGAGATGAAGGTTCCAGCCGGGGCATTCATACAAAAAAGGTGATTTAGATTACGCATCACTTCTGCAGCAGCAAGCCCCTGACGGCTCAACGTTTGAGTGATTCCTTTGACCAACGTCATGAAAAAAGCTGCTTCGATGCCTTTTCCACTCACGTCGCCTAGGATGAACGCCATCCGTCCCCCATCGAGCTCAATAAAATCAAAGTAGTCTCCTCCAACTTCCGTCGCAGGCAGACACATTCCCGATATATCTAGACCAGCAATCGAAGGCATTTTTCGAGGCAAAAAGAACGTCTGAACTTGTTGGGCAATTTCTAATTCGCGTTTCACACGCTCTTGACCTGCCATTTCTGTGACATAACCTGGCACGTAGGAATCAGCATCTTGCCCAGTTCTGCTGCTCAATACGCCCATTACACCTAGGATGAGAACCGAGGCTACGAAAAGAATCGCTAACATCAAGTCAATCCAGCTTGTCGAACCGGCGATTAAATATCCTTCGCTGAGTTGCCAGATCATCTTTGACAAGAACAAGGCCACCAAGACGGTCAAAATATCGAATCGAATATAGGCCAAGGCCAATACGAGAGCGAAAAAGCCTGCCACGATTAGACTTAAGTTACCGGTCACCATCGAAAAAGGTGTAATATTTAGTACCGAGCCGGTAAGGACAACCAACAAGACGGTCAAAAAGGGTTTCCGCGACCATTTCAGGGAAACTGCCGACACTCCAACAAGCCATAACAAAACGTAGAAGTAAGAAGACGAAAGGGTAGAAAAAAGTACTCCGACAAAAGGGCGAATAGATGAATCACCTAGTAAGAGTTCATTTAAATCCAAGCTCAACTGGGGAAGCAAGCTTAAGGAAAAAGCGCTCATTCCGAGCAGAATACCAGCAATCGATCCACCTCGCACGAAGCTGGCGCCTAATGGACGGTTTACCACGTCCCCATGTCGAAGTAGGGTTAGGGTTCGAAGTTTTCCGCTGTCATGCTCCCTAACCACCGAGTCCGTAACTCCGGCAACCATAAAAGCAAAAACGGCTACTCCACCGGCAGCAAAGGAAAACACCAAAAGGTAGATTAGAATGCCTCCCCAGAGCGGTACCGTTTTTATGAAGTCGGCGACACTCGAAGAAAACAAAACTGCGACTACTCCCGTTGCCAAACCGAGCATCATAGCATCGATCATGGCACTTTTCATATCCAGCAGCCGCGAGATCATGCGTCGAAAGAAGGCCACAACAAATACGAACGCAAACAATACAAGCAGGCCACCTCCTATGATGTTTACAACCTGAGAAACATTAGACTTGGAGGCTATTTCTGAGGCATACGAAATTTCCAAACCCGCAAGTGAGCCGGAAGCAGGGATTTTGGCTACTAGCGTAATGTTCTGTCCAGCAATGGGTTGTGCGGATACCAACTGGGCTAAGGCAAAGGGTATCCCAGAATTGTTTTGGACCAGAATCGATGTTAATTTCCAATCTAGACCCACGTAAGCAGTTTTGGCGAGATGGAAATTTACCAATTGGTGGACCTGGGCAGAATCCAACACAACCGGGCGTGAGGCCAACAAGTCCATCAACATGGAATCCGATGGGCTCCGTCTTGCCAAATCAACGTTTATCCGGAGTGATTTGACAAACACAGAATCCGCTAGGCCTACCAGTATTTTATGGGTCTCCGCTCCATCCGATGAGTCTGGCTTTAGGATTGTCGAAAGGGCCGCTCGATTAACTTTTTCCAGCGTCGATCCAAAACGTCGTCCCTGGGCGGCAAGGGACAATGAGCTATCGATAAAGCGGATGATTTTTCCATTTTGAGCTAACTCAACCTGGTAGATCTGCTTTAAATCTTCAATAATTTTCCCCGAATCGGGGTCGCGAGGAATGTCAAAATCAACTTTCCAGAAAAATGCAGCTACTTGATTTCGATTTTCTGACTCGAGAAACTCAACCGCTACTGGACGTCCAATTGCTTCTTGAAGGTCCAAAAGAAGTTCGGTGTTGCGTCGAAGTGACGCGTCGATTTCAAGTCCATCTAGAATCAATCCCTGGCTTTCCAGAAATTCAGAGGCAAGATTGACCGCCTCCGATTCAGAAATCTCAAAAACAGCAGAGGAATCGGGGTGTTCTGCTGGGAGGAAAAGTCCAAATAAAACCACTCCGACTAAGCCCATTAGAGCTAAGAACAAATCAATCCCGCTCAGACTGTAGTCAGAATGTATAGTGTGGGTCGTGTGGTTCATGAAGGCGGAAAGACAAAGACCGCATCAAGCAATTCCGATGCAAACGTTTTCTATACGAATAAATGATAATATGATCCCATTCTAGATGGTATTGGCAATATTTTTCATTTTTCTTGAGACCGAATCACATCCATAATTTGCCCAGAGTTAAAGCCTCTTCGCATCAAATGTTGGGTAATCTTATGATTTTTAGCCCGCAGGTCAGTCTCTTTCCGGTACTTACGTTGCGCCAATTCCAGCTGGACCGAAAGCTGCTTGGCCTGTTCCTCTTCCGGATAAGCCTGCTTCACGGCGGCTTCTGCCAATTCAGGAGCAACTCCTTTGTGAATGAGCTCCTGCTTGATTCGCATAAATCCAAATCCTTTGTTCCTGACTCTGGATTCTGAGAATAAGCGGGCAAACTCTGTATCGTTGATTAGTCCAAGTTCGTCTAGCCTCGTGCAAACGCGTTCGGCCACGGACTCAGGGACACCTAGCTGAGTCAATCGAGTGTCGATTTCTTTTTTTGTGCGCGGCCTATTAGTGATGAAGTCTAAGCAGCGCTTCATCGCCTTAAAATACACGTCTTCATCGATGAGCTCCTTAGCAGCTTCTTCGGTAAGCATCATCCCTTTTTTGATACCCGTCTGCATAACAATATCTACATGCAAACCAAAGGCATATTCTTCATCCAAAAAAACTGAACACCTGTTGGTGTCCTGCTTTTGAAAAGAGATGTTTGTTATCGTACCTCCGTTTGGCGGAATCGTTGGGAGTTCGATGGGTTTAATTCGAATCACTGGATCAATTATTTAGGAACGTTGACACGTATGGAGTCAATGGAAATACCACCAACAAAACCAACAGCGCCGTTTAAATTTGAAATGGGCTCACGACCAATAGGGTCAAGACGGCTGGAAGAATGCTGCGCATAGATTTCATTGCTGCGCGATAGGGCCACCCGTAAGGTATGAATTGGAAAGGGATCGGATTCTAAGCCCACGGGAACAGCGTAAACTCCACGCCAAGTTCTTTTGCCAGAGTCACCACGAACCGTGGAGTTTTCGGGGAAGCTGTCGGAGGGTAAGAGGAAAAAATCAACAATTGTCGACGAAAAAGGGGTAATTGGTTGGAGTCTCGTCTCTACCCAATTGTCACGTTCACTGGCCGAATTGTCAAGCCAATCGATAGATACCCCGACGGGATAAATAAATCCAGTTCGGGTATTTAGGCTGATGTTTAAAGAATCCAACCCAAGATCTAAGGAGTCCAGTAGAACGGCTGCAACAGGAATAGCGCTGACTTCAAGTCTAACATCCTCAATTGAAATACGAGGGGGCGTAAGTCCGACCGCGCGAGCCACTTCCGATTCGACCCGTACTTCGAGTGCAAAAGAAACACCTGGGGAAACAAGAACCGATTGTTCTCCAACAACCTCATAGACACCAGGTTTGGAAGGCGACGGATGATATTGGTACTCAATGTTATTCAGCGTCAATAGAACCTCGGCGTTTTCAACGCCCACTTGAGGAAGGAACCGGCTGGCAGACAACTTCGCAGCCCGGGAAATACTGATTTGAGGGAGCGGTTTTCCAACATCCAAATAGGCTTCGATGACCAACGTTCCAGGATCGCCTGGAAATACGCTATCGCATCCTCCGCCACCGAAGAACGCGTAACACAAGCACAATGTTATGAAATAGTGACGTTTCAAATGCTCATTTTCAGGTCAAATAATGGTAATAGCGGCAGTCCGAGTCGATCGTTTGGCTTGAAGATCTGTGTTGAAGGGTCAAACGTTCGACCAACAACATTTCGACGATTTAATATATTGTACAGATTAATCCCCGCAGACCAGTTTGCTTGAGCCAGCCTAAATTTATAGTTAACATTGACATCAAATCGGAAATAGACTGGTAGGCGCCCGTTATTGATTTCAGGATTATGGAAAAACCATGTCGGATCTCCCGAAATGGGATCGGTGAGTTGGTATCGCGAAACCGGAACAGTAATAGGATATCCAGATCTCCAAATAACTGAAAATCCCGCGGTCCAACGGCTTTTTTCCCTAATGGCAACTAGCACAAATGAGCGGGGAATTTCGAATCGAGTAGGTTTAAAAGTTACCTCACCGAGCCCCGTTGCTCGACTTTCGGCCTGTAAGCCGGAGTACGAGGTCATCAACTTCCAGGATCTCCAATTCATATCAATTCCCACTTCCACACCATAAGATCGCTCGTTTCCTGAAGTGTGTTGCCCCAGCAAGGTAGAAATTTCGATTCCTGGTCCAAGTAACCCATCTTTGGATTGAAATTCGTTTTTTGGCAATAAAATCCCTCTACTTTCGCGCAGAAAAATATCGGTACGAAGTGTCACGTTTTTAATGGCACTCGATTCAACACCCAGTGTAATTTGACCCGATCGCGAAGGCCGGGTTTTTGCATCTGTAGGAATCCAGCGACTCGAAACAAGATCGTATAAAAGCGAATGTCGATCCCGAATTCGCTGGATATATTGGATTTGGGTCGAAGCCGAAGCTCGAATAATTAGGCGTTTAGGGTCAGGAGCATATTGAGCAGTGAGTCTAGGAGAGGCCCTAAAGTGACCTCCTTTTCCAAAATAACTCAGCCGAATACCAGGCATCAGCGTCCAGGAAGTAGCCGGCCGCCAATAATCTTGGAGATAGACCGCCAATTCGACGGTTTTGGAATAGCTTGATTCCAATAACGGCTCGATCAAATTTGGCGAATAGGCAACAACGGCATCGATGGACGAGCCGAAATGGTGCTGAGTAACTGAAATTCCAGTACGAATTTGATGATCGATTGAAGGGTAATAATCCAGGTCGATTTGGGCACCGAGATCCTCCAAATCAACCGTATAATCGGAACGCACAAAAGCAGATTGAGTCGGGCGAATGAACGTCTCTTCCTTAGCCGAATAGGTTGATCGGAAACCCGTCGCTGTAAGGAAAAGTCGGTTCGAGATGAGTCGCTGATACCTTGAACTAAAAATTCGGTTACCCCAGTTTTGATCAATTTCAAAAAATAAATCTGCTGGTCTAAGCCATGATGAAAAGTCCAATGAAAGGTCAAATGGCAGTCGCAAATCCAAGTCATCACCGCCGGAATAGTAAGAGACCGTAAAGTTGGACCGGGCGTCTGGCCGGTGAGATAGTTTTGCGCTCCAATCATAGAAATAATATCCCGTACGGAGCGTGTCGCGTTGGCCGGAATCATCTACCACCGGATGATTCCGGCCTATTAATTTGTCCAAATAGGATCTTCTCCCAGAAAGCATGAATGAGCTATTTGAGCTAATGGGGCTTTCAATCAAAAAATTTGCATTGAGTGCGGAAAGACCAACAATGGCCCTGGGCTGCGTTCGTGCGCCATCGCGAAGTTCGGCATCTAGAACAGCAGACAATCGCCCCCCGTATTCGGCAGGAAAGGCCCCTTTATAGAACAAAATGTTTTTGAACGTATCCGTTTGAAATGTTGAAACCAGGCTGAATGCGTGCCATGGGTGATAAATTGGTACTCCATCTATCAAATACAAGTTTTGATCTGGCCCGCTTCCGCGCACCAACAAGCCACCTGTGACTTCGCCGGCCCTTTCGATTCCCGGCATCCATCTCAGCGCTTCTATGACATCGTTTCCACCAATAGAGCCAGGAAGAATCGAAAGTTGTCTAGGAGAAAGGGAGATCAAACCGGGTGTTGCATTCAGGTCGCTTCTAAGAACCGCTTCCCGTTCAATAGTGACTCCGTCTAAGAATTCGGTCCCTGGATGAAGAGAAAGGAAAACGGCGTTTGGACTCACGACAAGGGTCGTGTCCAAGCGGTCATAACCGATGTACGATATCACGATTTCTGTTGATCGGCCCGGTAATCCAGGAAACGCAAAAAAACCAGCATCGTTTGTTGTTGTACCAGCGCCAATTCCGGGTAACAGAACGTGGGCCCCAATCAAGGTTTCTCCCGTCAATTTGTCTGATACAAAGCCATTAAGCACCAATTTAGCAGGATTGGATGCTCCTGTGTCTGTCGAAAGTGGAATCAGAACAAATTGGCTTCCGCCAACTTCTCGAGCTTGAAAAGGGAGCCCGAGCACGATACAAATGAGTGCATTTTTAGGTGAGGCTCCTTCGTATTTGCACGACGTAACGTAGGGGGCTACTAATTCCGGGCTGAAAACGACATCCGCACCCGCAATTTCTCGAAATTCAACAAGCGCTTCGGCCAAAGGGGTTTTAGAAAAATCTAAACGAAACTCTTGGGCCTTCGCTTTGCACACAAAGAGAAGGGCCGCAATGTGAACGACCAAAAAAAAACGAGAAAGCCGAAATTGGGACACGAATCAAACCAAGACGTGAAGTGGTCGATTGAGTCGCTTATAGTCGTGCGGTTTAGCTGCGTTCCTTTTTTTGCTTGTGAGATCCAGAAAATAGCAAGGTGCAGGAGCCAAATGAAGCAGCGGGAGAATCAGAGAAGCTACTTGCTTAAGGAATAAACGCCAGATTTGGAATCAATTTGGACAGTCGCACCAAGCGCCGCCGCTACAATGTCTAATATCTCTTTAATACCGCGGTCTTGCTCAAACGTCCCCGTAAGAAGAGTCTCATTCAAATTGTGAGACATTTCGATGGTAACGTCGAATTGTTTGGCCAGTTTTTCTTTCACTTCTTTCATAGGAGTGTCCCTGAACACGATCAGTTCACTCCAAGCCAGTGCATCCAACAGATTTACGCTAGATACTGAGATATCCGTTAACGTAAGTATTCCTTGTTTTCCAGGCGTCAATATGATGTCATTCGACGGGTCATTGTCATCCAACGACAACGAAACACGACCTGAAACGAGCGTTACGATGGTTTGCTGTGCAGAGTTAGTGCCATTGTCAACCGTTTGAACACCGAATTCGGTGCCAAGCACCGTTGTCGTACCAGACGGCGTATGAACAATAAATGCAGTAGGAGAGGGGACTACATCAAAATATGCAGCTCCGGTCAAGGTCACAGCACGGTTGAACTCTCCATCCCAAGAAATAGTCGAAGAGGGCGCAAGTCTAAGCGTACTTCCATCATTCAAGGTTACTGTTCGTAATTCGTTAGTAACGGTTGCAATCTGAGTGGGCCTGGTTTGATTGTCCTTCGAAAGCTGCAATATGCTTAAGGAAATTAAGGTCACAACCGCGGCTGTCGAAATCGCATAACGTACAAGGCGCATGCCTCGACTCCGAAGTGGCATCGCATCCCTATTATGCAAACGAAGTTTAGGGTTTGGTTTTGGTTCGTCATTCCCTTCTTTGGAATCAAAACTTAGACTCCAAGACCGTTCAAACTCTTTTGCATCGTCAGCAATCCGAGCTACAATTATTCCAATAGACGGGTGATTTTGGAGGGAAGTTTGAAACTGGCTTTCCGAACGACGCGCCAAATCTACTTCGGCTTCAGTCAAGTCGGATCCATCAATCATGTCCCGAAGGGCAAATAACACCAAAGCCTGTTCGGCTGGAAACTCAGCTCGAATGTTGGCCCCGATATGTCTGGAAACCTTAATCCAATTCCGAACGGCCCGATTCAACTGTTCATCATTTTGCATGGCTTCTCTAATCGATACCAAATCGGCATCAGAGAAGTGTTCCATTTCAATGATATGGTCGAAGGACAGATTCACAATGATCTAAACTAGAAATTAAGTGCAAGCTTGAATACTCGAAAACGAGCATTCAAAGGGACGTTAGACTCCGAATACTAAGCCGCAATGCCGACTTCAAAAGTAACAATTGATTTATCTATTAAAACTAGCGGGCAACGCGATCCAGACTAAGAACATCATCAAGGCATCTTTCATCCGATCAAAAGCTCTTTTAACCTGCATTTTGATGGCCGCCTCTGTGGATCCAACCATGTCGGCAATTTCCTCGTACTTGTAACCGTATTCCCTCAATTCAATGATTTCGCGCGCCTTTGGTGACAAAGAGTTAAGCGCTTGCTCGACATCCAAAATATCTTCCGGTCGCGAATCATTTGATACTACTTCGGGAGGGTCATGAGCGTCGTAAAGCGCTTCTTTTGCCGTGTACCGACCTCGATAAAAATCCTGTAATTCATACAGGGCTCCTTTCATGGCAAACGCCTTTAAACGGGAGTTGTCTTTGAGGTCTACGAGGCCTCGGTGCACCCTCAGTAAGGTGTTTTGGACTAAATCGTCGACGTCAATGCGTCGCCCAATTCGAGAAATAAAAAATGAACGTAGAACTGGTTCAATTTTGATCAGAATGGCAGACAAGGCGGCTTCATCGCCCGCCTTAGCACGTTCAACCAATTCTGTAATGACTTGCATAATCTTTCCAGCGACGTCAATAAGTGGGTATTGAATCAGAAAATGCCAAAGCTATCATTCCGGTAAGCATGGCCCATTTTAAACTAGAACTTTGGTATTTTGCAGAATCAGGGATATTCCCCGCTCTAGACATTGGAAGCAATAACAACAAATCCGTTACGGAGATAACGATTAGATAGAGGCCTCCAAAATTGGCAGTCAAATAGGGCAAAACAGAAGCTAATACAACCAACATAGAAATTCCCTGTACCATTTGTACGCACGGCGTTGCCCCAAAGAGTACAGGCATCGTTCGAGCTCCTATCACGCGATCTCCTTCGAGGTCTTCCACATCTTTAACAATCTCTCGACTAAGTGTGGTAAGAAACGCAAACCCAGCTGCGATCCAGACGGTTGAAGTTAGTTCAAATGGCAGAGCCCCAAACAGGATTGTCAACGCTACGACAACTCCAATAGAAAGGTTGCCAATCAGAGGCAATTTTGAAAGCCACAGATTGTACAAACATATCAAAAGGAGTGTGGCTACAAAGATCAATTGGTGGGCTATCGTAAGGCCAAACGAACCAATAATGGCTCCCAAAAGAAATAGGGCAAAGAGTCCCCAGCCTACGGATATAGAAATTGCTCCAGAAACTAAAGGCCGGCGAGGTCGATTTATTTTATCCGCCTCGACGTCCAATAGGTCGTTCATCATATAGCCGGCTGCACCCAACAAGGCAGATACCAAAGACGCCTTTAGTAGGATAGGAGACAGTAGGTTTATGGACGGTCCCTGTACCAAGAAGGCTCCCAAATAAACCCCAGCGGCCATCATAACCACATTTCCGATCCGTATCAGTTTGAGGAACGAGAACGTTACCGTTCCACTGGACTTAATCAATGAAAAGGTTGTTTTCATGGCTACAACACAAATTGTCCCGTTTGATACGAGCCAAGAACCTTGACAAATGCTGCAATTTCCTTTAGGTGATGAAGTGCGTTTCGCACAGTTTCATCCTCTTGATGTCCCTGAAGGTCTAGATAAAAGATGTATTTTCCGGGGCTTCCAATCAAAGGTCGGCTTTCAATTTTATATAGGTCGATATCCCTCAGTGCAAAAACTGCCAAACTTTTAAAAAGACCACCTGGCAAGTTTTCCTTTTGTGCATAGAGCACAGATGTTTTTATGGCGCCGCTTGTTGGTTTGATTTCCAAAGTCGTAGATGGCGTGTCGGCCACTTTCGAAAGGGCCAAAAACCGGGTAAAATTTTCGTGGTTACTCTCGATATCAGAGGCCAGAATAGAGAGGCCATATTCGCTCGCTGCAGCCCTGCTCGCAATGGCAGCATGGGCCAAGTTGCCTTCTTTGGAAACCAGTTTGGCGGCACCCGCTGTGTCATAAGACGGCACAACATCTATATGTGGTAAATGTTGCTTGATGAAATGTTGGCATTGGCCCAGCGCCTGTGGGTGAGAGAAAACGTGGGATATACCCTCCAGTGTACTGCCTTGGGGGGCCAGCAACTGATGCTTGATGCGAAGTTGAACTTCAGCCACAATGCTCAAATCATGCTCGCGCAACAAGTCATAATTTTGATGAACACTGCCAAAGAGCGAGTTTTCAATGGGCAGGACGGCTCGATCGGCAGCTCCCGATTCAACCGCTTCGAAAGCAGCTTCAAAACTAGGATAGGGTCGAATTAACGCGCTGGGGTACAACGCGCTGGCAGCTTCTTCACTATAAGCTCCGGTCTCACCTTGAAAGGCGATATTTAATTTTGGCACGCTCATGGATCTATAGAAGTCAAATTATTCAGTTGTCAAAATGTAGGGACACGGGACCAATTTACATTCGGTCTGGAGCAGAAATGCCCAAGGCACCCAAGCCATTCTTGAGTACTTGAGCCGTGGCCGTGGCCAACAACATGCGGGCCCGCGCCACGTTTTCTGCTTCGCCGATAATGCGGCAGTTTCCGTAAAATTGGGTAAAGGCCACGGCCACCTCGCGAAGAAAATTAGCCAAGCGGTGTGGTTCACTCAATTCGGCCGCCCTCGAAATTTGCATAGGTAGACCCATCAACGTTTTTATTAAAACGATTTCGGCATCATGCGACAATAGAGACAATTCAACTTCGCCGTCGATGGACATTCCAATTTCATCCGCTTTTCTGAGGATGGATTGTATCCTAGCATGTGCATATTGAAGGTAAAAAACGGGATTGGTGTCGGATGCTTCTTTCGCCAAATCAAGGTCGAACTCGAGGTGTGTGTTTGGAGAACGCATCAAGAAAAAGAATCGAGTAACGTCTTCGCCTACTTCATCCATCAACTCGTCTAGCGTCACGTACGTGGCTTTTCGCGTGCTCATTTTGACCGGCTGACCACTTCGAACCAATGTTACGAACTGATAAATAACCACTTCAATGCGGTCCGCGTCGTAACCAAGAGCTCTAACCCCTTCTACAACGTCGGGAAATGTGGCAATATGATCGGCACCGAATACGTCGACTACCCGATCAAACCCTCTTTCTAACTTTTCAATGTGGTACCCAATGTCAGGTAGTCGGTAGGTAGGTTCTCCCGTACTCTTGACTAAAACGGTATCTTGCTCTTTGCCAAATGCCGTTGTTCTAAGCCAAACGGCTCCGTCTTTGTCGTAGGCTAGATCTTTTTTCCGGAATCGCTCGACTATCTCCCAAATTTGGCCAGATTCGTACAGGCTCCGTTCATTGAAAAAGGAGTCCATGTGGATGCCCATGCGTTTTAACGTGGCCCCGATTTCGGCAAAAATTTTATGCTCGGCTGCCTGTTTGAACCGATCCGTATCCTCAATTTTAATCTCTTCAGAAGAGGAGATGAGTTCTCTGGCAATATCGGCGATGTAAGCGCCTAGGTATCCATCTTCAGGGAAGGGTTCTGGTACTTCCACCTGGTCATCCCCTTCACCAATCATTTTGGTTGCGATTAAGGGATTCAGTTCCGCCATATAACGAGCCCTAACTGACTCACCGAGTACTCTCATCTGACGCCCAGCATCATTAAAATAGTACTCCCTTTCGACCTCGTAGCCCGTCCACTGAAGTAACCGGGCAATCGTGTCCCCGAGAACTGCATTTCGGCCATGCCCTACCGTTAGCGGTCCGGTAGGATTCGCACTAACAAATTCAACCAAGGCCCTTTTTCCAGTCCCAACATACGTATGTCCGAATGAAGGGCCTGCAGATAAAATATCCGCCAGGGCATCAAACAAATAAACATTTGAAATCCGAAAATTCAGGAAACCAGGCCCTGCGATTTCAACGGCCGAAATTTTATTGACGTCGAGCGGTAAAGCTTCTAAGCCTGCCTTTATTGCTTCTGCAATTTGTTTTGGTGCCCGTTTGTAGTGCCGAGCCAATTGCATGGCGGCATTACAGGCCAAGTCGCCATGTTCTGGATTTCCTGGCTGCTGAAATTCCAACACAAAATCGGAGGGCGTGCCCCCCATACTTTCAAGGACGAGAAGAATATTAGCGTGTAAATAGGATTGCATTTTGGAGGTATTGGCCCGACAAAAACGAATATCACACAATCTACCACTTTTTGGCGTCCAGGATTCCAATTGAATGGGGCAGAGAGTGGATCTCACTAAGGTTTCGCAAGCGTACCTTTATGAAAACCAATCGGCTAAACGTCCGTAGTATTATCAACTTCGAATCTCAGCACGGGATTGGGATGATGAGATGGGAAGTTTTGAAAAAAATTATGATGTCAGAAATGTTGGAAAACAAAATTGAGTTTCAGAGTGGGGTTTCAAGATTGGATTTGTTTCTAAGCCACAAAAAATGGTCAATGCGGGGCCTGATCACTGTTTTGACCTTCGTTTCCCTAGCCTTGGGACTGGCACTGGAGGCAACAGCTCAACAATCGTATGCGTTTACTATTGCTCGCGTAAAATACGACGGTGGGGGAGATTGGTATGGCGATCCTGAATCGTTGCCCGAACTCTTGTCTTTTGTCAGACGCGAAACGTTGGTTGATGTGGCACCTCGAGAAGAGGTTGTGGAGCTTTCGAACGATAATTTGTACTCTTACCCATATGTCTATTTGACGGGTCATGGAAACGTCAGGTGGACAAGTACCCAAGCGCTACGGCTCAGAAGGTATCTTGAGCGAGGCGGTTTTTTACACATTGATGATAATTATGGCCTAGACGTTCATATTCGACGAGAGCTGAAAAAAGTTTTTCCAGAATTAGAGTTAGTTGAATTGCCTTTTGATCATGCCATTTATCATTCCGCATTTCAGTTTCCAAACGGTTTGCCCAAAGTACATGAGCACGATGGAAAACCGCCGCAAGGTTTTGCGCTAATGGATGAAAACGATCGTGTCATGGTGTTTTATACGTACGAATCTGATCTTGGAGATGGGTGGGAGCCGCAATCTGTACACGAAAAACCAGCCAGTCTCCGCGAGGCCTCTCTTCAAATGGGAACGAATATTTTGGTCTATGCGATGACGCATTAAGTCGTCTGACGTACTTTCTTTTTTTCGCCGTATTACTCATTCTTTTTTCGACTTTTTATGTCTCATCTCAAGCAGGCTGACCCCGCCATTTATAGTGCGCTAGAAAAAGAAGTGTCGCGTCAAAATGAAGGTTTGGAACTGATCGCTTCTGAAAATTTTGTATCCAGGCCCGTAATGCAGGCCATGGGCTCGCCGTTGACCAATAAATATGCAGAGGGTCTTCCTGGAAAGAGGTACTACGGTGGCTGTCAGTTTGTAGATATAGCCGAGGATATTGCAAGAGACCGCGCTAAACAGGTATTCAATTGCGAATGGGTTAACGTTCAACCCCATTCAGGAGCTTCTGCAAATGCTGCGGTTTATTTGACTCTGATGAAGCCAGGAGACGTTTTTTTGGGTTTAAACTTGGCCCATGGAGGTCATTTGACCCACGGAAGTCCAGTCAACTTTTCTGGTATTCTCTATAAGGCGGAATACTACGGGGTAGAGCCGGATGGACCTGATGCCGGCCGAATCGACATGAATAAAGTCAGAGACCAGGCTTTAAAGGTTCGACCCCGTATGATTTCTATCGGTGCCTCCGCCTACAGCAGAGATTTTGATTACGCGGCCTTTCGTTCTGTAGCTGATGAGATTGGTGCTTTCTTGTGGATGGATATGGCACACACCGCTGGGCTGATTGCGGCAAAAATAATGAAGGATCCATTACCTCATTGCCATATCGTTTCTACTACGACGCATAAAACGCTGCGTGGTCCGAGAGGTGGGATGTTATTGATAGGGAAGGATGGTGCGAACACCATGGGCAAAGTTGCTCCAAAGTCAGGCCGGACCAAAAATTGGAGCGAATTATTCGACTCTTCCGTTTTTCCGGGGATGCAAGGAGGACCGCTAATGCATGTGATTGCAGCAAAAGCAGTCGCTTTTGGTGAAGCCCTTGAACCGGAGTTTATTACCTATGCAAAGCAGGTTATTTCCAATTCCAAAGCAATGGCCAATGCCTTTGTTGAGCGAGGATATGACGTGGTATCAGGTGGTACCGACAATCATTTGTCCTTGATTGACCTCAGAAATAAAGGCATCACCGGAAAAGATGCAGAAATCGTATTGGGTACTGCAGATATCACGGTCAATAAAAACATGGTTCCCTACGACACTGAAAGCCCGTTCGTAACCAGTGGAATTAGAATCGGCTCGCCTGCAATGACAACGCGTGGCATGGGAGAAGACGATTTTCGAACTATTGTGCACCTGATTGATCGAGTTTTAACGAACGCGCACAATGATTCTGTGATTTCTGATGTCAGAGGGGCAATTCATGAACTTACCGACCGTTTCCCTCTATATGATTTTGTAACGGCGTAAATATCAGATGTCTGATTTGTCCTCCACAACATATAACGGCTTGGTTGACTTAGGTCGACGCCTTTACGATTTGGCTTTAGTCAGAAGCGATCAGGAAGACATTACTGATCCTCGTGGACAACCCATAGGTTGGCTCTTGGATACTCGAATTCCGATGCTTAGTGGGCATTTGATGCCAGAAGTAGGACACGTTTTGGGCGAACGACTTAGGGCTAAAAATGTGGATCAATTGGTCGGATTTGGATTTGGGTCATATGCACTGGTCGCATCCGTGGTAGCTACTTCGATATCGCCACCGTTTATGGGAGGCTTCATTCGAGACGAACGTAAACAACATGGACGACGACGACTTGTAGAAGGGCCTATTCTGCGAGATCGCCCTGTCGTGTTGATAGATGACATACTGAATAGCGGAAGATCGGCCCTGAAAGCGGTTGCTCTGCTGCAACAGGATGGTTTTCAAGTTGTCGGAATGATGTGTCTGTTCAATTTTGCTTGGAGTGGAGGACGTGCTCGGCTCGAAGATCACGGATTATGGGTAGACTCTCTTCTTGATTTAAATTTAAGAGAAGGCGAATGATAGGATCACAACTTCAAGTTTCTCGTTAAGGCGTCCATGATTTCATTTCTGCGAAATAAACGACAAGCCAAGCTTAATCAGATCGACACCATACATGGCGGCGATCTAGCTGCCACCACGGAAGCCGAAATGGGCTTCCTTGACCATTTGGAAGAGTTCAGATGGACCCTATTTAAAGGTTTTGGCTCGGTCATTTTTTTCACAGTGATAGCGGCCTTTTTCAAGGAATGGGTCATCCAAAACATCCTGTTAGGCCCCAAAAAGCCTGATTTTATTAGTTATCGGATTTTTGGCATTGAAACCACCGAGTTTGCCCTTCAAAACAGAACGGTTACCGGACAGTTTTTCGCGGATTGGGGCACCGTATTGGCCGTTGGAGCTATAATTGGAACACCAGCTTTTATCTACTACCTCTGGAAGTTCATTGAGCCAGGTCTTTTCCCGAATGAGAAAAGTGGGCTTCGATTTGCGGCCTTTTTTGCATCGTTCTTTTTCTTTTTAGGACTTTGTTTTGGGTATTTCGTGCTTACTCCTTTGGCGTTACAGTTTTTTACCGCGTATTCGATATCTCCAGAAATTACCAACCAATTTGATATCACCAAATACTTCGAAATGGTGACCATGTGGTCATTCGGCGTAGGGATACTTTTTGAGCTTCCGGTCGTTATCTATTTCTTGGCCAAAATGGGCATTGTTAATCCAGGATTGTTGCGGCGTTCACGTAAATACGCCTTAATAATTTGCCTTTTGCTTGGAGCATTTTTTACTCCCCCAGATCCTGTTTCGCAGATTATTGTGGCAGTACCGCTCTTTTTGCTTTATGAAGCGGGAATTTATGTATCTGTTTTGGTTGATCGGAAAAAGAAGAAGGAATTAGAGGCTGCACTGGCCTGAATCATCACGGATGAAAACGCGTCAGAAGGGTAACGAACCTTTTAGCGATTTCTATGCAACGCTTCTTCTCTTCTAGCATCTGTTTATTTCTTGGATTCGTATTTATTTCGATCCTTGCCGCCGCGTCTGTTTACAAGGACGATCTTTTTGAGCTGCGGAAAAACTTCGAGATATTCGGCGCCTTGTACGAAGAAATTGCCGTCAACTATGTGGATGAAGTAAGGCCACAGCCCTTCATGCGTGCTGGAATCGATGCGATGCTTTCTCAACTGGATCCTTTTACCCAGTATTTTGACGAAGCAGATATGGTTGATATGCAGGTGATGCAACAGCTCAAAATTGGAACCGTCGGACTTAATGTGGGCCTCAAAGGAGGGCGTCTCACGGTATTAGCGCCGGAAAATAATGCAGCGGCATATCGTCAAGGCATTCGAGCGGGGGATATCATTCTTCAAATAGGGGAGATCCCATCTGACGATTTGTCCGTGAAAGAAGCATACGAGCTGTTGATGGTGCAACTGCGCACAACTGTTAACGTGTTGGTTCAGCGCGGAGCGGAAGTCAGTCCTCGATCATTTGTTTTGCCACGCAGCCTTCCTCGCACTCAAAATGTTTCTTATTCGGGTTATTTAGGCCCCGATTCAACGGATGGGATTGCTTATTTACGCCTGGATATGTTCGGTAATCGAGCTGCAAGAGAGGTCAAAAGAGCGCTTAGAAATATGGACCGTGACACCGCCCTCAAAGGAATTGTTTTGGATTTGCGAGGTAACCCCGGCGGAATTTTGGGCGAGGCAATTGATATCGTGGAATTGTTCGTTCCAAATGGGTCGGTAGTTGTAAGTACACGAACTCGAGTTGAAAATGCCGTTCAGGAGTTTAAAACGGACGATGATCCGCTGTTTCCTGATATTCCCCTTGTGGTATTAATGGACCGGTATAGCGCGTCAGCGAGCGAAATAGTCGCCGGAGCGTTACAGGATTATGATCGCGCTGTTGTAATGGGAGAAACCTCGTATGGAAAAGGACTAGTCCAAATCACCAGGCCTTTGCCCTACAACACATTACTCAAATTGACCGTCTCTCATTATTACCTTCCCACGGGGCGCACGATTCAGTCTTTTGCATTGACCTCCGCTTCGGCTCGTGTAGCCATTCCGACACTTACATCATTCGCAACACCCAATGGAAGGCCGGTACGAGGCGGAGCAGGAGTCGAGCCTGATAAACCCGTTTCCTCCGTGTCCCTGAGTGAAATTGAGTCGGTGTTGCTTCAAGAATCCGCCTATTTTTTATTTGCAGATCGATGGGTAGAAAAGTATTGCTCTCATCCTGGTACCAATGCATCTAATGGGATTCAGTTGGTTGCCGATTGCTTAGATAGCGAGGGTAGTATCTATGATGAGTTCGAGCAGTGGCTACCACAATCGGGCATTCAGGTTATGACGGGTTCAGATGCGATTCTCAATCGATTGGAAAGCGAGATCAACTCGGAACGCTACCTGATAAATGATGAGTTGGCAAATCTTCGAGGTGCCTTAGAGTCACAAAAAAGCACCCATCTTCGTTCAAATAGCGCCTCCATTGAGCGTAGAATTCGAGACGAGGTGCTCTCTCGTCTTCTATCTGAGGCGGATAGAAACGTCGAAATGGTTTCCAATGATAGCTGGATTGGAAGCGCCAATCAATTAGTTCGTGATGTCGCTGCTGTGAAACGCATTCTGAACTGATTTATTTCTCTGTAAGATGTTGAACGGCTCCTAACAGAACGTTTGCCCCGGCCACCACCTGCTTTAGGCTAGAATATTCCTCAATATTGTGACTGATGCCCCCTCGACTCGGGATGAATATCATCCCCGATCGAAACTTGGAGTTTAATATTTGGGCATCATGGCCAGCGCCACTAATCATCTGTTTCGACGAGTATCCACTGGTGTCTGATGCGTTTTGAACTGCTGAGACCACCTGTTCTGAAAAGGTGCATGGTTCGACCCGGGCAAGTGATTTGCAGGTGATCTGGCAAACAGATTGTTCCGTTAATAGACGTTTCACCCTCGCCTCAGCGTCTTGGAGCCGGGCGGAATCGGGGTGCCTGATATCTACCGTGAACTGCACTTTGGAGGCAATCACATTGATCAGATTCGGATGATAGGTCACAGACCCAATCGTAAGCCTGAGGCCTTCGATCTCGTTTGGTAATTGGCGCAGATTGGACATCAATTCGCCCGAAACCAAACCTGCGTCACGCCGCCTCTCCATGGGGGTGGTTCCAGCGTGATTCGAGGCGCCGTGAACCGTGACTTCTGTCCACGATAGGCCCTGCACTCCGGTGACCACGCCAATGTCAAGGTCTTCATCTTCGAGTACGGGCCCCTGTTCTATATGCAATTCTAAGAAATAGCCGACATCGATATCTTCCAACGTTTCAGTACCTGCGTATCCTTGTAGTCTCGTCAGTTCTTGTCCAATTGAAACTCCGTTCAAATCTGTGGCGGCCGCGACGGCATCCAGGGAAATTTGGCCACTGTGATACAGACTTCCCATCATATCCGGCATGAAGCGGACGCCCTCTTCATTCACAAACGACGCCACGACAATACTCCTATTCGGGACCCAGCCGGATTCTTTGATCCGCAGGGCACATTCTACCGCGGCTAAAACACCCAATGCGCCGTCATATCGGCCTCCGGTAGCCACCGTATCAGTATGCGAACCAATCATTATCGCTGGTAAAGTGGAAGTCCCTCTCAGAATGGCGAACAAATTGCCAACAGGATCTATCCGGATTTCTAACCCGGCTTCGCTCAATACATCTTCGACATAGGCCCTGCCTTCAAGATCGGCGTCGCTAAATGCCAATCGACAAACGCCGCCATCGGTTCGGGCCCCTATTTGTGCCAATTCGATCAGGTGTTGCTCCAGACGAGCGGAATCAATTTGTAGCTTCAAGTTCATATGAGTAAAATAGATTGTAACAGGGATCTCATCCGCCTCGTAAGGAACATAAGCGTAAGGAACATAAGCGTAAAGAACTAAGCGTAAAGATCTAAGATGGAGCGGAAGTCGCATAGAAACCAGTCCCAACAGCTTCAGTATGATCAATCAATTGACGATTTATCTTGGCACCGATCAAAAAGCACCGATCAAAAAGCACCGATCAAAAAGCACCGATCAAAAAGCCCCGATCAAAAAGCCCAGATCAAAAAGCCCAGATCAAAAAGCCCAGAGTAAAAAGCCCAGAGTAATAAAATGATGCAAATTCGATCCTTAATCTTCTTTTTGGCACTCTTTGTTTTGCTTGGCTGTGATCAACAAGTACAGTCCCAGGCCCAGTCTCAGTCTAAGAATTCATTTCGAAGGGAGTCCCAGGTTTTGCCGGTTGTGCCGGGCTCGATTATGGAAGGCAGAAAGACGGCCATTACACGAGCTGTTGAGCGCGCCACGCCCGCCGTGGTCAGCGTCAATGTGATTCAGACTCAGCGGGTTCAGGTCAATCCGTATCAAGATCCATTCTATGATTTCTTTTTTGGGCGTCAACGAGCCAACGTTATGGATCGGGAAGTGCAATCCATGGGATCGGGCTTCCTGATTAGCGAGGATGGATATATCGTTACTAACGAACACGTTGCGGGAGGAGCTTCAAAAATTACGATCGCATTTCCAGACGGAAAAACACTACCTGCCACGTTAATTGGTTCAGACCAGGGCACAGATCTTGCCTTATTGAAGGTGGAATCTGACCAACCTTTTCCTCATCTGACCTTCGAATTGGAAGATGGCCCGATAGTAGGAGAATGGTCCATTGCCCTGGGAAATCCTTTTGGCCTTTTTGAAGCGTCCGATCCTACGGTTACGGTTGGAGTCGTAAGCGCTACGGGCCGCGACCTCCAGCCTCAGGACAATCGGTACTATATGGACATGATTCAAACGGATGCGTCGATTAACAGGGGCAATTCAGGTGGTCCGTTGCTTAATGCGTTAGGGAATGTAATCGGTGTCAATACGGCTATATTCACGGAATCGGGTGGAAGTGTGGGTATTGGATTTGCAGTCCCGGCCGAAAAAGCCGTCCGGGTGCTTGAAGAGCTTCGTGACAAGGGTTTTGTGGACCGGGCCTATTTTACTGGCCTTAGGGGGCGCACTCTTCCAGCTATTTGGGCCCAGCAGCTGGGGTTGGCCGAAGCTAAAGGTGTAGTCGTAGAAAACGTGGATCCAGGTTCTCCGGCAGAGGAAGCCGGGTTCAAACCGTACGACGTCATTTTAAGGGTGGCGGGAGAAGATGTGGACGACCAAACTGAATTTGTAGGCCGTCTTTTTGAATACCGCCCCGGAGATATTGTACCGATGGAAGTTATTCGAGAAGGCAAGGTGGTCGCGATTGCTATGAAATTGGGTAGTCAGCGCGAGGACTGATTGTAGTGAGGACCGATCATTGAGATTACCTGGCGATATTAGCGCAAATAATAATTCCCTTCCTGCAGTTGAATAGCGCCGCGACGAGGCGTGTTAAATTCCACGGGAATAGTCCGTCGTCCTAAGTCTCTTGTGGCTGAATAGACCTCAAAGTGAAGATGTGGGCCTGTACTAAACCCTGTATTTCCGGATCGTCCAAGAATCTGGCCATTAGAAACCGAATCGCCTATTTGAACGTGGACTTCGTTTGGAGCCAAATGTACGTAGTTGCCTATGGTCCCATCAGAGTGTCTAATTTTTACGAAATTGGCCTTCGTTTTCAAATTAGGGTCCGGGCGGCCTTCCGTAAAGTTTTCTTCCAAATCAATGACGATTCCCCCACGGGCGGCGCGAATAAACGTCCCTTCGGGCATGTCCCAATCGATCGCATACTTTCCTTGGTGGGTGACATTTCCCAAATAACTTTGCCCCACCAAATACTCTTCTCCCTTTGAATACGGCAGTTCGTAGGCAAAACCTCGCAGGTGCTCAGCTTTATAGTCGCCCTGGATCCATTTGACACTGAAGGAGAAGGCCCAGCCATCATCAGGCTCATCAATCACCAATGAAATTGCTTTGGTTTTAGAGCCTCCCTTGTAACTTTCGGTTACCGGAAGCAAAACGTTCGGCTTCATATTTTCGGTTTCCACGTCGAGAATCATGGTGATGTCCCATGGAACTAGAGATCGCACAAAAAGGTCGACCTTTCCATCTTTTGTCTCTGAATCGATACAAAACGTATCGTCATAACAATCAGAATCCAACTTGAAGTCAGATGATTTTGCGGCATCATAATGTGGAGCCGCCGCAAGAAGGAGTGATATGAATGCAAAAACTAAAGGCATAAAAGAAACCTACCGATTGGACAAGTTGCTTTTGAACCAGTTCCGAAGGGCATTTTTGACTGCCCTAACTGCATCGCTAACAAGACGCATTTCTTTTTAACGTCTTGCTGAGCGAACAACACATCAAAAGGTTTTACCAGGCCTGCAAGATGGCAGAAACGTTTGACGCCACCAACCCATTTCCGCCAAAAACAGCACTTCCTGCCACAATTACATCAGCACCGGCGCCGGTTACTTCGGCCACATTATTTGCTTTTACTCCGCCATCCACTTCTAGATGAGCCTTCGAGCCGATTGCGTCTAACATTCCTCGAAGGCGCCTAATCTTATCGGTGCTGGCCTGGATGTAAGATTGGCCACCAAATCCCGGATTTACAGACATAATCAATACGAGGTCGACATCACTCAGTATCTCCTCAAGGCTTGATAGCGGAGTGGCCGGGTTTAATGTCACCCCAGGGCGCGCGCCGGAGGCGCGAATAGCCTGAATTGTACGGTGGAGGTGCGTACACGCTTCAACGTGGACTGTAATGATGTCAGCCCCGGCGCGCGCAAATGCGTCAACGTACAAATCAGGGTTTTCAATCATCAAATGGACATCCAACACGGCGCCCGTTGCGTCCGCAAGCGGCCGAAGAGCCTTAACAATTAGCGGACCGATGGTGATGTTTGGTACAAAATGTCCGTCCATCACATCGACATGCAACCATTCTGCCCCAGCGTCAATCGCTTCCTTGCAATGTTCACCTAACCGGGAAAAATCAGCGGATAGAATACTGGGTGCAAGAATGGGCATAATTAACCTTGACTAGACAGTTTAATGGAGGATCGCCAAACCCAAAGCTACTAATAACACATTGACAAGAGCGATAGGTAGGAGGTATTTCCATCCCAACGTCATCAATTGGGTGTATTTAAAACGAGGTAGCGTCCAACGCACCCAGATGAATACATAAGCGAAGAAGCCAGCCTTGATCACCACCGTTCCAATCTGAAGCGCCATCAACAGGTACGAATCGGCTAACGCAGGGAATTGCGCAATAATAACCGATTCAAACGGTAGGAGGTATCCACCAAAGAACAACGTCACAATCACAAATGAAGCGACGAAAAAGTTCACATATTCAGCCAAAAAGAACATTCCAAATTTCATTCCGGAGTATTCCGTGTGGTATCCACCGACCAATTCTTGCTCTGCTTCAGGTAGGTCAAACGGTGCTCTGTTTGTCTCCGCAAACGCCGTCACAATAAATAGAATACAACCAATTGGATTTCTAAAGACGTTCCAGGCAAATAGTCCATATCCACCGGCTTGATCCTCAACAATGGTCACCATGTTCAGCGAGCTGGCAATCAGAACGACGGAGAGAACAGCTAGTCCCATCGAAAGCTCGTAGGAGATCATTTGCGCAGAAGAACGAAGACCGCCAAGAAGGGAATATTTACTGTTTGAGCTCCAACCAGCCAACGTTACGCCGTATACGGATATTGATGTAAGCGCCAATAAGACCAGAATGCTCACATCCATGTCCGCAACCACTACACCGCGGGCAAATGGAATCAATGCTCCTGCCGTCATGGCAATGACTACCATCATCATGGGGGCCAAGGAGTGGACGAACGGATTCGCCAAGGTCGGGACGATGTTTTCCTTGAATACGAGCTTAACTACGTCAGCGAACGGCTGAAGAAAGCCAAATGGCCCTACCCGATTGGGTCCTGGCCGGTTTTGCATATAACCAGAGACCTTCCGTTCGGCGTAAACCAAAACAGAGGCTGAGATCAACAAAAAGTTGGTGATCGCAAAAGCAATCAGTGCGGTCCAATACCAAGCAAGATCCATATCGTTACTTATCTAAATTAGGCTGTTACGCCCATTTCCGAAAGGCGCACACCGTGCTCGCCCATCGCTTCATACGTTGCCCCGGAAAAACCGTCATTGGCCGAAGATAGTTCTGCCATGATATTTCTAGGGCCTTTGTAATTCATTTCTACATTCAAGCCAGCTGCAATTCTAGGAATCGAAACCCATCCAGGCTGACAATTCACCAGATTTGATTCGTCGTACCATTTGTCAAATGGGGTACCATGACGGTCAGCCCGACATTTCCCAATTTCCATGGACAAGGTTCGATTTACTCCAGCGATTGATTTGGCAGGGCGTAAGCGTTGAGCGTGTCCTTGGTCGTTTACAAGCGTTCCAACCGTTTCGACCGCCATTGCTGCGGGAATTGCCACATCAGCTGCTGGAAGCGTTTGGTTGGTTGAGTTGTAATAATGCAACACAACTTTTACGCCGGATAAATCAGCAACAGAACAAAGTCCTGCTGCAACTGGATCATCTTCAAGAACATACAGCACATCCACTTCGCCCGACTGAATGCGGCTCTTTAAGGCGGCCACGTCCGCTGCGTGAATGCCGAGGCGCTCACAACCGTTTGTATTTGGCGTACGGTCGTCGGTACGCAGCCATGTGTCGCCATGGCCAACTTCGTTATGCGCTAAGTAAGTTGGCGCGGCAGATCCAACCGCCGAAGCAAGTTTCGACAACAGGTAGTTGTCTTCTACGGTCGCAAAAGCTGATCCTAAAAACTGAATACGTGTTCCATCTACACCTTTTAGGCAATCGGATACTGCTTTATAGGCAGAATCCCAAGCCACGTCAGCACCAGAAATCGTAGGTCCAAGTGGGCGATTGTCGTTGAATTTTCGATAATCCAGTCGGTCTTCATCCGCCAACCAATATTCGTTTACGTCCATATTGGTTCGGGGCGTAACTTCAACAATCTTATTGTCTTTGACCCAATAAAAACAGTTGGCTCCTCTGGCATTTACCGTAGAAATCGAAGCAGTCTTGCTCATTTCCCAGATTCTAGCGCGGAAACGCGAATCTTTCGAGGTCAATGCACCTACCGGGCAAATGTCTATCACGTTCATCGAATACGGTTCATCAAACTCGATGCCTGGAGGCGTCATCGGGTAGTTGCGAACCCCTCGTTCAATGATGGTAAGTTGATGACTTTTAGATATTTCACTGGTGAACCGAACACAACGCGTACAATTAATACAGCGCTCACCGTCCAAAACTACATTTGGTCCAAGATCTATTTGTTTTGGTTTGCCAACCTTACGAAACTCAAAACGAGATCCTTCAGGACCATGTTTATAGGTTTGATTTTGTAGCGGACAATGTCCTGCCTGGTCGCAAATTGGGCAATCTAGTGGGTGATTGATCAACAGAAACTCAAGATTGTCCTTCTGTGCCCTTTTTACCAATTCGCTTGATTTGTGGGTACGCACAACCATGCCGGCAGCTGCGTCCAACGAACAGCTGGTCTGCAATTTGGGCATAAATTGGATGACGGGTTGCCCGCTCTCATCCAGATTCGGTTTCCCTGTATCTCTGTTGATCTGGGGCATGCCAACCTCAACAAGGCACTGACGGCAGTTAGCCGGAGCGCTCATCGAAGGATGGTAACAGAAATGGGGTAAGTCGACGCCAGTCTCTAAGCACAGCTGAAGAAGCCGTGGCTGACCGTCAAACTCAAAAGTCTCGTTATCTACTGTAATATTGGGCATATCTGTCAGATTCTTTCAGGTACCAAATCCATTCCCTTGGTTTACGCTGTTTCGAGTACGCCGCCGCCTGGCACCGAATCGGTACTACACTTGGCTTCGAACTCACTGCGAAAACGGTCAATTGTATATCGAACCGGCCAGGCGGCGGCATCAGCCAACGCACAAACGGTTCTTCCTTCCATCTGAGTACACAGATCTAAAAGGATATCGAGGTCTCTCAGCTGACCATTTCCTTCGTCAAGTCTGGTTACAATGTTTTCCAGCCAGCCCGTGCCTTCCCTACATGGAGTACACTGACCACAGGTTTCGTGGTGATAGAAATGAGTAATGCGACGAAGCCATGACACGATGTCCACATCTTCATCCATGATCAACATCCCACTCGTTCCCATCATCGATCCGGCATCTCTTAAAGAGTCCGCATCCATCGTAACACCTTCGATCATATCGGCGCGCAAAATAGGCGTCGAACTACCACCGGGGATCAGGGCTTTCAATTTTTTGCCACCACGCATTCCACCTGCAACTTCATCAATCAAATCTGTGATGAGCATTCCTGTGGGGTATTCGAACACTCCCGGACGATTTACGTGTCCCGAAATGCCGTACAAAACAGGTCCTGGATGCGAAGGAGCGCCGATTTTCGAGAACCATTCGCCACCCTTATTGATAATAAGGGGTGCACAAGCCAAGGTTTCGACGTTGTTAATGGTGGTTGGGTAACCCCAAACGCCTTTTTGGGCCGGAAAGGGTGGTTTCACTCGGGGATACGCTCTTTGGCCTTCCAACGAGCTCATGAGACTGGACTCTTCTCCACAGATATAGGCACCAGCTCCTTTGTGGATCACTATATCACATGAAAAATCCGAACCCATAATATTTTTGCCTACGTATCCTTTTGCATAGGCTTTCTCCAATTCCTCTTCCATCAACGTAATCCAGTCGGCAAATTCGCCGCGGATGTAGAGGTATCCGGTTTTGATGGACATGGCATAACTCGCTATGAGCATACCTTCAAAGACGAGATGAGGATTGTATTCCATCAACTGACGGTCCTTAAATGTCCCCGGCTCCGATTCGTCGCCGTTACAGCATAAAAATCGAGGAATATTGGGATCTACTGGGGGCATAAAGCTCCATTTGAGCCCAGTGGGGAAACCAGCTCCGCCCCTTCCTTTTAATCCACTCTTTTTGACTTCGTTGGTTACCGAAGTTGGGTCCCATTTGGCCGTTGTTAAAACTTCCCGAAGGGCTTTGTAGCCTTCGTTATTTTCGTAAACATCCAGTTTATGGAGGTCCTTTACGGGGGGCAATAAAACCCGTTGGTATGAGCGCCAATCCCCAGCTTTTGTTTTTTTCGCTTCCATTTAGGCTAACTCAATGTTTCTGAGACAGGTGGTACGATGTAGGATTCTACGGACGTCACGTCGGTTCGACGATTACCACCCAAGTCATCTTCGTCCTGGGGTAACGTAACCGAGGTGAACGCGGGTACATTGCCTTCCCTTAAGGCATCCAACAGGGCATCAATTTTGTCTTTGTTCAAGTTGTGAACGAAAACGCCGTTGGTGATTTGGAGCATTGGCGCGGATCCGCAAGCTCCCAAGCATTCTGCTTCCTGGATGGTAAACATGCCATCTTCTGTGGTTTCACCACTGTGAACGCCAAGTTTTTCTTCAACGTAATGCAGCATATCATATCCGCCGCACAACTGGCAAGAAAAACAAGTACAAATGTCTAAGACGTGTTTCCCTTTTTTCTCTTTGAAATACTGGGTGTAGAAAGTAGCGACTCCGTATGCATTTGCATACGGGATACCAATTTCTTCCGCGACCAATTTGATGACTTCAGGAGGCAGAAATCCGAATTTTTCCTGTGCAAGCCACAGGCCACGCATCACAGCTCCATCAGCAGTTGGATACCGCGAGATCCAAGTTTGAATCTGTGTTTTTTCTTCTGACGTGAACATCAAAGAGTCATTTGGAATGACTTGTTCCGGATTTCTATCCGGCATGTCCACGAAAGGATGTTTTATAAAATCGCCCATAATTTGCGTTTGGTCCGGTCCGTAACCTGTTCTACGTTTTTAGGAAGCCACGTGTTTTAAGTGAAAGCACCCTTCAAATTCTATTTATCTGCTTCTCCAAGGACAGGGTCAATCGTTCCTATTAGGATGACCATATCTCCCATAACCCCGCCTTCCATCATGGTTTCTAGTGCTTGCAGATTGGTAAAGCTGGGCGAATTCATGCGCGCGCGCCACGGATTACCTGTCCCGTCGGACTGCAGATAAAATCCAAGTTCTCCTTTTGGAGCCTCGATCGCGTGATACGAAGCCGCACCTTTTGGGGGCGCAACACCGGTATCCGTGTACATAAAGTCATGAATCAGGCCTTCCATGGAGTAAAACACTTCATTTTTCGAAGAACTGGACTTTTTTGCATCATTGGCACGAACAGGTCCCTGAAGGGTCTTTAGCTTATCAAGGCACTGATTGATGATCTTAATGCTCTCTTTCATCTCATCCAAACGGACAAAATAACGGGCTAAGGCATCACCTTCCGTACGGATAGGGATGATAAAATCAACGTCGTTGTATTTGAGATAGGGTTCAAAACGACGAATGTCGTGCTCTACTCCCGATCCTCTCAGGTTCGGCCCGGTCATGCCCATGCGAACGACATCTTCGGCCGAAAGGTGGCCAATACCCACATTTCTGTCAATCCAAATGCGATTGCGGTTGAGAAGTTTTTCCCATCCTGCTAACACGGCCGGGAAATCGGCAGCAAACTTTGTAATCAGGTTAATGCCAGCGGCATTGAGGTCTGTTGCAACGCCTCCAATGCGGCTATGCGAAACCGTCAAGCGGGCTCCAGCCACCTCGTCAAATATTTCGTAGATGTCTTCACGGGCCTGAAAGGTCCATAAAAACATTGACACAGCACCTGCGTCCATCAGACCAACGCCCATCCAGATTAGGTGCGAAGATATCCGAGCGATTTCGCTCATCATCATCCGAATCCATTGCGCACGGTCGGGTACTTCGATGCCTGCAAGTTTTTCTACTGCTAAACACCAGGCTACGTTATTCGAATAAGGAGATAGATAGTCCATGCGATCCGTGTAGGGCATGAACTCCTGGTACGTCTTGTTTTCTGCGATCTTCTCGACTCCGCGATGAAGATATCCAATATCAAGAACACATCCTTGGATGGTTTCGCCGTCCAGTTTGACGACTGCGCGTAACACTCCATGCGTGGCAGGGTGCTGTGGCCCGATATTGAGAATCATCTCATTCTCAAGTGGGTCCCCTGCAGCTCCATCGCCGCCGTTTTCCACCCAAGAATGTTTGCTTTCTAGCCTTCTGTAAATCGCCTCGTTATGGCGTGGCCAGAACTTTAGGGTCTCAGAAAAATTTGTGTTGTTGATTATACTCATGGGGCTAAACGTCATCCTCAGATTCAACTTCCTCAAAACTCCAAGGGGTCTTTGATCCATGAGCGGCTGGGAATGGATCCTGCGTCAGTTCGCCTGTTGGAACTTGCGGAGGCAGAGCCATGGAACCCGGTACGCCCAACAATGGGAATTCTTTTCTCAATGGATGGTATTCAAAATCTTCCGGCATAAACATCCGACGAAGGTCTGGATGACCTTCAAATCGCAAGCCGAACATATCCCACGCTTCTCGCTCATTCCAGTTGGCGGCGGGGAAAATATCACACAATGTGGGAGCAGTCATGCTTTCCTCGTCAATCCGAATCACGACCCGAAGGCGTTTCCCTTTGGTCATATTTACGAGGTTGTAAAAGACCTCGTAACGATCTTCCTCAGTGAAGCGATCGATACCTGCCAAATCAGCCAAATAGGTAAAACCTTGCGTTTCCTTGAGCCAAGTACAGATTTCCAAGAGAGAATCTGTGGATATTCGAACGGTGCGCTCGCCAGCGTATACAACTCGTTCCAAAACGGCTGTTCCAAACGAGGCTTCCATGGCGTCCAAGACGTCGTCTACCAACGTTGTAGCCTTGGCATGGGGATTGTTTAAGACGGCTGTTTCAGCCTCTTGAGGTACAAACTCAAACGGTAGTGTCTTCGGAGCTTTGATTCCGTTAGTCAACTTTTCAGGCATAATTTGTAATCCCCTATCGCTGCGTATAAAGTCCAGCTGGAGAAATTGCATGTTCTCCGTCCGGCGTTACAATGGTCGGCCTATTTGCTGCGACCACGGGCATGTCGCGACCATAAATGCCGTCTTGCTCAATGGAATATTGGTTTCTTATTTTTTCTTGAATGTCCATCAATGCGTGAATAACGGCTTCTGGACGCGGAGGGCAACCTGGAATGTAAACATCGACTGGTAGGAAGTTGTCACAGCCCTGTACCACGCCGTAGCAGCGGTGCATACCTCCAGAAGAAGCGCAAGCGCCCATTGAGATACACCACTTCGGGTCCGCCATTTGATCCCAGACACGACGAATGGTATGTGCCATTTTGTAACTAACCCATCCGGCCACGATCATGAGGTCCGCTTGGCGAGGCGAAAAGCGCATTGCTTCGCTGCCGAATCGGGCCACATCATACTTAGGAGCCGCGAATGCCATCATTTCAATGGCGCAGCATGCGAGGCCCATAGGCATCGGCATAAGTGAATTAGAACGTGCCCAATTGACGACGGCATCTACTCTAGTTGTCAAAAATCCTTCTTGAAGGGGAAGTTCTTGTCCCATTGGGGGCTAGTCGAGTTTGGTTAATCCGGATTGCGAAAGGCAAATGATATCAATCAAATTCCAATCCGCCTTTTTTGATATCGTACAAGAGGCCGATTGCGAGAATGATCACAAATAAAATGACTACCGACATTACGCCTAGTCCCACACCTGCGTCGAGAAATTCAGAGTAGCTGACAGCCCAAGGGTATAGGAATACCACCTCCACGTCAAACACAATAAAGATCATGGCAACCAGGTAAAACTTAAC
>FLOH01001495.1_pt1 | contig 36484 bp, 34 predicted proteins | sample 756751 | NCBI WGS metagenome assembly FLOH01 (sample SAMEA4026879, study PRJEB14308) | marine metagenome | biome: coastal water; material: water | depth 74 m
TAGATAGCTAAACCAAACATGCCGCGTAGGGACTGGAACATCCGGGGAAGATTCGAGTGTCCGCTCACCTGATAAAGCTGTAGGACTGTCTCGGTGTCGCACAGTGAGGCGAACTTGCTGCCCTGCGCAATCAAGGTTTTATTAATTTCGTGAGCGTTGTAGATCTCACCGTTGTACACAATTCCTACACGGTCGTGCGGATCCCACATTGGTTGATGGCCGCCGTCGAGGTCAATTATCGCGAGACGAGTTGTGCCGAACGCGAGTTCAGGGCCCACATACTCGCCCGAGTCATCGGGTCCGCGGTGAGTGATGGCCTGCAGCATCTGCGGGAGAAGGGTTGAAGTGCGCTCAGGAGGACCAAGAACGCCCGCGATCCCGCACATGCAGGCCCCCAAATATCGTCCGAGGCCCGAATAATAACAGCCGAGTTCACTGCCTGGGTCGTGCGGCTTTGGCCTCTATCACCGGTGAGGCTCCGCCCCTCGCAACCTAACGACCAGCATCACCACAAGTACCCACACCGTCGGGCAGACATTCAACAAGTTAACACCGGCGAGGGTTAGTAGAAAACATTGTTAACAAAATGCGGCTGGGCCCGATGGAATTGATTACGCCTGGATTGCGCCTGGACGTGAAGCCAGCCAAGTCTTCTTATGTGAGAGCACGAGAACGCATGCTACGGCTGCGATGGCGAAGACGATGCCTTGGACGCCATAGACAAAGAACTTCGCCAACGCGGGGTCGCTCATCCAGTCGGTAGCGGCCCTACTGAGATTCTTCACGGACCAGATTGAGACGCCGATGACGGTGAGGATCACTGCTGGTCGACCGATCCGTAGGGTCAGATGCTCGATATGTGCGATGACCGAGATCGCGATGAGCACCGGTCCTATGACGCCGAGCGCTCCATCGACTTGATTATTTGGTGCCGAGCTCTGCTCGATGAAGCTGATTCCATAGATCAGCATGCCCACGCCTAGAGCGAGGAGTTGGAAGAACGAGGCGTGGATCTCAGTGGCAGCCTTCCTGTCACCGCGCTCCAAACGTGCCTCCTTGCGCAGGAGCACCAAGAATGTGCCGATCGCTCCCAGAGTCCAAGCCGTGCCCCAGGCGATGTATCCTTATAGCGTTGCACCTTCAGTACCTCTCACCGCCGGATTGATCGCGTAGGGAACCCATACGGCTGATGCGGCAAGGATGCCGAGGTTGAAGGCGATGAGGGCAGGCAGTCCGAATCTCAGCCGATGCTGATCAAGGTGGTAGAGCACCGCAGCGGCAAGACACAGGGTTCCCACAGCCAAAAGAATGAATTCGAGTCTTCCGCCGGTCGGCGCCCAGCACAGCATGGATTCGCCCACGGCAAGAGCGATGAAGCCGAGGGCTCCGAGCCCCACCGACGTTCGAGTCACATGGATCGCCTCAGCCTCGCGCTCCGCACGCGACATGCGCAATGTCCAGGTCACTAAGTCATCAACGTAATCCACCATGTCGCTACTCCTTGGGTGAGATCTCCGGTAGTTCGAACGGTGGCCAACGAGTGGCCCTCTTCCGACCTTCCACTAATCATGCGGGAAATTGGGTGGAGGTTAGGAGACTCGAACTCCTGACTTCTGCCTTGCAAAGGCAGCGCTCTACCAACTGAGCTAAACCCCCTCGCAACTACGAGGACGTGCGGGTGACGATATTAAGTTATGCGGAGTGTCAGCGGAGGTCGGGCTCGGTGGTGGCTTCTGACCAGAGGTCTTGTTCCGCCTTACTGGCGGTGACCTGCCGGTAGATCACATAACCAATCCCAGCTAACGCTGCAACTATCAATAGTTTCTTCACGTGGGCATAGGTGGACTTGAACCACCGGCCTCTTCCTTATCAGGGAAGCGCTCTAACCAAGCTGAGCTATACGCCCGGGAAACGCAAACACTACCGGACCGCAGCCCGGCCTCGCGCCACAGGTTCACTCCTTGGCTATTACTTGGATTTAGGGGCTAATTTTGATCGGTGAGAACTACTTCAACGCCGCCGGTTAGGCCAACGCTCAGGTTGTACATGAAGGCAAAAAGGGTTGCGACAATTGAAACTAGTACGACTTCAACGGCCGCGACCACCACCGCTACCCCTATCACTCGGGAGAAATCCAGCAGACTCACCAGGTCGAAACTGGCCGTAGCGCTACCGACCACATCATTGATGCTGCTCGAGACGGTCACAAAGACCCCCGCGTAGTCAAGCACCCACCAGACCACGGCCACCGCAACCACGATGACGATCCCCAAGGCCAAAGCCAGCATGAAGGCCGCCTTGAAAATCGACCAAGGGTCGATCCGCGACACATACAGGCGCGCCTTGCGCGGCCCGCTAGTCACGTCGACGGTCAAACCGTGGCCTCGCCTTCGTCCTCATCGCTTTCACTGTCGTCGCCCTCGCCGGCCCGGGCCACCGCAACCACGGTGTCACCGTCGGCCAAGTTCATCAGCGTTACCCCCATGGTGTCACGACCCGATGGGCGAATCTCGACAACACGAGTGCGGATCACGACGCCATTTGAGGCGATTGCGAAGATTTGATCCTCGGCTTCACAAACCATCGCGCCGACCAGGGATCCGCGTTCTTCAACCAAGCGCATCGCGCGAACACCAAGAATGCCGCGGCCTTTTGGTGCCCACTCACCAACGGCGGTGCGTTTGGCGAAGCCGCCATCGGTGATGGTGACCACGAAGGTGTCAAGGCGGACCACATCCATTGCGAGCAGAGCATCACCGGACCTAAACCGCATTCCAATAACGCCGCTGGTGGCGCGACCCATCGGTCGAAGGGTTTCATCATTGCCTGGGAAGCGCGCTGACATCCCCTTGCGAGAGAACAGCATCAGATCATCGGTATTAGACACCAAGCGAGCCGCGATTAATTCGTCATCTTCGGCAAGATTGATGGCAATGATGCCGCCACTGCGGTTGGTGTCGAACTCCTCAAGCTTGGTCTTTTTCACCATGCCTTTACGGGTGGCTAACACTAGGTTTTCACCGGCTTGATAATTGGCAATAGCGAGAACCTGAGCGATGGTTTCATCGGGCCGGAAGGCCAACAGGTTCGCAACATGCTGGCCACGTGCATCACGACCGGCATCTGGTAGCTGATAAGACTTTGCCCGATATACCCGACCTTTGTTGGTGAAGAACAAAATCCAGTGGTGGGTACTTGTCACAAACATGTGTTCAACAACATCATCCTGCCGAAGGGCGGCACCCTTGACACCACGACCACCTCGACGCTGAGCCCTGTAGAGCTCACTCTTGGTGCGTTTGGCATAACCACCCGCGGTGATTGTTACCACAACTTCCTCTTCGGTTATCAAATCTTCGTCGGTGACATCACCGTCCCAGGCAACAAAGTCAGTGCGTCGATCGTCACCAAATTTATCGGTGATCTCCTGCAACTCCTGGGAGACAATTGAGCGCTGCCGTGGCTCATTGGACAAAATGTCGTTGTAGTCGGTGATGCGTGACATAAGATCGTCATACTCATCAATGATTTTTTGGCGTTCTAGGGCTGCAAGGCGGCGCAACTGCATGTCAAGGATTGCGGTTGCTTGAACCTCATCTATCTCAAGTAGTGCCATTAAGCCCGTGCGCGCGTCATCAACTGTTGATGACGCGCGAATCAATGCAATGACTTCGTCAATTGCATCAAGGGCCTTTAGGTAGCCGCGCAAAATATGGGCGCGTTCTTCGGCCTTGCGCAAGCGATAGCGGGTGCGACGTTGGATGACCTCAATTTGATGAGTGATCCAGTGCCGAATGAACTGCTCGAGGGTTAAGGTGCGCGGCACCCCATCAACGAGTGCCAGCATGTTGGCGCCGAAGTTATCTTGTAGTTGGGTGTGCTTAAAGAGTTGATTTAATACCACCTGCGCCACGGCGTCGCGCTTCAACTCAAATATCAACCGCATACCGGTACGTGAGGATGAATCATCACGCACGTCGGCAATGCCGGTGAGCTTTCCATCGCCGACTAGTTCAGCAACCCGCAGCAACAAATTGTCAGGGTTTACTTGGTACGGCAACTCGGTGACAATCAGAATCTGGCGACCGCGTGAATCTTCGTCGACGGTAACCACCGCGCGCATCGTGATCGAGCCACGACCGGTGCGGTAGGCATCGTCTATGCCTTTGCGGCCGACAATTAATGCACCGGTCGGGAAGTCAGGGCCTTTAACGATCTCGATGAGCGCTGCTTGGCGCTCCTCGCGCTCTGCTGTTGGATGCTCCAGAATCCACTGCGCCCCGGCTGCGATTTCACGCAGGTTATGCGGTGGGATATTAGTGGCCATACCAACTGCAATACCGGCGCTGCCATTAACCAGCAGGTTCGGGAAGCGCGCGGGCAGCACCAATGGCTCTTGGGTGCGCCCGTCGTAGTTAGGCCCGAAATCAACGGTTTCTTCGTCGATATCGCGAACCATTTCCATGGCCAATGGGGTCATGCGGCACTCGGTGTAACGCTGGGCCGCGGGCGGGTCATTACCTGGTGACCCGAAGTTGCCCTGCCCTTGAACAAGGGGGTAACGCAGTGACCACGGCTGAGCAAGGCGCACTAAGGCGTCATAGATCGCGCTATCACCATGGGGGTGGTAACTACCCATCACATCGCCAACGACGCGAGCTGACTTCGAGAAGTTGCGATCGGGGCGGTAGCCACCGTCGTACATCGCGTAGAGCACGCGTCGATGCACCGGCTTTAAACCATCGCGCACGTCGGGAAGTGCTCGAGAGACGATAACCGACATGGAGTAGTCGAGGTACGACCGCTGCATTTCAGTTTGTAGGTCGACGGGCTCAATGCGCCCATGTTGACCAGGGTCTACTACTTCTACGATGTCGTCAGCCACGAAATATCTCCGTTGTTAGTTCAGTTAAAACTGGTTTATTAGATATCAAGGAAGCGTACGTCGCGCGCATTTTGTTGAATGAAGTTACGGCGTGACTCAACGTCTTCACCCATCAGCACACTGAACATTTCGTCAGCCTGAGCAGCATCATCAATTGTTACCCGAAGTAGGATCCGGCGCGCGGGATCCATTGTGGTCTCCCACAGTTCGTCAGCGTTCATCTCACCAAGGCCCTTATAACGCTGCACGGCCTCCTCTTTAGGTAGGCGGCGGCCGGCGGCAAAGCCGGCTTCCATTAGCGCATCGCGCTCACGATCGGAGTAAGCGAAGTCAGCTACCTCACGCGACCACTTAATTTTGTAGAGTGGTGGCTGCGCCAAGAAGACAAAACCTTGTTCAACAAGTGGCTTCATAAATCTAAAAAGTAAAGTAAGTAGCAAGGTCCGAATATGTTGACCATCAACATCAGCATCAGCCATCAAGACGACTTTGTGGTACCGCAGCCGGTTGATATCGAAGTCGTCCTGCACGCCGGTGCCAAAAGCGGACACTAGAGCTTGAACTTCAGTGTTTTGAAGTACTCTGTCGATCCGCGCTTTTTCAACGTTGAGGATTTTGCCGCGGATCGGTAAAATTGCTTGGGTTTTTGGGTCACGGCCTTGGCGGGCCGAGCCGCCTGCCGAGTCGCCCTCGACGATGTAGACCTCACAGTCTTCGGGCTCGCGGCTTGAACAGTCAATTAACTTGCCAGGCATCCCGGCGCCGCCCAGTAAGCCCTTGCGGTTACGGGCTAAGTCACGCGCTTTGCGTGCAGCCATGCGCGCTGAGGCTGCATTGACCGACTTGCGAGCAATTTCTTTGCCTTCGGCAGGGTTTTTTTCAAACCATGCGCCAAGTTGATCGTTCACGACTTTTTGCACAAAAGCTTTCATCTCGGTGTTTCCGAGTTTGCCTTTGGTTTGGCCTTCGAATTGTGGTTCAAGAAGTTTGACACTGACGATAGCGGTGAGGCCCTCGCGGATGTCTTCACCGCTGAGGTTGATGTCCTTCTCTTTTAGGATGCCCCACTCGCGAGCGAATTTATTTACCAGAGTTGTCATGGCAGCTCTGAAGCCTTCTTCGTGGGTACCACCCTCGGTGGTGTTAATCGTATTTGCGAAAGTGTAAACCGATTCGCTATATGTTGTGTTCCACTGCATGGCGATTTCAGCGCTCATGCGTTTGTCTTCTGTTTCAGTTTCAATATAGATCACACTCGGGTTCGCAACGCCTTTGCTGGCATTGATGTGGCGCACAAAATCGGCGATACCGCCTTCATAGCAGTAGCTGACGCTCCGCACTTGCTCAACGTTGTCATCGTCTTCGGTATCAACTACCACCAGCACTCGCTCATCGGTTAACGAGATAGTTAGACCACTGTTAAGAAACGCCATTTCTTGGAACCGGCGAGACAAAGTCGTGAAGTCGAAGTGGGTGGTCTCAAATATTTCTTCATCGGCCCAAAAAGTAATTGTGGTGCCACTTGTGGTGACAGCCTCACCTTTGGCAAGTGGCGCGGTGGGAACACCATGGTCGTAGGTCTGACGGTGAGTGAAGCCATCGCGGCGAACTTCAACATCTAGTTGCTTGGAAAGTGCATTAACGACCGAGACGCCAACCCCGTGGAGCCCACCAGAAACCGAATAGCCCGAGCCTCCAAACTTGCCACCGGCGTGCAGGACGGTTAGCACTACCTCAACCGCTGGTTTCTTCTCAATGGGGTGCTCGTCGACCGGGATGCCGCGGCCATCGTCAATAACCCGCACCCCGCCATTGGCCAGCAACGCGACCGCGATGGTAGTGGCGTAGCCGGCCAGGGATTCATCCACCGAGTTATCGACGACTTCGTAGACGAGGTGATGAAGGCCGCGCTCACCGGTGGAGCCGATGTACATGCCTGGCCGCTTACGGACGGCGTCAAGGCCCTCCAAGACGGTGATGGCGCTGGCGTCATAGGACACGGCGGTCGAGCCTCCTTATTACAGATAAACACTGGTTTTGCCGAAGAAACTGCTGGTTGGGGTTCAAGAAATTTGGGGCTGGGAACTACCAGAGAGTCTAGTGGATGATTCTGACAGTCACGTGCTCGGCACGGCCCGTGAAGGGCGTTTAACCGCATTCGGCCCCCTATTGCCAAGGTGGTATCCGGATTAACTGGGTTTTTCCCCTGACATAGTGCTCTGGTGGCATTTAGCCGTATGTGTCACGGGGGCCTCGACCCTTCACTCTACGTGGCCCGGCCACCCAGCTCGGGGCACTTGGACCCACGACGGTGATGTTCTTGACCACCCCTTTGCCAACCGCCTCATCGATGACCGTCCGAAGGTGTGGAAGTAGAAGCCGCACTTGGGTGGCCCAGGAGGTCGATTCGGCGCGCAGGGCCAGTTCGCCGTCAATAAATGACTCTGGCGCCACATGGTTGGCCAGGTCGGCCCCGGCGATATCGGCCCAGTTCGCAATAAGGGCCGCGGCGGTACTTGAGTGCTCCCAGCCTTTTTCAATAAGGAAATCATCCACGGCGGCTCCAAGAAGTTGCGGATCTCGCCCCTGGTAGCTGGTCGAATGCTTTCGCGGGGTTGACTTTTTTGTCTTTGGCTGCCCCCCCGCTGTGGCCCGCCGCAGGGCCCCGGCTGCAGCATCGGTTGGCTGGCTCTGTTGGCTCGGCTGACTCTGATCCTCACTCATGAGGCTTCCTGCAAGGTAACCGTGCCGGCGTCAACTGAAAATTTGACCCCTTGAAGGGAATCTGGGATATCCATGTCAACCGCGGCGGTGATGAGTACCTGAGTCGCTGCGGACACCTGCTCTGCGAGGCGCTGCCTGCGAGAGACGTCGAGTTCAGCGAAAACGTCATCAAGTATTAACACGGGATCAACGCCATCAGAGCGTAATAGGTCGAAGGAGGCAAGGCGAAGGGCTAGGGCAATTGACCACGACTCACCGTGTGATGCATAGCCCTTTGCTGGCATTTGCCCGAGGGTTAGCAAGATGTCATCGCGGTGTGGGCCAATCAAAGTGAGGCCACGATCGAGTTCCTCTTTGCGTTTGTTGTGTATCGCCTCAAGAATTGCCAGCCGCCAACTCTCACGGTCGGTTAATAGTGGGGTGTCAACACCAAGTGCTGAAACGTATTTCATACCGAATAAGGTTTCATCATCACCTGAGATGAAGGTGTATTTCTCGCGTCCTAAATTTATTAGGTTATCAAGTAGTGAGATTCGAGCCGCAACTAACTCAGACCCGAAAGCGGCCAGCTGCTCATCCCACACTCCTAAAGTCCGCAGCATCTCAGTGCTCGCACTTCGCCTTGCGATACTTGATGACTTTAGCAGGGCGTTGCGTTGTTTAAGGGTTCTCTCGTAGTCACTGCGTGTACCTGCAAGTCGGGGTGTGCGTTGGACTAACAGGTCGTCAAGGAACCTGCGACGTTCACTTGGATCACCTTTTACAAGTGCTAAATCCTCGGGCGCAAAAAGTACGGTTCTTAATAAGCCGAGCACGTCACGCACTTTAGGTACCGGAGATCGATTTATTCGTGCTTTATTAGCGGCCCCCGGATTAATGGCGAGTTCAATCATGATGACCCGCTCATCGTTGACGACCTCGCATCGGATAATTCCTTGAGAAGCACCTGTGCGTACCAAAGGGGCATCGGTTGCTACTCGGTGGCTGCCTAGAGTGGCTAGATAGCCAATCGCTTCGACCAAGTTCGTTTTACCTTGACCATTGCGCCCAACAAAAGTTGTCACCCCACGCTGCAGTGTGCAATCGACCTGTTTGTATGAGCGTAGGTCTGTCAGGCTCAGCGACTGAACCCACACGGTCAGCCAGTCAGACGTACCGGCATAAGAAGGTAGCGGTACTCATCACTGGGTTTGTCGCCAGCATCAGCCAACCCAGATAACACTGCTGGTCGGGTTGCTTGGGTAAATGAGAACCGTGTTATTGCCCTATCGACGGACGTTAATCCATCAAGAAGGTAGGTGGGGTTGAATGCGATTTCTAGCCCATCACCATCGATATTGCAAGCTACGGCTTCACTGGCTTGAGCGTCATCTCCGGCACCTGCTCGAAGTACGACTTCTGCGCCCTCAAAAGCTAAGCGGACGGGGGTATTTCTCTCCGCGACTAAAGACACCCGCTTGACTGCATCAGCCAACTCAGAGGTGTCAACGGTGGCTATCGTTGCGGCTTCACTTGGGAGCAAGGTGCGGTACTTCGGGAACTCACCATCTAAAAGGCGCGTGGTAGTACGCCGGCCATTACCTTCGAAACCAATTAATCCTTCACCTGCGCCCTGGGCACCTAAAGCGATGAATACTTGATCTACGGAGGCAAGGGCTTTAGCGGTGTCGGCCAAGGTGCGCGCTGGGATAAGTGCGTTGGTAGAGATTTTGGGTGAATCTGGCTGCCAGTTAAATTCACGCACTGCAAGTCGGTACCTGTCGGTCGCTGCTAAAACAATGTTGCCACCTTCAATTTCAACACGGATACCGGTCAGTGTTGGCAGGGTGTCATCGCGGCCAGCAGCTATTGCCACCTGTGCCACCGCGGCAGCAAATAGTGCGCCCTCGACTGTTCCAGATGTCGCTGGCATTGCTGGTAACTGCGGGTAATCCTCGACGGGCAAAGTTGGCAGGGTAAAAGATGATCTCCCGCAGGTAATCACAATGCGGGTGCCTTCACTCTCAATGACCACTGGCTGCGCTGGCAGTGACCGCGCAATATCGGCAAGGAGGCGCCCCGACACCAAAGTGGTGCCTGGTTCGGTAACACTGACTGGCAGTTCAACTCGCGCTGAGACTTCGTAGTCAAAGCTACTAAGTGTTAAGACATCGCCCTCGGCTGTTAGGACTAACCCGGCTAATACCGGTAGCGCGGGGCGGGTCGGCAGGGTGCGGGCAGCCCAAGCGACTGCGTCAGCGAGGACATCACGCTCGACACGAAACTTCACGATCGCCTCCAGTTGAGAAACCGGTGCTTTAGGCACCGGAATCGAGTAACCCGTGGGTAAGGGGCCCAGTGTGTCAGGCGAGCATAGAGATCACTAGAGGAAGGTCTCGACCGGTGCGGATAAGTGTCCGTGAGGTTAATCCCCAGGTCAACCACCAATGTTGGTTTGTAACTTCAATCAAAGGTAGAGGTAGTAGTCGTAGTAGGTGCTGTGGAAACTGGGGATAAGGGCAAATTCACCAGTGGCCTATGGGGTTTTGGGTGGGGACTAATTGGGGGCGCCGGCCAAGGGTCTTGTGGACGAAGGTGGAAAAGTATGGCCTTGTGCACCATGGGCCGGTGTAGAGCCCAAGGTTGTCCCCAAAAAAGAAAGAATATGTCCCCACAAACCAAGGTTATCCACAAGTTACCCACCAATGGGGAGGGGGAGTAACACCAGTAATTTTTAGCGGGTTATCCACACTAATATCCACAACCACCGTCCACAGGTGTGGGTAACATGGGGATTAGGGATACGGATGTGACAAAAGAGTTCTTCTGGGATAATAAATGTTATTTGCGGCGGTGCTACATTGACCGCGGTTGCGACTTTATTCGGCTGGTCAAATCAGTGACTTGATTAAACAAACTCCGCCGTTCAGCCATTAGGTGACGAATTTTACGGTCAGCGTGCATAACCGTGGTGTGATCGCGCCCCCCAAAAGCTTGACCGATCTTCGGGAGCGATAAATCGGTTAACTCCCGGCACAGGTACATCGCGATCTGGCGGGCGGTAACCAATACCCTGGATCTACTGGCGCCACACAAGTCTTCGATTGTCACACCAAAGTAAGTCGCCGATGCAGCCATAATTTGAGCCGCCGTGATTTCCGGGCCGGTCTCCGAAGGGAAAAGGTCCTTAAGTACTACTTCAGTTATCGCTAAGTCAACCGGTTGACGGTTCAATGAAGCAAATGCGGTCACGCGAATTAGGGCACCCTCAAGTTCGCGAATATTCGTGGAAATCTTGGACGCGATGTATTCGAGAACTTCAGGTGGAGCGACCAACCTTTCTTGCACACTCTTCTTACGGAGGATAGCGATACGGGTTTCAAGGTCAGGGGGCTGAACGTCGGTGATAAGGCCCCACTCAAATCGTGAGCGCATCCGATCTTCAAAATCTGGTAGTTGTTTCGGTGGTAAATCCGAGGTCACAACTATTTGCTTATTAGCATTATGCAATGTGTTAAAGGTATGGAAAAACTCTTCCTGTGTCTGGACTTTTCCGCTTAGGAACTGAATATCGTCAACTAACAATACGTCAACATCGCGATACCGGCGCTGAAAGTTGGCGGCCTTGTCATCGCGGATACTGTTAATAAATTCATTGGTAAATTCTTCTGAGCTGACATACCGCACCCGAGTACCTTTATAAAGAGTACGGGTGTAGTGGCCGATGGCGTGGAGTAAATGGGTCTTACCAAGCCCCGAGCCGCCGTAGATAAAAAGTGGGTTATAGGCACGTGCTGGCTGCTCAGCTACGGCAACCGCAGCGGCGTGGGCGAAGCGGTTACTTGAGCCGATAACGAAAGTGTCAAAGGTGTACTTAGAGTTCAGACGCGCATCCTCTGCGCGAGTACCAGGTGAGCCAGTGCCCGGGCGTTCTTCTTGGCGCTGTGATACCTCAGGTAAAACATCAAGGGCGTCAGCGTAGGTGGCATCGGCGACCTCATCGGTGTCAAGGTCATCAAAATCGGGCGCGATAGTTGGATCGACTGTGACAGCAAGGCGGACTTCACGGCCTAAAGTCTGCGAAAGGGCCTGAATCACCATTGGCTTCAAACGGGTCTCAAGAACATCCTTGGTGAATTCATTGGGTGCGGCAATTAAAGCGGTGTCCTCTACTAGGCCCAGGGGCCTAGTTAATGCCACAAAAGCGCGCTGTTGCGGGGTTAAAACCCCGTCCGCGAGTGAGGCCAGTGTCTGGGCCCAAATTTGTGCAAGATCTGTGGTGGCGGTGCCAACCTGCTCAACCATGGTATTTCCCATCCGTTATCAGCAAACTGTCCACATGTTTATCCACAGATGTGGACGCTTTTCTTGGGCCGAAGTCCCTAACATAATCAATCACCGCCTTGAGCACAACCCTTGGGGTAACTTACAACCCCACAAGTTCATAATTAGGACCCCGGTTTGACGGGCGACCCAGTGAGTCCGTACGCTCAGTGAGCACTCTTCCCAGCCATCAGGAGTTTTCAATGAAGCGCACTTTCCAGCCGAACACCCGCCGTCGGGCTAAAACACACGGGTTTCGCCTCCGGATGCGCACCCGCGCCGGCCGTGGCATCTTGGCCGCACGCCGCGCCAAGGGCCGTACTCGCCTTTCTGCCTGACCTTAAGTTGGGTCGGTCATGTTGACTGCCGCCCACCGGCTGCGCTCGCCGGCTGAATTCATCAGGACCACACGAAATGGCTACCGTGTCGCCCAAACTCATCTAATTGCCCACTTTCACCTGCCACCAGGGGCCACCGGCCCTGCCAAGGTTGGCTTCACGGTTAGTTCGGCGGTTGGTGGTTCAGTAGTACGCCACCGGGTTACCAGGCAACTTAGGGCTGGCACTCAGGTGCTGCTAGCAGATTTACCCGCAGGTTCCAGGTTGGTGGTTCGGGCACTACCCGCGACAGCGCAGGTGTCAAAACCTGTGCTTCAGGCCGAGCTTGGAGAGGTAATCCGCGCGGTGGTGGCTAAGGCTGGCGCTAAACGAGTTGGCTCATGAACGAGATCAATGGCTTCGGCCGGGGTTTCCTTTGGCTTTGGGACCACTCCGTGGGTTGGCCCATAAAGTGGCTCGAGCTGGCAGTTATCCGGGCCTACCAACTGGCCATTTCGCCGTTGCTACCGGCTAGTTGCCGATTCCACCCAAGTTGCTCCTCATATGGATTCGAGGCGATTCGTAGCCACGGGTCCTTAAAAGGCACCGGTTTGGCCGGCTGGCGACTACTTAAATGCAATCCGTTTAACGATGGAGGTTTAGACCCGGTACCGTCAGCAGGTAAATGGCGACCAGAGATACTTCCTGATGGTCGCCCGCGTTCAACCCCGCAACCACCCGATGTTGCAGCCGGTCTTCCGGTTCCGCGAACGCAAACGTAAGGACGTGAACACAACACATGTTCATTCTTGATTGGCTACGCACCGGTGTTAGTTGGATCCTGGTGCAATTCCATCAACTACTTAGTATTTTTATGGATCCAGCAAGTGGCTGGACTTGGGCGTTCTCGATCGTCGGGCTAGTCATCGTTATTCGTATCGCATTGATCCCGCTGTTCGTGAAGCAGATCAAATCGCAGCGCAACTTGCAGATCATTCAACCGCAAATGAAAGAGATTCAAAAGAAGTACGCGGGTGATCGCGAAAAACAATCACAAGAGATGATGAAACTTTATAAGGAGACCGGCACAAACCCGTTAGCGTCATGCCTGCCAATCCTCCTCCAGGCCCCAATTTTCTTTGCGCTGTTTAGTGTTTTGCAGGGTATTGCAATGCGCGTGCCCGAAGGTGTCTTCACCTGGCCGCAGTATGCGTATCTACTAGAGGAGGCGCACGGGGCGTCAATATTTGGTGCCCCGTTGTATGGCACCTTCATGGGCGCGGATGAAGTAGCCGCCGATGGATTTATGCCGATCAACACGCGCGTTGTTGCTTTCATCCTAATTATTTTGATGACAACAACAACCTTCTTAACCCAACGTCAATTGATTGTTAAGAACAGCGCACCGGATAATCCGATGGTCAAGCAGCAGAAAATTATGCTGTATTTGTTCCCGTTGATGTTCGCCATTGGTGGTATTAACTTCCCGATTGGTGTTCTCATCTACTGGTTCACCACTAACCTTTGGTCGATGGGGCAACAGTTCTACGTGATTCGCAATAGCCCACAACCTGGTACCCCAGCTTTTGAGGCGTTGGAGGCCCGCAGGGCGGCCAAAGCCAAAGGAAAAGCTCCAACCATCGAATCAATTGAGGATCCCGACGCAGCGTCGGAAAACAATACGCCGCGGGTTCAACCCAAAAAAGCTTCGCGCAGCAAGCGCAAGGGTAAGCAGTAGGAGATGACTATGAGCGATAACACTGAGACCGTTTTAGATGAAGTTGAAACCGTTGTTGATGGAGATGGTGATTCAAACCCGGAAGAGGGTGAGGGCAAACTATCTGGCCAGCGCCTCTTGGAGAGTGAAGGCGATGCGGCAGCGGACTACCTTGAGGCATTACTTGATATCACCGACCTTGATGGGGATATTGACATTGATGTAGAAGGCAACCGGGCGATGGTCTCAGTTGTTGAGGTGAAAGCTGGGGATCTTCATCTCCTTGTTGGTGATGACGGTGAAGTACTTGATGCACTTCAAGAGTTGACGAGATTGGCGGCTGCCCGCGAGACCGGTGAGCGCTCCAGGTTGATGCTCGATATTGGTGGTCACCGGGCGGCTCGTCGGGCGGCTCTGGTCGAAGAGGCGAAGATTGCGATTGAAGAAGCACGTAGCACCGGCGAGGCAGTAAAAATGGCCCCGATGACCGCATTTGAGCGGAAGGTCGTCCATGATGCGGTGGCCGATGCTGGGCTCAATAGCGAATCCGAGGGTGAAGACCCCAAGCGCTGCGTAGTCATTCGGACCAGTTAACCGACGTTTCACGTGGAACATTCACCTACTGAATCGCTCCCCCAATGGCTCCAGCCGGCTTACCCCGGGTTATTGGCCTTCGCGGAGATTTTGGCTAGCACTGGGGTTGAACAGGGGTTGATCGGGCCCCGGGAAGTACCGCGGATTTGGTCGCGTCACCTATTGAACTGCGCGGTGGTGGCTAACCCAGCCGAGGGCTTGATCCCAACCGGGGCTTTAGTAGCTGATGTTGGGTCTGGGGCCGGGCTGCCTGGCTTGGTTTGGGCCCTGGCCAGAACAGACCTGAAACTAGTGCTGATTGAGCCACTGCTACGCCGGGCCAATTTCTTAACCTCGGTGGTTTTGGAGTTGGGGCTCGGGGAGCAGGTCACGGTTACCCGCGTTCGGGCGGAGGATCTAGTTAAGCAGGGGGACTGGGCGGGGGTGGATGTAGTGACCGCGAGGGCGGTTGCACCACTTGTCAAGCTCCTAGGTTGGACAGTGCCACTACTGCGTATGGGTGGATCCCTTGTGGCACTCAAAGGCAGTTCCGTTGCGACGGAGTTGGCGGAAGCCGCCCCGGTAGCTACATCCTTGGGAATCAAGGATCTTCGAATTGCTGTCTGCGGTCAGGGGGTGGTTGAGCCCGCGACCACCGTGGTGCTGGCTACTCGAGGTGCGGCACAATGAAGCCCATGCCCCCACAAACCCCAAAAACCGAAAAGATCGGTTCCCATGAGGTTGGTTTAGGATGGCCCGAAACGCCGAATGCGGATGATGTTTCACGTGAAACAAACACGAAACCCAGTGGCCTTGGCTGGCCAGAGTGACCCGAATCATCACTGTCGCCAACCAAAAAGGCGGAGTGGGCAAGACTACGACCACCGTGAACATGGCGGCGGCCTTAGCTCAAGCCGGCCATCAAGTGTTAGTAATTGACCTAGACCCGCAAGGCAATGCCTCAACCGCACTGGGGATTTCCCACGCTGAGGGCGTGCTGAGCATTTACGAGGTGCTAAACGGGGAGGCGGGATTAGCCGCCGCGATTGCGCCCTGCCCCGATATCCCGGGGCTTTACGGGGTGCCCGCTACCGTTGATCTCGCCGGGGCCGAAATTGAGCTGGTCAATACCGAATCCCGAGAATTCGCCTTATCCCGGGCCATCGGCACCTACCTTGGCACCGGGCTGGCCGGGGGCAAGGGGTTGGACTTCATCCTCATTGATTGCCCACCCTCCCTTGGGCTACTCACCCTAAATGGGCTGGTTGCGGCCGAAGAGGTGCTGCTACCAATCCAATGCGAGTACTACGCCCTCGAGGGTCTATCCCAATTATTGCGCACCATCGAGATGGTCCGGGCGAGCTTAAATCCCGAACTTGAAGTCAGTGCCATTTTGTTGACGATGTATGACGGGCGCACCAGGTTGGCCTCCCAGGTGGCCGATGAGGTGCGTAATCACTTTGGCACCAGAGTGCTGTCAACTGTGATCCCCAGATCGGTTCGACTTTCTGAAGCACCCTCATACTCCCAAACCGTCCTCACTTATGACCCATCCTCAGCAGGGGCCCTTTGTTATCGAGAAGCCGCGCTAGAGTTCGCTGCCATTAAGTGATATCCCCAAAGTTATTCACAGGAAATAAGGTACAAAATATGACTAAACGGACCATAATTGGCCAATTTTCCACCATAATTTGGGTAGGTAGTGCCAATGAGTAATCCAACTAAGCGCGGCCTCGGAAAAGGGTTGGGCGCTCTCATCCCAACCGATACCACCCCTCGAGTTACCCCGAAGACCAAGAAAACTGCCACCAGCCCAACGGAAACGGCCACCTCAGCCGAGCCCACCGGCCCGGCGGCGGTTTATGCCGAACTCCCTTTGGACTCAATAGTCCCGAACCCTCGACAACCGCGCGCGGTTTTCGAAGAAGAAGCACTAGCTGAACTTGTTTACTCAATTAAAGAGATTGGCCTGCTGCAACCAGTTGTGGTGCGCCGGGCAGGTAGTGGATTTGAACTTGTTGCCGGTGAGCGGCGCTTACGTGCCTGCCGTGAAGCTGGACTGACTGCGATCCCCGCCATCATCCGCGATACCGAAGACGATGCGTTACTCCGCGATGCACTACTAGAAAACTTACACCGAGCGGATCTAAATGCTTTGGAAGAAGCTGCGGCTTACTCCCAGATGCTTGCTGACTTCGGTTGCACTCAAGAAGAGTTAGCTAAACGTATCGGGCGCTCACGCCCGCAAGTCTCAAATACGTTGCGGTTATTGAGGTTACCGCCTGATGTGCAACGCAGAGTGGCGGCCGGCGTACTTAGCGCAGGGCATGCTCGCGCTTTGTTATCACTTGAAGATGAGCAGTCAATGGAAGAAATGGCAAAGCGCATCGTGGCCGAAGGCTTAAGTGTGCGCTCGGTTGAAGAACTCATTCTTGTCGGAGCAGCCGATAGCCGTGAACGCACGAAGCGAACACGTAAACCTAAAAGTCGTGAAACGGCAATGGCTGACTTAGTAAATGACGTGCAGCAGCGAATAGCTGATCAACTTGATACCAGGGTGCAAGTAGATGGGTTCATGAAGAACGCGGCTCGGGGCAAGATTGTTATTGAGTGCGCTGATGGTGATGACTTGCGCCGGATCGCTGACCTGATTGATCGTCGCTGATTACTGAGTGCAAGTGGTGGCCGTTTACTTGATTTAAAGGTGGGGGGTGTCCCTATGTTGTTGTCAAGCGGCAATCGGGGTGGCGCTGGTGTATGGGCGTTGGTCTCTGATCATGGCGTAGAGGACATCGATCTTGCGCCTAGCCAAGCAAATTAATGCCGCGTTGTGTCGTTTTCCTTCGGCTCGTTTGCGGTCGTAGTAGGCGCGGCTGGTGGGGTCTGCTCGAAGTGATGCGAAGGCGGCCATGAACATGGCGTTCTTCAACCTCTTGTTGCCGCCACGGTTTACTCGCTCACCTCGAATTGACGTACCGGATCTACGAGTTACGGGTGGAGTGTGTCAAGGATTCTGGACAAATTACGGTCTCCAGGTGCACCCGGGAAAGATCAGACTCGAACATCACAGCAAAGGAGTCGCGTTCCTCGGTGCACAAATTAAACCAGGGCGCATCACTGCAGGTTCCCGGGTGAAAGGCAACTTCTTTGACGCAATCACCGGGCACAATGCGCTCACGTCTACAGCTATCGCCGACCGCAACATCCGGGCCGGGGTCATTGCCAGCATCAATTCCTATCTGGGTTTCCTTGTGCATTACTCCACGGTGCGCCTGCGCCGATCGATGCTGGCCCAAGTAGCACCAGTGTGGTGGGCGTATCTTCGCGTGGAAGGCAAAGCGCACAAAGTCGTCGAACGCGCCAGGCCTGCCAGGTCAACGTGAAGTCACCTGTTGTCAGCGGGCCGGTGACGCCTGATCCAAGAGCGCAGGTTCGCGGTGGATCACGTGAGCGTGTTCCGGTGGGTGCAGCGGTTAACTGCTGAATTGATCGATGCGGCCGGAGTGTGCCGGCACTTGTACCGGGCGGTGGACCAGCATGGTCAGGTCATCACCGACCGCGCCCCGGGCGCTTCCATTGGCGCCCATGCTCGTGGGCGGCATCTCCTGGGATTGAGCCGACCGGATTTTTTAAAAATAAATACTTGGAAAGTATCCCATTGTGAGATACACTCTAAGCATGGAATCGAGAGAGGCGCTTGGCGTGCTGGGGGAACTGTCCTCGGCGCAGTGGGGGCTGCTCACCTCCGCACAGGCCTCACGCCGGGGTGTGTCCCGTCTCGATCTGTCCCGCCTCGCCGATGCCGGTCTGATCGAGCGGGTGTCTCATGGGGTGTACCGGGATGCAGGGGCAGGCTCGGATGAATTCGACGACCTGCGCGCCACCTGGCTGGCTATCGATCCCAAGGTCGATGCCGAGGCTCGGCTGGCTGACATCGAGAAGTCGGTGGTGGTCTCGGGTGCATCTGCTGCACGTCTGCATGGGATCGGGGATCTGCGTACGGAGCGATCCGAGTTCACCTCATCGGTGCGGCGCCAAAGCCAGCGTGCCGGGGTGCACTTCACGATTCGGCTGCTTGACCGTGCGCAAATCACCGTGCGCCATGGCCTGCCAGTGACGACCGTCGAGCGCACGCTGACTGACCTTGTCGCAAGCCGTACCGACCTGACTCACGTCGCCGCCGCGCTCGGCGACGCACTTCGGCAAGGAAGCGTCAACCTGGAAGAACTGGCCCGTCTCCTTACCTCGCTAGCAGCTCGCAACGGGCTGAGGAAAAACGACGGCGAGCACTTCGTTGAACACCTACTGAAGCTATCGGGCATGGATACCGAGACCACGGTGAATCGCATCGCTGCCATCGATGCCCTGGCAGCCCCGATTGCCATAAAGTATCTCGAGCACCTTGCTGCGCAGTCGGATCAACTGCAGCAACTAGCCGCGATCAAGGTGTCATCACCTGCTCTTGACGCCATGCATGCCCAAATCACGGCAACCGTGAACGCGATGCAGCCGCAACTGGAATCCATCCGGGCGATGCAGCGGCTCCTTGCGCCGCAGATAGATCAATGGCGCAAAGTTTCAGAGGAACTCGCGCCCTCACTCGCTGCACTAACCACCGCTGCAGCCTTTGTGCCCGATGTGCACAAAGCATCTTCAATGAGGCCTGCACTCGCCCTTGAATCGGGGGAGCTGTCGTGACTCGTGAGCCGTACTCCGATGCAAGAGCAGTGGAAATGGCCATCAAGACCTCGGCCGAAGCAGCGCATCGAGCCGACCCTTCCGTAAGCGTTAGCGAACGTATCCGCCAGGTGCACTTCGACCGTCTGCTGTGCCGGGTGTTCTCTGAAGGAGACGCCTCGACCTGGATACTCAAGGGCGGCACAGGCGTGTTGGCCCGCGTGCCAAACGCCCGCGCCACCCTGGACATCGATCTCTACATGAATGGCTACTCACTGGACCAGGCTCTAACGGCACTGCGGCGCCTAGTCAGTACCGACCTCGGCGATTATTTCCGTTTCGAATACTTCGGTCACAAGCAGTCTCTTGCGGGAGATCAGCAACCGTATGCCGACGGCTACCGGGTCACTTTCGAGACATACCTAGGGACGAAAAAGCTCGCGAACATTGGCATCGACCTCGTCGTCGGACCAGGGGATTTGGATGACATCGAGGTTACCGATCCCGCGAACCGCATCGCTCTGCCTCGTCTACTTACGTATCCCTACCGGCTCTACCCCATTGTCAACCAGATCGCGGACAAGGTGTGCGCCACGATTGCCACGTACACCACTGGACCATCCAGCCGCGAGCGCGACCTTGTCGATCTCGTCATCATGGCGTCAACTCAGCCTGTCGAGGCTAAAGCTTTACGGTCGGCCATCAATGCCGAAGCCAGCCGGCGAGGTCTAGGGCAACCAACCAGGCTCATCTTGCCGGCAGCATGGGGCAGGGTCTACGAGCGCGAAGCTAGGAAGATTCCCGTTTGCGTACGCCACGTGAGTTTCGAAAGCGCGCAACACCTGATGACATCTTTCATTGACGCCGTGCTGCAGGTCGACCATGCAGATGGACATTGGGACCCCGAGGCCATGAATTGGACGTTCTGAATGCAATCGTCGACATGGACCATGAGGAAAGTCAGCGATGGGGGTGCAAGCGTGCATCCCCTAGAGGGTGCAGAGCGGGGTGCAAAAGTGGCTGTTCGTGAGGGGATCTTGCAGTGCACGCAACCCTAGGAGCGCAGCCTTATTTTGTCTCCCCGCTACTGAACAAAAAGGGTGTAATTGTCGAAACGGGCGCGTTGTACCCGTTCTGCATGTCTGGGTGTGCGACTCTTTCTTTCGCTTTATGAGCCTCCCCTAATCCCGGCGAACGTCTTGCGTCCAACCCCATGTAAGTGCTGTGATAAGGGCGCCCGATTCTCTTCTCACAGAAGGCGACACCCGTGTACGTACTTCTCGCCTTGTCCAGCGCCGTCCTATATGGCATCTAGGAATTTGGAATTGGTCGGTACCGCGGACGGGTGAAGGTATACGGCATCATTCTCGTTAGCGCGATCGCAACAACCATCACGTATCTCCTTAACGGGGTATTTCGCCACGACTTGATGCTGGACAAGAATGATGTTCTCCCTGGACTACTCGGGGGCACTTTTAATCTCATCGCAACCATCCTCGCGCTCAAGGCTTTTGCGCGCGGAAAAATGGGCGTTGTCACCGGTGTAGCTGCAGCTAGCATCTTGGTACCGCTTGGTTATTCATACTTGATGGGCGAGGAACTTTCACGGTTATCTTTTATCGGCATCGGGGTTACGGTCGCCGGGCTTATCGCCTTCTACGTGCCCAATATGAAGGTTAAACCCGGTGAGACCAACTCAGTAATTGCGATCGTCTTAGCAGGTGGGGCTGCATTATTTTGGGGGCTGGCCACGGTCGTGATTGACATTGGCTCACGGGTCAATGTTGCCGGTTCGCTGTTGATGTCAATGATGCCGCAGATTTTGTTCACTTTTGTAGTCGTAGCCGTGGTTCACCGGTCCTGGGGTGGTTTGACGCGACGAAGCATCGCTCCAATCGCGGGTGCCGGGGTTGCCCTAGCGCTGGCGAACCTAGCCTTCTTCACCGCAGCCAACGAGAGGAACCTCGGCGTAGTCTCGGTGCTCGGATCCCTCGACCCAATAGTCGTCGCACTCTTGGCCCTTATCTTCCTTAAAGAGAAGATGGCCAGGTCAAATCAGGTCGCCCTTTTGATAGTAATCGCCGGTACTTGCCTCGTGGCTGTTTGACAATTAGGCCGCACCAACCATCACGCTTTACACGGCGGTGGATTAGCCGCGTTCGATAGCTGTATGCACGAGTTGGGCTGTGATCTCACCCAGTGATAATTCAGCGGCAGCGAGGGACTGCGGGAACAAAGACGTCTCAGTCATACCGGGGGCGACATTTACCTCTAGGAACCACGGAGTACCAACTGCATCAACTATGAGATCGGTGCGCGACCAGTCGCGTAGGCCGAGGACCCGATGCGCGGTAAGTGCAACATCAGCACAGCGCTGGGCTACTTCAGTAGAAAGTCTTGCCGGTACGAAAAACTCAGTAGTACCAGCGGTATAGCGGGCAGTGTAGTCGTAAATTTCACTCAGCGGGACAATCTCAGCGAGGGGTAAAGTTTGCGGCCCGGTTGGGGTATCGAGCACTGAAACTGCAACCTCAACTCCTTGGACCCAACTCTCCATCAAGGCAACATCGCTGTATGCAAATGAACCGACCATCGCAGCGGGGAATTGCGCAGCCTCGTGAACTAAAGCAGCACCAAGTGCTGAGCCACCCTTTGTTGGCTTGACAATCAAAGGCAGGCCAACGGCGTCGAGTACGGCAGCGAGCACCTCACTGGCACCAAGCTCACGAAATGTTGAATGCGGCAGCGCGACTGCGGCGGGGGTGTTAACCCCAGCATTAGTTAGCAGTGTCTTTGCCACCGGCTTATCAAAAGCGAGCCGGCAGGCGGCAGCGATTGAACCCACGAATGGGATGTTCAACGATTGCAACACATCTCGGAGGGCTCCATCTTCACCAGCAGCCCCGTGCAGCACGGGTATTACGCAATCTGGGGCCTGCGCGCGCAGCCTGGCGAGCAGTGTTGCATCAACATCGGATTCGATTACCTCAAAGTCAGTAGCTGTCCGCAGGGCTTTGGCAACTCGGCGACCTGAACGCAGCGAGACATCACGTTCGGGCGAAAGACCACCTGCGAGAACTACAACCTGCATGCCCTTTACCGCAGATCCGGTGCTGGCATCGGTGAACCTTCAGCGGCACGCAGCCCACTGGTGGTACCGAAAGTATTAGCCAACTCAAGCTCACCTTCAACGACGGTTGCCAGTCTGCGCACACCCTCGCGAATCCGATCAGGTTCTGGGTAGCAGTAGGACAGCCGTAAGTTCTGTCGGCCTTGGCCATCAACATAAAAGCCGGTGCCCGGAACGTAGGCAACAAGTGCTGCAATGGCTCGAGGCAGCATGGCCGTTGCGTCCAAGCCATTTGGCAATGTCAACCAAGAATAAAAACCGCCGGCGGGGATAGTCCAAGTGGTGCCTTCGGGCATCATCGCCTGCAGTGACTCAAGGAGGGCATCGCGGCGCTCCCGATAGAGCTCACGAAATACCTTTACCTGTTGGCGCCAAGGTTGGGTTGCCAGATATTCGGAGATAGTTAGTTGCGCAAAGTTTGAGGGGCAAAGCACAGCGGATTCTGCAGCCAGCACCAACTTCTCGCGCACCCCGTGCGGGGCGACGGCCCAACCAACACGAAGGCCAGAAGCAATTGTCTTTGAGAATGAACCGAGGTAGATGACCCCATCGGCGTCGTCAGCGCGCATCGCACGCGGCACCTCACCATCAAAGCCGAGCAACCCGTAAGGGTCGTCTTCAAGAACTAAGATCCCCGCCTGTTGAGCGATGGCCAAAATTTCAAGTCGGCGCTGGGCGCCTTGTGATACTCCGGCTGGATTATGGAACGAGGGAATGGTGTAGATCATCTTGATGCGCCGACCGGAGGCCCGCACGCGCCCAATTGCCTCACTCAAGGCCGCAGGCACCAAGCCTTCATCATCCATAGTCACATGCTCAACATCGCATTGATAGGCCCGGAAAACCCCGAGCGCTCCGACATAGGACGGCGCCTCTACAAGGACAACATCACCCGGGTCACAGAAAACTCGAGTTACTAAATCCAAGGCCATTTGTGACCCGGTGGTCACCACAATGTCGTCTGGGTGCGCGATAACCCCGACATCACGCATCACATCTAAAATCTGCTCGCGTAGCACTACGTCGCCCTGACCAGAGCCATACTGCAGGGCTTGGGCACCCCGCTCCAGGAGCAGGGTTCTTACCGTCTCAGCGATCTGATCCAGGGGCAGGGCCTGCACAAATGGCATCCCACCGGCCAACGAAACCACCTCGGGGCGGGAAGCCACCGAGAAAAGCGCCCGGATTTCAGAGGCAGCCATGCCATTGGTGCGCTCCGCATAGGAGTCAACCCAAGAATCAAGGCGAGAACCGGTCATAGCGCCTTACGATAGGCCACATGATGCGGATCCTCGGCTGGGCACTGCTCCTTTTGGGTGTTGGGGTGCTGGGCGGCTTTATCGCCCGGCTGGTTTGGCCGCATCCAGTGGCGCCCAATTACTTGCCGACTTCGGATTGATAGGCAACCGGTTAGCGTGCCATTTTCGGTGAGATTCCGTGGTCGCGGCCGCACCAGAGCGCGCCGCGAATCGTGTATCCGCTCACGCCCATATTGTTGAAATCGGGGCGGCCAGGAGGCGATCCCCGAGTTCGAATGTGTCCGGTCCAGTGTGTAGAACGACGCCGGCGGCAAATCTGACTCCTAGCTGGTCTCGCAACCAGGCGAGATGCCTGGCATCGTTGCGTGTCACAGCTGAAGCGGCTTTCACCTCGATCCCAACAACCTTGCCCCCCGGGAGTTCCGCTACGAGGTCAACCTCTTGCCGTCCATGAGCCGTACGAACGTGGTGGAGGCGAACTGGATGAGCTGCCAGCGTTGCCTCGGGCGCGAGCTGGGTATGAACGAAGGTGTCGATCATTCGTCCGAGCAGGTCTGAATCTGACAGCAGTCCTTGTACGTCGAACCCCGCTGCTGCAGCCACTAACCCCCCGTCGACGAGGTAACGCTTCGCGCGTTTCTCCAACCGTTGCAGGCGGTTCGTGGCCCACGCCGGAACGCGCACGGCAATCCCCAGATCTGCCAATAGTTCGTCGTATCGCGCCGCTGTACTGGAGGAGATTCCCGCTGCCTGATACAGGGTCGCATCAGCGGCCAACCCGGCCGTGTTTAATGCCATCGCCTCAAAGTAGGCACCCATCTTCACCGGATCAGTTGCACCGATTAGCTCGGACACATCTTTGGTAACGAGTTGCTCAAGGTAGCTCCGCAGCCAAGCCCGCCGAACGCGCTCACTCGTCGCATCCACCACCTCAGGGAACCACCCGCGCATGGCGAGAGCGGCGTAATCGATGACGGTCAGCTGCCCGTTCGAGTGTGTGGATGCCACATCCATGGTGGCCAGCCGGTCAAGGAATCCAGGGCGGATGAGGTCGCCACCATTGACCTCACGTTGAGTGAGGACGCTCATCGCTAGACGAACTATTCGACCGGTGCCAGACCAGGATTCACCCCGCAGGTCCGCTCGGACACTGCCGGTCAGGATGAAGCGCCCAGGTCTAGGATCAATATCGATGGCGCGCTTGACCGCTCCTAAGACACCCGGGACAGCCTGCCACTCGTCCAGCAGGAGCGGCTCCGCCCGACCTAGCAGCGCTGCGTCAGGGTCAGCGACAAACGTGGCGGCGGCACCCGCACGATCCAACTGAACAGTCTCAGCGGCCAGGCGGCGCGCACTGGTGGTCTTGCCTGCAGCCCGAGGACCGGTAATGAGGACCGCCGGGACCCCAGCAAGGAGTTCGCCCAGCGGCTCATCGGCGAGTCTCGGCCAGTATCGATCTCTTAGTGCCTCGTTTGTCACACCCCTAGACTAGCAAGAAATGACAGGCTTGACTAGCAAGAAATGACAGGCTTGACTAGCAAGAAATGACAGGCAGCCTGATCGGTCTAAAGCGGGGAGCAAAACCGCTTAAGGGCGGTTGCGATGGCCTCAGCCGATGCGTCCTGCATCTTGACATCGCTCAGCCTGCCCGCATCCATCAGGTTGGATAGGTATCCGAGCTCGACGCGAACGGCAGGAACCCGAGTAAGTCGAAGTAGATCCCAAGTGCGCGGATGGGTCCGGCAATCAACGGCCCCTGTGCGCGCACAAAGTTCGCTTTGAATAAGTTCAGCCAAGGCTCGACCATTTGCGGAGTGCGCGCCGGCATCTGGTGCACCAAAGTAGAAAGTGGCTGCGCCACAGGCTCTCTTACTAGCAAGTTGTGTGGCGTGAATTGAAACCACCAGATCAACACCGGTGCGATTGGCGAAATCCGCGCGTTCAGCCTCACCTAAAGTACTACTTGGTTGCGCGATATGGGTGAGTAAAACTTGGGTTCCAAGCGCAGCTAGGCGGCCCTCAACTCGCACCGCAACCGCTTCGCAGAGTTCAGCGCCAAAGTCACTTCCAGGATCAAGTAGCACAACTTTGTCAGCAATCCCGGTCTGCAATGAAGTTAGACTCACATGGTCGCGTAGCCGCGCAGCATTTCCGCCACTGATGGTTCGCATGAGCCGGTCGAAAGCCTTAAATGAGTCAGGGCCACAAATACCGTCAGCATCAACGCCGACACCTCGTTGAAATTCACGTAAGGCGGTATCGGTGTTCTTGCCGAAGTAGCCATCAGCTCGACCACTATCGAAGCCAAGATCATTTAGGCGGCGCTGCAACTCAGCAACGTCATCGCCGGTGACCAAATGCCCAGGCGCATAACGCAATACTCGATCACCAAGTTGCCAGCGGGCTTCATCAAGTTGATGAAATGTCTGTGGGCCGACTATTCCGTCAACGGTTAAACCGCGTTCTTGTTGAAAGGTACGAACGGCGCGGTCTAATACCTCATCGAAGTATTCGGCTGCACCGTTACTCAAACGCTCAGCAGTTGTCATCGCTGCATCTGGAAGTAGACCCAGATGCGCAAGCCGTGCGCGAACCTCCGCGACGGCCGCCCCGGTATCACCGTGGCGGATAAACACTACAGATACGGCGCCAATTCAGCGAGTAGCGCTGCCTTAGGCTTGGCACCGATGATTGACTTAACAACCTCACCACCCATATACACATTTAGGGTTGGAATGGAAGTAATGCCATAAGAGGCAGAGATTTGCGGGTTCTCGTCGACATTTAACTTTGCAATCACAATATTGTCGTTCTCGCTGGCGATCTCCTCGAGTATCGGGGCAACCATGCGGCACGGCCCGCACCACTCGGCCCAGAAGTCGACGATGACCGGCTTCTCACTTTGCAGCACATCTGCGGTGAAACTTTCGTCCGAGACCTTGATGGTCGCGCCCATTTTACTCTCCCTTGTTATCGAGGTGAATCCTACTCGGCGGCCGCTAGATAACGCTCAGCGTCGAGCGCTGCTGCGCATCCAGTGCCAGCCGCCGTGATGGCTTGCCGGTAGATGTGGTCGACGAGATCGCCACAGGCGAAAACCCCGGTAGCAGAAGTGCGGGTTGAAGGTGCCTCGACGGTTACGTACCCGGCATCGTCTAAAGCCACCTGCCCTGGAAGGAGTTCTGAGCGTGGATCGTGACCGATAGCGATGAAAAGCCCGGTCACGGCAAGCTCGCGGGCCTCGCCGGTGACAGTGTCGCGCAGCGCCAACCCCGAAACCTTGGCATCACCTAATACATCTTCAACCGCACTGTTCCAGGCAAAACGCATCTTCGGGTTAGCTAGTGCCCGCTCTTGCATGATCTTGCTGGCACGTAACCCGTCGCGGCGGTGGATAAGAGTCACGGTATTAGCAAATCTGGTCAAGAAGGTGGCCTCCTCAAGAGCAGAATCACCACCGCCAACGACAGCGATGTCTTGATCGCGGAAGAAGAAGCCATCACAGGTGGCGCACCACGAAACCCCGTGTCCGGAAAGCCGCTTCTCATTTGGTAAACCGAGCTCACGGTAACCAGAGCCCATGGCCAAGATGACTGACTTTGCGGTGTGGGTGCGACCGGTGCCATCGATAACCGACTTGGTGTCACCGGTTAGGTCAACGGCGGTGATGTCATCGGTGACTAGCTCTGCGCCGAAACGTTCGGCTTGTGCTCTCATATTTTCCATCAGGGCTGGGCCCATAATGCCCTCAGAAAAACCGGGAAAGTTTTCAACCTCGGTCGTGTTCATTAGTGCCCCACCCGCGGTAACAGCACCTTCGAATACCAAAGGTTTCATTTGCGCGCGAGCGGCATAAACCGCTGCCGTATAACCGGCAGGCCCCGAGCCGATGATGATGACTTCACGGTGCTCACTCACAGTCAAACCTTTCACGAAACGCAGATTCCCAAAAATGGCTACCCTTGACGATAACGATCTTAGGGTGCTGCTTGTTCCGCCAAATCCACCGCGATGGGCAACATGATGGATGGCCCGCCTTGGCCACAATCCAGACCGACGAGCCAAGCCTTAATCGTCTTAGTCGGGGTTAGGTCAAGGATCAAGCCGACCTCTTGCTGCTCGAACTTGGCCCGATCAATTACCACCGTGCCGAGGTCATCCGGGGGGATCAAGGACGCGATGCAGGCTCTTATGGTCTCAACGCTGGCGGTGAACCCGGTATTACCTTCCACCAAATTCGCGGGGGTCTCTTGGACGATGCTGTCCATCGCGCGGGCATCTGCCACGCCGATTCGATCAAAAAGGTCACCTATTTGATCCTGCATGGTGGAGCGCGAGTAGGTGATGCCACTAGCTACTACATGCCGGGCCGGCATGGTTTGACCTGAAACCCCGGCCATCGTGTTGGGTTCTCCCGAATCAAGTTTGGCGGCTTCAACCTGGGTGGTACCGGCCTGGTCAGAGGTCAGGGCCTTTGCCGCCGCGTCTGCCACTACTACCTCAGGGCTGGGAGTGCGGACAGCCTGTACGACCACCCCGAGGGCGAGGAAGGCCACTGAGGCCGCCACCAGGCCACTCACCCAGCGGGTACGCCGGCGGGGGGACATCGCAGTGACGGTGGCCAATGGCCCAGAAACAACCAATTGTGGCTCAGCGGCGATCGCCGCGGCTAGCCGTTGCCAGACGTCCTCAGGCATCCGTTGATCAGCCATATGTTGATCTGGCAGCCCTATCTCCGAACCATCTGAGTCCGGGCCTAAGAAAGCCAACTCAGGAAGCGGCGCATCGAATGGGTCAACGGGCCCTTTGGCGTCGTTAGACATGTGATGCACCCCCCTCCGAGGTGTTAATTTCCGCTGATGGTGTCTCCGGTGCAGGTTTTGCTGGCGAGCCCATCTTCGGTATGACGGTGTCAGGCTCCTTGCGGTTCCGCAAGAAGGCCAGCTGTTCGGCTAGGCGGGCTCGCCCGCGTGAACATCTACTCTTGACCGTACCCGTGGGGCAACCCAGAAGTTCGGCAGTCTCTTGAACCGAGCGGCCCTCAACGTCTACCAAGACGATCGCCGCACGTTGATCCGGGGGCAAAGTTGCTAAAGCCGCAGCTATCACCAATTGGGTGTCGCGCCGACTCATTTGATCACCGGGGTCGGCCAGGGTTTGACCCAGATCATCGGGCAGGGGCACAGCGGGGCGGCTCGTGCGCCGTCGTAATCGGTCCAAGCAGGCGTTAACCACAATCCGGTGCAACCAGGTGGTTACCGCGGCCTCACCGCGGAATTGATCGGCCCGCCGAAATGCCGATAAGAAAGCATCCTGCAAGGCGTCAGCAGCTTCTTCTGGATCACTTGTCGTTCTTAAGGCCACCGACCAAAGCCGATCGCGATGCCGGTAGACGAGTTCACCGAAGGCATTTTTATCACCGGCTACATGGGCCGCGAGCAACTGGGCGTCGGTGCGCGCCTCGTCACTTGTCTCGAAACCCATTGCCATGGCCTCCATGCTGCATGAGCCTAGAGGGCCAAGGGTTGTTGGTTGAGCAGGGAGGCATCGGGCCAAAACTCAGTGCAAGGTCACTTTACTTAGCCCCACTTGGTAGGTGCCGGGTTTATCAACGCGTTGGGGTAATTGCGGGAACCAAAGCAATACGTACTTGCCGGTAATAGCCCGAGGCCCCCGTGGGTCAATCTGCCGATCCCCGGCGGGGGCCGCAGCGAGCAAACTCCACAATTGCGGGTCTGGCAAAATTTCATCGGCAACACGTACTTCAGTGGCAGCACCGACTCCTTCAAATGTCAATGACGCCGAACGCACAGATTGCGGTTCACCCATGTTTATTATCAGTCCCACTCCACCCTTTCCGTCGGCATCCGAGGTGTCGTACTTCTGCGAGTGCCAAGCCGTAGTGATGTCCAAATCGGCAACAAGTTTGGCCTCGATGTTGTTCTCACGGCCTTTCTTACCATCTGGGAGGCCATCTTTGTTCTCATCATCAAAGGGATCAAAGCTACGCACTTTAACGATGGGCAAAATCACCGGACCAGTTTCGGCACTAGTTGACGGCATTGGCACAGCCGAAGCGGTCAGTACATCGCCGCTGCCGAGTTCGACCTGGGTGGCTGTTGTCAACTGGTTACTGGTGGTCAAGTTCCAGCCCCAAAAACCAAAACCTAAGACGACCGCGAAGGCAATCAACACACCGGCAATCCGGAACACCACACTCAGGGAGCCGCGATCTTTACCGTTTGGTTCGCTTCGGTGCTTGGCACCATGCGAGACCGGTGCCAGGTGATCACGGGCCAGACCCAGCATGGCGGTAAACGCCGAAGCATCGGTGATGTTGGCGACTCCACGAGGCCTTGCAGCTTTACTAACTGATCGAGCAATGACATCGTCAATTGCGCGCGGCACATCCGCACGCACCCTTGATGGAAGCAGCACGTTTCCACTCACGATCGGTGCACCGGTCAACGCAGTCAAGGGTGGGCCTGACCACAACCCAGTTACCAGTAAATAAAGCAGGCAGCCCAACCCATCAACATCAGCTTGGGTCTTCGTCTCACCCTTATCAAGTGGGCCCCAAAGGCTGGCATCAACCGCTAAACCCCGCACTCTTACTTCGCCGGCGTCGGTGACGATGACACTCGATGGCCTGAGCCGACCGTGATTGACATTGGTTGCGAGCCCGGCCGAAACCGCGCGCGCGACTTCAGAGACGATATTTACCGCATCATCCACGGGTATTGGCTTATCCCCGCGCGCCTGGAGAAGTTCACCGAGGTTTCGGCCGGTGGCCCATTCACTTACGACGGCAATTTGCGCCGGCTCATTGGCAGTCTCAGCCAATGTCATCACGTCAAGAACTCGCAGCAAACGGCGATCCTCTACTAGCGCTGCCGCTCGAGAGGCACCGAGGAAGGCGGGTGCCCGCGGGTCATCTGCGTTAAGGATGCGCAGTGACACTTCGCGATCTAGGACTTCGTCGTGGCCGCGAAAGAATTGCACGGCTAGGTCCTGGTGCTCAGGATCAAGATCGGCAGTTAGCAGGTAGCGGCCGATGCGCTCGGGGAGCATCATGGCTTGCGCACTTTACGTCGAACCAAATTGGTGACAGCTGCTACTTCCTTGATCCGAAGCACCCAAGCCACTGCCCAATATGAAACTGCACCTACTGCACCAACCACGACCAAAATAAGTAGCACCGCCAATTTATCACCTGGTATTTGCCCACTGAAGATACGCCCAAGGATGACGTGGGTGCCGAGCATTAGGCCCAACGAGACCAGCCCGGCAACCCCAATTCGCAATAAACTACGAATCGTGCGACCTGAGCCGAGGCCACCAACGCGCCTGGCGAGAAGCACCCAAGCGACTGCTAAACCGACCCAGTAGGACAGCGAGTAGGTCAGTGCGATCATGGCGACTTGCGCGCCACCGGCCGGCGCAATCTCGAATAGTGGTACGACGGTTATCAACCAAAAGGCACTAAGGCCCACGGTTATATAGAAAGGGGTGCGGGTATCTTCCATCGCGTAGTAACCACGCAAAAGCACATAGAAAAGCGTGAACGGCAGCAAACCGATCATGAACATGGAAACAATCTCGCCCATAAGTGAAGCCTGCTCGGGTGTCGAAGCCCCGTAGCCGAAGAGAAGTATCGATAGGTCAGACCCGGTAACGAAAAGCACCGCAGCGATCGGCACGATCAACGCGGCCACCGTTCGCATAGCGGTGCCGATATCGCTTCCCACTTGCCGTAGATCACCAGCATGTGCGATTCGACTTAATGCCGGCAGCATTGCCGTCACAATGGATATCGTGATGACACTATGTGGCAGCATGAAAACTAGATGTGCTTTTTGGTAGGTGGTGAGCCCGGCAGCCACGGTGCCAGCGGTAGCGGCGTCAACATTGGCTTGGGTTGCAAGTCGGGTGATGACGACATAAGTGGCCTGATTAACGAGCACTAGACCAATGGTCCACATCGCCAACCCACCGGCCTTACCCAGACCTGCGCCCTTCCAGTCAAAGCGCGGGCGCCAGTGGAACCCGGCTCGGCGTAGTACCGGGAACAAAATTACGGCTTGCGAAATTACACCCAGGGTGGTGCCGACACCAAGAATAAGAATCTGTTGGGTAGTAAGGATGCCGTCGGCCGCCGCCGAGGTACCTGCCACCGCGATAAATAATAAGAAGGTCGCGATCGCTATCACGTTGTTCGCGATCGGGGCGAACATCGGCGCCCCAAATCGTCCGCGCGCATTCAATACTTGACTGAGAATCGAGTAGATACCGTAGAAAAGTACCTGCGGTAAACAAAGTCGGGCAAAGGCAACTGCTAGATCAAATTCATTAGTCGGGTAGTCAGCCGGGGTGTAGAGATCAACAATGAGAGGGGCCGCGAGCACCGCAACGATTGACAGCAGCAGCAACCCACTAACTATGAGAGTTATTAATCGATCGGCATAAGCCTTACCTTGGTCTTCGTCCTCACTCATGCGTCTTACCAGTTGCGGAATAAATACCGCGTTGAGCGCACCACCAATAATTAGAATGTAGACAATCGTTGGAAGACTATTACCCAACGAGAATGCGTCAGAGACTAAATAGAAGCCCAAAGCCGCGGCCGCTGCTACGTCGCGCAGCACGCCGGTAATACGTGAAACGATCGTGCCCGATGCCATGACGGCACTGGAGCGCGCGAGGGAACGTTCGTTCGAATTTTCGGTCACGAGGACACCGTGTCAGAAGACTCAGTCGACTTCTGGGACCGTTGGGCTCTCCAGATGCGCCGTGTCACACCAGCGACCACGAAAATAAGAATCGCCAAGAACGCTGCTCCAACAACCCAACCTGCCGCTCTTGAGTAAGCAGTTGAAGTCAAGGTGATACTGCTTGGGACGCCATAATTCAAACCATCGGGGGTAAGAATCTGGATATTTACCGGCAGTGGGTCACCGCCAATTACCCGGGCTTCAACCTCAACACTGACTTTGCGGCCGGCCTCGATGACGATGTTGGTGACCGGTGGTGACTCGAGTCGCACCGCTGGTACGCCGACCAATTGCATACTCACTGTCACACTTTGATCCAAATCGTTCGCCAAAGTGATCGGCACTCGGCCGGCATCTCCGGAGAAAGTGATCGTGCCCTTGGAAAGGGCATGAACTTGGTTCATTTGCTTACCAAGTTCGATGTTGATTTGCCTGAGTAAATCCTTGCCGGTAAGCGGCGCGCTGCGCCAAGCCGCCGACAGGGTGCGCGTAATAGCCTGCGTGAAGCCCACCGAGACCGCTGCTGGATCATCAAGGATTGCAACAAATTGCTGGAGTCGAGCCTGTGCCTTCGTCACCTGTTGCAAATAGGCGGTTGGCAGTTCGGCACTCTTTGCGATTTGCCCGTAATTCAGGTTTTGACCAAATGCGGGCCCGCTGGCAAGTAATTCGTCAAGTGAGTGGGCCGATAGCCAAGGTGCGGTGGTCGTGGCACTTAGTAAGTCCGAAAGTAGTTGGGAATTTGGGGCCCAGCGAACATCTAGCGGAGCTGCAATAACGTGGGCCGCACCGGTCGATGAAGTGGCTAGGAGCGCGGTCTCGGCTAAGAATCGCTGGCGGGCGAGAATTACATCATTGGCACTGGTTTTCGGAGTCGTCAGCAAATTAGCGAGCTTCGGATCAATGAGTAGTGCCGTAATGGTGCCCGCCGGAGTGCTGAGTGACGCTATTGCAGGAGCGTTACCCGAGGTAGTTACGGCGCGAGCTGACAATGCAACCGTGGTGGCTCCGGCAGAAGCCAATAGTTCTGCTGTGTCTTCATCAATGCGACCGCCAGGTGCCCAATAAGTAGTGCCTGCGACCGGCGTACCGATTGCGGCGCGCGAGATTATTGGAGCTTGAGTCACGGCTCGAATGAGTTCAGTTGCTAAGTCGGTCCTGCGCGTGGCGGTGGCGTCAATATCGGCATATGGCAGCACTCTGAGTTGCGATTCAACACCGGACGCGGCTGCTGACTCATCAAGGGCTGAGCGTAAGGAGGTCACCCACTTTGAGATCGCAACTGATTGATCACCTACCACCGGGCTGCCATTTTCTTGAACTAGATATCCCTGCGCCATCGCAGATGCGGCCTGCAAGAGATCCGGGTCCGCGAACCAAGAAACCTGACCGGGGAAATTGGCGCCGATTTGTACTAACGAATCTAGGCGACCACCAGGTGACATCGCCTTTGGCGTCTCGCCGTTAAGTAGTACCCCATTGGCATTTCGGGCGGGCCAGTCGGCTAGCGGCCAAAGCCACGTGATGTTAGTAGGGGTAACACTAGATCCCGTGGGAAACCAAGGTAAGAAGGTCCGCTCGATGCCTTTGCGCTCATCAAATTCATCAACACCTGGGATAGCACCGAGTGCTTCAACTGCAATTACGTAAGTTCCGGGATCGGTAAATCCTAAACCAGCGATTGCAATGGAAATAATGAATGACTCCTGCTGGTTAGGGGCTAACGACGCAGCAATCAAGGTGCGCGTTATATCTATACTTCTTGATCCACGATCAAGGTCTGACACTAGGTCCGCATCACTCACGGCGGCTAGTGAACTTCGTTTAACCAGCGGTAAATTAGCAACTCGCAATTGCACTGACACATTGTCGATCGAACGGCCTGAAATATTTAGTACGCGGCCGCTGATTCGAAGTGTGCCTTTTGCTTTAGGGACCACCGGTGTGAACTGGTCAAGAACAATTTCAATCGCGGAACCCTTAGGCATGGCATGGGCAACCGGCGTGATACCAACCAGTGCAGCGAGGGTGATCAAAAGCGCTAGCACTAGTCGAGGAGACCTGCTGCTATTCAGGTTGGACACGTATCGCCTAGCAGTGCTTCAACTTTACTCATTAGATTCCGCTCAGCCGGGTAACGCAGACGCGAGAGAACTTCACTCAACGGCACCCACGCCACTTCGTCAACTTCACGATCCGCATCACTAAGTTCACCACTGTCGGCCCGCAACAAATAGTGATGGACAGTCTTGTGGATGCGCTTATCGGGGTTCATAAACCAAAAATCGATCACGCCCAGCGGGGCCAAAATGCTCGCGGTGATGCCGGTCTCTTCGGCCACCTCTCGAATGGCCGTCTCCTCGAATGTCTCACCAGGCTCTACATGGCCCTTGGGTAGCAGCCAAATTAGCCGCCCATTTTTGTCATGGCGGGCAATGAGTGCGGCGCTGGGAATAGGGCCGTTCAGGTCGAGCACCAACCCGCCAGCCGAGGTCTCCTGGACACTCGGAACGTAAATTGCCATATCGGCAGGATAAACCTGGGCGCCTAGTCATTACGCTGCTATGCGTGTCGACTCCACAAGAACTCCGCGTGTTAGCCCAACTGGCGCCAATATCAGGCCTTTTGACTGAACTTGGGGGCCGATTTGCCGGGGCCGGCTACCAAATTGCCCTCGTAGGTGGCCCGGTGCGTGACGCTCTACTTGGCCGGGTGGGTTCGACCCCGGATTTGGATTTCACCACCGATGCCCGGCCGGAGGCGATCATCGAGGTCATCGAGGGCCTAGCCACCGCCATCTGGGATGTGGGCATCGCGTTCGGCACCGTCGGTGCTCGGATTCAGGGCCAAGAATGTGAAATAACCACTTATCGCACCGAGCACTATGACCGTGGCTCACGTAAACCAGCGGTCGACTTCGGCGACACCCTCGAGGGGGATTTAGGGCGGCGGGATTTCACGGTCAACGCATTTGCTTTGCGGCTTCCTCAAATGCAATTAGTAGATCTTTTTGACGGAGCTACTGACCTTGAGAATTACCTGCTGCGCACACCAGGTCGTGCGCAGGATTCATTTGACGATGACCCACTGCGCATCATGCGCGCTGCACGCTTTGTTTCCCAACTTGGTTTTCGGGTAAGTGATGACATCCTGCAAGCGATGCATGAGCAAGCCGAACGCATCACCATTGTGTCAGCCGAACGCGTCCGTGAAGAGTTTATGAAAATCCTGATGGCACCTGATCCGCGCACAGGGTTGGAGTTACTGGTTGATACCGGTGTAACCGATTGGATCTTGCCGGAATTGCCGGCGCTGCGTCTGACCGAGGATGAACACCACCGCCATAAAGATGTCTATGAACATTCAATGACGGTGCTTGAACAAGCAATTGAGATGGAGACAGTGCACGAGCCGGTTAGTGGGCCAGACCCGGTACTTCGACTCGCGGCGCTATTACATGACATCGGCAAACCCAAAACTCGCAAGTTTGAAAAGGAGGGTGGGGTTTCATTTCACCACCACGAGATGGTGGGAGCCCGCATGGTCAAAAAACGTATGCAGGCCATGAGATTCCCAAATGACACCACTGATCAAGTCTCACGATTAGTTGAACTGCATCTTCGGTTTCACGGTTATGGCACCGGGGAGTGGACGGATTCGGCTGTGCGTCGTTATGTTCGCGATGCCGGAGCGCAATTGCTGCAACTACATAAACTCACGCGTGCAGATTCAACCACGCGCAATAAACGCCGAGCCGCGGCTTTACAGCAGGCTTATAGCGGCCTCGAAAACCGCATCAATGTCTTGGAGCAAGAGGAGGAACTGGCCTCACTTCGTCCAGATCTTGATGGTGCAGCGATCATGCGCATATTGAACTTGCCACCTGGCCCAGTTGTTGGGGAGGCTTATCGGTTCCTAATGGATCTGCGCCTAGATCGTGGGCCACTTGGCGAGGAACAGGCCACCGAGGCACTTCTTGCTTGGTGGGCTGCACGCCGATAGTGAATCGACCAGGTAGAGACTCAAGCGGCTACCCTGATCACATGTTGCGCCCACCACGACCCGCCAGCCACCGCCCAGCCACCGCCTCAGCTCGCGCAGCCCTTGGCCGCGAAGCCAGAAAAAACGC